>Ga0302275_10007270_pt1 | contig 10317 bp, 5 predicted proteins | sample III_Bog_N2_2_FD_200229 | JGI IMG/M metagenome (GOLD analysis project Ga0302275, IMG submission 200229) | Peat permafrost microbial communities from Stordalen Mire near Abisko, Sweden - III_Bog_N2_2 | ecosystem: Environmental > Terrestrial > Soil > Wetlands > Peat | place: Sweden: Abisko... | reverse complement strand
GCTAACTTGGACGAATCCCAAGCGGCTGTGCCCAATTTGGGAACACCATCTTTCCCCAAATACTCCGCCCGCTCCTTGAAATGCCCTACTTGCCCGTTCCCGTCAGCTTGACCACTCCCGGGCTTAGCGGAGCGCTGTCGCTCGCCGTCGCCGCTCCCGTGAACGAACCGGCGACGTTGGGTAGGAAGGTCACACTGAAAGTGCACGTCGCGCCGGCTGCAACGGTCGCGCCGCACGGCGCGCTCCCTGATCCCGTCACACTAAAACCACCGCTCGCCACGATGCTCGAAATATTCAGCGTGGTTCCCGAGTTGTTCGTCAGAGTCACGGACTTCGGTGCGCTGGAGGTTCCAACCGCCTGCGTACCAAAAGCCAGACTCGTGGGTGACAAACTCACCGGAATCTCTCCCGTACCCGTCAGCCCAATCACCTGCGGACTACCCAATCCCGTATCTGTGATTGCGACCGCACCCTTAATCGATCCCGTAGCGGACGGAGCAAACGTGACCGACAACGTGCACTTCGCACTCGCAGCCAGCGCCCCGCCGCAGGGCGACGTTCCGCTGCCAACAGCCGCATAGTCAGCGCTCGCGCTGATCCCACTGATCGTCACCGGCGCGCTGCTCTTATTCGTCACTGTCACCGTCTTCGTCCCGCTGGTCCCCCCGATCCCTATCGCCGAAAAAGTCAGCGTCGCCGGGCTAATGCTCAGCGGGACAGTCGGCCCACCCGTAGCCGTTCCCGTCAGTCCCACAACCAGCGGACTGAACGCTCCGTTCGTCGCAATCTGCAGCGCTCCCTTGATCGACCCTTTATAGGTCGGAGCAAAAGTCACTGTAATGGTGCAACTGCCGCCGCCGCTCAGCGACGCACCGCAGGTTCCGCCCGTCACCGAGTAATCGTCGCTCGCCGTCGAACTCAAACTGATCGCAGTCGTCTGCTTGTTCGTCAAGGACGCTGTCGCCGTGGACGTGCTTCCCACCGCCGTGCTCGCAAACGTCAAGCTAGTCGGACTGATCAAGAGCGGCGCGATCCCCGTCCCCGTCAGCTTCACCAGCTGCGGGCTCGTCGTCGCACTGTCCGTAAATGTCAGCGCCCCCGTGACCGCTCCCGTCACGCTGGGACTAAATGTCACGTTCACGGTACAACTGCCGTTCGCCACGACCGACCCCGAACAATTATCGGTCTCACTGAAGTCTCCGCTGGCGGCAATCGATCCGATACTCAGCGGTCCCGTTCCAGAATTGCTCAGTGTCACCGACTTCACCGAGCTGCTCTTCCCCGCCGCCTGATTCCCAAAACTCAAGCTCGTCGGACTTACAGCCGCAGTCCCACCCGACGGAAGCAGCACATAAAACGTAGCGGGGAAATACGGCCCGCAACCCGCGCTATTGAAATTTCCCACCGCAACCTGAAACGCGCCCGCCGTCGCAATGTCCGCCGCCGTAAGCGGAATCGTCACCTGCGTCGAACTCACGAACGTCGCAATAGCCCGATAAAACCCATTAATGTAAACGTAAGTCGATGTCGTAAATCCGGTCCCGTTGATGGTCAACGTAAACGGTCCCCCGCCGGCCGCAATGCTCGCCGGACTCAAACTCGCGATCGACAGCGGCGTCGCATTGACGTTGTAATCCGCCGCCACCAGAACTTCCCCATTGACCGTCAAATTCTGCGGACTGCTAGCTCCACTCAAATCGTAGAGCCACCCCGTAAACGTCAATCCCGACGCCGGCGTCTCTGAAAAACTAATCACACTTCCACTCGGATAAAAACCATCCCCCGTCGGCGAACTCGGCGACACCCCGATGGTCCCCGCGCATCTCCCCTCCTCGACATAATCATCCACATAATATTGCGGCTGCAGGTTCGCGGTATAAGTCGCGCCTCCACCTGACGGCAACGTTATGTTATCCGTCAAGCCTCCGCCATCGTTCCACTCGAGAAAATCGAAGCGTGTATTTGAACTCCACGGATATTGCGGTGAGTACGTTGCAACTGTATGGTTGCTCGATGGCGTCCATGTGGAATCGTACGGCAGCGCAAAATTCACCGGCGCGTTCCAGTAAGTCGGACCGTTGTCCACAAAAAGATAGAAGTTCGACTCCACTGGATCCGTCGTCACCGTGTACACCGGAGAACTGGTGAAGTACGTTGTCAGGTTGATCGACGTCCCATCCTCCATCACATCAAAACTCTTAGGATTCGCTCCGTTCCCGCCCGGCAGCCAGTACGGCGAATTGATGAAGTTATAAAAATTCTCCCCCTGCCCGGGCGTCGCCGTAAGTGTCACTGGCTTGCGAATGATGTAGTACAGTCCCGAAAGTCCGGAATACGACAGCGGAGCGGGCGCCGCCGTAACTGTTCCCGCGCCCGATGGCGAAATCGTATTCACATACGGAACCAGTTGAATAAAGTTTGCCGAATACACCGTCACCGCCGGAGACGTCGCCGGCTGCGCCACCATGTTGTTTCCCGGCGAAACTGTGATCGTGTGACTCTCCGCCGTCGAGTCGTTCCAGCGACCGTATACATAACTGATCCCCGTACTCGCCAGCGTCTGGGCCGCCGTGGGCACACTCAAATTATGTTGCGAGTTCAGCGCCCACGCATAGGTCTGCGGAGTCGTCACCGGCGACCCGTCCACCATCACCTGCAGCCCCGTAGGATTGCTCGTCACCGTCACCTCCGTCGGCGCCGCTCCATACAGCCGCAGAATTCCGTCGATGTCACCCGCACTATAGCCGCTCGCATTCGATAGCGGAATTCCCGCCGGAATGCTCTCAATGCAAGGTTCCCCATTGCGCGAAAACGCGGTCGAGGGATACTCCATAACCGACGCGTAGTCGTACAGAGTCAGTTCCTGCACGCCCTCACCGTCATACGGCTCATCGAAGTTAGAGCGCGACGCCGCAATCACATTGTTGTAATTCACGTTGACATAGGTGTCGCGATCCGGACGCGACTGTTCATGCCATACGCCGACAATATGTCCCATTTCATGCAGAATCGTCGCCACCGTGCACGGATTCTTCGTCCCACCCGCTCCCGTCGCAAATTGCTCCCCGATTCCCGCATCCCCTTCCGTCGCCTCGCAAACTCCATTATTCGTGTTGGGGTCAAGATCGAAGTCCACGTAATTGGTTTCACTGCCGTGCATCACAAACTGGATCACACCCGCAAACGTTGCGTTGAACTGTGTAATCGCCGCCTTGATGTTGGTCACATCGCCCGACGCCTCGTCGATCGTGTAAGGAACCTGGTAAACGTTGCCTACTTTCGGCCAGAGATATTGCGGGAAGGCAATGCCCACGCTGTTTTCACCCGGAGGATTCGGCTTCTCCTGCACGCTCTCCAGCAGAATGTCGCCCTGATAAATTGCTTTCCCCTTCCCGTTTTTTCCCGGAACCCATTCGTACGTCACCTTCATTCCGCGCCAAATCCCTGTACGAATCTCGGGTTGCTGCGTCTTGCCCCACAGGGCACAGGTGAGAATGGACACAAAGAGGACAAACAGAATTACGCGACGGCACATGGGCACAAAACCTCCTGGGATGGAACCATGGAGCGATGGAACGATGGAACGATGAAGCAACGGGCAACACCGCAAACGGGGGAGACCGGGCCATTCGGACGTGGGGGCGTCCGGTTGAGACAGTTTGACCGCGAAACAAGCCCCTGTCAAGCAGCCCTGCTTCTTGCGCTCACCTTATTCGTGCTTTGTCATTTCCATCTGCTTTGAAAGGGCACGCCTTTCAGCCCGTGCCGTAAATAGCCCCGCAATATATCGCGGCTTTAAGCCGCTGGGCCATTTGCCGTTTCAAACAGTCCCATCCGGAGGCTAGTGCTTCAAGCTTGAAATGCCATTCGTGAAATAGCGGAGTGTCGAATGTTCGAGAGCCGGAAGTGAATGCTGGTGCAACTCCAGCCGCCAATCGGAAAGACGCGGTTGCGCGTCGTCTAACGCCTAAGACATCCCAGTTTTCTTTGATCCGTTCTACTCGTCGTGCCGCGGCGTCGCATAATACCCGCTCCGCGCCTGAATCTTATAATCGCCCTGCTTCGGCCTGATTTCCACCTTCCGGAACGAGCCATCGCGGTTCGTATTCGTCGGCGTATACCCAATGTCGTACTGGCTGCGCAGTTCCTTGGAAATCTGGTCAAACGCATCGCGCAGCTTTTCGATTTTGTTCCCCACATCAATCACGCGCCCGCCCGTCTCCTGCGTGAGCTTCTTCATTTCCGAAGGACCGTTGTAGCCCAACCCTCCCAACCCCCCATAGAATCCGCGGTCGGCGATCAGCAAGACATAGCAGATCGCATCCGCCTTCTGCGCCGCCTCGATCGCGTCTTTGATCTTGAGTCTGCTGCCTTCGTCTTCTCCGTCCGTCAGCAGGATCATCGCCTTGCGTCCCACCTCATGACTCAGTTCGTCATGCGACGCCAGATAAACCGCATCATAGAGCGCCGTCCCGCGTTGACCGCTCGATCCGCACGGAATCGGACCTTGCGGCCCAATCGGACCTCCCGCGCAACCCACGCCCCCCGCGTTCATGGACGCGTCATTCAGCGCATGTTTCAGACGGCTGACCGAACTGGTGAAATCCTGCAGCAGCTCAATATCCGTTCCGAAGCTGATCACGAAAGCCTCGTCCTTCGGACGCAGCGTGCTCTCCAGAAACGAGCCGCCCACTTCTTTTTCCATGTCCAGCACGCGCCTCTGGCTGCCACTCGTGTCCAGCAGGATTCCCATCGTCAGCGGTAAATCTGTCTCCGCCTTAAAATACTTGATCGTCTGCGCCTGCCCATCTTCGAAAAGATCAAAACTGTCCTTAGCCAGGTTCGGAATCAGCGCCCCGTGCTTGTCCTTCACGTTGAAAAATAGCTGCACCACTTCGACGTTGACCTTCAACGTGTCGACCGGCTGATCCTGATCCTTGTCATTCCCCGCCGAATCGGGATGCTGTATATCCGAGTCCGAATTCGAAGTGGGCGCATTCGAAGCGGAAGGCGCATTCTGCGCGGCTGCTCCCAGCAACATTCCACCCGGAATCATGGTCGCCAGAAAAGCGAAGGTCAGAACTGGAAGTACCCGGAACAGAGACGGTTTACGAGACAGTGTTGGCATCGGCGTATTTATCCAGAGACTTTGCTAGTCTATCCTGTAAGCGGCTGTAACGGTTAGATGCACCAAAGCTTTGCGCCTGGCATCTGAATGAATGAAAATAGTCGCCGCGGGCGTCCAAATAATGTGACACCAGGCAGTAGGGTCAATTTGGATGGCTTTTGAAAGGGCAGAGATGTTCGAGCCTGCGGAAATAACCACGATTCGCAACGATTTTGGGAAGGGCACGAGTTTCACTCGTGCCGCTAAGTCACTCCAAATGTGTTGCGCTTCAGCGCCTGAGGGGAATACGGGGTTCAACTGACCCACCCGCGATACCACTCCCGGGTTGACCTTTTGAGTTTGACCGGTCGATATTTAGATTTTAAACATTACGAGCACAGGCAAGAAAGATAGAGGATTCCGGGCTATGAGAACGAAAATTGGCGGCGTGCTGCTTCTGGGACTTACCTTCGCGTTGACAGGCACGCTGGCTGCCCAACAACAGAAGCCGGACGACATCCCCGACGCCCCATCCGCCACGCGCCCGATTCCTCCTCCCGAACCACCCAGCGCGCGCCAAGCCGCTCAGGACGATCTCCCTGACTCTCCACCACCCGTCGATAGCCAGGGCAACAGCGTCACCTCGGGTTCAAGAGATCTTCCCCACAGTACATCGGACTCAACCACCTCAACTCCTCCGCCTCCCATGCCTCCCGTCACGACCGTCCCCGCCGGAAGCGTTCCCAAAGATTTGGAGAGCGGCCAGGACACCGGCTTCATAATCAGGACCACCACTAACTTAGTCTTGGTGCCAGTCATGGTAAAAGACAGAGACGGCCGCTTGGTCGGCGGTCTCCAGCCCAAGGACATCTCTCTGCTCGAAGACGGTAAGCCTCAGGTCTTGAAATTTTTTACCAGCGATCCCTTTCCCCTCTCTGTAGCCGTAGTCATCGACACCGGCATGCCAGACGTCGGCCTGAAAAAAGTGCAGGAGACTCTCTCCGCTCTGCAAGCCGCCTTCAGCCAGTTCGATGAAGTCGGAGTCTACACTTACAGCACGACCGTCGGCCGTGTCGAAGACTTCACCAGTGTCCCCAAAGAACTCACCGTCGCACTAAACCAGGTCAAGATGTATAGCGGAGAAAATAACGGCCCTCCCGTGACCAGCGGCCCACTCGGCCCGCAAGGCCCTATCATCAACGGAAATCCCATTGACGCCCCCGTAACCCCGATCAGCACGCCGCCAAAAGTGTCCCACGTGCTGAATGACGCCATCCTCCTGGCGGCCCGCGATCTTTCGAAACGCGACCGCTCGCGCCGCAAGATTATTTTCGTGATCAGCGACGGACGCGAGCAAGGCTCTACCGCCAGCTACAAAGACACGCTCAAAGTGCTCCAGACCCAGAACATCACCGTCTACGCCGTCGGAGTCGAAGGCGCCGCCATCCCCATCTACGACCGGTTGCAGCGCGTCCATCTGCCCAAGACCGGAAAGTTCCTGGGCTACAGCGACATCCTGCCCAAATATGTCTCCGCGACCGGAGGAGGAACCGTTTTTGACGGCCTTACCTCGGCTGACATGGAACGCGTCTACGCCCAAGCCATCGGCGATGCTCGCAACCAATACACCCTCGGCTACACCAGCAAACCCGGCATCGGCGGATATCGCCAGATCGACGTCATCGTCAAGCGTCCCGACGTAAAAGTCTACGCCCGCGACGGATACTATCCCCTACCCTCCCCCCGCTAAGCGGCACCCTGTTTTTGGGGAGGAGTTCGGGCAGGTTTCAGGGCTGGCAACAGCACACCTCACATAAAACGTCGAACATTGCTCTGGGTTTTGAATTGCTCTGCTCTGGTTTTGAATTGCTCTGGCTTAAATTGAATTTGCTCTTGTTTTGAAAGGGCGCAGCTTCAGCTGCGCCGTACCATCCGGAAAAATCAACAGGGCTTTACCCCCTGAGGCAAACCAGACAGCACAAGCGGACTCTCTCCGCAAGCTCCTTAATCCGTCGATTCATTCCCTGCGGGTTGAATGAGACTTGGGATTTGTTGCTGCGCCAAAACTCCCGACTTAAAATGCCTTTGACAAGCACCGACTTCCCACGTTGCGGAAAAGACTCCGCTCCGTGCGGTTTTGGGAAGGGCCCGAGTTCCACTCGGGCCGCAAATCGCTGCCCAACACCCGCGCTTTAGCGCCTGAGGGAGGCTCGATCCAGCGCGCCGACCTTTTCCCGCGAGCCTCTTTAGCCCCGACAGACGACCAGATCTCCCCCTCAAAAACCTCTAACCATTTGAGCCCGTAATGTTTTAGTAACGTGGGTAACCTGCGCCACGCCCTTCCGGTGTGGTATAAAAACCAGCAGTAACCGATACTGTATTTAGCTGAATTGTAACGAGGGGCTCGCGTCTTAAAGGAGTGGTTTGCGAGGGTCTCTCCCTTTGTGTGCCTGAGGAAACCTTTTGAGTTTCATCAACTTCGCAGCCCGCGAGATCAACTGTAAGATCGTCTACTATGGCGCCGGATTAGGCGGCAAAACGACGAATCTCCAGTTCATCTTCCAGAAAACAGCCGAACAGCAGAAGGGAAAAATGATCTCTCTCGCCACCGAGACCGATCGTACCCTCTTCTTCGACTTCCTGCCCCTCGATCTCGGCAATGTCCGCGGCTTCAAAACCCGCATTCACCTCTATACGGTCCCCGGTCAGGTTTTCTACGACGCCAGCCGCAAGTTAATTCTGCGCGGTGTCGACGGCATCGTCTTCGTCGCCGATTCCCAGGAAGAGCGCCAGGATGCCAACGTCGAAGCCCTCGATAACCTGATGTCCAATCTCACGGAACACGGCTACGACTTCAACAAAATTCCCTATGTCCTGCAGCTGAATAAACGCGACCTGCCAAACGCCCTGCCCGTAGACGTCCTGGCTAAAGAGCTGCGCAAGAAAAACGAACCTATCATCGAAGCGGTAGCCTTCCAGGGCGTAGGCGTCTTCGAAACCCTCAAAGAAATTGCCCGCCAGGTCCTGCAAGAATTAAAACAAGGCGGATAACCCCGGCTCGGCTCGGCGAGATAATTCGAGGGCTCCAGTCATTTGCCGTCTCCCCTGATCGATTTCGCCTGCCACCCATTTCTCCCGATTGTCGGAAATCGATGTTCAGCGCGGCAATTCTCTTTGCCTGCTTGCTCTTTACCGGCCTTTGTAAGTACACTATGATACATATAAAAACGTATAAACAAAGTGTTCCACGTGGAACACTGTACGTACACTGCTACCCTTCATCCCGCCGTTTCGAGGCTCCCCGAAAGCTCTTCCCATTCCATCATCAAGCCCTGCAGCTCGGATTTCCGCGAAGCCAGTTCCCGCGTCTGCCGCTGCGTCTCCTCCACGCTCACAAAGCTCTGTAGTCCCGTCTCACACAGCGCAATCGACGCCTCGGTTCGGGCAATCTCTTCTTCGATTTCGTGCAGGCGCTCTTCCATCTGCTTGCGCTTGATGGGATTCACCCGCTTCCCCTTGCCCTCGCCCGTCTCCACGCCAGATACCCCGCTCCCATTGGCTGGCACCGTCGCGGGTAATGGAGCGGCAAAGACCGGGCCCACAGCCGGTTTCGGGCTTGCCGCGACCGTCATCGCTCGCCCCTGTTTCCGCCACAGGTAATCCTCATAATTCCCGGGATAGATCTCCACCCGGCCCTCGCCAATCTCAAACACACGGGTCGCCAGCTTGTCGATGAAGTAGCGATCGTGGGAGACGAACACCACGGTCCCCGTATATTTCATCAACGCTTCCAGTAGAACGTCCTTGGCGCGCAGGTCGAGGTGGTTCGTCGGCTCGTCCAGCAACAGGAAGTTCGCCGGATGCAGCAGCATCTTCAGCAGCGCATAGCGATTGCGCTCCCCACCGGAGAGCACCCCGATGCGTTTGAATACGTCGTCTCCCGAGAAGAGGAAACAGCCGAGCAGGCTCCGCAACTCAGTCTGCGTCGAGGCTCCCGATAGCTCGCCGAGATCGTCCAGAATTCGCGCCTCGGGATCGAGCTCCTTGTATTGATCTTGCGCGAAATAATCGAGATGGACCTCGTGCCCAAGCTTGTATTCGCCCGCGCTCAGCTTCTCTTGCTGCGCCAGCAGTTTAATCAGAGTCGACTTCCCCGCCCCATTCACTCCGACCAGCGCGATGCGCTCGCCGCGCTCAATCATGAAATCGACTTTGTCGAATACTTTGTGCGGGGTTGGTCCGGATTCCCCGTAGCTCTTGGCCACATGGGCGAACTCGGCGACGATACGCCCGCTGGGTTTCGGTTGCGGAAACGAAAAGTGCACCGTCTTTTCTTCTTCCGGAATCTGGATCCGCTCCATCTTCTCCAGCTCTTTAATCCGGCTCTGGACCTGCTTCGCCTTGGTCGCAGTGTAGCGGAAGCGGTTGATGAAGACTTCAAGCTGCTCAATCCGGTCGTGCTGCGTCTTGTAAGCCGACTCCAACTGCTCTTTCCGCGCCGCTTTTCCAGCCAGGTACTGGTCGTAATTCCCCGCGTAGAAATGCATCTGCTTGTTCCAGATTTCGACGATGCGCTTGACCGTGATGTCCAGAAAATAACGATCGTGGGAGATCAGGACAAAGGCATTGGGATAGGTGGTCAGATATTCCTCAAGCCAGTTGCGGGCTTCCAGATCGAGATGGTTGGTCGGCTCGTCGAGCAGCAGCAGGTTTGGCTTTTGCAGCAGGAGCTTGGCCAGTGCGATCCGCATCTGCCAGCCTCCGGAGAATTCTTCCGTCTGCCGCGCCCAATCGTCGCGATGAAAGCCAAGTCCGGTGAGGACCTGGCCCACTTGCGCTTCGAGCGTGTATCCGTCACGAGCTACAAATTCGTGCTCCAGCCGCTGGTACCGGTCGGCCACGTTCGAGTATTCGTGGCTCTGGTGATCGAGCTCCGACATGCTGCGGGTGAGCGACTCCATCTCTTTTTCCATGGCGTGGAGTTCGTCGAAGACCGACATGCATTCGGCAAAAATCGTGCGCCCTGTCATGGTCAAGCCATCTTGCGGAAGATATCCGGTAGAGATGCCCTTGGCGCGCGAGATGGAGCCATAATCAAGCGATTCGCTGCCAGCAAGAATCTTCATGATGGTGGACTTGCCGGTACCGTTCGCTCCGACCAGACCAATGCGCGATTCCGGCGTAATCAGCCAGTCGGCGTTCTCGAACAA
>Ga0302275_10007266_pt1 | contig 10320 bp, 11 predicted proteins | sample III_Bog_N2_2_FD_200229 | JGI IMG/M metagenome (GOLD analysis project Ga0302275, IMG submission 200229) | Peat permafrost microbial communities from Stordalen Mire near Abisko, Sweden - III_Bog_N2_2 | ecosystem: Environmental > Terrestrial > Soil > Wetlands > Peat | place: Sweden: Abisko... | reverse complement strand
ATGCTCGACGATTGCAGCCGCTTGTTCACCGGCTCCAAACTGTATGAACGGGAACTCCTCCTGGCCTATTTCGACTTTCTCCCGGCCGCGTTTGTGGAGCATGGCTGCCCCTTGCAATTGTACGTTGATTACCACAGTCTTTTCTTCACCCAAGATCCCGATGCCCTCACCCAGTTGGGCTGGGCCCTCAAGTTCTATGACATCAGCCTGCGTTACGCCCCAACGCCCCAGGCCAAAGGCAAAGTCGAACGCGAACATCTCTTCTGGCAGAACCGGCTCCCGGCTTATTTCGCCAGTGAAAAAATTCGCGAAATCGCCGTCGCCAATGGGCATATCGACCAATTGCGGGCACACCACAATGCTCACGAAGTCCATCGCGAACTGCGCCGGACCCCGCAGCGAGCTTGGAACCAAGCACGGCAGGAAAACCGTTCCGTGGTGCGGCCAGCCCCGCGTTGTGCGTGGTGGCCCTATGTGTGGAGCTTGCGCACCCTCATCAAAATCGGCCCCGATGGCCGCGTCCCGATCGGCACCCAGCGCCTGCGGTTGGAACGGCCGCCGGGAACCAAAGTCGTGCTCTGCCTTCATCCCACCGGCCATCACTCCGTGCTGGTCGCCCCACCCGTCATTACGGAAAAACCCCTGCTCCTATTCACCAATCGCCCCAAATTGTAATTCCTGTTTTGAAAACTCCAAAAGATTCCTGTTTTGAAAACTACGCGACACCGATGAAAAATGGTGTGGACATCCGCGATTCCTTGTTTAAATTGAAGCCTTAAGTATGAAATCTGACACGACAACCACGGTATTAAACTTCGTGCTGCTGGTTCTGGCCATCTGCGGCGTTTTTTTCGCCATCTCCACTTTCACCCGCACCCGCGAACTCCGCTTGATCGCCCCCCAGGCCCAGGCGGACAACAATGTGCTGGCGCGCATGCAGGTCATCGCCAATCAAGTGGCCGAATATAACCAGAAATATCCCAGTGTGGAGCTGACCCGCGTGCTGCAATCCATTCAGACCAAACCCGCCGCCAAATAAATTTTTATGGCTACCAACGATTCCTCCGATCTTTCCGTCTCCATTTTGAAGGAAAAAGTCGCTTTGCTGGAGCGCCAGTCCTTCTCGCTGTTGCTCGCCTTGATTGTGGTCAGCGGGACACTCACCGGCTACCTTTACCGCCAGGCGAGCATCCTCCACAAGGATATTGATGCCAACCAGCAGATCATCAACGCCGTGAATGACAACCGCAAGGGTATGGCCGACTTCCTCAACCAACTCGCTGCCTTTGGCCAGACCCATCCGGATTTTGAGCAGCAAGTCATGATGAAAAACGGCTTGGTGCCGCCCCCTGGAACCAAGAAATAATCCCACGCCTCCGTTGGCAGTGGATTTCCCCCGTGTTTGGGATTGCTCGCCATGGGCAGCCAGCCACCAGGGTATGCTTTGGTCGGTTATTGCGTAAAGTCTGACCATGGTCGCCCGGACCACTAGGCAGTTGGATTTCCAACTGCCCCTCAATTGGAGACGGGCACCGGCAGTTGGCTGCCGCACTTCGGGCAGTAATTGGCCTTCGGACTGCTTTTTTCCCCGCACTGCGCGCAGGTTTTTTCCGCGTTCACATGCCGGTAATGAATCATCAAGTTGCGGATGTACGGGATCGGGGTGAATGCATACGCAAAAATGATCACATGATGCTGGTCATAGTAAACCGCGTAGAAGAGGAATAGCAGCGCCCCCACCAGGCTCAGCCACCAGAATAACGCCGGCACTGTCACCTGCTTCCGTTTCTCCGTCGCGTACCACTGTACCAAAAAGCGCGAGGTAAATGTCACGTTGGCCAGCCAGCCGACCGCCGTCCAAAAGGTTTCCCCGGGCAGTCCAAGGATAGGTCCGGCCGCCAATATTCCAAAAGTGTCGGTATGCATAAGGTGAAACAACCCGGATGCTAAGCATCGGGTGCCTTCGCTGGCAGTGACAGTGATGGCCCGGTCGGATTGAGATGAACCGTCTGGGTGGGATAGGCAAACTCCAGCTTCTCCTCGTCGAAGCGCTCTTTGATTTGCAGGTTAAACGCCTGCAAATCCGCAAAGTGTGCCTTCAAATCTGTTCCGGTCCAAACATGCACCACCAGGATGTTCAGCGCGGAGTCCCCAAACTTGTTGAAACTGATCACCAGGTCCTCCGTCCGGGGATTCGCCCGGAAAATTTCCTCCAGCAACGCCACCGCCCGGGTCACCCGCTTCGCCGGCGTGTCGTACGTCAGCCCCAAGTTGATCTCGGTCTTGATCGTCTGGCGGCGCGTGACATTGGTGATGATCGCGTTGCCCATCAACTTGTTCGGGATCGTGACATGATGGCCTTCCTTGCTTACCACCCGGGTACTGCGCAAACCGATGCTTTCCACCGTGCCATCCACCGTCTCCACCCGGATGCGGTCGCCAAGGTAAAACGGCTTGTCCATGAAAATGGCCACTGCGCCAAATAAATTTGCCACCGTGTCCTGCGCCGCCAACCCCAGCGCCAGCCCGCCCACCGACAACCCGGCCAGCGCGCTTGTGATGCGGATGTCCAGGTTGTCCGCCGTCAGCAACACCGCCGCGATGACCAGTCCGGTCTTGGACACCTTGCTGACCAGGGGAATGAGCTGCGTGGCAAAAATCCGGTCCTGCGCCGACACGATTTGCTCCTGCCACAACCCCAGCAGCAGGTCCACCAGCTTCAGCCCCAGATATGTCACCGAGTAGGCCACCACCACAATCATCCCGCGAGACAAGAGCAATTGCGCATGATCCGGCCAGTCAAAGAGGCTCAACCCAATGTGCAGGAAGATCACCAGCGCCACGAGTTTCACCGGCCCGTGCAGCAACTCCAAAATCAAGTCGTCCTTGTCCGTCTTGGTTTTTACCGTGAAGCGCTTGAGCCAGACATTGACCAGCAAATCAATCAACTTGGCCACGTAATAGGCCAGGATGACGAAAATAAGCGAGGCCACGTATTTCCACAGCGGCTGCTCCAGCACCTTGGTCTCCCGTAGAAACTTCACCTGGTCCAGTCCGAAGGAGAGAGTCCCGGACAGGTCATTGGTGCCCGTCTTCTCGATCCAGCGAGTCCGTGCCTGGTCCACCCAGTTTGTGCGCACCACGACCACGCCAGTTGCGTTGGTGCGCGCCGGTTCCTGAGCCTCGGCCCAAACCGCCCAGAACGCCAGGACAAACAGCAAGGCCAGTCCCAGCCGGTAAACCCATTCAAATCGCCACTTCATGGTCAGTTTAAAATCACCGTGCCCGGGGCTCAGCCTCCGGCCACAATCTTCACAATTTCCAAGCGGTCATTTGCCCGTAATAACCGTTGGGGAAACTCCGACGGCGCCACCGCCTCGCCATTGTGCTCCACGACCACACTACGCGGCAGCAGTCCTTGGGCGATGAGAAATGCCTCAATCGTGCAGGGCACGGGCGCTTCCAAGGTCCGGCCATTGGCGGTGACAAACATAAATCAGGCCATCAAGGCGGCGTCCCAATCCTTCCACACCGGCTCGTAACCAATCTGGCGGAGAAATTCCGCCACTTGTTCCGGCGTGCGCTCGTCGGCAATTTGAAACTGGCCCGTGGCATTCACGCCCTCCGGCGTCGGTCCCGCCCATTCGCTGGCACCGCGCTCCACGATCCGGCCGCGCACCGTCTGGTGGATCGATTCGCGCCCCGCGCCCGTGTAACCACCCGGCTCCGTATGACTCCCCGCGCTGATCAGGGTCACCCCCAGCGGAAACAGCCCGTCCCGCAGTTTGGGCGACTCGCGCGTGGACAATACCAATCCCACATCCGGAAACAGCAGTCGGAACGCGCACAGCAATTGCACCAATTCCCGGTCCGACATGTGCGTCAGCGGTTGGAATTCCCCCGCGCACGGACGTAGCCGGGGCAGCGAAATGGTGACCTGCGCCTTCCAGCAATGCCGCAACAAATAATCCGCATGCGCGGCCACACTCAAAGCCTCATAACGCCAGTTCGCCAGCCCGTAAAGCGCCCCCAGTCCCAGCCGGCGAAACCCCGCCGCATACGCCCGCTCCGGTGTCTCCAGCCGCCAGTCAAAATTCTTCTTTGGACCCGACGTGTGCATGGCGTCGTAAATCGGCCGGTCATACGTTTCCTGGTACACCACCAACCCGTCCGCGCCCGCCGCCACCAGTGGCTGATACTCCGCCGTTTCCATCGGCCCCACCTCCAGCGACACGCTCGGCGCTGATTCCCGCACCGTTGCAATGCATGCCGCCAGGTACCCGTTCGAGACAAACTTGGGATGCTCCCCTGCCACCAGCAGCACATTGCGGAAACCCTGCCGTTGCAATTCCGCCGCCTCGCGCCGCACCTCATCCAGCGACAGCGTCACCCGCAAAATTGAATTATCCCGGGAAAAACCGCAATACTTGCAGTTGTTGATGCATTCGTTGGAGAGATATAGCGGCGCGAAGAGGCGGATCACCTTGCCGAAACGCTTTTGCGTTAGGGCATGCGACTGCCGGCCCATGTCCTCCAGCAACGCGCCCGCCACCGGTGAAATCAATTGCGCAAAATCCGCCAGCGACCGCCGTTCGTTCGACAAACTTTCCCGCGCCGCTGTCAGCGTGGTCCCCTGGGAACGTTTCACCAGGGCCGCCAGTGGCAGGGAATTAAATTCAGCAACAAAACTCACCCGGTCAATGTACCAAGGAAACCGCCGAAGTCGAGCCATCAGGCAGGGGCTGGACCATCGGCCATTGCAGGCAACCGCCATTTTGCTTCCATCCCTGATTCCCGGGAACAATTGACGTCCCGGCAACTCATAGTATTAATGGTAATGTCGCATTATGGCCGGCGTTGAATTCGAAAATCTGGTGGCCCAGTATTACGAGCCGCTTTATCGTTTCGCGTTCAGCTTGGCCCGCGATGAGGCGGATGCGTGCGATCTCACCCAGCAAACCTTTTGCATCTGGGCCGCCAAAGGCCATCAATTACGCGATGTTTCCAAAGTGAAAACCTGGCTCTTCACCACCCTGCACCGCGAGTTTCTCGGGCTCCGGCGCAAGCAGACCCGCTTCCCGCAGGTGGAATTGGAACAGGCTGCCCCGGAACTGCCGGTGGTCGCACCGGTCGCGACTAGCGGTCACGACACGGCACGATTACTTGCCACCCTGGCCCGGTTGGAGGACATTTACCAGGCACCCGTGGCCCTCTTTTATTTGCAGGATCATTCCTACAATGAAATTGCCGAAATCCTCGAAATCCCCTTGGGCACTGTCAAATCCCGGCTCGCCCGCGGTCTGGGCCGCCTCCAGGAAATTCTGGCCGACGAGCCCGTTGGATTACCTCCGGAGCCAACCAACTTGTGAACCTTAACGAAGCTAAAACCATTTTATTGTTGTACCGCCCCGGCACGGCGGATGCGGAGGATCCGCAGGTCGCCGAGGCGCTGGCGCTGGCGCAACAAACCCCGGAACTCGCCCGCTGGCTGGCGGAACAGACTGCCCGCCAGACGCAATTGCGCGGTCAATTCCGGCATATGCCCGTACCCACTGGCTTAAAGGAACAAATCCTCGCCGAGGTGGTGGCCCCGGATCGGATCATTCCCTGGTCGCCCCGCCGCTGGCTGGCCGCGGCGGCAGCGCTGGTGCTGCTGGGTGGCCTGGCCGCTCTTTGGTGGCCACACCACCCCGGCGACGACACCCTGGACATTTACCAGAACCGGATGGCGGGTATCGCCCTGCGCGCCTATGGCATGGATCTAACGACCAATCAACCTGACCCCATCCGCGCCTACCTGGCGCAAAACCATGCCCCGGCCGATTATGCCCTGCCGGCGGGCTTGCAAAAGGCCGGGGTTATTGGCTGTGCCATCGAAGGCTGGCAGAACACCAAAGTTTCCATGATTTGCTTTCGCACTGGCCGGCCCTTGCGGCCCGGCCAGGCCAGTGACTTGTGGTTGTTTGTGGTGGACCGTTCCACCATTAAAGACTCACCCGCGCCCGGAGGCCCGCCCCGGATTATGGCGGTCAACCGGCTCACCGCCGCCACCTGGGTTCAGGGTAACCAAGTCTATCTGCTCGGCGTGGAAGGTGATGCCGCCACCCTCCGGAGCTTTCTCTAATTGACCACACTCATGTGCTCCAATACCCAGTCAAAATCGGTCAGCCCCACCGCTGGGTTGGCGGGAATCCAAATGGGCATTTTGGTCGCGTCAGCCACCGGCGCAATAACGGTGCCCGGCTGGCTCCAGCGATGCAGTTCGCTGTGCCCGTCGGCAAAAGAAAACGCGGTCGCACGGTTGTGGTACGAGGCCGGCAGGTGGGCCCATTCGGCCGGAATGATCGGCGTCCCGTACCCATTCCCAGACCCGCTCCCGTACTGCGGCGCCTGGTTCAAAAAATAACCGTCGTTAATGCTGTCGGGATGCTCGTCCAGAAACACGAAGATGTCCGTTGGCCGGGGAATCTGGGTGATTTTGAAAAACTGCGTGTACCCCGGATTATTGACATTGAAACCATTGGTGCTGAACGCCCCCGCGTCGCCCACCATCGCGTTCATCGAATAACTCCGGACGCGCGCCGTCCAGCCGGCCGCCACTTGAACGGAACTAAGCGCCTGATCCGACGGGCAGTGGTAAACCGCCGTGTTGCCGCCCACCAGGGGCCCCAGGCTGGCCTGCGTGATGGTGGCGGGATTCGTGTTGTCGGAGCTTAAATCCCAGGTCATCACGTCGTTGACCCAGTTCAGATCCGTTCGGAATGAGGATCCCGCCATCCCCACGTTGTAAGGCAGCCGCTCCGTATTATCACCCGCATAAACTTGCCAGGCCACCAGCAATTGCCGGGTATTGTTCAGGCAACCGATGGCGCGCGCCCGTTCGCGGGCTTGGGAAAAGGCGGGCAATAATATGGCCGCCACCACAGCGATGATCGCCACGACCGTCAATAATTCAATCAAGGTAAAGGCCGCCATCCCATTGCCTCGTTCCGCCGCCGGGCGGGCAAAATGGAAAATCTTCCTAAATATGGATAAGTCCGGTTCCAGAATTTATCATTCCCATTCTACCACGCAACCACCGGTATCGTCAAACCGCCCAATGATTCAGTTCGCCTCACACCAAGGCGAGGCTGGAGGGCTCCGGCGCTGGCAGAACCGCAATCTCCTGGTTCGGTAAACTACCCTGGAATGGAAGGCCCTGGGCGTGGGTGCCCATCGTGGAGGCGGCCAGGAGGCCGTGCAATCTGGGCAAGGTCTTCGGATGTTTCATATTTTGATATTGTGGAGGCCGGTTTAACCAATGTTCGCATATGTGAGTTGCGGGCGGGTAAAATGTTCCAGGAAAAGCATTTAAATGTGCAACGAAGTCCCGCCATCGCAGTCACCCTGACCAGCCACCTCCCCGGGCCGCCAACCAACTACTACTTTAATAAGTCAACTGAATACTTCCAAAGACCGCTTGATAAGTTTTGCTTTCCATGACACAATTATTGCCATGGATGTGCTGACATTATCGCGAATCCAGTTTGGTGGCACTATTGCGTTCCACTATATCTATCCGCCTCTGAGCATCGGGCTGGGGGTGCTGCTGGTCCTCATGGAGGGGCTGTGGTTGAAGACGAACCAGCCCATTTACCACCAGCTCGCCCGCTTTTGGACCAAGGTGTTTGCCCTGACCTTCGCCATTGGCGTGGCCACGGGCATCGTCATGGAATTTGAATTCGGCACCAATTGGGCGGCTTATTCCAGGTTCGTCGGGGATGTCTTCGGCAGCGCCCTGGCGGCGGAAGGCATCTTTGCTTTTTTTCTGGAATCCGGCTTTCTCGCCCTGCTGCTTTTCGGCTGGGACCGCGTCGGCCGCAAGCTGCATTTCTTCGCCACCTGCATGGTGTGCCTGGGCGCGCATTTCAGCGCGGTCTGGATCGTGGTGGCAAACTCCTGGATGCAGACCCCGGCCGGGTATCACATTGTGGGCGAGGGTTTGCATGCGCGCGCGGAGATCACGGATTTCTGGGCGCTGGTGTTCAACCCCTCCATGCTGGAGCGCCTGTCGCATACCATCTGTGGCGCCTGGCAGTCCGGGGCGTTCCTGGCCATCAGTATCAGCGCCTGGTATTTACTCAAGAATCGCCACCGAGACTTCGCCCATGCCACGTTGCGCGTGGCCCTGGCGGTCGCGCTGGTCGCGTCGTTTCTCCAGCTCATTACCGGCCACATCAGCGCCCAGGGCGTGGGCCGCCACCAACCGGCCAAACTCGCGGCGTTCGAAGGCTTGTATGAAACCGTTTCCAACACCCCGCTCGTGCTTGTCGGCTGGGTGGACGAAAAAAATGAAACCACGCACGCCCTGATGCTGCCCGGTGGTTTGAGCTTTCTCGATCACAATGATTTCCACACCCCCGTTACCGGCCTCGACGCCTTCAAACCGGCGGACCGCCCGCCCGTGACCGCCTCGTTTATCTTTTTTCACGGCATGGTGGCGGCTGGCATGGCCACGATCCTGATTGCGGTGCTGGGTTGCTTTTATTGGTGGCGCGGCACCCTGGATCAAACGCGCTGGCTCCTCTGGGTGATGGTCTTCTCCGTGCTGGCACCGCAAATCGCCAATCAATTTGGCTGGTTCGCCGCCGAGGTGGGCCGCCAGCCCTGGCTGGTCTACGGACTCATGCGCACTCCCGAGGGCCTCTCGGCCGTGGTGCAGGCCAATGTCGTGCTCGCCTCGCTCATCCTGTTCACCGTGATTTATTTTATGCTCTTCAGCGTCTTCGTCTATCTCCTGAACGATAAAATTCAGCACGGCCCGCACGAGGAAGATTTGATTCCCTCCGGCAAACTGGTCCTCCCCACCCACGACCACCTCACTCCATGAACCTTCCGCACCTGGATCTCAACACCATCTGGTTCGCCCTCGTCGGCGTGCTCTTCACCGGATACGCCATGCTGGACGGCTTTGACCTCGGCATGGGCGCGGTGCATATGTTTACCAAGGACGATGCCGAGCGCCGGGTGATGCTCAACGCGATCGGCCCGGTCTGGGATGGCAATGAAGTCTGGCTGGTCACCGGCGGCGGCGCCCTGTTCGCCGCCTTCCCGAATGTCTACGCCACGGTGTTCTCCGGTTTCTACCTCGCCTTCATGCTGCTGCTGGCCTCGCTGATTTTCCGGGCCGTGGCCATCGAATTTCGCAGCAAACAACCCATGTACTGGTGGCGGCAGACATGGGATATCAGTTTTGCGGCGGGCAGCGTGCTGTCGAGCTTGCTCATCGGCGTGACCCTCGGCAACCTCGCCTGGGGCATCCCCATTGATGATCGCGGCGAATTTGCCGGCAGCTTCCTCGGCTTGTTGAAACCTTATCCTCTCCTCCTCGGCCTAACCACGGTTGCCCTGTTCATGATGCATGGCGCCATTTACGGCACCATGAAAACCGAGGGCCATCTCCATGTCAAACTGCGGCGCTGGGCGATGAACTGCATCATCGCCTTTGTCATCTGCGCCGTCACCACCACCATGGCCACGCTGCTTTACGTCCCGCACATCGCCGCGCGTGTCCGGGAAAACCCCTGGCTCTTCAGCATCGCGCTGGCCAACATGCTCGCCATTGCCAACATCCCGCGCGAGTTCCATCACCGCCGCGACTGGCTCGCGTTTCTCTCTTCCTGCGCCGCCATCATCACCCTCATGCTGCTCTTCGGCGTGAACCAGTTTCCCAACCTCGTCTACAGCCAGCCCGATCCCACGCATAGCCTGACCATCTATAACGCTGCCTCCTCGCCCAAGACTCTCGGCATCATGCTCGTCATGGCCACCATTGGCATTCCCATCGTCCTGGCCTACACAGTGAGTGTCTACTGGATTTTCCGCGGCAAAGTCAAAATGGACCGCATGAGCTACTGAACCGGCCCTCGACTCTGGAGCCGGGCATTTGGCTTTGCTCCGTCTTGTCCGCCTTCGGTGGGGATTGACGTTCTCCCCATTCACTGCGACCTTGATGGGCTTGGCGGAACAAATTTCACCGTTGGCGGCCAGTCCGTGGCTTGCCGACCTTGCCTCCGCTCCCGCCGCCCAATCCCTGGTGCGGCGTTTGGAGCCGGGCGGTGTGTTGTCGTGCCCCGGCGTCTGCGCTTCCGCCCAGCCCTTCTTCACCGCCCTGCTCTCCCGGCTCTTTCCGCAGCACACCCTGGTCATCGTCGCGCCAGACCTCAAGACCCAGGAACGGACCCAGCAGGACCTCGAAACCTGGCTCGGCCACTCCCCCCTCTATTATCCCCCTTGGGAAAGCCTCCCGCACGAGGGCAAACTTCCTCATGCCGATGTCAT
>Ga0302275_10007258_pt1 | contig 10328 bp, 11 predicted proteins | sample III_Bog_N2_2_FD_200229 | JGI IMG/M metagenome (GOLD analysis project Ga0302275, IMG submission 200229) | Peat permafrost microbial communities from Stordalen Mire near Abisko, Sweden - III_Bog_N2_2 | ecosystem: Environmental > Terrestrial > Soil > Wetlands > Peat | place: Sweden: Abisko... | reverse complement strand
TTCACCGGCGTGGTCAGGCCGAAATACACCGAATTTACCAACCGCAGCAGCCGGGATGTCAGGCTCGGATCGCGCCGGATGATTTCGGCAATTTGTGCGGTATAGCGCTGTTCGGTCAGGAGCAATCCCTGCAAAGCCTTGTTGATGCTGCCCAGCGAGGGCAGGGACGGACAGCGGGCAAGTTGTGCCTGTATATCGCCTCTGCCTAGCCGGACAACACTTGGAACCATCATTGTTTGCGCCATGATAAAACGATTAGACCTTCCTTTACATCGGCGGTATTCGCCCCGACTTGATCGGGAAAGTAAAAAAAAAGCGAAATTCCGCGGACTGTCCGCCGCAAAAAATCCTTAAGTACCGGCAAATTTTTCCGATGAAACAACGGCGGTATCCATCCGCCCCGAGTGATGAATCGACTTATAAAACCGGGTATTGCCTCGCTGAAGGCTTTGGGCGCCTTTTTGGTGCTGGGAGCCGTGGCCCACGGCAGCCTGCCCTATTTGCCACTCCTCGGCCCGCCGCCGTTGCGCATCCAGGCGGTGAAAAGCCCGCCGCCCAACAATGCAGTCGTAAAATTTGTCGGCAGCACCGTCACCAATCTGACGGCCATGGCGGCCACGGCGGCCATTGAAGCGAAACCTACTGCCGGTTCCACGAATCCCGCCATCGTGAGCCTTCACCAGCCAGCGCTGATCGGCATCCCGGATTCCGACAAAGCTCTGGGCGACACTTTCAGCGCCACGGTGTTTGCCTTGCCCACCCCCAATTTGCTGGGCATTTCTCCCGAAATGCTGGCCACTTACTTTCGTCCCGTTCAACGGGGAACCAACGTCGTGCCCATGGGGCTCCTGCCCATCACCTTCATGCCTCCGTTGCCGCCGGATAAATCCAGCCATGCCGAATATAATGTGAAATGAGCGGGTTAATCGCAATTTCACCCGTCGTCCGGCGCGCTCTGGCGGCGTGGGTCGCTTTTTGCCCCATCCTGCTCGCCATCGCCGCCGAACCCGCCGCCCCCCCCGATTCGCCGGCCAATTCGCTGATCACCCACTCAGTATCGGCCGATTCGCCAACCAACTCATTATCCACCAACTCATTATCCACCAATTCGTTGCCGGCCAATTCCTTGCTGTCCCGGGAGGTTGACCCCGGCGCCGCCAACACCAACGCTCCCGCTTCGGAATCGTTCGCGCCAATCGCCACCAGCCCTTCGAAGCTGGATCAGTACGACTTCACCCTGGCTGCCGCACGCTTTGCCGCCAACACCCACGATTATGCCGAGGCCGAAAAGAACTTCATAAAGCTCCTCGTGCAGGGCGTGCCCGAAACGATGCGGCAGACGGCCTTTTTTGAACTCGCCCAGACCGTCCGGGCCGAAAACGACCTGCCGCGCGCGCAGGCCATCTACACCCAATATTTGCAGCACTGGCCCGGGGATCCCCGCACCCCCGAAATTTACCTGCATCAGGGCCAGATTTTCCGGGACATGGGGTTGCCCAACCTCGCGTTGACCAAGTTTTACGGGGTCATGACCATGGCCCTCTCCCTGAAAAACAACCAGATTGATTACTATAAGGGCATCGTCTTGCAAGCCCAGGTGGAAATTGCCGAAACCCATTTCATCATGGGCAAATTCAAGGATGCCGTGGACTATTATCTGCGGTTGATGAAACAGAATGATCCGCAATTGGACCGGGCGCAAATCCAATTCCGGTTGATTCGTTCCCTGGAAGCCATCCATCAGCACGACGAGGCCGCCGCCCAGGCGCAGGATTTTCTCGCGCATTTTCCCGATTCGTTGGAGGAACCCGAAGTGCGCTATCACCTGGCCCAGGCCTACAAGGGCCAGAACCGGAATACCGAGGCGCTCCAGCAGGTGAAGCTTTTTCTCAGGGAAGAACACGACAAAACCACCAACAATCCCAGCGTGTGGGCGTACTGGCAACAGCGCGTGGGCAACGAAATCGGGAACGAATTGTATCAGGAGGGCGACTATGTCAAGGCGCTCGAGGTTTATCTCGCCCTCAGCCAGCTCGACGCCTCGCCCGCCTGGCAGTTGCCGGTGGAATATCAGGTGGGTCTCACCTATGAACGGCTCCTCCAGCCCCGGCTGGCCATCCAGGCTTATCGCCTGATCGTCACCAATTCGCCCACCATCATCGACACCAATCAAGCCCCCGGCCTCAAGTCCGTCATGGACATGGCCGCCTGGCGGCTGAATTTTCTTGAGTGGAACGCCCGCGCCGAAGTGTTCGATCATCCCGTCCTGGCCACCGCCGCCACCAATCTCCTTCAAAATCCCAGCGCCCCATGAATCCGGAATCCATTCCCCAACTCGCCCGCGAATTGCAAACCCATCGCGACCTCTGCCACGAGTTCCTCAACCTCTTCGCCGAGGAAAATCAGGCCCTGCGGCGGACCGACCCCTGGTCGCCCGCAGTCTATAATGAGCAAAGAAAGCGCTTGCTCCCGCGTCTGGAATCAGGGTTAATTCAGTTACGCAGATTTAGGCTTTGGTGGGAACGGGTGCCGGTGAGCCAGCGCGAGCCTTGCGGGGAAATTAATGATTTGTTTCGGGACATCCAGAATTTGCTTCCGCGACTGTTGCTGCTCGACCGCGAAAATCAGCAGGAAATGTTGAAGCGGGGTCTCATCCCCGCAACGCAACTGCCGCCCGCCGCCATTCAGCGGCCGAATTTTATCGCCAATTTGTACCGGCGGCATGCTGCGGGTTAAACATGTCCATCGAAAAAATCATCGTCCTGGAAGACGACCCGATTGTCCGGAATAACTTGGAGACCTATCTCCGGCGTCAGCGTTTTGACGTCGCCTCCGCCCCCACCCTCGCAGTGGCCCATGATTATCTCAACCGGGATAATTTTGATCTCATCTTCATGGACATGCGCCTCCCCGACGGCGAGGGCATCGAATTGCTCAAGCTCCTCCAAAGCCGCCCCCAGCGTCCGCTCGCCGTCGTCATGACCGGCTTTGGCTCCGTCGAGTCCGCCGTGGAATGCATGAAAAGCGGCGCCTTCGATTACATCATCAAGCCGTTCTCCACCGATCAGATCGAGTTCACCCTGCGCAAAGCCCAGGAATTCAATCAACTGCTCAAGGTCAATACCCTCCTGAGCCAGGAATCCGACGATGGCGACCAGATTTTGCTCGGCCGCAGCCAGGCCATGGAAAATCTGCGGTCCCTCATCCGCAAAGTGGCCCGCACCCAGGCCACCGTGCTGATCCAGGGCGAAAGCGGCACCGGCAAGGAACTCGTGGCCCGCGCCTTTTATCGCGAAAGCCCCCGCGCCAACGCCCCGTTTATCAAGGTGAACTGCGCCGCCATCCCGGAAAACCTCATCGAAAGCGAATTCTTTGGCCATGAAAAAGGCGCGTTCACCGGCGCCCTTACCAAGCGGGAGGGCCGCTTCGAACTCGCCCATGGCGGCACCATCCTCCTCGATGAAATCAGCGAAATCTCACCCGCCGTCCAGGCCAAGCTCCTCCGCGTCTTGCAGGAGCGGGAACTCGAACGCGTCGGCGGCAATCGCACCATCAAGGTGGATGTCCGCGTCATCGCCACCACCAACCGCAACCTGGAACAAAGCGTCGAGAAAAAGGAATTCCGCCAGGACTTGTTCTTCCGCCTCAATGTCGTGCCCGTCTCCGTGCCGCCCCTGCGTGAGCGGCGCGAGGATATCCCCCTCCTCGCCGCCGAATTCATGCGCCGGCTCGGTCGCAAACACGGCGTGCACGTCAAAGGCTTCACCGACGCCTCCTTGCGCATCTTGAACGAACATTCCTGGCCCGGCAACGTTCGCGAATTGCAAAATGTCGTGGAACGCGCCGTCATCCTGTGCGGCGAAAATGGCATGCTCGAGCCCGAACACCTCGGGTTGACCGTCAGCCTCCCCAGCGCCGCCGCGAATGCCGCCGCCGACCCCGCCCAGGCCGGCGCCGATGCCAGGGAATTCCCCACCCTCGCCGACCTCGAACGTCAGCATATTTTCGCCGCCCTCGACCGCTGCAAAGGCAACCGCACTCACGCCGCAAAAATCCTGGACGTCAGCATCCGGACCCTCCGCAACAAACTCCACGAATACAACGGCACCGCCCTCAAAGGCGAAGAGGAAAAGGCCGAAGCCGAAGACTGAATCCGCCCTCCCAGCGGTCAACTTCTTCCCCCGTCCTCGCCCCAATCTGATCCGCTTACCCACCCGCTCCGTTTACCCCCGTGCCGCGCCAGACTCTGCCGCATTGATGGCATCGCCCGCTTTCAGCCGGTCTGCTTGCCCGCCTCATAATAGTGCCGTGCCTTGCCCAATGGTGAATAAATAAAAGTTGACGGTTGTTATTTTGCGGCGAAAAATAATATCATGATATTTCAAAAGCGGCTCGTGCAGCCGCCCAACGGTGAAACGTCACGGGGAATTGCCTTTCGGGAAATTCATTTGTCCGACGGCCGCCGGGTTTAACCTCCTTCTCGCGCGTTGCGTCCCATGGACAGAATTGTCAAACTCCCGCCGCCCAGCTTGGAGAACTCCAAATGCGCCGGGTTGAAGGCGGAGCTGGCGGCGCAAGCCAGGCCGCAGGTCATTTCCATCCAGCGTTTCTTTGACGGCAACGACGACCCCGGCTCGATTGGCTGCAATCTCTTGGACCATCCCGGCTTTGAAGAGTTCCGTAATCTGCTTACCGGCCTCCTGCGTCGCCGTGACGTTCAAGCCGTTTACGCATTGATTGCTGACCCGGATCCCGGACCCGACTTTTGGCCCTTCGCCGACACCGTCCTTGTCGTGGGCCCCATCTCACCCGACTTCTTGGGGCTCATCTTGAGCCCGCTCGAGCCCGACGAAATCGAACTTTGCGATGAATCGAGCGTGCCTCTGCTCATCAAACAAAAGCATCAAGCCCCGGTTTTGTCCGTCTGGTGGGATTGAACCGAAAACCCGGCCGCCCTCCCGCTGGTATCGATCATACCTTGCCGTCGGTTGCCCCCAAGCCTGTTTCCCCCGTTTTTCTTCCAACTTGCCAGCCACGCCATTTTCGGCTTACATTCAGCCACGCGCGCAATGCAACAAAACCCTGATTACCCCAAACATTACTGCGGCGTTTTCGGCATTTTTGGCCACCCCAACGCCGCTGAACTCGCCTACTACGGCTTGTACGCGCTCCAGCATCGCGGCCAGGAAAGCGCCGGCATCGTCACCTGCCACGACGGAAGGTTCTACAAACATCACGGCATGGGCCTTGTGCCCCAGATCTTTAACGATCCCAAGATCCTCCATGACCTCGTCGGCGACATGGCCATCGGCCATACCCGCTATTCCACCACCGGCTCCTCCGCGTTGCGCAATGCCCAACCCCTCACCGTCGATTGCGTCCGGGGCCAGATTGCTGTCGCCCACAACGGCAATCTCACCAACGCCGCCAAATTGCGCGACGAACTCGAAAACCGCGGCCTCGTCTTCCAAACCACCGTGGATAGCGAGATCATCATCATGATGCTCGCGCAGCCGGAACTCGGCGGCATGGCCAATTCCATCGTCCGCACCCTCCGCCGCATTGAGGGCGCCTATTCGCTCGTCATCATGACCGAAAAGGAATTGATCGGCGCCCGCGACCCGTTCGGTTTCCGTCCCCTTTCCATCGGCCGTACCGCCAATGGCGGCTGGGTCCTGTCCAGCGAAACCACCGCCCTCGACCTCATCCATGCCCAGTTCGTCCGCGATGTCGCCCCCGGCGAAATCGTCATCATCAATGACAAGGGCTTGACCAGCATCCAGGCCTTCCCCGAGCATCATAAACGCGCGCTGTGCATCTTCGAATACGTCTATTTTGCCCGGCCCGACAGCATCCTGAACGGCAAAAGCGTTTACGAAGTGCGCAAACAAATGGGCCGCCAGCTCGCCCGGGAACACGCCGTCAAGGCCGACCTCATCGTGCCCGTGCCCGATAGCGGCGTCTGTGCCGCCATGGGCTACGCCGAGGAATCCGGCATCCCCTACGAAATGGCCTTCATCCGCAACCATTACGTCGGACGCAGTTTTCTCCAGCCCACCCAGCTCATCCGCGATTTCAACGTGCGCGTGAAATTGAACCTCATCGAGTCGCTCGTGAAGGATAAACGCGTCGTGATCGTCGATGATTCCATCGTGCGCGGCACCACGTGCCGTTCCCGCGTGAAAACCCTCAAGGAAGCCGGTGCCAAAGAGGTCCACGTGGCCGTGAGCTGCCCGCCCCACATGAATCCATGCGTGTACGGCATCGATTTCCCGGACCGCAACAAGTTGATGGCCGCCAACAACACCGTGGATGAAATCCGCCGCTACCTCAACGCCGACTCCCTCCATTACCTTTCGCAGGCCGGCATGGTGGCCGCCACCGGCCAGCCCGCCGAGGCCTTTTGCATGGCCTGTTACGACGGCAAATATCCCGTGCCCTACGATCCGTTGCTCGATAAGCACATCATCGAACGCCGCCGCAAGCAAACCATGACCCTCGGCGAAGCCGCCGCCAAGGAGGAGGAACAGATCAAGCTGCTAAAGGTGTAGCTGGCTGCGTGGTGCGCGGCGCGTTTCGGGGCATATTTTCACTTTGCACCAGCGCCCTGAAACGGGTAGCTTTATAACGGTTTGTCCGATGGTGTAATGGTAACACAGCGCCCTTTGGAGGCGTTATTCATGGTTCGAATCCATGTCGGACAGCCAAATTTCAAAATCAAAAGACCGCTAAAGAACATTGCCACCTTCCGCGCTAACCGGATTTGGCTGGCTAGGTGGTGTATTCTGAGCCTTCAGCTTTTTTCGCCGTATTAAAAAAATGATTGCTCCCAAAGGAAAGGCAATTGAAATCAACCATGGGCCAAAAGGTGGCGCAAATGAGCCGCTGCCGAAGAGAAGGACATACAACGGGGAAACCCCCCAACGATTCGTTGTCCAGTTCACCGTGAATCTTCCAATTCCAAACAAAATGAAAATTATCCAAAGCCATTTTTTCTTCTCCATTTTTGTGCGGATACAAAGCACAAGAACGCAGAAGATGAAAATTGGAATCAGGATACCGAGTGCCAGCGTCACATATTGCAGGAAGGATTTTCCAGACAAAGTGAATTTATTGCGATTTTCCAAAGAATCTCCAAAATCATACACATGAAATCCCACAATGGTCGAAATGCCACCCTTCTTTTGGGTCATCACATTGATTACCATCCAATTCGTGGAAAACTGGTATTCGAATGCAAGGTTGATACTGGAGAAGTCTGAATTGTGAAATCGTTGGACCCCGACAATTTTGATAGAAATGGGGTCTTGCGGCGGGATGGCGTTTGCCATTTTTACCAGCAGCTCTTTGGTGAAAACACTTTTAAGGCTTTGGTCTGCATTCGCCAAAATGGGCTCAAATTTATTTTGCCGCAACAGGGCAATGTAGTTTGTCGCAACCGCCTCATCTTCCGCTGGGGTAATTTTTCTAAGAAGACTTTCTTGATTCGGATCGCAGCCAGATAAAATCAATGACGCCCAAATGACCATAAGGATAAAACCCACCTGAAATTTTGGCGCAATGCAGTTCAAATTCATGGCAATTTCCCAAAATGAGTTGTTAGTGTCACGCCCCGAATCGGGAATGGAGCTTACTTAGTGCATAAAACTCTGGCAAACTTTTCCATAATGGAGATTCTACGCCATTGGCGTAATCTATTTCTTAAGGAATACTGACATGAACAAAGAACGATTTGAAGAATTGAGCGATGCCATCCGGCAGGCCAAAGCCGTGCACCGCGGCCAAGCCGCGCCGTCGCGCGTGTGGAACGTCACCCGGAGCAAAGATGGCAAGCTGCACCGCCGCCAGCTCGATCCCGAGGTGTATCAGCAAGAACGCCGTGCCGAATGGGAAAACACCGTGGTGGACACGCGCTCAAAATTGACACTGTCGCAATTCCGCCTTCACTGAGCGCTCACCAGATCATTGAAAATCGTATCGTACTGCACACAGGAGGTTTGCGTTTGTCCCGTGGTAAAGGAGGCGGCCGTCGCAATCGCAAATGCCGCCGGGCTGTTGACGAATTGAGCCGAGCCGTCCGTAAACAGCGTGACCCAGCCCTTCGAGGGATAATGCGCAAATGCCACCGCATTGAAGGCCATGCCGCCCGTCCCCTCCAGAAAATCCGTCGCAAACACATCCTGTTGGTGCACATCACTCGTCTTTTGATACGCCCGCCGTGTCGCCGGATCGGAGGAAGCCCCCGCCATGTAATTGCTCGCGCTCACCACCCGCGGATTAAACAGGATCGTCGATTTGACCACCCCCTGCGAATTGTCCGTGCTCATGAACGTCGGCGTGGAATAATTATCGATACTCCGGGTATTGGCCGCCGTGAAACTGGGACAGTATAACACCCGGCCATCCCCTAATAATTTCAACTGGTACGCATGACCCAGGTTGTTGAATTCATCGGTCGAGCTCGGCGGCTCCGCCACGTTCAATCCCGGACTCTTCGGGCCCACCACGAAACTCGCGTAGTCTTCCGCATGCAGTTCGTTGAGCGGATGCCCCCCGGAATCGTACCAGATCGGATACCAGTCGGCATAATCGCCCGCGTAAATCGTGCTCGCCACATACGCCTGGCGCATATTGGATACGCACTGCGCCCGCAGCGCCTTCCGCTTCGCCGACGACAGGGCCGGCAATAGCAGCGCCGCCAATATCGCAATAATCGCAATGACCACCAGCAGTTCAATCAAGGTGAACCCCCGCGCTCCCGGTTGCTCTCTATGGTTCATGGGAAGTCAGGCTGGGTTGAAGGTGTGTGAATGCCATGGCCTGTTTGTCCGAAAATAATCCTCCTCCCCGCCCGCAACCATCGGATGTTTGTCCGAGACCTGCCCGGATATTTCAATGGCGCCTCCGCCAGAACCGGGTGGCACAGGCGACGCGTCAACATGAACGGAACGAGACCGTCGATTGCCTTTGACCTTGTGTCCGCCGTCTGCCCAAAGCAACTGTTACCCGGGCCAGGGTATCGTTGTGCCATTAGGTTGTTACCCGTTGGCCTTTGTTCTTGGTCAACTCTTTGTCGTCTCCGAAGCGAGTTAAAACGAGCAGGGGGGCGAGCTTTGAGCCTTAGCTCGCGCCCCCCTGCGGCCGGAGGTTCGTGAGGCTCCCAACGCTGGTTCCGGGGGGCATGAAATTCTCGTGTTGCTTCATGATTGTTTTATGCGCTTGAAGCCGCCAAATTTTAATAAATGCGAAAGGTATAAAATGAATGGTGCTGATTGGAAATTCCTGCTTTTTGGATTCGCTATTCTCGCTGGCATGCTGTTTATGATTGGCTTCAAAAGCTGGCTGGTGATTCATCACCATACGGAAGTAATGGCTCACGCAGTGAGCAAATGAGGACACTAATAAGCGCTCTAATGCCCTCGAATCCCGCCCGGGAACAGACTACCCCGATTTCGCCCGTACGCGGCGACTAAAGCTTTCAGTGTTGATGACGGCCCGCTTGTGCAGGCCACGCACGATTACTTCATATGCGTCCCGGGCCTCGATCTGAAACGAAATCTTGCTGCCGTCCACCGCGATCACCCGCGCCGTGCAATGGATCGTCTGGCCCACCGGCGTCGGCGCCAGATGACGGATGTCAATTTCTACGCCCACCGATCGTTCGTCAGCCTCCAGATGCGGCGCCAGCGTTTCGCGCGCCGTGCGCTCCAGGAAACCCACCAGATGCGGGGTGGACACCACCGCCGGCATGCCGTTCCCGGCAAATTCCACGGCGTGCTTCGCCTCCGTCGGGATCGCCAGTTCTCCCGTCTCGCCAATGCGGGGACGAGACTTCATGGCCTCTGATGCCCGGTGGCCGGCGGAAAACTCATGCCATCTCCCAAAAAATTCATTTGGGCAGCAAATCGGCCACGAGCGCCTTTTCTTCCTTCAACTCAGTTTCCGTCGCTGCGATTTTCGCCTTGCTGAACTCATTCAGCGGCACGCCCGGGACAATTTCCCAGGTGCTCCCATTGCTCCGGATCGGATAGCTGAAAATCAGGCTCTTCTCGATGCCATAACTACCGTCCGAATGCACCGCCACGCTGAACCAGTCGCCGTCCGGCGTGGGATGCGTGAGCTTGTAAACCGTGTTGACCGCGGCGTTGGCCGCGCTGGCCGCGCTGCTCAAGCCCCGGGCCTTGATGATGGCCGCGCCGCGCTGCTGCACCGTGCTGATGAAATCCTTCTCCAGCCATTCCCGATGGCTGATCACGTCCGGCACCGGACGACCCTGGATTTTGGCGTTGAAAAAGTCCGGATACATCGTGGCGCTGTGATTGCCCCAG
>Ga0302275_10007250_pt1 | contig 10335 bp, 7 predicted proteins | sample III_Bog_N2_2_FD_200229 | JGI IMG/M metagenome (GOLD analysis project Ga0302275, IMG submission 200229) | Peat permafrost microbial communities from Stordalen Mire near Abisko, Sweden - III_Bog_N2_2 | ecosystem: Environmental > Terrestrial > Soil > Wetlands > Peat | place: Sweden: Abisko... | reverse complement strand
TCACCACGGTGCAGTTGGTCAGGGTGTCGTGGAAGTAGGAAGCCGGCGTTCCATGCCACGAGGAGGGGGGGGTGGGTAGATGACAGACGTTGGCGTGATGGGCGGCACCGGTGAAGGTGTTCCCTGAGCCGGCCCCAAGAAACACGGTGTCGCTGCCACCAGAGCCGGTAATCGTGTTCTGGCTGCCCTGGATCGTCACGTCATCGGTGCCAGAACCCAGCAGTATTTGGTTGGAAGAACCACTTCCGACGTTGACGACGTCGTTCCCATTGCCCAAAGCGACGTGATTGCCGCTGCCGTTGCCAACCGAGACAGTGTCGTTTCCGCCACCGAGGGTGATCTGGTTGGTCCCGTCGCCCACTTGGACGTCGTCGTTGCCATTTCCCACGAAGATGCCGTTGTTGCCGTTGCCGCAGGTGACTTCGTTACGGCCGTTCCCACCGGAGTAGACGTTGTTCCCGTCGCCACCCCAGAAACAATTGCTGCCGTTGATCCCGTAGACCTGGAACGAGCCGCTGGGAATCCAGAAGAAGTTGTTCCCGGAGGAGCCCTGGATGTTGGGTGATCCGGGCGAACCGTAGAACCAGTCGTTGTAGGTGTCGCTGCAGTGCCCGGGCTTGGCAATCACGACTTGGACAATCACCGGCGACGTGCTCGCGGCGAAGGTTGAGTCGCCGTTATAGACCGCGAACAGGCTGTCGGAGCCCAACGGCAGCGTAGACGTGGTCATCGTCGCTTTTCCGTTTGCAGTAAGGGTTTCCGTGCCGATCAGGGAGTGTGACGTGATCGGTGTACCGAGATAAAAACTGACGGTTCCAGTCGCTGTTGGACCTGATGGGACCGAAGGAGTGCCAAAAACACTCGCAGTGAGCGAAACGGGGAAGCCAACGACCGAAGGATTGGGCCACGAAGTCAAAATCGACGCCGATTTTCGAGTCGACTGGACGAGCTGATTCAGCACCGAGGACGTCGAATTCTCGAAGTTCCCGTCGGAGTTCGTGAAGACTGCTGTGATCGGATGTGTTCCGGTCACGAGGTAGGTCGGGGGTGTGCAGGTTGCTGTGGACGATCCGTCGGGGTTCCCAGAGACTGGCACGTTGGAGCAAATCGTGATGGAGCCGTCTTTGAAGGTCACAGTTCCGGTTGGACTGTTGGAATTGTGGTGATTTCCGCTGCCATCACCGGAAACGACAGTGGCCGTATAGGTAACGGACTGTCCCACCACCGACGGATTGTGCGATGAACTCAAAAGGGTTGACGTCGAGGGAACGACGTTGAAGGTTGCCGTTCCTTGGAAATCGAACCTGAACGTCGTGTTCTCACATGAATCTTGGTTCTTGTGGGTTTCGAACAGCGAAATCGGGACTGGTACCGAGTTCGAACCCTGGGCCGGAACCACCAGTGAGCCCGTAAAGGTCGTTGCGGCGTAACTGAGGTTGACGATTGGGCACCCGGCCGGTGCCGTAACCGATGAGATGCTCATCGTTGTTACCGTGATCGGGACCGTCAGCGGGTTGTGCGCGGTGTACCAGAGGTAACGGGAGACCCCGGGGTAGAGCAGGGCTGGCGTCTGCGTCGTTGATGAACTGCTGATCGTGTTCGTAATAGTGAACTTGGGCTGGTGATCAAGGGAGCTGTGGGCAATGGACGTGCAAGCAGCGGCAACGGACGCGACAAGGACTGCGCTGGTGACGGCAATCGCCCCTCCCTTCGCTATTTCCTTTAACCGCCCGAACTTCTTCAACATCACCTGTATCTATCTCTTGATACGTCTTCGTGTTCTTTTGGTGCCCGCCGGTCGGCCGGGGAGTGGAAGGATTCTCCACAGCCCGGCCGACCGGCGGGCAATGAAGGCGCAATCATGAGATTGGCCCTCATTGAGTTGCTGCTATTTCCTGGTCCGACGTCTAACCATCCACAAAAGAACGTGATTGGCATGAGACCTCGAACGGGGAGCATTGACTAGTTGGACGAGAAGCCCAGAGTTACCACTTGGTTCTCGCAATTGTCCTGGTTGGCATGATCATCGGTCATCGAAATCGTCGTACCGGTGGCGTCATAAACGGTCGTCCCCGGTGCAACAGTGCCGCCAATCGTTGCTGGGTTGACCCCCCCAATCGAGTACATGCTGATGTTGCAGGCTTCCACCGGGAGGGGAATTGAGCCAGTAGTTACTGATACCGCAGAAGTCGTCACCTGATTGACAAACACGGGAGATGAACCCGGATTCGTGATGGCGAAGCTCACCGGTACGGGTGGACCGCCTGGGTACAGCTCCAGAGCTGAGCCGCCCACAACGTTGAACTCCACCGCCGGAATGTCGTCACTGCCCGCAAGAACTTGTGCCGGAGTGCCGTAAGCGTTGAATTCCTGCGATAGACCGCAGTCCGTCACCAACTTCTCAAAAACACCGGCCGATAGCCCGGTCATGCACGCTGGGAAATCGTTGTTGTTCCCGAATGTGTCAGACAACTCAATTGTCCCCGGGGTCGTGTCGGTCCCAATCAAAAGATTTGTTCCCGAACTGGATAGGGCGATGTTCAAACTGCCTTCGCCAGCTGCGTCTCCGGGAGGACTGGGGAGCGGGTCATTGAAAGTGAAACCGTAGGCAAACTCTCGCGCAACGTAGAGGTTCTGAGACGCCAGTTCGAAGGTGAGATCCTGCGTCAAAGGTTTGACTCCGTTTACAATCGCTGGTCCAATGTTGAAGGTTTCCGTGTTGGTAAAGGGTCCGGCAACCGTGTTGTTGATGGACAAGGTTATTGACGCCCCAGTAATCGCAGGACCCCAGTTCCGGACCGCCAAGACCACCGAAGTGAGCTGCTGGTAAGAGCCAGGATTGGCCAACGTGATGTCGTTTCCGAACTCGCTCGGTCCGTCACAGCCTGCCAGGCACTGGTCTTCCGTGTAAGTATTCGACGGAATGAGGCTGTCGTAGCCCGCACCGACCTGGCTGATGGTCACATTGGTGCCCGTCCCTGTCTGGGCCGAACCGTTCCCGCTTCCGCTTGAGGTGAAGTAGGCGACTGCGAGCCCACTTGCCCCGGCGATGAGGCCAACGGTCAAACCAATGACCGCCATCCTCCGTTTTGAACTAATCAACTTCATTGTTTTCTCCTAGCAATAGGTTTGGATTAATTGACTAGGGCGTCGGGTTCGCCAGTCGCTCCCCACGGGTCGGGCGGCCATATTGGGCCCGTGGATCAATGCGTCACCCTTCACTGCACGGACAATCTCGGCTGAGATGTCCAGGTTGGTGCGAAACGCCAGCAGTGGGTTATAGCCAGGCTGACGAAACCGCAACATCTTGTATTTCTGAGAGGGGAATTGAAAAGGAGTTGGAGGCCCGATGTTCACCGAGGCGACCGAGCGAGGCCGTATCGGCGCATAAAAGTGCAGAGGCCGGGAATTCGGCGAGTCAATTCGTGGGACTGCCACTGGCGACGTGACCGCGTAATCGGTCCACTAATCGGGAGATTTGTTCGCGGGGTCGAAAGAGCGCTCAACAGGGGTTTTCCAAACCGGCTGCGACGACCTTACGAGACAACTGCCCTCCGTCCGCAAATGCATTTGTGACTATGGCACCGAAGTTCACATTTGTCAATTTGTAGTGTGAGCGGTGTGCGTCCGTTGAGGAAATCTTCATTTCTCGACCGGGTCCGACAGAGATGGTGGACGTGCCCGACACGGATCCGGTCGAGGAACTAACACCCAGCCCGACGAAAAAAGTCGTGCCCGTTGCTCTGAGGACACCTTGATTGCAGTTGTCGGCGATCGTGACCGGAAGGGAGCGATGAGCCGCGACTGTCGTTGTGAGAGCCAGGGCAGGCAAGTTGATCCGCGAAAAAGCATCGACTTCGAAGCTCGTCGAAGATGAGGTAGCGCCAGGCAACGAGATTCCTTTAAAACACCTCATAATCGGTCGGCTGCCGTTAGGCGGCGAGAGGTTGCCGGAGTGCCATTCGTGGGTCCGACAAGCATTCGCGTCCACCATTCCTGAACCCCCCCGGGGGGGTTAGGTCCACAGACGTGCTCGAAACTAGCCTCGGAGTTCGACGTGTTGACTCCGAAGATTGCGGCCGGAGCCTTTGGGTAGGCAGCGAGTTCGTCGCTCAGTCCATCGGATTGCGGCATCTCTCTTGAAGTGGCAGGAAGGTGCATTTCATCGACGTCGAGGTAACGGCGAATTTCGTCGGTCAAAGAGTTGCCAGAGATACTCGCGCGGACGTACAAATCACGCAGATTCAGTGGTTTCGCGGACCCATTGGGATCCGACGCGGAGGCCTGTCCGTCGAAATTCGACGGACCAGTTGTCGTCGACACTGCCGATCCCCAATTCCGCCCCTACAGGAAGGATTTCTACATCAATGGTCACTCGTTGTCAAATTGTGGTGAATAGCGTGGGAAGCCGTAGACATTAGATCCTGGAATAAATGCAGTCCTTTCGGAGAAAAACCCGCTGAATGAACTCATATCGAGAGATCATCGAGTGTTCGAAACGGCACTCAAATTTTGCAGGCGGGTGCTATCTCTGCCATCATGAATGAACTCATTCGCTAGGACCTGAAGAGTCGTCTGCTCGGTATTCCTGAAATGGCCTCACGACATCTTTGACTGGACTTTCATCAAAAGAGCTTTCCGATCAGATATTTTGGATGACGAACCAGGCACACTGTCCACCGCGGGCACCAGGCCCCGGGAGTTTGACTCAACCAGTACTCGTTTCAAAGAGGACACATGGATGGATTCAATCTGCGAATCTCAACAAGCGATTGTCCAGGATTGCACTTTTTGTTCGCTTTCCCATGGTTTTTCATTCTCTCTCACGAAGGAGCGTCTCCGGAGTAGCCCGAGACGCTTTAGCGAGAGTGACCTTCGAGATTGGCGTTGCTGCCGGGGAGACTTCTTTCGATGAAAGGCTCAGTCGTTGAACCGGGACGTTTGAAGCTCCACTTTCGCCCTGGCCCAAGGCGTGCGTTCTTCACAACCCAACCGTCCGACGATATGAACTGTCAGCGTGAAGCAGTTCTCCAAGACCGTGGGCGAGCGCAAAACGGATTGCGATTACTTAGCCGCGCTGAGCTTGGTCAGCGGTAACCAGTTTCGAAAACCCGACGAAACAATATCTACGGCGCAACTCGCGATTCACAACCATTTGACAATGCGCGGACTTTATTGTAGAAATTATTACTGCAGGGGCGGAATTGGGGACTGTAAGTGTCAATCACCAAAGATTCGTCGGAGCCCGGCAGCCACGCCTTTTCGTCGAGTATTGACGTACCCGTGAGACCGTTCACGTTGCGTGATCTGTACGTGCGAGCCAGCATCTCCGGTAATTCATTGGCCGCTGAACTTGGGAGCTACCTCAATATCGATGAAAACACCTTTTCGCCACCTTCCAAAGGGAACTCTCCGTCTCAACTCTCCGATCGCGAGCCCAGTGTCCACGAACGGGCGCTCGCCGCGATACTCGAAGTAGTCACCACGAATTCTAAAGCGGCCTTCGAATATGTCCGTGTCCCAGAACCGCAAGGTGGAGTTCAAGAATGGTGGGCGCGAATGCTGAGCGGAACAATGAATCACGCTCTGACGACCACCGAGCACTCAACGCCAGGTGAAGTCTCGTGATCAAATCGCTTCGAATCCTTCTGCCGTCCAATGCCTACTTGAACAGCCGCCAAACAGTCATTTTTAGATTGAAGGCTCAATAGAACGCAAGGGCATCGGATCGTGGAGCATTTCCGAATCAAGTGCTCCACGATCCACTACGGCCCACTGGTCGAGCAGAAGAGATCGATTTCTCAGAGTTGAAGTCATCTGCTCGACCAGTTCCGTGATGTGAATCTCAGGGTTATCCCTATGACATCAATTCAGAATCGGCTTGGTACCATGCATGCACGAGTGGATTGATGTCCGTGATCGTTGCCACGCCGCGCGTGATGGCGGCGACAGGCGACGAATGTTCGGTTCACAAGAGAGATGGGAGAAAACGTGATATCGACGCGAACAATCCGAGTGGTCGCAATGACGGCACTGATCAGCGCCGGGATCTTAACGAGTGGCCTGATCAACGCCCCCGGCGCCAGCGCTGCGGCCAAGCCGAAGTTGGTGGTCACGCCGTCGACGGGGCTGACTAACAAGAAATTCGTGTTCGTTTCGGGCACGGGCTTCAAGCCGAAGGACAACGTCTACATCACTGAATGTCAGGCGAACGCCAAGGGTGAGGCGGGCTGTGACATCTTCACCGCTCTGCCAGCCAAGATCAGTGCCACCGGAGTCCTGCCCAGGACGAAATTCAAGGTGATCACCGGCACGATCGGCAACGGCAAGTGCGGCACCACGGCGGCGAACCTGAGCAAATGCGCAGTGAGCGTGGGCAACGCCTCAGGTGGCGACAGTGCGGTCTTCAAGATCGTCTTCGCCGCACCAAAGAAATAGCAACTCTCTCTCAGGGATAGTTCGCCCTCGTGGTCTGCGAGTGGAGTTGAATTTTGCCGTACGAGGGAGTGGTTCGGCACAATACATTGGTCCGAGCAACTGATTTGACAGCATTGGGAAGACCGGCCCGTCGAAAACGAGACGGGTCAGGTCTCTGAGTTACAAGGAGACGAAAGGGGAGCATGATCGAGGACGCCGACTCCCCGGACCTGCTTGAGCGCGAGTCCAGTCAAGTGCGCGACGTCATCGTGCGCGGTATTCGTGCCCACTTCAGTTTTGCCGCGCTTCTCGCCATCCTCTTTCTGACGTTCCTCGATAACACGGTCGCGAGCGCCGTCCTCACCAGTGTGCAGGCGAAACTTCACGCCAATGTGTCGCAATTGCAGTGGGTCGTCGGCGGCTACGCCCTGGCCTTCGCGAGCCTGATGTTGATGTTCGGCGCGCTCGGTGACAACTTCGGTCGCAAGCGCCTGATGTTGATCGGCGTGGCGATCTTCTGTGGTGGGTCAATCGTCTGCGCGATCGCAGTCAACCCGAGCGAACTCGTCATCGGTCGGATCATCATGGGTGTCGGTGCAGCCGCGTCAGAACCCGCGACGTTATCGATGATCCGACACATCTACCCCGATCACAAGGCGCGCGCGCGAGCCCTCGGTGCCTGGGCGGCGGTGTCGGGACTGGCGCTCGCGATGGGACCGGTCATCGGCGGCGTTCTGGTCGGCATCTGGTCGTGGCGCGCGGTCTTCTGGTTCAACCTGGTCTTTGGCGCGTTGGCTTTCATCGTCGCCGCGATCGCGTTGCCGGAGAGTGTCAACGCCATTCGCAAGAGGGTTGACTTCGCCGGCTTCTTCTTCGCCGCGGTCATCCTCGGCACCGCGACCTTCGCCTGTATCCAGGGCGAGTTGAGTGGTTACGCCAGTGACTGGGTCATCACCTTGTTCATTGTCAGTTTCCTGACGATTCCCATCTTTTACCTCGCCGAGAAGCATGCGAAGGACCCCATGCTCGAACTGGGGTTCTTCCGACGAAAGTCATTCACCGGATCGGCGTTCATCGCGTTCGCCAGTTACTTCTCGATTTTCTCGATCTTCTTCTTCGTCGCGCTCTATCTGGAAGTCGTCGTCGCGGTCAACGCCTACGGATTGGCGCTCGACTTTCTGCCGCTGCTCGGTGGCATCGTCGTCGCGTCGCTCTTCACCGGCCGTTGGGTCGGGCGGGTCGGTTCGCGCATCCCGATGACCGTCGGCTGCCTGATGGCCGGCCTGGGCGTCATCTTGACCTTCGCGATCATTGGCCCCCACGTCGATCTTTCGACACTGGGATGGACGATGGGTCTCGCCGGGATCGGCTTCGGTATCGTCATCGTGCCGGTCAACGCCAGCGCCCTCTCGAGTCTCCCGCCCGCGCGCTCCGGCATGGCGTCCTCGGCGGTCAACACGAGCCGCGAACTCGGCGCCGTGGCCGGAGTGGCGATCTTGGGTTCGATCGTGAACGGGCAACTGACGGTCAACCTGACCGCTCGTCTGGTTCAGCTGGGCATCCCGGCGTCTTTTCGACAACTGGTCATTACGGCGGTGACGACGGGCCAGACCCAAGCCGAAGAGGCGGGACTCAGTCCGGCGATTAAAAAGCAGTTCCAGGCAACGATCAACAAGGTCGTGAAAGCCGCCTACGGGGCGCTCGAACACGGACTCGATATCGCCCTCATCGCGTCGGCGTTATTGCTCCTCGTCTCGGCCGCCGTGGCCTACACGACCGGCACGTCCGAGAAATTGGAGATGGTCGACGTCGTCGAAGCGGAGCCCTCGCCGGCAATCAGCTGAGCGCGACCTCGTCGACTTCAGCTGGCCGTCGTCTCGGTTCCAGGAGTTCGACAGCCACCATGACCGAGAAGCAGACGAAGAAGATCGGCTCGACGAAGGCACCGAATCGGTCCGTCAGGTACGCGACGGCGAGTAGGGGATAGTCGATCAACATGGCGATCGCGACTCCCTTGACGGCGAGCGACACCCAACCGGAGTCTTCCCTGGTCCGTTTCCACGCGACATAGACCGCCATCGTTATGGCGGCGAACTCGATGACGCCGGAGATCACGTGGAGGTAGTGGTGCAGCGGGAGCTTCAGATGCCATTCGGCGCTACGGCACGCGGCACTCAGCCCCTCGGGACAGGCGTAGGCGTAGTGTCCGCCGACCGCACCGGCGGCCGCGAAGAGGAGTAACCAACGCCACTCCTTACGCTTGCCACTCGGTCCCCAGGGACCGCGGATGAGAAAGGCGACGAACATGACGATGCCGGCCGCCAAGTCGAAGTGCTGGAAAATCGTGGCGTCGGGGCGGCCGTTCGCCTCGAGGTCGCTAAAGAACTCGTCGGTGCTGTTCAGCAGGTTGCTCGCGACGACGACCCAGACCCACCAGTTGTAGAGGACGATGCCGACCAGACCGAGGAACTGCGCGACGAAGAGACGAAGGCTATAGCCACCGACGTGTCGGGCGGCGTTCAATGAAACGGAGAGTCGCGAATCGCAGTGCGTTATATCCCCTTCTTCGCGACCCCCACTCATTGTTCTGCCGAAAGGTCCTTAAACGACGCTCAACGTGATCGGCACCGCGGCGAGGGCCTTGGAGACCGGGCAGTTGGCCTTGGCGTCTTCGGCGGCGGCCTTGAAGCCCTCGGCGTCGAGGTTCTCCGCTTCGCCGGACAGCGTGATGCGGATCTCGGTGATGCCGACGCCTGGCTGAAAGTCGACTTCGACCGACGTGTTGAGCGAGATCGCGGGATTGCCGCTCGTCGCGAGGCCGTGGGAGAGCGCCATCGAGAAGCACGACGCGTGCGCGGCGGCGATGAGCTCTTCGGGACTCGTGCGCCCGTCGGCCGATTCGGCCCTCGAGGCCCACGTGATGGGATAGGTGCCGATGCCACTCGAGGTCAATTCGACGGTTCCTTGACCTTCGAGGAGCGTGCCCTCCCAGTGGGCTCGTGCGTTACGGGTTGTCGCCATTGGTCGTCCTTCGTTCGTGACACCGGGTCCCTCCGCGGTGATCGAACTTCAGACTAGCCACGAGGCTGTCGCGTCCGGTCACTAACGTGGCGCTCGAATGGTGTGCAGTAGCTGACGAAGGAAAAGGAGGAGCGGTGGCGACACGCGTCTACTTCGAAGAGGGGAAAAGTTCAGTCTTCGCCGCGGCGATCGACTGGCCCGGCTGGTGCCGACGTGCGAAGTCCAGGGACGCGGCGCTCGAGGCGCTGCTCGACTACCAAGGTCGCTACGCCGCGGTTCTCTCTATGCCTTTCAAGCCCGGCACATTCGAAGTCGTCGGCGCGGTTCCAGGTAACGCCACCACGGACTTCGGTGCTCCGGACAGGGACACGCCGTGGGACGATGAGGCAATTACTTCTCAAGACCTAAAGCGCCAAGTCGCGGTGTTGGTCGACTGTTGGACGTACTTTGACGGCGTCGTCGACGCTGCTCCGGCGACCCTGACGAAAGGTCCGCGCGGCGGTGGCCGCGACCGCGACGGCATCGTTTCCCACGTCCAAGAGGCCGAGCGTCACTACTGCTCGAAACTCGGTACGCGCGTGCCCCCGCGAACGCCATGGGTCGAACAGCGTGCGGTGGTCACTACGGCGCTACTCGCCGGATCTCCAAACGGCGCGTGGCCCTCGAGGTACTCGCTTCGTCGTCTCGCCTGGCACGTCCTGGATCACGCGTGGGAGATCGAGGACAAGAGCGTGTAGGACCATTTTGACTGGCGAATACTCGTATCCCCGCGATCAAGAACAACGGTCCGATCTGATGTTTGCCTATGAGTTACCCGACCACGATCGGACACACAATCAACACGCAACAGCGACGGGGATAGGCGGCAGCTTGGGAGGAACCGTGGTGCACGCGTTC
>Ga0302275_10007249_pt1 | contig 10335 bp, 11 predicted proteins | sample III_Bog_N2_2_FD_200229 | JGI IMG/M metagenome (GOLD analysis project Ga0302275, IMG submission 200229) | Peat permafrost microbial communities from Stordalen Mire near Abisko, Sweden - III_Bog_N2_2 | ecosystem: Environmental > Terrestrial > Soil > Wetlands > Peat | place: Sweden: Abisko... | reverse complement strand
ATGCGGCCAAGGGCACTGCCATGCCATTGGATGCCGTGTTTGCGCTGGCGTCGATGACCAAGCCGATGGCGACAGTTGGAGGCCTGACCCTGATGGAACAGGGACGCTTGCCGCTTCAGTCGAAGCTTGCCGATTATTACCCCTCTTTCGACGACATGAAGGTCGGTGTCCCGCAGCCAGACGGCTCGTTGAAGCTCGAGCCTCAGGTGTCACCGATCCATATCCACGACCTGTATCGGCACACGTCCGGCCTGATCTATGGCGGCCGCCCGGATAGCCCCAGCCTAGTGGCGCGCCTGTATCCGGATGGCACGGCGCCGGCGATCGAAGGCGACACGCAAGCCTTCGTCGAGCGGATCACCAAGCTGCCGTTGGTGCATCAGCCGTCAACCGAATTCGAATATGGCTTCTCGATCGACGTGCTGGGCGCGGTAGTCGAAAAGGTAAGTGAGCAGCGGCTTGGCGACTATCTGGCCGCCCACGTGTGGGGACCGCTCGGCATGAAGGATGCCACGTTCCATCCCTCGGAAGCGCAGCGAGCGCGTCTGGCTCGCCCGTTTCCCAATGATCCGCTGACCGGAAAGCCACAGGCGATCAGCCTGCTTGACACACAGACAAAGTTCGACTGCGGCGGAGCCTGCTCGTTTTCCACCGTCGGCGATTACCTCCGCTTTGGGCAGATGTTGCTCAACGGCGGCGAACTCGACGGTCAGCGCATCCTTAGTCCCCAGACTGTGCACCTCATGACGTCCAACCACCTCGGTCGGGAAATCAAGAACAATGTCGCCAAGATCGAGCCTCATCGTGGCGGATTTAGTTTTGGTCTTGGCGTGGCGGTGCGCACGCACGAGGGGCTGGCGTCGGTGCCCGGCAACCCCGGTGAGTTCACTTGGAATGGCGCCTATGGCACGCAATTCATTTGCGATCCAAAGGAACATCTTGTCGTGGTAGTGGGCACGGCGGCGCCCGGCGAGCTCAGGAAGTACTACCGAGAACAGGTGCAGGACATTGTCTACGGCGCCATGGTGCGTTGACCCGCACACAAACCCAGAGGGGATATTAGCCGGATGACCGCTTCGCGCCAGAACCTGCCCTTCACCGAAGACAACGCGGGATGGTCATGGTCGGCTGACTGGCCCGAGTGGATATCGGAAACTGCCTCTTGGCGCCAGTTGCGCAGCAATTCGGCGCCTGCGTCTATCACCCCACACTGTGAATAAGCGCCCGAGAGTGCCCCCTCCACCGCAAACTGGATCAATAGCTCGACCATGGCTATGCCGCGACCATTCACAAGGCGCAGGGCATGACGGTGGACCGCATCCATGTATTAGCGACGCCGGGCATGGATGCCCATAGCAGCTATGTCGCCCTGTCGCGGCACCGCGACGCCATGGAGCTGCATTATGGCCGCGACGATTTTGCCAATCCGGACCGCCTCACCCGAACCCTGTCGCGTGACCGGGCCAAGGACATGGCCTCGGACTACGAGCGTGCCGATCCGGTACAGAGCTACGCCGAGCGGCGTGGGATCACCTTCCGCGAGCGCGTTGCCGAGATCGTGCGCAGGGTCGTGCCCGAGAGGGTGCGCAACATATTCGATGGACTGCGCCCGTCTGCCGAAGCTGTGCCTGGCACGGGCAGCGCGCGGAGGCCGGAGCGGGAAGCGCCGGAAAAGAAGGTGGTGGAAGATCCTGAAGCGGCGCTGCGCCAAGCCCACACCAAGGCGCTCGTCCGCCATGCCCGGGCCGTGGATGCGATCTTCGATATGCAGGAGCGGGGCAGCAAGGCCAGCCCGGCGCAGGTGAAGGAATTGCAGGAGGCCCGCAAGGTCTTCGAGGAGGTGCGGCCCTATGGCTCGCACGACGCCGAAGCCGCCTACAAGAGAAATCCGGAACTTGTCCGCGAGGCGGCTGGCGGCCAGGTCAACCTCGCCATCCGCGCTCTCCAGCTCGAAACCGAGTTGCGGACCGATCCGAGCCGCCGCGCCGACCGTTTCGTGCAGCGCTGGCAGAAGCTCGACCACACCAGCCAGCGTCAGTATCAGGCGGGCGACATGTCCGGCTACAAGGCCACGCGCTCGGCGATGGGCGACATGGCGAAAAGCCTTGAACGCGATCCGCAACTGGAATCCATCCTCGCCAACCGCAAGCGGGATCTCGGCATCGCGTTCGAGTCAGGCCGCCGGCTCAGCCAGGAGTTGGCCTTCACCCACGGCATCGACCTCGGCAGAGGCCGGGGCATCGGAATTTGACCCATCCGATTTACCACCGACTTTTCGCCACGGTACGGTGACGTATAAAACCCTCTTGCGTGTCCTTGAATTCCTGCCCTGTCTGGTCTCAGCAGTCGTCGGAAACAGCCAGCAGGAGGCCGCGCGGCCATGCGCGAACCAGACCGTATCATCCGTCTGAAAACTGTCCTTTCCCGGACCGGGCTGTCCCGATCCACCATCTACCGCAAGATTGCCGAGGGCACGTTCCCGGCCCAGCTCAAAATCAGCACCAACGGGACTGGGTGGCATGAATCCGACATCAACCGCTGGGTCGCCGATCCCGTCTCATGGCGTCCGAAGCGCGAGTTCGATGAGGTCCTGTGAGGTCGGTGGTTGCCTGCCTTGGGCCAGACCATCCGGCGGCATGTCCTTTTGCTGCTGACAGCAGTGAACCGGACCGGCCTCAGGTCGTAAAGGCTGGCGCTGTCGCGCCCCCGCTTCGCGGCTTCGGCCTTGACGGCCTGATGCCGCCCCGGTCTGGGCTCTCCAAGCAGACAAAGGCGAATTGGGGGCACGTCGCGCCTCCAATCCGAAACAGTGAGGCAGCTGAGCACGCCGGCGAAAAATTTCCCCAGACCGGACGCGGCGTAATCAACGTGGCGCAATTTCTGGCCGATCTGTACGCCATAGCGCGCAAGAGCATCCGAACGGACCGCTTGCCCTTTTGCTTGCATCAATATCTCTGTTTCATGCTGTTCGAGATTCTCGGATCAGGAGAATCGATATCGCCTGGCCCAGGGCTCAGCGATGCCGAGGCAGACAGCACTCCCGCCATCACTTGCTCCCCGACTCGTCAGTCGTGAGGCCGCTGCCGCCTACATCTGCGTGTCACCCAACACATTTGATGAGATGGTGAAGAATGGCCAAATGCCCCGAGCAAGATTGCTCGGAGAGCGACGGCGAGCTTGGGATGTCCGTCAGCTTGACATCGCCATTGATGAATTGCCTTCCGATGGCGATAATGCTCGCGTTGACGAAACGTGGAGTGATGTCGATGCCCCGAAAGCTGCCGCCTCACGTTGAGCGCAATCACGTCAAGGGCCACACATACCTATCATTTCGCCGCGGCAAAGGACCTCGTGTTCGTTTGCCGAAAGATCCCACGAGCGAAGAGTTTATGGCGGCCTACCAAGCCGCGCTGCTGGGCCAGTCAGCTCCGGTTCGCGACCGGTTTGTGCCGGCGCCGCCAGGTTCCATCGCTGCGCTCATTGCCTCCTATATGAGGAGCGCCGAATACATCGGCCTCCGTGATACGAGCAAGTCGGGTTACACCAGCCGCCTAGAGATGCTCCGCACCGAACACGGTCATCGCACTGTCGCCGGACTTTCGCGCGAGCGCATCGTCACCGGCATTCTTCAGCCCTATGCGGATCGCCCCGGCGCGGCGCTGGATACTCTGAAGAAGCTTCGGATCCTGATCCGTCACGCGATCAACATCGGATGGCTGAAGCACGATCCATCATTGGGCATCAAGCGGCCGAAGATCAAAAGAATTCGGTCATGGACCGATGATGAAATTGAGCAATTCAAAAACCGCTGGCCGCTCGGCACCAAGCAGCGGATGGCGTTTCACCTTTTCCTCAATCTGGGTCAACGGCGCTCCGACGTAGTACGGATGGCGCAGACGCATATCACGCCCGAACGCAAGATCAGGATAAAGCAACAGAAGACCGGGCGCGAGCTTCTCATCCCGTTGCATCGAGACACCATCGAAGCGCTCGACGCTTATGACATGCAACACGTCGTGATCATTACGACTGCTTACGGCAAGCCCTTCACTGTCGATGGTTTTAGTGGATGGATGCGGGGCGCTATCTCTGAGGCCGGACTGCCTCTCGATTGCAAGCCGCACGGCTTACGGAAGGCCGCCGGACGTTTGCTCGCCGAAGCCGGCGCGACGGCGAAGATGATCATGTCGATCCTTGGCCACACGACGCTCGCTGAAGCTGAGCGCTATACGGAAGAGGCTGATCAGGCGGGCCTCGCGGAGGACGCGGTGATCAAGCTTGAAGGACACAAGGCGAACAGGATCGCCCAAACCACTTCCGTAGGTTTGGGGAAAACGCCGAAAACGAGAGGAAAATCAGAGCGGAAGTAACGAGGCTGGCGCTCCCTAGGGGAATCGAACCCCTGTTTCAGCCTTGAGAGGGCCGTGTCCTAACCGCTAGACGAAGGGAGCGTGGGTTGAGGGAATAGCCTCGAATTCCCGCGGCTGCAAGGCGGAAGCTGGTAGTCGTCATGCCCGGGCTTGTCCCGGGCATCCACGTCCTGGCTTCCCCATCAAGCAAGAAAGTCGTGGATGGCCGGGTCAAGCCCGGCCATGACGGAGACCTCAGGGTTCGTTGGCTGCCAGATGAAGGAAGACGTGTATGGCCGGGTCATCCCCGATCAAGTCAGGGACAGGCGCCCGGCCATGACGGAGGCCTCAGGGCTCGTTGGCGAATTTCAGCCGGCCGGTGGCTTTGAGGCTATGCGCGTCGAAGGTGCGGATTTCGGTGGTCCCGCCCACCTCCAGCGTCACCACCAGGCGGTCGCCGGCGACGCCCGTTGAGACGATCCGGGCGCCTTTCGGCAGCATGGCGGTGGTGTCCGACGTGACGGCGCTTCCCTCGGAGCGGAAAAGACGATAGCCGATGGCGATCAGCACGGCCGATACCGCCAGGGCCGTGGTCAGGCCCGCGATCAGCATCATTTGCCGCACCCGCGCGAACAGGACGGCCTGGTCGGGGGTCGGTTCGGGCGCAACAGTCTCGGTCATGCACAACTCTTCAGGGGCAAACGCTTCAGGAATCGGCGCTTCATTGGAACAGAATTCGGCAAACGGTGCCCAGAGGCTGGAAGTCACCGTCGCCGGCGACGAGGGCTCGAACCGGCTCGACCGCGTGCTGGCGGCGCGCCTCGAGGACCTTTCGCGCTCGCGGCTGAAAGCGTTGATCCTCGCCGGCTCCGTCACCGTCGGAACCGCCCCCGTCCGCGACCCCGCTTATCATGTCGCGCAGGGCGATACGATCACAATCGACGTGCCGGAAGCGGTCGCCGCCGAGCCCGCCGGCGAGGATATCGCGCTCGATATCGTCTTCGAGGATGACGGCATCATCGTCATCGACAAGCCCAGGGGGCTGGTGGTGCATCCGGCCGCCGGCCACGAGACCGGCACCCTGGTCAACGCGCTGATCGCCCATTGCGGGATGAGCCTTTCGGGGATCGGCGGCGTCCGGCGCCCGGGCATCGTGCACCGGCTCGACAAGGACACCACCGGGCTGATGGTGGCGGCCAAGAACGACCGCGCGCATCAGGCCCTGAGCGCGCAATTCGCCGACCACGGCCGCACCGGGGAGATGCGGCGCGGCTATATGGCCTTCGTCTGGGGCGTCCCGAACCGCCAGCACGGCACGGTGGACGCGCCGATCGACCGGCATCCGCATGCCCGCGAGAAAATGGCGGTGCGCCAGGGCGGCCGCGAGGCCATCACCCACTGGGAGATAAAGGAAACCTTCCACGGGCGAGACGGCAAGCCGGTCGCAGCGCTGCTGGCCTGCCAGCTCGAGACCGGGCGGACCCACCAGATCCGGGTGCATCTGGCCCATATCGGTCATCCCCTGATGGGGGACAGTGTTTACGGTCCGCACTTCAAGACCAAGGCCAGCCATCTCGGCCCGCAGAGCCAGGCGGCGCTGGCTACCCTCGACCGCCAAGCGCTGCATGCATATCTCCTGGTGCTGGAGCACCCCCAAACCAGCGAGATTCTGGAGTGGATCTCGGATTTGCCTGAAGACCTCGGCCATTTGAGGAACTGCCTGCGAGCGGCGCTATGACGCAGGGCCTCCGGAAAAGCGTTGTTATGACAACAGGTTATATCTGCCACACGGGGACGTGACCCCCGCGATCCTTCCAAATGGGCCCCGTTTTGGTGTATGTTGCACCTGCGTTGAATATCCAACGCGGAACATCGCAGCGCGACTGGCTTTAACAAAGCGGCCGTCTGCCGGGTCCGCCGCTGTCGGGGACCTGAACCACTGGAGGGCGCTAAATGGCCCGTACAGCTACCTTGCCGGTTCTCAACGGAGAATCCGGTTTATCCCATTACCTCGCCGAGATCCGCAAGTTTCCGATGCTGGAACCCCAGCAGGAATACATGTTCGCCAAGCGCTGGCGCGAACATGACGATCGCGACGCGGCACATCACCTTGTCACCAGCCATCTCCGGCTCGTGGCCAAGATCGCCATGGGCTATCGCGGCTACGGATTGCCGATCTCCGAGGTCGTCTCGGAAGGCAATGTCGGCCTGATGCAGGCGGTGAAGCGCTTCGAACCCGAGAAGGGTTTTCGGCTCGCCACCTACGCCATGTGGTGGATCAAGGCCTCGATACAAGAGTACATCCTGCGTTCCTGGTCGCTCGTGAAAATGGGCACCACCGCGAACCAGAAGAAGCTGTTCTTCAACCTACGCAAGGCCAAGAGCAAGATCTCCGCGCTGGACGAGGGTGATCTGCATCCCGACCAGGTGAAACTGATTGCCAAGCGTCTCGGCGTGACGGCTCAGGACGTGATCGACATGAACCGCCGGCTCGGCGGCGATGCCTCGCTCAACGCGCCGATCCGCGACGACGGCGAGGCCGGCGAATGGCAGGACTGGCTGGTCGATACCTCGCCCAACCAGGAAGCCATCATGGCCGAGCACGAGGAGTTCGATCATCGCCGGCAGGCGCTGAACGGCGCCATCGGCGTGCTCAACCCGCGGGAACGGCGGATCTTCGAGGCGCGGCGTCTGGCGGAAGAGCCGATGACGCTGGAAGACCTCGCCGCCGAATTCGGCGTGTCGCGCGAGCGCGTGCGGCAGATCGAGGTCCGCGCCTTCGAGAAGGTGCAGTCCGCCGTGAAGGGCACCATCGCCAGGCAGGAAGCTGCTGCCCTGGAAGCCGCGCATTAATCCAGGCGGATCGAAGCAAGACACGAAAGCCGGCGGCAACGCCGGCTTTTTTGTTGAGCGCTTTTTTGTTGAACGAGGCGATGCCTGCTTCCTTGAACCTCACGCCAATTCCGACCGACCAAGACTGATCGACCAAGACAAGAGCCCGAGGGATGGCCATGGCGATCACCCTGCAATCAACCGTCGGCGGATTTTCCGCCGCCTTCATGCGCAAGCTTCCCGCCGTCGAGCAGGCCATGATCGCGCACGGGCTCGAGCCGTCGCAATTCGTGATCTCGAAGGACCGCGCCACGCCGCCCTCGGTGCCGTTCATCGGGCCGTTCTTCTACGACTACACGGTGTTCTTCGGCGACGACAGTTTCACCGTCACCGAGCCCAACGACGACATATTCCTCAATTACTTCCTTCAGCGCTGCATCGCCGAGGAGGAGCCCGCGCCGCCTCGGCGCGCGCGCCCGGGCCTGATCAGCCGCATCTTCCGCTGGATGGCGCAGCCGATCTGATTCAGCCGCCGTCATTCCGGGGCGCGAGCGAAGCTCTTGAACCCGGAATCCAGAAGTTGACGGCACGAGATTCCCCGATGTGCCATCGCACATCTGAGGTTCGCGCTGACGCGCGCCCCGGAATGACGAGATCACTCGCCCCACTGCCGCGCCAGCGTCGCCAGCGCGCAGCCTTCGCAATAGCGCGCGTCCTTGAAGTCGATCCAGTTGTGGGCATAGACGTGGTCGAGCGCGATGGCATAGCGCGCACGCAGCACCTTCACCAGGATCCGCCACGCGGCGATCTGCGCCTCCGTGGCCGGCCGCGTCACGTCGGGATAGTTGCCGGCGAATTCCACACCGATCGAGGTGTCCTTGTTCACCTGGTGATACGTCGTGGCGTTCTCGATGTATTTGTTGTCGTTGCGGTCCGCGCCGTCGGTATGGGTCGGAACCAGATTCTCCGCCACCGCCCAGTACACCGTGCCATCGGTTTCCACCCAGACCATGACGCCGCGCCGCGTCGGGTTCTTCGACTGCGCCTCGGCCCCGCCGCGCGCGGAGCCCGCCGGCCCCTCGGTCTGGTGCACGATGATGTTGCGCCAGGGATGGGCTTTGGCGACGTCGCCCCATGGCGCCAGCCAGACCATCTTCAGGCCGGGAATCCCGGGCGTGCCGGAGGCGCGCGCGATGGCCGCGAGATCGGACGTCTGCGCCAGAGCCGGCGCGGAAAACGCGGTGGCGCACAGCGCCATCGCCAGCAAACGGAGTTTCATGGTTCGGGTCCAGTGCCTCGACTGGATAGCACGGCTCAGGCGAGTTTGCGCAACGCCGGTTGCGGCAACGGGACCGGCGCAAGAGCCGGCGCCAGCGGCGGCGCCGGGTCGTAGACCGCGTGGCGGTTCTTGCCACCCTTCTTGGCGGCGTAGAGCGCATCGTCGGCGGCGGCCATCACCCGGTCGGGGAATTGGCCCATTTCCCGGGTCCATTGCGCGACCCCGATCGAGAGCGAGATCGGAATATCGTTGCCGACGCAGGCCTCGGCATCCTCGCGGCAGACATCCAGGATACGGCGGGCGATCATGGCGCCCTCGCGCAGGGTCGAGGCCGGCAGCACCACGCAGAACTCGTCGCCGCCGGTGCGCGCCAGCATGTCGCCGGGCCGCAGCCGCGTCTGCGCCACCAGGGTGAAATGCTGCAGGCAGGCGTCGCCCGCGGCGTGGCCATAGGTGTCGTTGATCTGCTTGAAGCCGTCGAGGTCGATCACCAGCAGCGCGAACGCCTCACCGCTGCGTTCCGAGCGCGCGCATTCCTCGGTCAGCCGCCGCAGCAGGTGCCGCCGGTTGCCGACGCCGGTGAGATCGTCGAGCAGCGCCAGATCGGCGACCTCGTTGCGCAGCCGGTCGATCGACATCATCAGGCAGCCGAAATTCCAGGACAGCGACAGGAACAGCAGGATCAGCACCACCACCGACTGCATCGTGGTGGGCAGGATGAAGGAGTAGTCGCCGCCGGTACGCAGCAGGTTGCCGCCGAGCCGCAGGACGAACATCGAGAGCATGAGGATGGTGACGACAGCCGCGAGCCGGGCGCCGGGATTGATCTGGCCGTTCGGCCGCGACAACAACAGCTTCAGCGTCAGCGCCAGCGGCACCGCCTGGCCCAGCGTGAAGACCAGCGTCCGCATCTGGGCGCTGTCGTAGCCGACCAGGAAGAAGGTCATTCCGCAAAAGGTCGATGCGGTGATCAGCGCGGTGGCGCGCCATCTGACCGGCTCGCCGTAGAACCGCCGGATGCCCATGGTGCCGAGGCAGATCGCGAAAACCAGAATAGTGCCGCCGACCAGCAGCGGCAGCAGCGAGGTCACGTCGAAGCGCAACATCGCCAACGCCGCACCGCCGGCGGCGGCGAACGCCGAGCCGGTCCAGAACCGCGCCGCCTCCAGGTTGGGATAGCTGCGCGCGACGTAGGCCCAGATCAGGCCCAGCGCGAGAAAGTTGATGACGAATACCGCCCAAAGCGTCGGAACGCTCAGCATCGCGATTGCAGGACGCGCCTGGTCCTGCCTCCCCTGTTATCGAACCGCCCACCCATCAGCATTCCCCCGTCGGCGCTAAAATGCAGCTGCGTCGCTTAACGGACTCTCACCGCGGAGCAGCAATCGGTGCCGTGGTTTTGAAATCATGAAGATCGCCGCAGCCGCCGCGCCGCTGTTCCGGATCGATGCAAATGCCACGACCCGCATTGGCGCACCGTTAACCCTGAAGCGGTTGCGAAAGCCGCGATCGCCTCCGCGCGGCGCGGTTTTTTGCGCGGTGGCGCGCGTGGACCGGCGAAAATGCGTCAAAACGGCATAACAGCTGTGGATAACGCGATGACACTGACGTGACAGCGCGGGGCAGCGGGCTGCGAATCTGCTGGGATCAGACTCGAGGATGTTGCGAGGCTGGCCCTCCGCCGAGCATGCCTCGTGTCGCGTTTCCATCCATTGAACCCTGAGAGGATTTACTATGGCTAAGAAAGCGAAGAAGGCGAAAAAGGTGAAGAAGGCGAAGAAGGCAAAGAAGGCCAAGAAGTAACCTTCAAGCCCGGGTGGGGCCAAAGCTCCGCCCGGGCTCCCAGGACGACATGATCTTTCGAAACCGGCGGGC
>Ga0302275_10007236_pt1 | contig 10352 bp, 5 predicted proteins | sample III_Bog_N2_2_FD_200229 | JGI IMG/M metagenome (GOLD analysis project Ga0302275, IMG submission 200229) | Peat permafrost microbial communities from Stordalen Mire near Abisko, Sweden - III_Bog_N2_2 | ecosystem: Environmental > Terrestrial > Soil > Wetlands > Peat | place: Sweden: Abisko... | reverse complement strand
GCTTCAGCCGCGCTCCTGCAGCTGGCTGCCTCGGCTGAACAAACGATTATTCTCCGCGACGGTACCCGCCTCTACGGCCGGGTCACCGGAGCGGCTGAGCACTCCATCACCTTCGCCGACCCCAACGGAGGCATCCACACTCTCGATAACGACCGGATCGACCTGATCCGCTTCGAGCATAGAGAGGGAGGTCCGTCCCGTTCCTATTCCGCCCAGGTCAGTCAGGATGTTGTTGACGCCAGCGGCAACATCGCCATTGCCCGGGGATCTGACGCGCGGCTGATCGTGCGCCGCCTCAACGACGGAGTCCTCGCGCTCGATCTCCAGTCCGTCGCCGTCAACGGGCACCGATACCGGGTAGATACCGGCGACGTCGTCCAGGGCAGCCAGCGCGGCGGCGTGGGTGAGAACAAACGGACCGCTGAATTCGGCGGAGGCGGCGCGGTCGGCATCGGAACCGAGATCGCCACGCGCGAGCCCATCGTTCGCGTGCCCTCCGAGACGGTGCTCAACTTCCGCCTCGATAACGCCGTGTCTCTGCGCGCCGCGCGCAGTGAATCGCAGTACAAGGAAAAAAGGAAGGAACAGTAACATGCAGCAAGGAACATTCGCAGGCACCAACACCGCACAAAACGACACCACCCAGGACGCTACAAAGCTCACGGTCAACCGCAAACGCAGGCGCGTACTTAGCGCGTCTACCCTCACGGGCGACCGTGTCCGGAACAGCGCGGGCGAGGATCTGGGTAAGGTCGAACAGATCATGATCGACATCCCTTCGGGACGCGTCGCTTACGCTGTCGTATCTTTCGGAGGCTTTCTCGGAATTGGCGACAAGTTATTCGCAGTGCCCTGGAACGCCCTGCGCATCGATGAAGGCGAGCACGAGTTCGTTCTGAATATCGACCGCAAAACCCTCGAAAACGCGCCAGGCTTCAACAAGGACTCGTGGCCCGATATGGCGGATCCCACTTTCGGCGTCGCGATTCACCAGCACTACGGGAGCACGCCGTACTGGGAACACGATGTGACCGACGCCGGCGATTATGTCGGCGACGAGCGCCAGACCAACCGAAGCATGGAATACGAACCGACGGTCGGATACAAAGCCGGCGGTGGCTCCGCCGCGCACTAATTCCAATCGAAAAGGACGATAACGATGGCAAAACTATCCACATTAGAGGATCTGTTTCTCGACGAGATCCAGGATCTCTACGATGCCGAGAAGCAACTGACGAAGGCGCTGCCGAAGATGGCCAAAGCGGCGACTTCAGAGGAACTGAGGCAGGCGTTTGAGGATCACCTCGATCAGACACGGGGACATGTCGAGCGTCTGGAACAGGTATTCGAAGCCCTGGGCGAGACAGCCAAAGGCAGGAAGTGCGAGGCGATGGCCGGCCTCGTGAAGGAAGGCGATGAGATTGCCTCCAACACGGAAGAAACGGCAGTGCGGGATGCCGGGCTGATCGCCGGGGCTCAGAAAGTCGAGCACTACGAGATCGCCGGTTACGGCAGCGCGCGCACTCACGCCCAGGTGCTGGGTCATGACCGCATTGCCTCGCTGCTTGAGGAAACTCTTGGCGAAGAGAAGGACGCGGACGCCCTATTGACCGACCTTGCCCAAAGCACAGTCAACGAGCAGGCGGCCAGCGTGCTCTCGACTAAACGGTAGACCGGAATGGGAACGATGCGTCTGCCGGGCCGAACACTTCCGGCAGGCGCAGCCCGGTTTTAGTGTGCGTAAACCCTCAGGTTGGCCCCCTGCAAAGGCCTTTGGGCGAAGCCAGGCGGTCAGTTCAGTCCGTCTGCCCGTACCGCCATTCACACCGCCATGTGGAAAGTTCGTCAGGCGGAGGCCGGCGGCCGGACGAGCATCCTGGATTGAGCGAACCTGGACTCTGAGTTCCCGCTGCATCCCCTTTGCATATGGGCCTGAAATCCACGCGACTCAGGACCTTTCCTGTAGTTGCCGAACAACTCATTTTCACGCACGCAGCCGAACGGCTCTTTGTGACCCCAGCCGGCGGTTACTCTTCAAATCAAAGCGCGGGAAGAAGAACTCGGATTACGCCTTTTCGACCGAACCGGGCAGCAAATCGCCCTTACGCCCGCCAGCACAGACAGGATTCACGCGAGGCTTCTGCTCATGGCGCGGGCTTCGGAACCTGCGTGGGACAAATATCTGTTCTGCTGAGTTCGTCCCCGTAGGGGCCTCGTTTCCTGACCTGCGTGTTCTCCACAGCCATTCAGTTCGAAGCCCTCGCGGGGTCAAGGCTTCGGCCTTGCCGCCGGGTTTCTGCTCGGTGTCTGAAGATAAGCCGTAACCGGACGATGCCGGTTCGAATCCGGGGACTCCTGAATGGACGCGTACCAGCCCCGTCTTCTGAACCGGAAGCCGTAGATGGATTTAGGGCGGTTCGAGTCCGCCCGGACCCTCCATCGGCGGTACGTCACAGGAACCTCTTCCGCAAACTCGTTACGGCGTCGTGACCATGATGTTCGCGGCCGCGCTCGGATACCCGCCCGCCGTGATTACGACAGGCTGCAGGCCCGCCGGTACCGTGGATGGCACGAGGAAGTTCACCTGCGTGAGTCCAACAACTCCCACCGTCGAGCCCGCGAATTGGATCAGTGCGGGAACTCCACCCACCGTAACGTTGAGCGGCAGCAGCGGCACGGGCAGATTCGCAGTAGCCGTTCCCGACGCCACCGCGACTCCGCTGGGCTGCGCCTGGTTCAGTTCGCCGGTCCCGGTGACGTACATGGTCGCGTATGCGCCCTGTTTGGCGATGGCGGTGGGATAGATGCCACCGGTCGAAGTGAAAATGCCGGGCGCGGCGGGCGAGATCTGGAACTGATAGCCACCGATCAGACCGTTGTTATTGATGCCCAGCACCGCCGGGCCCGAGCCCACTTCGTACGGCACCTGGATGTTGAGCTGTGAGGGCGACACGTAGAAGAGGGGCGCCGGATAGCCGTTGACGGTCGCGCTCACACCCGAGAGCGAATTCCCCAGCGGCAGGCTGGTGGCCGACTGCGTTGCTCCGGCGAGTTGCGCGCCAAACACCGCCATAATCATTCCGGGGCTGGTGGGCGGTGTGAACGACAAAGCGTTGGCCACCGACGACACCGCGGGACCGGCCGCCGATGCCGAGTTCACAAACATGACTGGCACCGCCAGATACTGCGGCACGGAGTTCGGCGACTGAAGCACGACAGTGGCGCGATACACGCCGGGCTCGAAGCCCGCACCGTTCGTCGTGAGCGTGATGGTCGCAGGGCCGGTTCCGGCATACTGTGAAAGCTGTAGCCACGTTGTGGTGCGGTTGGCCGGGAAGACCGTGGCGGTCCAGGGCTGCGTCTTATCGCTGAGGTTGACTGCCAGAGTCTGGGGCGCTGGCGGGATCAGCGGGATTGACGGCGGTTTCAATGCAAGCGAGGCGGGCGTGGCGGATAACTGCACCGCGCTGCCCGCGGGACCCGTAAAGTTGACATTAAGCTCCTGGATAATCTGATCGCCGAAATCGTCGTCGAGGATCAGTTCGAGCAGATCGGATGACGGAACGGTGGCCGGGTTCCAGCAAACTGTGCCCTGCAGCGAGCCATAGGGCGCGAGGCGCGTGGTGCCGAACACCGCCGGAATGGTGTTGCTGATGTCGACAGAGCCCCTCAGCATACCGACGACATGGAGTTCGTAGCCCGTAAGCTCATCAAGCGTGACCTGCTGCGGGTACAGGCAGTTGATGGCCGCGCCGGGATTCTGCTGGATCGTGAGCGGCGTTCCCCAGAGGTTGAAGTTGACCTGCTCTTCCACAAGGGGGCCGGAGAACGAAACCTGCACCTGGCGCGACCATGTGGCTCCGCCCGCATCGGTTCCGGTGAATCCAAAAGTCTTGATTACAGGCGCGGGGAGATTCTTGAGAACTACCGTTGCGTTGAGCGTGCCCCCGGCCGGAATGTTGGGCGACGGGAATGTCTGGCTGAGAACCTGCGCAACGCCGTCGATGGTAAAACCGGTCAGGACGGCGGGCACTCCGGCCAGTTCCTGCAGCGTAATGTAGGTCTGCCAGGTGAGCGGTTGCGTACCCGTCTGAAAGGCGAAGATGGGGCCGGGGATAGACGCGGTGACGGCCGCGACGCCCGCCACGGTCGGCAGGGTTGTCTGAACTTTGACGGATGCGCCGCCTGCGCTGAAAGCCGCGTTGCCGGCATACTGCGCGGAGACGATCGTCGTCCCGACGCCGAACTGCCACGCGGGAACCGTGACGGTCGCCGTCTGTTGCCCGTTCACGGAGGTGAGCGGAACGGAACCGAGGGCCTGTTCGAGCAGCAGAAAATTCACCGTACCGGTCGGCGTCCCGCTGCCCTGCGCGGCGGCAACGGTGGCAGTGATCGTAACGCTGTCGTTTAGGGTGACCTTTGCAGCGCTGGAAGTCAACGTCACGCTGACCGGGTTGACCGCTTTACCCCAGGAAGTGAACAGCACATTGGCATCTACCGATCCCAGACCCGTGGCCTGATCGTAACCCGGCGCGGCGGCATATCCGTAGGAACCGGTAACGCAGCCTGCGCTTCCCTGCAGGCACGGTGAGTTATTGTTACCCGCAACGATGTCGTGGAAGGCCGTCGGCGCGCTCTGCGCCATGCGGTAAAGCTGCGGATTGACATTGCCCAGGCCCGCCGTCTTCTGTACTCCCTGCTTGACCACGTATTGGTTCAGCAGCGCAAGGATGCCGGACATGGTGGGCGCAGCGCAGGACGTACCGCCGACACCGTAGAGGTTGTTGCCCTGATAGGTGATCAGATAGGCATCGTGGCCCGCGGAGCTGAGCGAGAGATCGGGGATGTCGCGCGCGCCGTCGGCGGGAACCCCGGGTCCTGTCTGCCAGTCGGGCTTTGCAATGGTCGCGCTCGCGCCGCCGCCGCCCGCGCCAAGCCCGGCTCCGGGGGCGGTTTCGTTCCAGACGACTTCCGGAATATAAGACGTAGCCGACCCACCGGTGGAGGAATTCGAGGTGTTCCAGTAGGTGCCCGTCCCTTCGCTGAACATGGTGCCGCCCATGGCCGTGACTTCGGGCAGATTACCGGGGAACTGAATGGAAAGGCCATGGGTGGCGAACGAGAGATCGCCCTGAATGTCGCACCCTGCCGCGCCCGCATCTCCGGCGGCCGCTACGATGGTCTCGCCTTGTGCGTTCGCCTGCTGCGCGATGCTGCGGAATACCGGCGAGCTATCGCTTTCGCAGACCGCGTAACTCACGCTGATTACCGGGGCGACATTCTCGGCAACGGCGTAAACCAGCGCATTAAACGCGCTGGTTGCGTAGACGTAATAAATGGTCGCTTTGGGGGCAATCGCGCCGCTCCACTCCAGATCGAGGTTGCTTTCGATTTCGGCGCCGGTGAATCCCGGGTCGCCGCCGAACAGAATCTGTTTGGGCGCGTTGGCGGGCAGCCCGAAATCTGAGCGGAAGGAACTGATATCGGTGGGGATAATATCGGATTCGCCTACAACCGCGATGCTCTGGCCTGTGCCGTCGTAGCCTGCCAGCGCAAGCGGCGCTATGTCATAGATGGTCGAGAAATCGCCGGGCGCGAGGTAGTGGTTCTTGCCGGACGTAAAGTCGGGCGGGCCGACGAGGCGGGCCTGCGGCTTCGGCAGGAAATCGTTGAGTCCGGTGAAGCCGCCGACCAGGTCGGCGATGGCGGCGGGAACGGAAGGCGGGGCGGCGTTCGCGAAATGCATTTCCCCGTTCACGTTATATCGGTGAATGGAAGTTTGGAAAGTCTGGGAAATCTGCCCTGCCGTGCCGCTGAAGGCGAGCCAGTTGCGACCGCGCGCGGGCGCGTGTACGGTCAGCCCCTGGGCCGTAAGCCATGCGACGATCTTCGACTGATCGCTGAGACTCAGCCCGAAGCGGTCGGCAAACTGTTCGGGCGAAAGCCACGCATGAAAGCTGGCCGACGAGGGATTTTGCTGGTCGCGAAGCAACCGATCGAGATCGCTCTGTTGAGGTGCCGAAGGCTTGATCAGCATCATGACGTAGTTCATCGGCAGCGAGGCATCGACCTCGCCGCGATCGGCCTGAGGCGTTGCGAGACGGTACGTGGCGCCGGGCAGGGCCCGCATCTCGTGGCTGTCCAGCGGCCCTGCGATGCGGTTCGGCGAGGCCAACAGCGTAAATCCTAAAAATAACGTGGCAAATAAGACGGCGACTGCGGAGCGCATAATACAAATCCCCCAGATATTCCCGGCGGATTCGACGGCGATAAATCCGCAGAGTTGAATTATACGCGGTCGCGTACCTCGCGCGGTCATGGCTGCGGTCCTGTCTCAATTTCTGTGCCGCCCACGAACAGAACTTGAAACTCCGGCGGCCACATGCAGGGTCGGGGCTTCGGCCCGCCGCCGAGCTTCAGCTCGGCGCGGTGTCGGGACACACGTCGCAGCGCCTCTGCAGGACTTGGACCCGATGTGTGAAACACGACGGGCCCGCCCTCGAACTGCCCGTTACTCACGCTTCGGCGACTGCATCCGGATGCGGCTGCACCGGGGGCACTTCCATTTCCGCTTCTTGTGGTAGATGTGCCCCTTGAGCTCTTTCATCGGGATTTTGCAGACCTTGCACGTCACGCTCGTTCTAATGTCGCATCAGAATGTCCGCGCAGCCGGCGCCGGAGCCCGATGCGGGACACGGCTCGATGCGCAGGCCGTTTCCCTCTCGCGGCACGACGTGATCATGGAACCGGTGTCGAAATTCCGGGAATAAAGCGGCGGTCGCCAGGAAAAAATCGGGATGATAGTGCGCATAGCGCGTTCGGTACAGGAGCGCGCGCACAGGGCAAGCCAGCGTCGTATTGTCTACGGAGGCTTCGGCGCAGAGGTGCGTGGACGCCTCCCGTCACTGACGTGAGCGGGATCAAACGGCCACAGGCGTGCTAATACTTATCGCGAGATAAAAGGAGCTTCGAGTAAATGCATGAATCGGTATTCCATTCCTCCTGTAGGCGCTGGGGTTAGTTATCTACCGCACGCTCCTCCGGTCGTTTTTTAAGAGCCTTCAACCTTCCCTAAACCGCCACCAACCCAACGAGTTTTCACAGGATTATTCAAAATGACCATTAAGTACGAACGGATACCATCGCGCGTTCTCTTCTGCCTCGCGCTCACCCCCGCGCTTTTCGCCGGGCAACTCAGTTTGAACACCAATGCAATCGGCACCCTGAACATTGCCCCCGGAACGAATGGCACAGCCACCGTGCAGGCCTCCAACATCGGCAGCGGCACGCTGAACCTCACGGCCTCTCCTTCGGCCCCGTGGCTCTCCGCAACCGTAGGCGCACTGGGCAGTTGCCCGAACTCGGGTGGCAACTGCTACCTGATCAGCATCGCGGTGGCGAGCGGAACACTTCCCCCGGGTAACTACACCGAATACGTTACGCTTACCGATCCGAACGCCATCGATTCGCCGCAGGATGTCGCGATCACCGTCAATACCTCGGCCGGCGTGCCTCCGTCGCTCACCGCTTACGTTATGCCCTTCGGCTCCCTGATTCAGAGCGCCTCGTTCCCGGTCGTCACAACCGGTACCGGCGTTACGGGCACTACCAGCACTCAAACCGGTGGAAACTGGCTGCAGTTCATGAAGGCCGCTCCCTGGTCGATTCAGGTGGAAGCGCTGAGCGGGCAATCCGCCGGAACTTACACAGGACAGGTTGTTATCAGCGGTTCCTCGGTGGCTGCGGACGATCAGACCATCGCAGTCACGGAGGTTGTTACAGCCTCCCCGATTATCGGCCTGAACAACAGTTCGACGACCCGCATCAAGGCATATCCCGGCGGCCCGGTGCAGAATTTCGCCGTCAATTTCACTAATGCCGGACTCGGCGCCATCGCCATCACCGGCGCCACCGGATCGAGCCCCTTTCTCACAGCTTCAGTCACCACCCCGAGTTCGATCACAGTTTCCGCTAATCCGGCCGGACTTCAGCCCGGAATCTATACAGGCACCGTTTCGCTGACGTCGAATGCCGCCAACAATTCTCAGATTTCGATCCCGGTCGAGATGGTGGTTTACGCACCCGGCGTTCCGCTCATTCTGCGCGGCGGCATCGTGAACGCGGCCACCGGCGCCACTGAAGCGGTCGCGCTTGGCGACATCGTGGCCATTTACGGCGACCAGATGGCGACCACCGGCACCTACGCAGTCAACGCTTCGGCGCCACTTGCGACAACCCTGGGCGGCACACAGGTCCTCGTCAACAACGTCCCGGCTCCGCTCTTTTTCGTGGCCCCGAACCAGATCAACTTCCAGATGCCGTATACGATAACCCCCGGTCAGCTGACCATCGTCCAGGTGATTTCGAATGGCATGGCGGGAAACATCCGTTCGCTGAACGTTAGCGCTATCACGCCGCGGCTGCTCTACTTCGTTTCGTTCATCGCGGGCGTGGACGGCGTAATTGTCAACTCTCTGGACGGGAGCCTGACGCTTCCCAGCGGCACCGTGGTTCCGGGCTACAAGACGCACCCGGCGAAACCGGGCGACACCGTCACCCTTTACGCAATCGGACTCGGACAAACCACCACTCTTGCCACAGCCGGACAGCCAGCCAGCATGACGCCGCCCCTGACAATCGCCAATGTCGTCGCGACCTTCGGCGGTCTGTTCTTCGGAACTCCGACCAATTCGCTCTTCACAGGGCTGACGCCGACCGCGGTCGGTTTGTATCAGATCAACATCACGGTTCCGGTGAACGCGCCGTTGGGCGCGGCGGTTCCGGTGACCATAGCGGTGGACGGAATCGAAAGCAATACCGTCACGCTGGCGATTTCGGCCAGCGGAAACTAGCTGCAAATCAGCCGAAAGATGAAAGCGGGCAGGCTCCGGCCTGCCCGCTTTCGTGCGTCTGGAGGGCAGTCCGGCGCAGCCGCCCCTATTGTGTCGTACAGGACAGCGATGGTCGGGCGATATGATTCTTATAGAGGTTCATGACTGCCACGGTCGGAATTCCATGCGAGACGTTTGCAGGCGAACGCCGCGTCGCACTTACCCCCAAAGCCTGCGACAAACTCATCAAAGCCAAGCTCAATGTAATCCTGGAATACTCCGCCGGACTGGAGGCGGGATTTACCGACGAGGAGTACACCCGGCGCGGCGTGCGGCTCGGTTCGCGCGCTGAAGTTTTCGAATCCGCGGGAATTATTGTCCAGGCGCGCGCACCAGGCGCCAACCCCACCCACGGGATGTCCGATATTCGCCTGATGCGGCCGAAGCAGATCCTGATCGGCTTCGGAGACCCGCTGACGTCGCTGCGCGAAACTGTGGAACTGGCGGAGGCGGGCGTATCTTTTTTTGCCATGGAACTGGTGCCGCGCATCACGCGCGCCCAGGCGATGGACGCGCTGTCCTCCATGGCAAGCATCGCGGGCTATGAGGCCGTTTTGCTGGGCGCGGCGGCGCTGCCCAAAATATTCCCGATGATGATGACCGCGGCCGGCACCATTACGCCGGCGAAGGTTCTGGTGCTGGGCGCGGGAGTCGCGGGATTGCAGGCCATCGCCACGGCGCGCCGCCTGGGCGCGGTGGTTTCCGCGTATGATCTGCGGGCGGCCGTGAAGGAGCAGATCGAGAGCCTGGGCGCGAAGTTCGTGGTGCTCGATCTCGATACCGGCAGCGCGGAAGGCCAGGGCGGCTACGCCAAGGCCATGGACGAAGCGTTTTACCGCCGCCAGCGCGAATTGCTCACCGAAGTTCTCAAAGAGCAGGACGTCGTGATTACGACGGCCGCGGTGCCGGGCCGGAAAGCGCCTATTCTCGTCACGACCGCCATGGCGGAGGCGATGGCGCCTGGTTCCGTGATTGTAGATATTGCAGCCGAACGCGGCGGGAACTGCGAACTGACGCGGCTGGGCGAAACGGTCGTGCATCGCGGGGTTTCGATTCTGGGTCCGGCGAATCTTCCGTCGCGCGCGCCCTACCACGCGAGCCAGATGTACGCTACGAACGTCGTCAACCTGCTCAAGCTGATGCTCAAGGATGGCGCGGTCACGATCAACCTTGAAGACGAGATCATTCGCGAAACGCTGGTGACGCACGAGGGTAAGGTGGTTAATCCGCGCGTGGGCGCGATGCTGACCCAGGAGGTAGCAAGTTCATGAACTACGAATTCGGGTTATATGTCTTCGTGCTGGCGGCCTTTCTCGGCTTTGAGCTGATCCGCCGCGTTTCGCCGCTGCTGCATACGCCGCTGATGTCTCTCACGAACGCCATCGCGTCCATCTCGGTGGTGGGCGCGATTCTGGTGAGCGGCGAGAAAGACGCTTCCACGCTGTCGCGCGTGCTGGGCTT
>Ga0302275_10007221_pt1 | contig 10364 bp, 9 predicted proteins | sample III_Bog_N2_2_FD_200229 | JGI IMG/M metagenome (GOLD analysis project Ga0302275, IMG submission 200229) | Peat permafrost microbial communities from Stordalen Mire near Abisko, Sweden - III_Bog_N2_2 | ecosystem: Environmental > Terrestrial > Soil > Wetlands > Peat | place: Sweden: Abisko... | reverse complement strand
AGGGAAAAAGGTCGGCGCGGTGGGCGAAATCCGTTCAAGGATTTCTTCGGCGAAGATTCTCCCTTCGGTGACTCCTCCTTCTTCGATGATTTCGCAGGCAGCGTCTCCGAAAAGGAGGTCACGCTGCACACCGACGGCGCCATCGTGAAGGTCGAGGCGCAGCCAACCAAGGGCCGCCCCGCGGACTTCTCCGGGGCAGTGGGCGATTTCGACCTGACCGCCGAGGCGCCCGCAACGACCGCGACCGTAGGCGAGCCGTTCACCCTCAAAATCCAGGTCAGCGGCAAAGGCAATTTCGACCGCGTCAACATGACCGGTCTCGCGAGAACCGCCATCTGGAAGACCTATCGACCGAGCGCGAAATTCGCGGCCACCGATGGCACTGGATTCTCCGGCGAGAAGACATTTGAACAAGTCGTGACGCCCACCAAGGCCGGCGCGCATCAAATTCCCTCGCTCAGTTTCAGCTACTTCGATCCGAGCGACGGCCACTACGTGACCAGGCGCACCCCGCCCATCCCCCTCGAGATCGCGGCCGCGGCTCCCGGAAGCGCGTCCACGTCCACCGCTTCAACCGCGGCAGGCGCCCCAGCCCCAACCGCCGATGCCGCGCCCGCGACGCCGCGCGTCAGCCAATCGCCCATCGCGAGTCTTCACCCGCTCGTCCTGCGCCCATGGTTCATTGCAGCAAACACCGCCCTCCTCATGGCACTCGGGCTGGGCTCGCTCGTCCGGTGCCTGGCCTCGCGCCGCTCACGTGACCCTGAGAGCATTGTCCGCGACGCTGCGGAGAGATCCATCCTGGCATCCGTCGCCTCCATGGAGAACGCGGAGAAAAAGGGGGATGGTCCGGGATTCTTCCTCGCCGCTCGCCGTGCCCTCCAGGACCGGCTTGCGGAGCGATGGCGGATCGCGCCGAATGAGGTCACGGGTCCCGTCATCATGCAGCGCCTCAACGGCGACGGCGAAATCCTTCGCACGCTCTTCCGTGCGGCTGACGAAGCCTCTTACAGCAAGCGCAGCTTTACCTCCACCGAACTCCGGCAATGGCGCGACACCTTTACGAAACAACTCCATCGGATCAAAACACTATGAAAACGCCGCAGCCCAACCGTTGCATCCCGGTGGACGACTATCCGTCCCCTGGCGAATGCTCGCTGCTCAATTCCATGAACCGTCACACCGTCAAGCATCCTTCCCGATCAACCTCGCCAAGAGCGGTGAAGCGCAACCGGCGTTCGCTCGTAATCGCCGCAGTGGCGCTTGGCCTTGCCGCCGCCGCGCCGTTGCGCGCCGCGGACCCCGGCAGCGCCGCGCAACTCCTCGAACGCGCTCACGCGGAGTCGCAGGCCCGACAAACCGCCCCGGCAATTCTCGACTACGAGCGCGCTCAATGGCTGGCGCCGCATGCCACGACCATCGCCAATCAACTCGCGAGTGTCCGGGCGCAAGCCGGGCTCGCCGCGCCGGAGCGCTCCCCGCTTTCGCGCGCCACCCACGCGCTGAGCTTTGACGCCCTCACCGCGCTCGCGAGCATCTCACTTCTGATGTTCGCGCTGCTCGTATTGGGCACGCGCCTCATCCCCGCATCGCTCCGTGCAATCTCGCGGAATGCCGCCGCCGGGTTTGGCGCCATCGTGCTGCTGTGCGCCTCGGGCGTCGCCGCCCGCTGGCCCGAGTTGCATCGCGCGGTGATCATCGCAGCCAATCCCGCCATTCACTTGGCCCCCGCCGATTCCTCCGCCGCATCGTTTACTCTGAAACCGGGCGACGTCGTTCGGACAGGAAAAGCCTTCGGTCCGTTTGTCCGCGTCATCTCCCCTGATGGCCGGTCCGGATGGATCCGCGAGACTTCAGTTGAAAACATTCTATGATCTGGATTCTAATCAATGCCGCCTCTCCCTTCCGTCGGTTCTCGGCCTGCGGGAGGATCTGGAGATTGGCGAGGTCATTCCCATGTTGAGGGTAGCGAGCGAGCGGGACGATGTGATCGATCTCCACGAACTGGCCGACGTAGCTGCCTCGCGTGATCTGCACGGCCTCGCCCCGTTTCAACTTCGCGAGGCTCTCAGTGGTGAAGAGTCCCCAGAGCTTCGCGGTTCGATAATTCGTGATCGTCTGCCTGATCGCGTTGCTCGCCTTCGTCCCGGCGTTGCTGTTCTGGTTGAAGGCCGCCTTCAGCGCGTCCTCGGTGCCGATGCCCTTCGCGTCCGCCACGTAGAGCCAGTAGAGGATTTTTTTGAGACGCGGATTGATCGCCCGCTTCGCCGGATCGAGCGTCGCGAGCTTTTTGAAATCCGTGAGGGCCGTGAGCGGGTCGGCTGTCTCGCTGACGACAACCTTCGCGGGTTCCACAACCACTCCCAGCGGCTTCACGGGCCTCAGTCGGTCGTAGGTGCGAATTGATCTGGCGCCGACCAGTAAGCCGACCAGCGTAACCAAGGTCGGCCTCGTTGCTGCTCGCACACTCCATTTCATCCGATCCTCCTTATGCTCTGCTCGCGCGGGCTGGAACGGAGGTGCAGGGGCGGCCATCTTCACCTCGCTGGCGCGTTTGACGAAGAAACCGTAAGGCTTCAGGTTGCCTGCACTGCGCGAGACTTCCGCAAGAGCACGCTGAAGCACAGCCACGGACATGTCCGGCTGCTTCTCCACTTCAAGAATAGCGTTGAGGATATTGCAGTATTCGCAAAGGGCATGGTCAAACACGAGATGATGCACGCCATCGTGAATGACGTGCTCGGGCCGGCGGCTGGCGCTGTAGACATCGTGAATGTTCAGCTTCAGACCTTCGGCCTTGAAGAGGTCGCCCAGCGCGTGATCAAAGACGGCTCGGGCATGCCCGATCGGGTTGTTGCGATCTGAAACGAGCCGAGTGCCGCGGATCAACTCCGTGAGCGTCATTCTTCCCGCTTTGTCTGCGAGTGGCGATGTGCGTTTTCGCCGGCAATTGACTCCAGAATTTTCAGCAGTCCGGCCTCCGATACGCCCTTGATTTCCATGCCGGCCTTTTTGTACGAGACGTGTTTATTGGAGCGAATCCGCGTCATATACAGCCCCGCGAGAAACGTCAGGATGGGCGGAGTCAGCTCGATGATGGCGCTCGCGACGGTATCGCCATCAAAATGCCGGCTGGAAAGGCTCACGGGGACAATGCCTTGTTGCCCCAGGATGCTGACAAGCTCGTCTTTTTCGCCTTCGGGTACGTTGATCTCTAGCAAGGTGCTCATGGCGAATTCTCTTGAGGCGGGTCTGGTCGTTTCTGAACTCCTCATGCGATAGCAGCGGTTTGACCAGCCGGCAAACAAATGGAGACCATCCGACGCCGCAGGAGAGGACCGAATACGCTATTGTCCGCCGATTGGAAATGCGTCGTAGCCGGACGGTTTGGTCACAGAACCTCCAGGAATTTTTTCACCAGCTCGAACGCGCGGCGCGCCTGCCTGGCTCGTTCGTCTCGGTCCTGTGCATTGAAAAACTCAACCACTTGCATTGGTCCGTACGCTTCAACCGAGGAGAATTTCTCATGCAAAATCTCAATCGCTGTTGCTACGTGACGCTCGCCTTTTCGGTTGCCCCAAATGCCAGACAGCTCCGCCACGCCTCCTGGGTAATAGTCGATGCAATAGCAGATGTCGTAGGCGTCCTTCGGCTTGTCCCGTTTCATGAGCGCGTAGCATTTCATGACGAGAAAATCAGCGATAGAAGCGACTCGGAATCTAACTTTGTTCTGGGCGCCGCTGATCATTTTCCCGGAGATGACAATCGAGTTCGGCTGATTGAATGCCGCGGCGCATCCATCGGCATCAAGCGGGCGAAATTTCGCGGTCAACTTCGGCTTGTTTTTGCGGATTTTCGTCTCGGCTGATTTTAGAAAATCCACATCGACGAGAATCGGCGGTTCCCCGTCCTCAAGGTCAACTGACGCGTACAGTTTGAAAGGTTCGCTCGCCTGGTAATAACGCCGAGATTTGATGAGCGCCTCGAAAAGTTCAGCATATCTGCCGTCACCGAGCTTTTCTGCATCGAGGGCGACATCGACATCAATGCTGCCAACGTGACGTTCCTCTGCGTGCGGGAGCAGAAGGTCTGGCACCCATCCGCCCACGATTACAATACAATCCTCGAAACCGGCGAGAACCTGGCCGAGATCGACCAGCACTCGACGAGCCGCGGCGGTCTGGCGGGGACTGTATTCTTCTTGGTGGCGAGGATCTCCGCTCATAAAAGGCCGCGATGTAGCCACTCGGGCTTCAGGTTTTGTTCGAGCAATGCATCGGCGGCTTCTTCACCCCGGCTGCCGACGCTGCAGAGGTCCACGTACGTCTGAACTGGGTTTGTGCATGGGAGGCGTGGCTCGCCCATAAATCCACCTACCTGTTCGTAAAAGACCCCGGAATCGTCGGGAATGAGCACGATGATGTTTTCCCCCGAGTCCACGGGTTTGGCCTCGGCGACTTCGCAAAACTTGTCCTCGAAATCTTCGCCAACGAAGAGCCACGTTTTAGGCTGCCGCACGTGCGGCGCCTGAAAATCCGCGGCCGAGAATGCGGCGTACACCGCATGTTGGCCGGTGAGCGAACCCAGTTTGGCGAGTGCCTCCTGCAAACGCCGGCCTTGCAAGAGGCTGAAGTACGCGCGGCGTTGGTGGCGATCGAATCGGTATGCGCGGCGCCAAGCAGCCAGAAGCCCCATTGGATCGCGAAGCCGAAACCCTCCGTCGTCTCCGACGTCGATGAATGCCTCTTCACGGAGATGCCGGACGACTTTATTTACGAGGCCAAGGCTCACATTGGGCTGGCAGTGCTGCTGCATTTCGCGCTGGGTCCAGCGCATCCCACCATTGTGCGGCGAGAGCAAGACGCGCATGATTCGAGCCGCTTCCACCGTGCTCAGGTTAGCCGTGGGCGGTGGGTTTCGGTGGACTGGAGGGTTTCCGAGTCGTTGGAGATGGAGGAATCCAGGAACGTCCAACTGATAGTTGCCGGCGAGGTCGATCCAACCCCACCCACGCTCGGCACAAAGCTCGGCCAGGCGTGGTGAGACAGACGGCAACGCCAATACTGGAACGAGGGCCTTCGGGCGACCCCGAGCCGTGAACTTTCTTTCGGCGAATGCTGCGAACTGGCTCGGCCTCAGCTCCGCTTTGCACTCGACGCACAGCACGGCATTTCCTCCGCTCGGGAGAGAGAATGTGGCGCGTACATCGTATCCAACATCTTTCGCGGTGCCCACGTGCTCGACATTTGCGTGATCAAGCCAAGGAATGCTGCTGAGAATTTCCCGGAGCTTCGTGGCGAACTCTTTCTCCAGCGCATACCCCGTGGCTTTGCTGTTGTTCATGGAAACTATGGTGTTCACGATTGCGTGAACATAGCGGATTTCGTGAACATAAGCAAGTTGCGTCTTGTCGATGCTTCACCTGAACCGTCAAAAACCGCTGGGGTCAGATTGGCCTCTGTAATCAGGGCTTCCCGCCAAGAAACGGCCTCAGAGCCGTGAGAACCGGCTCGATTTTCAGCGCCGTCTTGAAAGCGACCACCGGCATCCCGAGATCGCCGAATGACTCCGCAGAATCCTCCTTTACCGCCAGTAGCAGGAGTTCAGCGCTGAACTGCTCCAGGGTCTTTCGCTTCGCCGCGGAGATCTCCAGGCAAGTGGTGGCACTCGTCGAAAATGATGAATTTGAAGTAGTCGCCTAAAAACTCCATTTTCACGCCCGCGCTTTGGTAGGTCGTGACTGAGACGGGTTGGAGGCGGAAGGTGTGGTCTCCGATGAACCCGACATCGAGCCCAAAGGCGTCTTCAAGCCTGCCCGCGAGTTGATAAGCGAGAGCCCGAGTTGGGGCCACAATGAGCGTGTGGGTCGCGACCGCGCGCACCAGGTGCAAGGCGACCTCCGTTTTTCCCGCGCCCGTGGGCATCACGACGACCCCATGGCAGGTCTGCACCGCTGTACACGGCTATTCGTGCGCCGCCGAATTGGCGAAGACGGGCAAAAAGGAAGTTCGAGCGAGCGATGTTCCGGCTGGGTGCTGGCTCCACGATTTTTCTCCCGATGGGCGGGAAAACGTGACCGAGGATGCGGTGGCACCGACTTCATTCGGCGGCGCGCTTTCGCTCGTGTGGATTCACGATGCGATTTAGCTTTTGGCTTTCAGTCGAGGTGTCGCACGCCTAGCGCCACGTCTTCTGCCATGCTTGATATTCCGAAGGGCGCAAGCGGTAGCGAGCCATGTTTCCCTCATGGATGCTCATGATTTCCGTCTCGACCACCTCGACAAATCGCGCCTGGTCTTTCTGCGGAACGTGTTCGATCGCTTGCTTCCGAAAGAACGCGCTGGCGCTCTTTTTGTCTATGAGTTCGCGGATGACGGTCCTGATTGCCTCGCCCAAGAGGTTGCGGTAGTGGAGACGAAATGGGTCCGGCTCTCCGAGTGACTGGCGTACGGCTGAATACCGCGCGCAGGATCTCTCGTAGGCCCAGACAAAGACATCGCGGAGCAGTTCAACGCGGTTCAATTCATAGACGCCCAACATGCCGTTCACGTATGCTTGCCCAGGGACGTCCACGAACGATAGCGGGCAAAGATTGCGCCGAATGAGCGGAATGTTGGCGGCGAGGCGTGAGACGCGTTTGTTCACGTCCTCGAACGGTTGCAAGTAAGGCAGATGGACCATCGCAAAGAACGCCTGTTCAAAGGGGTCCTCAATCGCCTGCGCGGTATCGAGGACTTGCTGGAAACATTCTTCAATGACCTGCGGACCTTCAAGAGGATGAAAAACGGTGCCCGTAATACCGACGACTCGCGCTCGCAGACGCCCGCAGGCTTGGGGGTCGGCCAGCAGGTTGTCGGACAACAACGCGTGAAGATTGCAAATCGTGTAGCGATTGAAACCGATCTCGGCGGGTTGGTCTGCCAGCAATTCAATCGCCGCCTTGTGATTCAGAATCATTTGCGCCTCGCGGGCGTCCTTGCCTTCGGCGTTCTCGCCCAGTTCCAAAAGGCGTTCCGTTTCCAAAAGCGAGTAGGTGTTGCCCTCCAGACGGCTGGAGTTCCAAGACAGGTCAATCAGCAAACGATGGAACACCTGGCGGATGTAGGTTCCGGCCGGCAGTTCTTCGCCCGGTGAGCGACCCAACTCCATTAGGCGGGACCGAACTTCCGCGGGCAGGTAAAATGTTTCGTTTGGTCTGTAGGTTTCGAGAAAAGCGCGGTTGTAGCCCACGGGGTGCCGTTGTTGAATTGGGGCAGTGATGGAACGGCGAATAGCTTCGCCGTCGAGCGACACGGGAATTCCGGTGTCGCCTCGGGTGGCTGCCGTCGTGGCTGGGGGGGCGGGAGTAGGGAGGCGATACCGAGTTGCCCGCCCTTTTCCCTCCGCATTCAGCCGCTTCCGCTCGACCAGCAACGCCAGCCTTCGCTGCAAGGTTCGCCGTGGCGGCGGCTGCGCCAACGCGTTCGCGATGTCGTCCATCATCGCGCCATCAGGAAAGCTCGCCGCCGCGGCAATAACAGCGTCGAGTTCAGCGTCTGGAATCTCCTTGGGCATGACGCCCACAATGTGGCGCGATTTCATCAATCGCGCCACTTAAAGTTTGTTTTATGGCGCGATTTAGATGATTGCGCCATCTGAGGAGATTTTTATGGCGCGGTTCGTTTATTGCGCCACTTGAAATGGCGCGAACGACCGAGACTTGCTTTCCTCTTACGATAGCGCTTAAACGCAGGGATTGCTACTGAACCTTGTTTTAAAGGGGACCACCGGCATCCCAAGCTCGCCGTATGATTCGGCAGAATTCTCCTTTACGGCGAGCAGCAATGGCTCGGCCCGGAACATCTCCAGCATCTTTCTCTTTTGGGCCAGGTATTCAGGAGTCCAGTGTCCGACGATTTCAAAGAGGACTTTGGTGCCGGTTTCGTGAGTAAGGGTGAAGTCGGGGAAAAACGCCTTCTCCTCGACGAAACGAGGCTCAGACTCGCGCCTCAATGTCCATCCCTCGCGTGGCTCGACGCCCCATTTTTCAGTGAAAACCCGTTCCAATTCAGAGTCGAATTCGGGCAAAGCCTTGAGGCTGCTTTTGTATCGATCATTGCTTGTGACGCTCAACGATGGCTGCCACTTCGATCCTTTGAATCGGCGGATGGTTGCACGCAACTCCCAGTCACGGCAGAGTAGGAGGGTCGGTATCACTCCGGCAATCCAGACGCCATAGCGCTGGGTTTCGCGGTGCAACGACGCTGGCCCGTCGAACAGGAACTCGAAACCATCTCCCTTTCGGGTCGCCGCGTGCATGAGGTGGGAGAGCTTCGCTGCCCGGATGATGGCCTTGTAATCGTGGCGCGCAGTGATGCGCATCTCGGTCGCGTTATAGAGCACCGCTTGAAGTTGGGCCTCATTGTAGCGGGTAAGCAGTGCCTCGGCTGAATCGTAGCCGGGGAATGATTCGAGGCGGTGCAGTTCGGTTACGTCTCCATACAAATCGCGCTCTATTTGCTCCCATGACCGCCCCATCTCGGTCGCGATCTCGGTTTTGACATCCTTTTCCCTATGCTCAAACATCGTCTCGGGCGTCTTCACGATTGGGAATTTCGGGGCCGCGAGGCGGAACACTTGCATCCGTAATTTGGCAGCGGCATCTCCTTCGGCGCCATCGTATTCGGAGCGGTCGTCGAGCAACCGGCAAAACGCTTTGATGCGGCGGGCCGGGCAATCGCGTTCTCCCCGGAATAGCACCTCGATCGATTCGTGCAGTTCCCCGCGCGTGACGCCCACTCCCTCTCGGTAGATGCGGAGCATGTCGTTGGCGATTCCGAGGTAGTGCTTGTGCGTCGCCGTCGTGAGCTTGTCTGGCAGCACCTTCCCGTCGCGCACGTCCGACAGCGCCTCAGCCCTTGTAAGCATCATTCCTCCTTCGCTTCCGGGAACGCTCCTCTTCGCCAGTGCCAGCGCATACGACCTCGTAAAGCGTGGCTTCCTGCACCCCCTTTTTCCGAAGAATCCGCCCGAGTCGCTGCACGGATTCCACTTCCGATCCGGTGCCACCGATGACGATCCCGACCTTGGCGGCCGGCACGTCGATGCCTTCGTTGAGAACGCGATTGGCGATGATCGCCCGGAATTCGCCCCTCTCGTAGCCATCGAGGATCATCTTCCTCTCTTTCTTTTGCGTGTGCGCAAGGATGCACGGGATCAGGAATCGCAGGGAGACGGTGCGGGCCATGATGTTACTAGCCGTGAACACAACTACTTGCTGCATGTGTTCGCGAAGCAGGTCTTCGAGCACATCGAGTTTAGCGGCGGCATGGTCCTCAATCGATTTCCGTTTTAAGCGCGCCAGAAAGGCGTGCCGCGCTGCCGGATCACGCCCGGAATTGCTGGAGACGTCTTGCCAGTCGTATTGCGGGTTCGTCTTGCGGCCTTCGGCCATGTGGTCGCGGATCGTTCGACCCAGGGCGTCGTAGTGCTCCTGCTCAGCGTCCGTCAAATACACAGGAATGCGGCGAATCCGATATTTGGCCAACACTGTGCCGCGGAGATCGCCGATCGCAGTCTGATGGCAAATTGGCCCGATCAGTTCCTCATACTCGTCCTCGCGACCATCACTGCGCTTCGGCGTCGCGGTCAACCCGAGGCGGTATGGCGCCGCCGAGAAACGCGCGGCATCACCTCGGAGATCGCCGGGCAGGTGGTGGCACTCGTCGTAAACTACGAGTTTGAAGTAATCGCCGAGGAACTCCATTTTGACCCCTGCGCTCTGGTAGGTCGTGACGCAGATGGGCCGCAATCGAAAGGTTTGGTCACCAATGAACCCGACATCGACACCGAACGCGTCCTCAAGCCGGCCCGCCAATTGATAGGCGAGAGCACGGGTCGGCGCTACGAAGAGCGTGTGCGTCGCCATTGCTCGCACGATATGCAAGGCGACTTCGGTTTTTCCCGAGCCAGTCGGCATGACGACGACGCCAAAAGATGCGCGGAGCCACGTCTCCAGCGCCTCTTCCTGATCAGGCCGCAGTTTGTTCAACTCGACCCGAGGGAACGTCACCGGCTCCCAGCGCGCTCGATCGTTCAGGGGCTCGCCCAGGCGCCGATTGTGCATGGCGTAGGTCGTCCAGAGCCCAGTTCGCGAATCGTGCTTCCACAGTTCGACCTGCGAACTCGGCGCCACATCCGTGACGAGCAAGCCGCGGTCGAATCGGAGAGACGGGGATTCCATAGTTCCGAGGCATACTACCCCGCGTCAGCAAGCGTCGATGGACGAATGCATCTCAAATCGCTCGCATTCGGGACCGCAAAACACCCCATAAGCACAATTGGTAGAAATTAGCCCCATGATGAGGACGTTGTGATTGCCGGCG
>Ga0302275_10007218_pt1 | contig 10366 bp, 7 predicted proteins | sample III_Bog_N2_2_FD_200229 | JGI IMG/M metagenome (GOLD analysis project Ga0302275, IMG submission 200229) | Peat permafrost microbial communities from Stordalen Mire near Abisko, Sweden - III_Bog_N2_2 | ecosystem: Environmental > Terrestrial > Soil > Wetlands > Peat | place: Sweden: Abisko... | reverse complement strand
TACCGTGAGCAGCAAAAAGCTGCCTGGCGTGCGCAGCGCGATGCCTGGAAGGCCCAGCGTTATGCATTTAAGGCCGGCTACGGCGGCGCATACGGGCCACGTGTCCCTTCAATCGTTGGCCCCGTCATTCTGATTCTCGTTGGAGTGGTGGCACTGCTGGTGCTGACTGGCCACATTGCTGCAGGCGAATTCTGGTCGTGGTACGGGCGCTGGTGGCCCTTGCTGCTGATCCTGGCGGGACTCGGCCTGCTGGCCGAGTGGGCACTTGATTTGCGCCGCGAAACGCCTGTGCGGCGCAGCGGAAGCTTCGTGGGAATCATCATCTTTTTGGCGGTCCTTGGTTTTGGAGCCGCAGGATGGAATCACGTGGGGCCTTTCTTTAATCACTGGAACGGCGATAACGATGACTTCTTCAACATGTTCGGGCTGCCGGAGCACGATAACGACCAGCAGGCCCAGACCGCACAAGCTCCGGCGAACGCCGCCATCGACATCGAAAATCCGCGCGGAGATGTAAGCATTTCAGCGGGCGATGGATCGACCGTGGAAGTGCAGGCGCATGAAGTTGCCTTCGCAAGCAACGACTCGGAAGCGAAAAAGATTTTCGACTCTGAAGCGGCCCAGTTGACCGTAAGTGGCAACGGAGTCCTGGTGAAGTCAGAAAGCAGCAACAGCGGGCGGGTCAACCTGACCGTGACTGTCCCCAAAAGCGCACGGGTTACAGTAAATGCCGGCAAGGGGGATGTAACCGCTGCAGGGTTGGGTGCAGGAATTACTGTTTCGGCGCACGGCGACACGCATCTGAATGCGATTACGGGTTCAGTGCAGGTTCACTTCTCCAACAGCAGGCACGACTTTTCGGCTCATCAAGTGGACGGCGACCTGATTGCCGATGGAAACTGCAATGACCTGACACTCTCTGAAATCAAGGGCCGAGTCTCGATGAGCGGACAAATCTTTGGCGATGTGCACATGGAAAATGTTGCGGGCCCATTAAGCGTGCACACGTCCATTACGGACATACAGATTGCCGAACTGCCTGGTGATCTTACGTTCGACTCTGACGATCTGCGTGTGACCGAGTCGAAGGGTCTTGTTCACGTGGTGACGCATGCCAAGGACGTAGACTTGAGCCAAATTTACGGTGACAGTTACGTAGAAAACCGTGATGGCCGAATCTCAGTCGAGCCGGCAGGCGCCTACAACGTGGATGCGAAGAACAGCAAAGGCGATGTGGAGATCACTCTACCACCCAATGCGTCGGCATCGGTTGACGGCCACACGCACAATGGCGACATTGTGACGGAATATGGCCTGACGGTAAGCGGCGATGAAGACAAAACTGTTACCGGACACATTGGCTCAGGACAATCGAAGATCGAGCTGAGCTCGAGCAACGGCGACTTGCGCATCAAGAAGGGGCCAGCCTTTCCTTCGGCGCCTTCAGTAGCCAATGCGCCAACCGCCCCTGAAGCCCCTGCGCCGCCCAATGCGCATCACTTGAAGCCATCGAAACCAGAAACTCCGCAACTCGTTACACAGTAAGGAATAGCTAAATCCGAAGGCAGAAAAAAGCAGGCGCGGACGGGACTCTCCCTACCGCGCCTGTTCCTTTTCTGCCAGTTTCCGTTGTATGCTCCATTCGCGGGGGTAAATTTTTGGCATGATGCATGCGCCCATCAAGGTGATTACGGTTGAACGGGAGTATGGCTCGCGCGGCGGCGAGTTCGCCCACGACCTGGCCACTCGGCTGGGTTGGAGGCTTTTGGACTCGGAACTGGTGACAGGAGCGGCACGAATGGCCGGCGTCGATCCAAAGCTTGCAGCCAAGTTCGATGAGCGGCTCGACCCTTGGTACTACCGCTACGGAAAAGTCTTCTGGCACGATTCCGGCTATTCAATGGCGGCCATTGGCGATGAGCACATCTTCGACTCGGAGCGTATGTTAACGCTCATCAGGCAGGAGATCACAGACGCAGCAAAAGAAGGCAACTGCGTGCTGGTGGGCCGTGGATCAGCATGTGCGCTTGCCGGTCAGCCGGGGTGCTTTCACGTGTTTGTGTATGCAACCGCGAGCGCCAAGCGCGACTGGTTTACGCGTGCCTTCCCGCGGCAGGCTCAACATGCCGACCAACACCTGGCCGCATTCGACAAACGCCGCGCGGCAGTGATCCGCAAGTTTTACCAGCAGGAGTGGTGTTCTCGAGGGCTTTACCACATGCTGCTCAATTCCTGCATCGGTAGCGAGGCGATGATTGATGCCGTGCGGGGCGCCGCCGGGCTGGCCACCTGTCCAGAGCAGACAGTGACGGGGTAAATTTCCTGCGCATGTGCGACTGCCCTGAGCGTGGAACTGCGAAAGGTCGAGGGCCTCGTTTCATCCATCGACGACCGCCGGCCTAAACGGCGACGCGCGGAACGCGCGCGGCGATGCGCGTCAACACTTCCCACGGGATAGTGTCAGTGGCATCGGCGTGATCGTAAGCGGTGATGGTCTCATCGCCCTGGGTTCCCAGAATTACGACTTCGTCGCCGGCGACAACCCCATCGATCTCCGTTACGTCCAGAACGGCATGGTCCATGCTGACGCGGCCAATCAGAGGCGCATGCATCCCGCGAACCAACAGGCTAAAGCGGTTTCCGAGAAGGCGAGCAAGACCGTCAGCATAACCCGCCGTAACCAGCGCCAGGCGCATCGGCTCTGTCGCCACGAACGTTCCGTTGTAACCGACCACTGCGCCGGCCGGAATCGCACGGATGCCCAGGATGGCGGTCTTGAAGGCGAGCACCGGCTGCAACCTTGAGCGCGCTTCAATAAGTGCCTCCGGTGCGTCCTTGGCGAAATCCGGGTAGAAGCGAGGAACAATGCCATAGAGGGCGAGGCCGGGTCGCAAGAGCGCCTTCATGCCGTGGCGGGCCGCGAGGGCAGCGATGGAGGCGCCGTCTGTGGAGAGCAGCACCGAGGATTGCCCTACGTTGAGCCAATCGGGGTAGAGTCCGGCCGCCTCAACAATCTCCAGGGCCGCTTGCAATTCGCTCAGCTGATTCTGAGTGACCTGTCCGGTGGATTCGTCGGCGGCGAACAGGTGGGTCATGATGCCCTCGAGCCGGAGTGGAGAGCCGGGCGCAAAGCGCGCCAGGAGCGAAGGCAGCTCTTTAAGATTTGTACCCTGGCGGCTCATGCCGGTATCGATTTCGAGGTGAAGCGGCAAGGAGTCGGCCCTCAGTCCCGCGGTCCGCGCAGCAGCGTCAAGGTCATCCAGTTGCGTGGATTCCCAAACGACGGCGGTTAGCTCATGATTGACTACCTCTGCGCCCTGGCCAGGAACCACGCCGCCGATGACCATCACCCGCGTTTGAGGACAGAGAGCTCGCGCGGCCATTCCTTCTTCAACACTGGTCACGGCGATCCACCGGGCTCCGGCCCGCACCACTGCTGGAGCGCAAAGTGCAAGCGAATGGCCGTAGGCATCGGCTTTGAGGATAGCCATGAGCTCCGCGTCAGGAGGGGCAAGGCTTTCGAGAAAGCGATAGTTGTCTTCAAGAGAGCGGATGTTGATCTCAACCCAGCATGGGCGCGTTTGCATGCAAATTTCCTAAAGCCAGTTTACGGCATGTGTGGAGGCACTCTTGCACGCGAGGCCCTAGCGAATGAGCGCGAAGGCAACTAGGGTTTCGCCTTTCGGTGGGATCTGGTCCGTGAGTTGTTGCTCGAGATCATGCGGGATTGACATCTCGCAAGCGGCCACCTGGTTGGCAGTTGCACCGTTGAAGCAGAGTTCACAATGACCGAGTGCGTCGCCTTCGCCCATGCGAACGGGTGGACCGAAGACTCGGCAGGTCATCGGACGCCACTCATAGACATCGCACCACCCGGTGTCTGGGTCAAGCGCAGGGCAGGCGGCTTCATTTGCAAATTCCTCAAAGCGTTCACGATCTGACTCCGTGCCGCCGATACGTCCCGTCTCTACATCGCCAGGGAAAGCGGGGCCGTGTTTGCCGATCCATGTGAACGCGCGGCGCTCAACCTCAGAAGCCAAGGCGGGATTTTCGCTGCGCAGCTTCCGCATGCCGGAGGCCAGGCGCAGTGCGTCGAGCTGACTGATAGCAAAAGCCCCGAAACAACACTGCGTACAGCCCGGCCTGCACACAAGCCATGGGCCCGCGCGCCGCGCCGCATCGGCCAGGGATGCATCCACAATCTGCACAAGTTCGCGATCGCCGGCGGGGAGGCTCATGCCGGCAAGCATACCGGAATTGATTGTCTCCCGCCCCATTTCCCTGCTAGCCTGCCTGCGGAGGTTCTCATGGCTGAATCCCGCAGCACGGTCATCACCGGTCTTCGCTACCGCAACGCACCAGGGGCTATCGACTGGCTCACAAAGGTGTTTGGCTTTGAACGGCGCGCTGTCTACGAGGGTCCGGACGGAACCATCGGTCATGCCGAACTCACTCTGGGTGGCGGAATGATCATGCTCGGAACCGGCAAGGACGATGAATTTGGGCGCGGCTTCAAGACGCCGAACGAGCTCGGGGGCTTTGAGACCCGCAGCGTTTACATCGTGGTGCCAGATACCGATGCCGCCCATGCGCGCGCCGTGGCTGCTGGAGCCGAGGTCATTCGTGCGCTGCAGGACACGCCTTATGGCAGCCGCGAATTCGGCGTAAAGGATCCGGAAGGCCACACCTGGGTCGCGGGAACCTATGATCCATGGTCCGTACACGGTTAGCTTCCCCGCCTGGAATCAGGATCTGCCCTGCTTTTTCTCGACCGGTGAGAGGCACCGGTTCCATGTGCAAACGTCGGTGCGGTATAGTCGTTTCGTAACTCTAGAGAGGTTCCCTTGAGGTCAAATCAATTGCTTCTTCCCCTGGTGCTTTTGTCCTTTGCAGTCCCCGTTGGCTTTGCTCAACACGGTCGTTTGCTGGTCGCCCAGAAGGGCGATAAAAGCCTGGCTATTGTGGATCCCGTCGCGGGATCTGTGATCGCCTCAGTTGATGAAGGCGGGACAACAGGTCATGAAGTGGCCGGCTCGCCCGATGGCAAACTGGCGATCGTGCCGATTTATGGAAATTCCGGCGTGGGCAGACCGGGCACCGATGGCCAGAACATCGTGGTCATCGATATAGCGTCACAAAAAGTCGCGCAGAACATCCAGTTCGACCATGGGGTGCGGCCGCATTGCCCGGTCTTCGGACCCAGAGATGGAATGCTGTACGTGACGACCGAACTTGACCATTCCATCACGATTATCGATCCGAAGACATGGACGGTTGTGGGATCCATTCCAACGGGACAGCCCGAGAGCCACATGCTGACAATTTCGCATGATGGGCTCCGCGGATACACGGCCAACGTGGGCCCGGGCACCGTGTCAGTGCTGGATATGAAGGCGCGCAAGACGCTCGCGATTATTCCCATTTCCGGGAATACGCAGCGGATCACGATTTCAAACGATGATCGCTGGGTCTTCACCGCCGATCAGACCAAGCCACAGATGGCGGTGATCGATACAGCCACAAACACGGTGAAAACCTGGGTTCCATTGGATGGGCTGGGCTACGGCGCCGCGGTTACCGAGGATGGAAACTGGCTGCTGATGCCGATTCCCGGCAAGAATGTGGTCGATGCCGTAGACTTGAAGACGATGAAGGTGGCCCATGCAATTGCAGTGGGCACCGACCCGCAGGAAGTGCTCACTGCGCCTGGGGGAAGGAAGGCCTACGTCTCCTGCATCGGCAGCAACCAGGTAGCCGAAATCGATTTGACCACGTGGACGGTAACGCGGACGATCGCCACCGGCAAGGGATCTGACGGACTGGGCTGGGCTGCGTCGCATTGAGGTAGTCTTGCTTGCGGCAATCAGTACAGGCGGAACATCAGGGCAGTCGGTGCATCATCGGCAGGCAGGAGCTTTGCCGCACGAATGGAAATGAAGAGGCTGCCTGCTGAAGGCTGGCGAGCCAGTCATCAGTAAATCAAAAGCAACTACCGCAGCCCGACAATGAGAAGAACGGCGAAGACGGATGAAAGAGCCAACGCTCGTTGGCCGACCGTCGTGAGCGGCATTTGGAGCGCGCCGGAGTCGCGTTGGCGATAGAGGTCGTATGCATAGCCAGCGGCGGCAATCAGCAGCGCCAGCGCAATCCAACTGTGGCCGAGGACGCCAACCATGATGGCCGTCAGGGCGAGAGCCATAACTGCGATCTGCGCCGCGCGACGAAAGTCCTGACTGCCACGTGCGACGGAGCGCAATGCGATTCGGGCGTCAAGTCGAGCGTGCACGACGAGAATTCCGGCGGATGCTTGCAAGACCTGCAGGAACCACAACCACCAGCACCAGGGCTTGATGGTTCCTGTAGCCGAGAGCGAAGTGGCCAGCGAACTTGAGGTAAGAGCGACGGCGCTGGCAATCTGGAAGAGAGTTGAACGCTGACGGTTCCTGACATTGACGGTGATGGCGAGTGCTGAAAACACCGCAACGCCAAGGCCCATGGCAATAATCGCCTTGAAGGGCCAGACTGCGAGGAGCACAAGTCCGCCGACAGCAAGGAGGGCGGTCCAGCCTGCGAACCAGCGCGCGGCGATCACAGTCTCAGGATGCGGCTGCTTCCACACAAAGCGCTGCCGGGCCAGCACGACCAGAGGGTCCTTGGCGGCGAGAGCAGCAAATGCCGCGGTGAAGGTTGCGAGTTCGGCCCAGCGCCAGCCGCGTGCGAGGATTGCGGCACAGACGATAGGCGTAAACAGCATGGCCGTGGCCCCGTGCTCGCGCGGCAGGAACAGGAGCTTCTTTTGGGTTTCCTTCGGCATGTTGAGAACTGACTGGTCCTGCATCGCGATTCTCCGATGGGTCTTCACTGTCAGGTTCGCATCGTAGGAGAACAGGTGCAGTGACTTAAGTCATAGATACAGAAGCAGGCACGGCCTAAGGTTGACTTGAGAAGGACGCCATGTCAACCTTAACCGCGCAACCAACCAACGCTGAATCAGCCGGAAACGCGCCGGCCAGACAAAAGAAAGCACTGGTTCGCAGGGCGCAACCCGATCGCTCACAACAGATTCGCCGTGCAGTGCAGTTTGCTTTTCTTTTGCTCAATGCGTTGGTTGGCGTTCAATTCGTGCTCTGGGTCCGGTCGTTTGAGATTGCCGGCGGCTCAACTTCAATCCAGCGGCCCGCGGGAGTGGACGGGTGGTTGCCGATTGCCGGCCTGATGAACCTCCGCTATTTTCTTGTCACAAGGCAGATCCCGGCGATTCATCCCTCGGCGATGGTATTGCTCTGCGTCTTCCTTCTGGCGAGCCTTTTGGTCAAGAAATCGTTTTGCTCTTGGCTCTGCCCGGTCGGTACGTTCTCGGAGTATCTATGGAAGCTGGGCCGCAAAATTTATCGGCGCAATTTCACTATTCCGTTCTGGCTCGATTTGCCGCTTAGGAGCCTCAAATACATTCTGCTCGCGTTCTTTGTCTTTATCGTTTTTACGATGTCGCAACAGCAACTCGGCGAATTTCTCAAGTCGCCGTTCAGCATCGTGGCAGACGTGAAGATGTTGAACTTCTTCAGGTACATCGGCACGGTCGGAATTGCAGTGATCGCGATTCTTGCGTTCCTTTCACTCCTCATCCAGAACTTCTGGTGCCGTTTTCTTTGCCCATACGGCGCACTCATGGGTCTTGTCTCTGTTCTGAGTCCCGTGAAGATTCGGCGCGACCAGCAAGCGTGTATCGACTGCGGCAAATGTAATAAAGGCTGCCCGTCGCATCTTCCAGTGGACAGGATTGTGCAGATTCGGTCCGTCGAGTGCACGGGGTGCATGGAGTGCGTTGCCGTCTGCCCCGCGGAAAATGCCTTGCAGCTCTCACTGCCACCGCGCAGGCAGCCGGATGCAGTCTCGGCTCGATGGAGGCTGCGCGCATTGAAGCCGCAGGCGATTGCCGCCATAATCGCGCTTGTGTTCCTTGGACTCGTGGGCGCTGCGCGCTTGAGCGGGCACTGGCAGACCAATATTTCGCGGGAAGTCTACATGCAGCTTGTGCCCAACGCCGAGAACATCGACCACTAAGTCCAGCCAGCCGATGTAAGCGGGGGCGCACCTGGGTTTTTGTACCCCCCCCCCCGAATTCTGCGGCTAAATTACTCTAAGGAAAGGGTTTATCGTGGGGCATCTGCGCCAAATATGTCATTCCATTGAAGATCGCCGCAGATTTGTCAGGGCAAAGGGGTTACGGGCGATTTCCGGGGAACGAGAGGATTTTGAGCCGCTGCGTCCCCGGGAAACTGCCTATGGTGTGATTGTGCGCCGGGAGCGCCTAATTATCTGCAAAAACGAGGGCCGGGCTTTCGGAAAGACACCGGGTCTTCCGGCGTAGCTCAAATTCCCACGCCGAAAGATCGTTGCCAGTGACTAAAGTCGCTGTGGCACCTGCAATGGGTCGGTACCGTGAGTTCAGGAGATGATCATGACTTCAACTGCAAAGACCGTTCGCGAGATTGCCCTTGAACAACCGCATTCCATCCGTGTTTTCGAGCGGCTCGGCATCGACTATTGCTGCGGCGGGCGCAGGCCGTTGGCTGAGGCATGCAATGAGCGCAACATCCCGGTGGACGTAGTGCTGGCGGCCCTCGACGCCGCGGCTGGTGCCAATGAGGTCGCCTCAGTAGACTGGACCAAGGGTCCACTGGGACAGCTGATCACGCACATTGTGGCCACGCATCACGCATTCGTGAAGCGAGAATTGCCACGACTTGCCACACTGGCAGAAAAAGTGGTGAGCCGTCACGGCGACACCCAGGCTCATCTGCCGGCGCTTCAGCGGGCGCTGGCCCAGCTTGACAAGGAGTTGACACAACATCTCGCCAAGGAAGAAAACATCCTGTTTCCTTTCATCGCCGGGCTTGAGGCTGCGCAGACCTCTGGAAGCACCCAGCCTTCTTCCTGCTTTGGGACGGTGGCTAATCCTATTGCGATGATGACCCGTGAACACGATGCAGCCGGTGGGTTGCTTGCCGAGATGGACCGTTTAAGCGAACACTTCACGACGCCGGCAGGCGCGTGTCCGACCTATCACGCGTTCTACGACGGTCTGAAGGAGTTCGAACAGGACCTTCACCAGCACATTCATCTCGAAAACAACATCCTGTTTCCAAGAGCGATCGAGATGGAAGCATCGGCGGTGAGTGCAGTCGCATAACCAACGGCTTAGCTGATCTTGCGGTCCCATGACTCGAGCGCTCTCTTAAACTCGAGCATGAATTTCCCTGAGTCAGCGCCGTCGATAGTGCGGTGATCGAAGCCCAGACAGCAGTACTGGACTGACCTGATGGCAATGGTGTCGTTGCCTTCCGCGTCAGTAAGGACGACGGGCTCCTTGCGCAAGCCGCCAATTGCGAGAATGGCGGACTCGGGCTGGTTGATGATCGGCATGCCGAATTCGCCGCCGAAGGCACCGGAGTTGGTGAGCGTGAATGTGGATCCGCCGGTTTCGTCGGGCATGAGCTTCTTTGAGCGGGCGCGGCCGGCCAGGTCGGCTATGGCGCGGGCCAGTTCGACAAAGCTGCGTTGCTCTGCCTGGCGGATGACCGGCACGATGAGTCCCCACTCGAGTGCCACGGCAATGCCGAGATTGACGTTCTGGTGGTAACGGATCGATCCCTCTTCAATCGATGCATTGACGATGGGATATTTGCGCAAAGCATCAACAGCGGCGGCGGCAATGAACGGCATGAAGGTGAGCTTGACGCCTGTATGGTGCTCGAAGGCGGCCTTCTCGCGTTCGCGGAGACGGGCGATGCGCGTCATGTCAATCTTGTAGACCGTGTGCGCGTGTGGGCTCTTCTGCAGGCTCTCCACCATTCTCTGGCCGATAATGGTGCGCATCTTCGACATCGGTACCAGCTCCCCTGGTACCTGCAGCGTTAGCGAACCTGCTGACGGAGATAACTGCGGGGCTGTCGGTTGCGGCTTCGGGGCAGCCAGATAATGCAGGATGTCTTCTTTAGTGATGCGGCCATTAGCGCCGGTACCTTTAACCAGCGCAAGATCGACGTTGTTTTCACTCGCGATTCTGCGCACCAGCGGCGAAGAGCGAACATCCTGCGATGGAACAGAAACCGCGGAGGACGAGTACGCCGGGACGGGTGACGCCTGCGGCGCGCCGACGTGTGTGCTGGGGCCGGGTGTTCCAGGACCACCGATCATTGCAACGACTGTATTGATCTGAACAGTGGACCCTTCAGGAACCTTGATCTCACTGAGGATTCCAGCCAAAGGGGCAGGAATTTCAGCATCCACCTTGTCCGTCGAGATTTCGAAGAGCGGCTCGTCCTTCTCGACACGGTCACCAGGCTTCTTAAGCCATTTGGTG
>Ga0302275_10007217_pt1 | contig 10367 bp, 8 predicted proteins | sample III_Bog_N2_2_FD_200229 | JGI IMG/M metagenome (GOLD analysis project Ga0302275, IMG submission 200229) | Peat permafrost microbial communities from Stordalen Mire near Abisko, Sweden - III_Bog_N2_2 | ecosystem: Environmental > Terrestrial > Soil > Wetlands > Peat | place: Sweden: Abisko... | reverse complement strand
TCCATTCGAACACGGTGAATGTATCGGCGCTGAGGGAAGCGGAGGCGCAATTAGCTGAGGCGGACGCTCAGCTCTTCGATGCCGAGAAGGACCATGTGGTCGCCCGAGCTGAACTCGAGCGCACACTTGGCCGTCAGTGAGTCGGTATGCTGCGATGGATAACAATTCCGTTTTGCTGCATTGCAGTGAGCCTTCTTTGTTCTGCCGCAGCCACTGCGCAAGAGCAAGCAGAAACAGAGAGGCCCTCCATCGGGGTTGCGCTCAGCGGGGGCAGTGCCCTCGGATTGGCCCATATCGGTGTGCTTCGTTATTTCGAAGAGCATCATATTCCCGTTGATAGGATTGGCGGGACCAGCATGGGAGGCCTCATCGGAGGCCTCTATGCAACCGGCATGGATTCATCGCAAATCAGGGCGACCGTCGAAAACGCCGACTGGAATGCTCTCTTAAATCCGAGTCTGCGATTCGCAGACCAACCCATTGCTGATAAGCAAAAGTGGAATCGAACGTTTGGCGACTTCACGTTACGGTTCGGAAGGGGCTTTTCGCTTCCGTCCGGTCTCAATCCAGGCGAGTCCTTATCGCTGTTACTCAGCCGATCGACGATGGCGTACTCTGGTGTCACCGACTTCGATCAACTACCGATACCGTTCCGCTGCGTCGCAACCGATCTGGTGAGTGGTGATTCAGTCGTGTTCGACAAGGGTTCATTGTCTACCGCAATGCGCGCTACCATGTCCTTGCCCGGAGTATTTACGCCGGTCAAGTTGGACCGGATGGTTCTTGTTGACGGCGGCGTGCTCGATAACATTCCCGTTGACTCCGTTCGAGACATGGGAGCGAAGATCGTAATTGCAGTTGCTTTTGAGACTCCAAAAGTGAAGCCGGACCAGTTCAAGTCTCTGTCCGATGTCATGGGACAGTCCATTTCGCTGGTCGTTGAGAAAAACGAGCAGCGTTCGCTTGCCAAGGCGGATCTGGTTATCTCTGTAGACACGAAGCGTTTCTCTGGAACCGATTACCAGCGCTGGAGTGAGATCATCGAAGCCGGGTACGAGGCGGCCAAGGCACATGCTTCTCAGCTTGCCCGCTTTGAACTCTCACAGCAGGATTGGAATGCGCATCTGGCCCAGCGCAAGGCGAGAATGCGGTTTGCGAGCGACATGGGAAAGGTGCTCGCTGTTTCAAGTCCGAATCCGTCGTTCCAGAGAGATGCACAAGCCGAGATTCACCGCAACCTTGGAGATAGAGCCGTATCGGAAAAAGAGCTGGAGAATACCTTATCCGGTATGGTCGCCGCCACTGCTGTTCCTGGGGCGGCCTACGAATGGCAGCAGGAGGCTTCAGGTCTGGGCGGCTACAACGTCAAGTTCGCCGAACGCCCCACTGACCGGATTCTGGTGCGCGTCTCGGGGCAATACGCCGTGTCGCCCGGTGAACCATCGCGCTTTGGGGTGAAGCTGTCGACGGCGCTGATTCCCAGAAACGCCTACAAAGCTCAAATCTTGAGTACGGCAAATCTGGGCTACGATCCCGCATTGCAGGTGGAGGCTTACAAGCCGTTCGGCGGGAGCCAGTACTTTATCGCTTCCCAGTTCTTTGGCGGAAGAACTCATTTCAACAGCTACACAGGGCCGGACCGCCAAAGCGACAATCGAGACCGAATCGGGGGGGCCTTTTACGCCGGAATTGGGACCTGGCGCTTTGCCCAGCTTCGACTCGGTGCCCAAGCGGGGTACGATTCGTACAGCCGCACAGTGGTCGTTGACGGCGTTTCATCACGTAACGGGGGATTCACCGTTCCGGAGGCACGGTGGATCATAAATCATCAGGATTCCGGTGGATTGCCCACGCGCGGTACACGCTTCGAAGGCGAGACCGGGTATTTCCTGCGAAGCACCGGAGACTACCCGTTCCTTCACGCAGACTTCAACACCTTTAGGCCTTTAGACCCCAAAGTGACTCTCTTTGCGACCAACCATGTCGGCACAAGCTTTGGCCGAAAGCTTAACTATTTCGATCAGTTCACTGCTGGCGATCAAACCAACATGGCTGCATTCCGGTACCAGGAGTTTCATGCAAATACGCTAGTGACTGCTGGCTCAGGTGTAATTCTGCATGGCCGGCCCATTCGGCATGTTTCCTCTCATCCCGGCCTTGCGCTTTGGTATGAGGCCGGCCGCTTTGATGCCGGCTCCGCAGGCTGGAGTACACATCAGAGCGCATCCATCGGTGCTTTCTTCCCGACACAGATAGGAGCAACAGGATTCGAGATGAGCTTTGATGAGAATGGGAAAGCGCGGTTCCGATTGACGCTCGGAAGCTTCTGAGCGCCTGTCGCAGTGACTGCCGTGACCGCAGTCCGATTAACCATTTCTGTTTCCGGTCACCCTGTATTGAATTTAGCCGTCTTCGATCTTGATCGAAGCATGTCAGTTTCCCTGTGGTCGATCGGCAATGAAGGTGCGGGATGGACGACCGTGAGAATCCGGTTTCCTTGGAAGGAAGCCGGTACAAGGCGCTGCTTGAGGTGTCGTCGGCACTTGCGAAACAGCCTGACATTCACGTATTTTTTGCGCACCACCTCTGTTGCTTTCCAGAGCTGCCACATTCGATTCTATGCCTGCGTGCCTGGGTCCCATCAGCACGCAGGCGTCGAACGACTACCGCGCCAGCACGTCAGCCGCCTTGAGGAACCACGGGTCCAGCGGCTTCTTGCCCACGACCACCTCTTCGAGGGGCGTCGTGTTGATCACGCCGTTCTCCACCCCGACAAGGACTCCGCTCTCTCCCGCAATAATGCGATCGGCCGCCTCGGCTCCTAGCCGGGTGCCAAGCAAACGGTCCCTGCATGTTGGCACCGCCCCGCGCTGCACATATCCCAGCACTGTTGACCGAAACTCGAACCCGCGCAGGAGTCCGTGCTCCTCGAAATATCGGCACAGACCCTCCGCGTTATATCGCGCACCCTCTGCGACGACCACGATGGCGTGCGGCTTTCCATGCTCGTACGCGCCGTGGATGCGTTCGGCCAGTTGCTCCGGAGCAAGATCTACTTCGGGGATGACAATTGCTTCCGCGCCTCCGGCCACGCCGGCCATGAGCGCGAGAAAACCGCATTTGCGCCCCATTACTTCCACTAGCAGCACACGTTGATGCGAACTCGCGGTGATCTTCAGATTGTCAATCGCGTTCAGCGCCACGTTCACGGCCGTGTCGACACCGATCGTGACCTCCGAACCGTACAGGTCGTTGTCAATCGTCGAGGCTACGCCGACCACCGGGAATCCCATCTTGCTCAACGCATTGGCGCCGGTCTGCGAGCCATTGCCGCCAATGACCACCAGCCCATCGATCCCTGCGCCGCGCAAGCGCCGGACCGCCAGTTCTACGCCCTCTTCGGTTCTGAACTCAGGACAGCGCGCCGATCCGAGAATCGTCCCGCCGCGCTGGATAATGCTGCTCACATCTCGCGGGCCCATCCGTTTGAAGTCTGCCGCAATCAGGCCCGAATACCCATGCATCACACCCCAGGTATGCACTCCGCGCGAGTGCCCCGTGCGAACGACTGCTCGAATAGCGGCATTCATCCCCGGGGCATCTCCTCCACTTGTCAGCACTGCAAGATTATTCACCAATTCTCCCCTGACTTGAATTCGGTTCGTGTGAAATTGTCCTCGAACTGCGGACGGGTAAAGCGTGAGGATCGATAGCTGGCATCCAGCTCTGATCTCCTCGGCAAAGGACTAGCGTGTCGAACAACCAGGAATACGAAGCATCACCGGTACCAGAGGATGTCAGATGCCTCCAAGGGGACAAATGCCTCGGGGTGAAAAGGAACAATCCTGGGCGTAAAATCCTCTGCCGGCCGAGTCGCGGGAACCGACGCGGAGTAGCACCAGACATTCTGTCCGACTAAGGATTCGCCGCGAACCATGACCTGCCGAATAGGTTCGTCGCCATTGGCCGCGTTGGCGTAGAGTTCGACCTGGATCGCGCCAGTATCCATTTCGTCCAGATGAACCTGAATATCGAAATGATGATGCTCTTCGGTGCTCTCGATTCGCACCGAGCCGAATCGCAACCTTGACCAATATTCGGCGAGATGGCGCTTCCAGTCGAGCAGGCTCTCTGCACATTTGCCACTGTCGTTGGCTCTGCGCAAGTACGCCGCGGCTAGGGGCAGATAATATTTTTCCGTGTACTCCAATACGCATCGGGTTGCAGAAAACGCTGGCGTCAGCCGGGCCATGCTCTCGCGCACCCGAGCCATCCAGCCTGCAGGAATACCCGAATTGTCCCGCGTGTAGAACTCCGGAATGACTTCCTGTTCGAGCAGGGAATAGAGCTGCTCAGATTCCTTGGCGTCCCAGGCTGGATCGTCTCCATGTTCGAGGCCGTCTCCCAGCGCCCAGCCCACATCCTGGGAGTACGCTTCGGCCCACCAGCCATCGAGTTCGGACAGATTGAGTCCGCCGTTGACCAGCACCTTCATCCCACTGGTGCCGCATGCTTCCCAAGGACGGCGCGGTGTATTCAACCAGAGATCGACTCCTTGTACCAGGTGCTCGGCCATTCGCATGTCATAGTCGGCGAGGAACACTACGTGTGAACGCGCGTGGCCACGGCGGATAAATTCGATCCAACGTTGAATCATCGCCTGCCCCGGAGTGTCCTGAGGGTGAGCCTTGCCCGCGATCACCAACTGTACCGGCCTCTCTTTATTCGTCAGAATGGCCAACAAGCGTTCGGAGTCATGCAGCAGCAGATTCGGCCGCTTATAGGTGGCAAAGCGGCGCGCAAAACCTATCGTGAGTGTATCCGGCTCAAAGATCCTCTGGGCATCGGCAATTTCTTCGGGCCGTCCGCCGTGACCCGCCATCTGGCGCGCCAGTTGTTTACGGATGTAGTCGACGAGGGATTTTCGTGAGGTCGAACGCATCTGCCAGAGGCGGACGTCTGAAACCTGTCGGACATTCTCGCCCAGTTCTCTGATCAGGTCATCTGGCTTCAGATGCGTCGTCCACGGGCGCTTTCCGCACACCTCCGTCCACAACTCGTCGGCCTGGGCAGAACCCCACATAGGAACGTGAACACCGTTCGTCACATGGCCGATAGGTACCTCCGCTTCCGGCCAGCGGGGAAAACTGTTGTGAAAGATTTTTCGGCTCACCAGCCCATGCAGCCGGCTCACACCGTTGACTGCTCCGCTGCCCCGCATCGCCAACAATGCCATGTTGAAAGGTTCCGAGTTGTCCTCTGGGTTGTGACGGCCGAGTGCGAGCAGTGTGTTGATTGGAATGTGCAGAATGTCGGCCGCATAGTGCCTGAAAAAAGTGTCCATGAGTTGTGGCGCGAATCGGTCGAATCCTGCCTCCACAGGGGTGTGGGTAGTAAAGAGATTCCCAGCGCGGGTTGCCGCAAGCGCAACGTCAAACGGCACGCCCTGGCTCTCCATGAAGTCCCGCGCTCTTTCGAGTACGGAGAACGCAGCGTGACCTTCATTGAGATGGCAAATCTCAGGTTGCTTTCCAAGCACGCGTAGCAGGCGCCATCCCCCGATCCCCAATACCATCTCCTGGGCGATCCGCACCTCAGGTCCGCCGCCATACAGTTCACTTGTAATGCCCCGATAGGTCGGCGGGTTTGCGGGGTCATTGGTGTCGAGCAGGTAGAGCTGTACCCGCCCCACCTTGACCTCCCAGGTACGAAGCCACAAACGGAAACCGGGTAAGTTCACAGCAATGCGCAACAACTCCCCGTTGGGCTGCCGCACGGGCCGGATAGGTAGTTGCCCCGGTTCGTTGAAAGGATAAAGTGCTTCCTGCATGCCTTCGGCATTGATTTGCTGCCGAAAGTAGCCTCTCTGATAGAGCAGGCCGATGCCCGTCACCGGAAGGCCAAGGTCACTGGCTGCTTTCAATTGGTCAGCGGCCACGTTGCCGAGCCCGCCGGAATAAATCGGCAACGCGTCGCTCAGCATGAACTCCATGCTGAAATATGCAATGCCGCTGAGCGGAGCTTCCGGCACGGAGCGCTGAAACCAGTTCGCCGCTTCTTCACGCTTGGCCCTTGTTTCCAGAACCTCATCGAGGGTGCGCCGGAACTGCGGAGTCGAGCTGACAGTCTGTAGCCTTTCGCGGGAGACTGTCTGCAAAATCACCCATGGGTTGTGCGCTAGTCCCCACAACTCCGGGTCGAGTTGCCTCCAGAGTTCGTCCGCTGCATGGCTCCATGACCAGTCCAGATTCAACGCCAGTTCCGTTAATGAGTTCACTACGGAGTTGCCAGAATATTTGTTCGTTTCGGGATTCATTTTGTTCTCCATTCAAGAGCCGCCAAAGTTGATCTGTTATCCGGCTTACAGAAGCCTGGCCCGCGGAAGCCCGCGAGCCCGAATTCCGCCTTCAGTCATGTTTCCAAAAGTGCTGTAGAGCAAGAAGCCGCGCCTCTTCGATCTGCTGCGGAGAAACACCCAAAAAAGTGGCACATTCCTGATCCGTGCATCCTTCGAGGACCGATAAGACATACACAAAGCGCTCAAAGTCTGGAAGCGCAAGAATTGCCGAGAACCGTGGATCTTGGGATGCAAGTCTTGGCAAACTGCCTTCCTCCGCCGCACAAAGCCAGCCTTCATCAAACGCGCGCTTACCAGCGAACTTGGCCATTCGACTACGCCGCCAGATAGTAAACGAATTGATGTTCAGCCTGATTCCGGTTCAAGTCGTTGACGATTTCGTGAGCTTCCAGGACCGGCATGCCGCCGAATGGCGAGTAGGGGATACCAGCCTTTCTGTAATGCTCCTGTTGAAATGGAAGCGACTCGGTCCGATCGTCGTTGATTCTCCTGCGAGTGAATGTTTGGAACCGCATGGTTGATCCTTTCCTGTAATTGTTGTCGGATGGACGAAGGCAAGGAGTTTCCGCCAAGAAGCAGACGAATTCTGCGCTAGCATCATCGTGACCCTCCGGAGTCGGCGTCGTGAGCCCTTGTCTCGGGGTGTGGCGCGATGAGTCGAAGTGCATTGCCAATGACGATGCGCCGTGCCCATGAATGCGCCCAATCCCGAATCGCTGCGTTGTCGTCAGCAGCCAGATCGAGACCAGGCACGAAACATCGTTCTGCCTTTGCGCGATCTGCAGTCAGCAGATAGGAGAGGAGATAAAGCCTGACCCGATCCGCTGCAGGCGCACGGCGGCTGGTGTCAAGTGCTGTGTACTTTTTCTTGCAGCCATCGGCGGCCGGAAATGCATTACGGCAGTTCATGTGCGAGTCCTCAATTGCTCAGTCGCGAGTGCAGCGAAGCTATGGAAACCCACGTCATCAGCACTTGCGGGCACTGAGGTTTCGGTTGGCCCGCCGGGACAATGAAACGCCATTTCATTTCAAGATGCGACCCTCTCTGTGACTTCCCGTTCATCGCGATGTCCTTTCCAAAAAACTCTTCCCACCGGAAGGGGCTACTTTGCCTTCTGGGCGCGGGGAGTCAGCTTGCGCAAGACAAATTCCTGCACTAACCCGCTCACTTCGCGCTCGGCGGTACTGATGGCAAATTGTCCAAAGATCATTCCTGCTCCCCGATTCGATTGCGGATAATAAATGTTCATGAGAGCGCTGGCCGCAAGGTCGCCTCCCACGCTTGAGTAATTTGGTTGCCACCGGCCGTTGTCGCCCTTACAAACGAATGGACTGGCCAAGGCGTGCCCCAGACGAGATCTTGTCGTTCCTGTGCCCTGATAGAAATAGCGTGGATCCTGGTGCAGAAGAGACGGCAGGATAGCGCCACCGATCAGAATGTCGCTGAATCCGTCGGCAGCTTCGGCGCCGAAACGCTGGCCGTATCCTTTGGAGCCCAGTACATAGTTGGGGGTCCGCGCGGCCTGCCTGACGCCAGACATGAATGCGACTCCTGCCCAGGTAACCGGATCGACAGAAACCCTCACCGCAAGTTGAAACTTCAGCTTCGTAGTAAGGGGCACGGCATTCTCGGAGTCGTAAACGGTGTAGAAATTTGGAATGAAACCCAGAACGCGCTGTTGCTCTTCGACATGCACCTGCTCGGTGGCTATTTCGACATTCGAAGCATGAACCGTTATCGATGTCGTTGGGTCAGCGATCCTGAGCTTGATTCCCGTCATGAAAAAAACCGAGTGGTCCGAGGTGAGGACAACGGCGGGAGAGGTCCAATTCTCGAAACCATCCACGGATACCTGAACTTGGTAAGGAACTCCGAACTTGAGCCCGTGGAAATTAAAAGCCGCTATGTCGTTCGCACTTGCCGTTTGATTCTCGCAGGGGGAAGGGCATTGGAGCGTGACGAGCGCGCCGGGGACAAGACCGTCATTTACGTCCAGTACAGTACCGCTGATGCTTCCAAACAGCGCGCCGGAAGATGCAATGTCCTCCGCCATTGCTGGCATCGCCGTCATTAAGCAAATCAAGAGCAGGCATTTCCAATACATCGTTGATTTCCTCACACCATGGAGGAAATGCAAGGGGAATGCCAAACTTCTGAGTCGCTAACTTCCTTGTTTTCATAAGGGAGCTCCGCCAACCGCGGACCCTGTCGAAACTGTCGACGACGATTCGGAAGGCTGTCGGCGGCCTTTGCGTGCTAATCGGAGGTGCTCACGGGCCGATCACTACGAGATGGAAGTTGGCAATTTCGCCCCGGATCAGTTACTGCAGCCAGCATCTTCCTTGAATGAATCTGGCGAGGCTTTGAGAAGTTCGTGCAATCGAAGTTTTCGGCAATGGAAAACTTCGACGACTCTATCTCACGTATGGCAGTGCGGTTGTCGACCAACAGCTGGGCTTTAAATGTGAAGCGTACGTAATGATCGCGGGTGTGGTCCGTGACGGTGACTACGCGATCATTAGCACCCATTCGTCAAGCGGCGCGCAGGACAGGCTCAATGACCGCGTTCCGAGTACTTCCTGAGAGCTGTTGTAGAGGGGATCCTCAGCATACTGCCCCGGATTTCCACAAGGCCGCGTTGTTTGAAGGCTATCAGCGCACGCGTGACAGTCTCACGCACTGCGCCAATAAACTCCGCGATCTGAGAATGGGTCAGAGCCATGCGAAACTGGGTCTGGTCTCCAGTTATTTCCCCTCGCTGTCCCCACTCTAATAATTGCGATGCCAATCTCTTGCGAATACAGGTCGTCAATCCAACGATACGCAGCGTGACGCATGCATTCCTGTGAATTGTCATGAGCTCGAGTGTCGCAAGGCGACTTACTTCTTGATATCGCTGCGCAAAACGAAGAAAATCGCACCGTGTGACCAAGGCTATCTTGGACCGATAAACGGTATCCGCCGACCACTCAGTGAGGCTTCCAAATAATGCGGAGTGCATTCCAAGCACATCGCCGGGCCTCGCAATCCGAAGGGTCAGCCTCCTGCCACCGACATCTTGCAGCGACAGTCTGACGTCTCCGGCAAGGACGACGAATACTTGGTTCAGCGACTCCTGTTCCAGGAACAGGATGCGGCCGGCTTCGTAGTCCACGATGGACATGATCGATTCGAGGTCCCGCAATGCCACTGCTGGCAGCGTCCCCAGGGGAGTACTCGTTGCCCAGGACCGGAATTCGCGGTTACTCGATACAAGATGCGGAGTGCGTACGCTGCATCCGCCTTTGAATGCTACCTGCGCCGCAGTGCTTGCCATTGCTCAGGTCTGCCTTTCTCACGGTCTGAATATCTGATCAATTTCAGATGGTTGCGTCACGCTGCTCCCCGCGCGCGAGCGCTGGTTAGAGGCGATCGTTGACCAAATCCCAACTGAAAGCCGCCGGACCCTGAGAAGAAACGAGACGGACAGCAACATACCAGCGAGCTGTGCGCTTGCGAAAATCATCGCCACATTCATTGCCAACCCTCCATGCTTTCTACCCGGACACTCAGACTGACTGTGGGGCCCGGCCCTCGTTACCTTCCAATATGAGAGCCGGTTCACACCCCGGCAAGCTGCTGCCCTTGCTATGCAATTGCCTTTCTGTGCACGTGCTCAGGCAGAGGCTTGCGTCCCTCGGGTCTTACATCGGTATCGTCGGCCATAGCGGCACATCATGCGAAATTCGCCGAGGCTGTTATTTCTCACTCTTACCCTCAGGGCGCCATCTTGATCTGACTCATGCAAGAGAGGTGCCAAACTGCAAGGTCATCCTCCTCCCGCTCATGAACCCCGCAACAATCTCGCGACGAGCAGGAGTATTCACCATCACACGACGATCTCCTAATGTACCGGGAGTTCCCCCGGCTCTGCCGGGGTGGCAGTAGCAGTTTGACATTTACGGGAGTCCATCCAAGAAACTCCAAGACGTGAGCCGCCAAGCACACATCAAGGAGAATCTGGATGGA
>Ga0302275_10007210_pt1 | contig 10371 bp, 11 predicted proteins | sample III_Bog_N2_2_FD_200229 | JGI IMG/M metagenome (GOLD analysis project Ga0302275, IMG submission 200229) | Peat permafrost microbial communities from Stordalen Mire near Abisko, Sweden - III_Bog_N2_2 | ecosystem: Environmental > Terrestrial > Soil > Wetlands > Peat | place: Sweden: Abisko... | reverse complement strand
CCTGGGCGCCCGTGCGGCGGATGGCCCGTCCGGCCTCCACCGTGCCAAGGACGGTGATATCGGCCATGATGCCCGTGGGCGACTGCGACAGATCGCCACCGGCGAGCGTTACGTGCGCGGCGCGCGCCACATGCAGCAGCCCCGTTAGGAATTGATCCACCCAGCGCTGCGGCAACTTGGCGGGCAGGGCCAGTGACAGGAAGGCCGCTACCGGCACTCCGCCCATGGCCGCAATGTCGCTGAGTCCCCGGGTCAGGCAGCGATGGCCCACGGAATCCGCCGGATGCCACTCGCGGCGGAAGTGTGTGCCCTCCAGGCAGAGGTCGGTGGTGATGAGCGTCTCCTCACCGGGCCGGTTGGCCACCACGGCGCAGTCATCGCCAATGGATTCGACGATTCGCTCGGATGGATTACGGCGAGCAGATGGATTGCGGCGAGCCGCCGGCGCTGCGGCGCGGCTGAGGCGGGCAATACGTTCCACTAGAAGGTTTTCCGGGATCGGCATGATGCAGGAAGGGTAGCGCGAAACTCAGGCCTTGGGCAAAGAACACGCGCGCAAAACATGGATCGGGCAAAGTGAAAGGCCGCTGTGGATGGGCAGCGGCCTGTAACACTCTGCAGAAATGTAAGATGGCGTTCTTTAGACCGGAGTTGTTTCGCTGATCTGCGCCGTCAACTCGTCCACGCGGCGCTCCAGCACGTGGCGGATGCTGAGAATTCCGATGAGGCGGCCGTCGTCTTCCACCACCGGCAGGTGGCGCTTCTGGTGGTTGATCATCACGCTCATCGCCTCGGCAATGGGAGTGGAGCGGGTGGCCAGCAGCACGGGCGTGGTCATCACCTCGGTGATAGGCAGCTTGCGGGGATCGCGGCCGCTGAGCGAAACGCGCTGCATCACGTCACGCTCGGTGAAGACCCCTGCGACGATGCCATGCTCATCCACGATGGCGGAGGCGCCCATGTGGCGCGACATCATCGCCTCAATGGCGTCGGCGGCGGTGGCGGTCAACGGCACACTAGCCGGATTCGCGGTGCAATAGTCCAGTATGCTCATGGCTCTCCCAATGCACAAAAGAGTACGCCAATACAGACTCCGCCGGGGCGGAAAAGTTCCCCGAGGGCGAGATTATGCATCGAAAAGCAATATTTGGGGGAAGAATCGGAAACCGGACTGGCGGAAGACGGCCTTAGCTGGCGGGATGCTCCGCCACCTGCGAAAGGGTGTTGCGCAGGTACTTGTGCGGATTGACCGGCACGTTCTGGATGCGAACCTCGTAGTGCAGATGGGGCGAGGTGGCGCGGCCGGTGGTGCCCACGTAGCCGATAATCTGCCCGCGTTTCACGTGCTGACCGGGACTGATGGCAAATCCTGAAAGGTGTCCATAGCCGCTGGTAACGCCGTGGCCGTGGTCAATGTGAATCAGCCGCCCGTAGCCGCTGCTGAACTCGGCGAAGGTGACCACGCCGTCGGCGGCTGCATGGATGGGTGTGCCGTAGGGCACGCTGATGTCAATGCCACTATGGAACGCGCCTTCACCGTTGAACGGGTCCACGCGCTCGCCAAAGCTGCTGGTCAAGCGGCCTTCCACGGGCCACAGGGAGGGCGCATCGGCCAGCTTCGACCAATCGGCCAGCGATGCCAGATGGCGACCCGGATCCTGCATTCCCAGGCTGGCGGCGCCGGTGATGGCCGAGCCGCGCAGCGCGTACAGAGTGTCCAACGATGCCTGGTACTGACCCGGCTGAATGGTGTCATTGGTCGGCAGCAGGCGGGAGTCGTTCTTCAATCCGTAGATGGCTGAAACCTCGCCGGCGATGGAGCCGAGCGATGCAACCTGCACGTCCTTTTCCTTGCTGACCTGCTCCAACTGGCTGTAATTGCGCTTAATCTGGTCTTTTTCCGCGCGCAGCTCGTTGAAGCGCTCCACCTTCCACACCATGCGGGCGTAGGAGCCGGCCATGCCGCTGATGGTGAACATGCCGATCAGGGCGCCGACCAGAAAGACGTAGAGGTAGTGAACAGGAATGGGAATCTTGCGGAGCTGTCCCTCGGCGTCGCGCGCCACAAACAGGATGTACCAACGCTTCCGCAAATTCCGTCTCCTCAGAGGATTCGATGAGCTGTGACCGGCCGTACGGGGGATTGCCGGTGGTCTTCACGATGCTCGCAAAGGCCATAGCCGAGGGAATGTATCCCTCTTGTTAATCGCTTGATTAAATTCTCGACTGAACTCTGCCAGCCGCGCCCGGCGCGTGCATATAGCAACGCCGTGCAACTCCAAAAGCGTACCAACCTGAACAGTCAGAGTCAATGGATGGTGTTATAGTGCGCCCCAGAGGTGCATGTCCGCGGCGCCAAAAGTAACCTCCAGTACCTTTCTGAAATCCAGTGATGGCAAAGAAAAGGCGAATTTGCCGTCATTTCAGCAAGAATCCACCGCCGCCAGCGCTGTTATAATCGAAGACTACGCCCATGCCGAAGAAATCCATCTGTGGCCCGCACTCCTTCGAGGCACCTTTCCCGCAGCAGCAGAGAATCCGCTCCACCACCGTTTTGTGCGTGCGCCGCGATGGCCGCGTGGTGATGGCCGGAGACGGACAGGTGACCCTCGGCGATCACGTCATCAAGCACAGCGCGCGCAAAATCCGCCGCCTTTACCAGGAAAAGATCCTGGCCGGTTTTGCCGGCAGTACGGCCGACGCCTTCAGCCTGTTCGCGCGCTTTGAGAGCAAGCTGGAGCAGTATGCCGGCAACCTGGGCCGCTCGGCCGTCGAACTGGCCAAGGACTGGCGCACCGACAAGAGCCTGCGCCAGTTGGAGGCTCTTCTGCTGGTGGCCGACAAGCAGCAGACCTATCTTTTGAGCGGCAACGGCGACGTCATTGAGCCGGACGATAACATTGCGGCCATCGGCAGCGGCGGCCCGTTTGCCTTGAGCGCCGCGCGCGCCCTGATGCAATACACCCAGATGGACGCCCGCCAGATTGCCGAGGCATCCATGACCATTGCCGGCCAAACCTGCATCTATACCAATGAGAACTTTACGGTCGAGGAGCTGTAAGCCCTCGACCCGGGGCTGGAAGGAACTTTAGTGATGGCGATTTACCTGCCGCAGACCGTGGAAGAAGAGATGATTGCGCTGGACGAGTTGACGCCGCGCGAGATTGTGGCTGAGCTCGACAAGTACGTGGTGGGTCAGCACGACGCCAAGCGCGCCGTCTCCATCGCGCTGCGCAACCGCATGCGGCGTCAAAAGCTCTCGCCGGAGATGGCCGAAGAGGTCATGCCCAAGAACATCATCATGATGGGGCCGACCGGCGTTGGAAAAACCGAAATCGCGCGCCGCCTGGCCAAGCTCGCCAACTCACCATTCCTCAAGGTGGAGGCCAGCAAGTTCACCGAAGTCGGCTACGTGGGCCGCGACGTGGAATCCATGATCCGCGACCTCATCGAGATTGCCATTGACATGGTGCGCGAGGAGAAACTGGAGGACGTTGCGGAAAAGGCCGAGATGAACGCCGAAGAGCGCATCCTGGACCTTCTGCTGCCGCCCACGCCGGCCAGCGACACCGCAACCGCACAGACCAACGTAACGCCGATCTCCACCGCTGCTCCTGCGGCGCCGGGAGATCCCATCACCCTGCTGGGTGACGCTCCGGCAGCGCCTGCTGATGCCAGCGCCACGCGCAGCCGCGACAAGCTCCGCCAGCAACTGCGTGAAGGCAAACTGGACGAACGCACAGTGGAACTCGACGTCCGCGAGAAGAACATGCCCTCGTTTGAGATCATCAGCAACCAGGGCATCGAGGACATGGACGTCAACTTCAAGGACATGCTGCCAAGCATCTTCGGCCAGCGCACCAAGAAGCGGAAGATGAAGGTCAGCGAGGCCTTCGAGTACCTGATCGCCGAAGAAGAGCAGCGCCTGATTGACATGGACCAGGTGACCAAGACGGCGCTTGACCGCGTGGAGCAGAGCGGCATCATCTTCCTGGACGAGATTGACAAGATCGCCGGGCGCGAGAGCGGCCACGGTCCCGACGTGAGCCGCGAAGGCGTGCAGCGCGACATTCTGCCCATCGTGGAAGGCACCACCATCAACACACGCTACGGCATGCTGCGCACGGATCACATCCTGTTCATCGCCGCCGGCGCCTTCCACGTCAGCAAGCCCAGCGACCTGATTCCCGAGTTGCAGGGCCGCTTCCCCATCCGCGTGGAGCTGAAGTCGCTGACGGTGGAGGACTTCATCAAGATTCTGACCGAGCCCAAGGGGTCGCTGACCAAGCAGTACATTGCTCTGCTGGAGACGGAAGGCCTGAAGCTGGAGTTCACGCCCGACGCGCTGGTGGAGATTGCCACCTTCGCCGCCAAGGTCAATGAAACGACGGAAAACATCGGCGCGCGCCGCCTGCACACCATCATGGAGCGCGTGCTCGACAAGGTCAGCTTTGAGGCTCCTGACATGAAGGAAAAGGACGTGCGCATTGACAGCCAGTACGTGCGCGACACCCTGGCAGACATCGTCAAGGACCAGGACTTGAGCCGGTATATCCTGTAAGAGACTATCGGCGGGGGAGCGGCTCCGTTCCCTCCCCGATAATTTTCATGTACTCCTTGTAGATGTACAGGCGGTCTCGCTCCCGGCCCGTGATCTCTTCGACAATTCCAGCATTCTGAAGATTCCTAAGTGCAGCGGCCGCCGTTGGAAAGGAGACCTGCAATGCGCTTGCAAGTTTTGAGATGGTCACCAGCGGATTTTTCTGCATATGCGCTTGAACCTTCAGAGCAGAAGCTGCCGCGCGTCCGGTAGCGTGGATGCGTTGTTGATCGTCAGCGAAAAGTTTGACCAATCTTTTCGCGGTATCCGCCGCCTGCGTGGCCGATACCGCTACCCCTTCCAGGAAGAATTCAATCCAATCTTCCCATGCTCCATCTAAACGTACCTTTTGCAGAAGGTCGTAGTAGCGGTCGCGATTGGATTTGAAATAGAGGCTGAGATACAGCAGCGGCGTTTGCAGTGCTTTTTCCGCACACAATAGCAGAGTGATCAGCAGCCTCCCCATACGCCCATTACCATCAAGGAACGGATGAATGGATTCGAACTGAACATGAGCAAGGCCAAGTTTTACCAAGAGAGGAAGTCGACTCTCTTCGTCATGGAGAAATTTCTCGAAGGCATCAAGCGCCCCATCCAATTCATGTGGCGGGGGAGGAACAAAAAGAGCATTGCCAGGTCGCGAGCCGCCAATCCAGTTCTGTGAACGGCGAAATTCGCCTGGTTGCTTATCTGCTCCTCGGCCATCTCGCAACAGAATTGCATGTATTTCTCGGATCAGCCGCAATGAGACGGGGAATCCTTCCTCAAGACGCTTCAGCCCATGCTCCATTGCCGCAACATAATGCGAGACTTCCTGAACATCATTCAGCGGCACACTTGGGGTTCCCTCATTTTCAAACAGGAGGAGGTCTGCAAAGGATGATTGTGTTCCTTCAATTTGGGAAGAGAGTAGTGCTTCTTTCCGTACATAGAGATAGAGAAAGAGTGTTGTATCAGGCAGAAGGCTCGAAGCCCCATCCAGGCGGCCGAGGGCCTGATTGGCCTTGTCCAACAATGGCATGAGCGGGTTCAGGTCTAGCGGCGGGTCTGGCGGAAGGGCCGCAGGCACAAATGCCCTCACGGTTTCGCCAACCGTAGTGGAGGTTACGTATCTTCCTGTAGCACGCTGACCTGCCATTGTTCTCCCTACTTCAATCTGTTTTTATTAACTCCATAATAATCTCAATTAAAGAGTTGACTCTTAAATTTTTACAGCGAACTCGACTGCTAAACTATTCTTCCATAGATTTCGTTGACTCGAAGTAGGCTACAATCACGCTGTTTCTACGAATGGCTTCAATACGAAGTTCAGAATATGTCGGTGAATATGTCGGAAGTAGCTGAAGATAATAGACTTTCCGCCAAGCGAGAAACCCTCTACGCGCATCTGCGCTTGCTGGGTCGGCTGCTGGTTGCCTACTCCGGCGGAGTGGATTCGGCCTACCTTGCCTGGGCGGCCCACCAGGTGCTGGGCGAGCAGATGCTGGCCGTAATGGCCGATTCGCCGTCGCTGGCGCGCGCGCAGATGCAGGACGCTTTGGCCTTTGCCTCCGAGCAGGGCTTCCCTGTCGAGGTCATCCACACCGAAGAACTCGACAACGCCGACTACCGGAAGAACGACGCCATGCGCTGCTTCCACTGCAAGGATGAACTGTTTGCCGTGATGGAGCGCTATGCCGCGGCGCCATCCGCAGGCCAGAACTGGCAGTCGGTGGCATATGGCGTCAACCTGGACGACCAGGGCGAGTGGCGTCCCGGGCAGAAGGCCGCAGCGCAGCATGGCGTTGCGGCTCCCTTGCTGGAGGCTGGGCTGACCAAGGCGGACATTCGCCAGCTGGCGCGTGAGGCCGGTTTGCGCGTGTGGGATAAGCCCGCCTCGGCCTGCTTGTCGTCGCGCATTGAGTATGGCCGCCCGGTGACCCGCGAGGCGCTGGAGCAGGTGGAGCGCGGCGAGGATGCCTTGCGAGCGCTCGGCTTCCGTCAGTTCCGCCTGCGCCACCACGGCCAAGTGGCCCGCATTGAGATTGCCCGCGAGGAGCTGGGCCGCGCGCTTTCGCTCGAGATGTTCGAACGGCTGAGCCGGGAGATCAAGGCTTGCGGCTTTGAGTTCGTCACCCTCGATCTGGAGGGCTTCCGCTCGGGTTCGATGAACGCGTTGCTAAAGGTGGAAGACCTTCGCTAGCGCTGGATGACTCCGGCTTGCGGATTGGGTTGGCAGGCAGCCGTCCGTAACCGGCCTGCTCATCGCCCGCATGAGATAATTTCCTAACGTATGTCATGGAATCCCCAAGGGATTGGAGAGTGGCTGATGCGCCGTATTTTTGTGTGTCTGTTGTTGCTTGTGGTGGGTTGCCGGGCGCAAGCCCCGGTGCCGGCCGAGTTACAGCAGAAGATTGAGAAGCAGGTTCGCGCCACCTACAGCTACCCGCCCTATGTGGACGTTACGGTCAGCGACCGCAAGCCCAGCAAGGACTTTGCCGGCTACGACGATGTGACCATTACGCTCAGCTTCCGCGGCCAGGCGCAGACCCGCAAAATGCTGATCAGCAAGGACGGCCAGAGCCTGATCGCCGTGACCCGCATGGACCTGACCAAAGACCCGCTGGCCGAGACCATGGCCAAAATCAACATGACTGGCCGCCCGGTGCGCGGCAACAAGTCGGCCAAGGTCACCATCGTCGTCTTTGACGACTTCCAGTGCCCGTACTGTTCCAAGGTGCACCAGACCTTGCTGAATCTGATGCAGAGCTATGGCGACCGCGTGAAGGTGATCTACAAGGATTACCCGCTCTACGACATTCATCCCTGGTCGGAGCGCGCGGCGCTGGATTCCGGCTGCCTGGCGCGCCAGGGCGACGACGCCTACTGGGAGTTTGCCGACTACGTGCACGCCAACCCCATGCGCATCCGCGGCGAAAACCGCTCGCTGCCTGACCAGCTCGCCGAGGTGGACAAGATCACCCTGGAGGTGGGCAAGCACCACGGTCTCGACGAGGCCAAGCTCGGCCAGTGCGTGCAGACCCATGCCACCAAGGACGAGCTGAGCGCCAGTGTCAAGGAAGCCGAGGCCCTGGGCGTGGAATCCACCCCGGTGATTTTTATCAACGGCATGAAGCTGGACGGCGCCATCCCGGACGAGGAGTTTCGGCTCATCCTGGACAAGGAGCTTAAGGCTGTGGACGGCGCGGGAAAACCAGCTTCGGCGCTACAATAGAGTTTGATTCACTCGATTTGGTTTCACTTGTGACAGGAAAGTTTTCGCAGAGTCGGAGGATCTTCGATTGAAACGCATGAATAAGTTTTGGGCGGGAGCGCTGGTGGCACTGGCCGCGCTGAGCCTGGCTGCCGGCGTCGCCTGCAAGAGCGGCAAGGGCGGCGACGATGTGCTGGCGCGCGTGAACGGGCGCAAGATCATGCGCGCCGAGGTGGAGAAGTATTACCGCAACCAGACGGAGCGGCAGCCACCCAGCTCCAACGAGCAGGCACAGGCGCTGCGGCTCGGCATTCTGCGCGAGCTGATTGAGAACGAGATTCTGGCGCAGAGGGCGGAAAAGCTGGGGCTGCTGGCCACGGACGAAGAAGTGGACAGCAAGCTGAGCGAGATTCGCGCGCCCTTCACCAAGGAGGAATTCGACGCGCGCATGAAGGAGCGTGGCATTACGCTCGACGATTTCAAGCGCGATCTGCGCCGCTCCATCACCGTGGAAAAGGTGCTGAACAAGGAGATCACCTCCAAGATCAACATCAGCGACAGCGACATCAGCAGCTATTACAACCAGCACAAGGCGGAGTTCAACCTGATCGTGCCGCAGTATCACCTGGCACAGATCCTGATCACCGCGCAGCCCAGCCCGCAGGTGCGCAACCTGAAGAACGACAAGGCGCAGAACGAGGCCGAGGCCAAGAAAAAGGTGCAGATGCTGCAAAGCCGGCTGGAGAGCGGCGAGGACTTTGCCACCGTGGCCATGAACTACAGCGAAGATCCGGATACCTCGGCCACCGGCGGTGACCTCGGCTTCATTCCGGAGAGCTCGCTGCAGAGTGACCGCCAGGCCTTTGAAGCCATTGGCAAGCTGAAGCCCGGTACGTTTACGCCTCCGCTGCCCGCGGCTGATAACGGCACGCACCAGATCTTCGGCTATCGCATCATCAAGCTGATCAGCAAGGAGCCGGCAGGCCAGCGCGAATTGAACGATCCGCGCGTGCAGCAGGCCATCCGTGAACAGCTCCGCGACCGGCGCGAGCAGCTGCTGAAGAGCGCCTACTATGAGTCGCTGCACAACAGCGCTTCGATTGAGAACTACCTGGCTGATCAGGTTCTTAAGGCCACCGCGCAGTAGGAGCGGGTTGCAAGTTTTTTAGTAAAAACAAACGCCCGGTGATGAGCCGGGCGTTTTACTTTGAAGCCATTTCCTTCCGCAAGAAGAGCGCCACCTACAGCGGCGCTCTTTGCACTCCAACAACTGAAACTACTCGACGATCATCAGCAGATCTCCGGCGTTGACCGTCGCGGCCTCCGCGACCGTAATCTTGGTAACCTTGCCCTTCTTCGGAGCCTTGATCTCGTTCTGCATCTTCATGGCTTCCACCACGATCAGGCCCTGTCCGGCTTCCACCTCGTCGCCTTCATGGACGATGACGCGTACGATCTTGCCCGGCATGGGAGCCAGTATCTTCGCCGGTCCGGCTTCGTGTCCGGCGGCGGCACGGCGGCTGCGCAGGCTGCGCGGATCGCGCACCTCGGCCTCAAAGCGTTCGCTGCCCATGATGATGTGCGTCTCGCCCATCAGCGAGTATTCGCGCTTGGCCTCATAGTTGCGTCCCTCGTGGATGATGCTGAGTACGTCGCGCGCGGTCATGGCCGCGTCAATGGCAAAGGCTTCGCCATCCACCGTGGCCTGGTAACCCTTGGCGGCCCTCTCCAGCTCAATTTGATGCGAGTGTCCGTTGATCAGAACCTCGTATTTCATCGTCCCACCCCCTCGTGGCGCGCGGCGTTCTTCCATCCGCTGGTCTTGGCCCCGGGGGCCTCACTGGAATCCGACTGGCTGGCGCGTGATGCGATGTTATGCAAGCCGTCGTCGCTGCCCGAAGGCTGCGTGCCCGGTGGCGGCTGCTGCGCAAAGATGGCCGCGGCCAGGGCCACAATCGGCACACGGCGCGCGGTGCGCTCATCGCCCTCGATTGGCTCCTTCAGCAGACGGTCCAGAAAGCCGGTGTCCACTTTTCCGGCCTGGAAGTCCGGGTTCAGAAGGATGCGGCGGAAGAGCGAAATGTTGGTCTTGATGCCGCCGATGAAGTACTCCGAAAGCGCACGGCGCAGGCGATTGATGACCTGCGTGCGGTTCTCTCCGTAGGCGATCAGTTTGCCCAGGAGGGGATCGTAGTCGAGCGGCACCACCCAGCCTTCGTACATGCCGCTGTCGCGCCGCAAGCCAGGTCCGCTGGGCGAGATCAATCGCGTAATGCGGCCCGGCGACGGGAAGAAGTTGTTGTCCGGATCCTCGGCGTAAACGCGCAACTCAATGGCATGGCCGCGCAGCACGATGTCCTGCTGACCGATGGGCAAAGGCTCTCCGGCGGCGATGCGGAACTGCAGATGCACCAGGTCAATGCCGGTGACCATCTCCGTGACCGGATGCTCCACCTGCAGGCGGGTGTTCATCTCCAGGAAGTAAAAGTTCTTGTGAGCGTCCACCAGGAACTCGACCGTGCCGGCGTTGACGTAGTTGGCCGCCTTGCCCACCTGCACCGCAACCTCACCCATGCGG
>Ga0302275_10007209_pt1 | contig 10371 bp, 7 predicted proteins | sample III_Bog_N2_2_FD_200229 | JGI IMG/M metagenome (GOLD analysis project Ga0302275, IMG submission 200229) | Peat permafrost microbial communities from Stordalen Mire near Abisko, Sweden - III_Bog_N2_2 | ecosystem: Environmental > Terrestrial > Soil > Wetlands > Peat | place: Sweden: Abisko... | reverse complement strand
CAGGAGTCTGCGGATGGTCAGAGAACGCCTTGGCCACCAGGCCAGGCTTACGCTTTTCAAGGGCCTGCACCTTTTCAAAGAAGCTGATAAACGCCTGCGGATCGTATCCGGCGCGGTACATGTACTGCACGCCTAGAAAATCGGCCTGCGCCTCGAAGTCGCGATTGAACTTGAGGAACGTGATAGGAACGGCGAGCGAGGCCGCTTCATAGATTCCATAGCCGGTCCACCCGCCGATGAAGATGAGCGGGATGGTGCCAAGCTGCGCGTAATTGGCGCGGGTCATCTCACGAACGGCGTGGTGAGCGCACACGTGGGCCGTTTCATGAGCCATCACGCCGGCAAGCTCCGCCTCTTCGTCGGCCGCAAGAATCAAGCCGGAGTTCACGTAGAAGAAGCCGCCGGGAAGGGCGAACGCGTTGATCTCGTCAGAATCGATAACCTTTATGGTGAAAGGAACCTTGCAGTCAGAATTCTTCACAATGTTCTGGCCGATGCGGTTTACGTACTCTTCCACCGTCGGGTCGGTGATAAACCTTGAGCTCTTTTCGACCTCCTCGGAGTACATTTTGCCCATCTTGATTTCGGTATCGGTGGAGTACCAGTTGCCGAGGCCACGGGCGCCAATGTTGCGGTTGCCAACCGCGCTTACGTCCTCGTCGCTGCCTGGCTTGATCTTCTCCATCTGGCTGCCCGGCTCAATCACCTTATCGGGATCCACTTTCACATTGTCATCGCCCGACTTGCCCTTCTTGGCGTCAGGCGGCGGTGCGGCGCAATCGCCGGCGACCGGGGTGGTGCCGGGTGCGGGGACCTTGGCATCTGCCTGGTCCTTGCTGGAAGTCTTGTCCTTATTGTCTGTGGGTCCGGTTGGGCAAGGCTGAGAGTCAGCGCCTGGCTGACTTGTTGAAGTTGTCTGACTTGCAGACGTTGAGGTCTGGGCCGGTGGCGCAGCCTGGTCGCCGCTCACCGGAGCAGTTCCCGGAGCCGGCTGTGCCTGGGCGGGGGTGGTCTGCGTGGTGGCCGCGGGAGTGCTTGCCGGAGCAGCCGTTTGAGTGGCCGGCTGGCTTGAGGGTGTGCTTGAAGTGTCAGTAGTGGACTGTGCCCAGGCGGTTGTGGCCAACGCCAAAACCACTATCCCTGCCGATGCAATAACCGACCCAATGCGAATCGACCTCATGAACCTCACCTCCGGACAGCCCTGAGGAGCCGCCGTTCGCTCTCAAAACCGGCCACAAGCGTGGGAGCCCGCCGGGAAACTCCGCTCCGCTCTGCAACTTTAGACGCTAGTATGGGCCAGTTCGGTAACGAAAAACCAGCAATAAAAAAGGCGCAGTTTGCATGGCGCATACTCTTCGGGCCACATTCAATGCAAGCGCGGGTGATTTCTCGCTTCGTTCTACTATAGTTGAGAGCAAAGAAACGCAAGGGGGGGCCATGGGGCGAGCAGGTCTGACGCTGGCGGCAATGATTTGCGGAGCGGTGCAGCTTTCTGCGCAGGACGGTGTCCGGCGGCCCACACCCCCGGTGCCCCCGGCGGCGCCCCATGTGAAAACGGCGGCCGAGGCTGCTTCCGCCGCGCCGGCGAAATTCGATGCCACTGCGCTCGGCTCGCCAACCACTCTCGACAAAGCCTGGCTGATTGGCGTCTCGGCCGATCCCAATGCAGCCAAAGCCGATTTTGACGATTCAGGTTGGGCCCTGCGCGATGCGCATCCATCGATGATGAAGCTTTCGGGGATCGAGGTGTCACCTGCGCCCAAAAGCGGCGTTCACGTTGACGTCAACGACAAAGATGTAGACGACGAGGATACTCCTACGCCCGGAGGCAAGTATTCCTGGTACCGGATTCATGTAAAGCTGCCTCCCGACCACGGCTCTCTGGCGCTGCTGATGCAGTTGCCGGTATCGCAAACCATGGGTATGGCGGCCGTAACCTCAAACATCAATGCCGATCTTTATGTGAATGGCAAGCTTGTCACTCCCGAGGGGCCGCACGGCGACATGACCGGCCGGTATCAGCAGATTTCAAGAATCTACAACCTCGATCTGCCGCCCGATGCAACTGAGGTAACCATCGCTCTCAAGACTCTGTTCATTCCGTCTGGGCCGTGGGCCTACACCAACTTTTTTGCGCATCGTACGTTCATTCTGGGCAGGCATAGCGACCTGGTGGCAAACCTCAGGGTGTGGCAAGACAAGAACCTGTTTGAGCGCATCCCGCGACTGGTCTATTCCATCCTGCTGGTTGTGCTGGCCATGTTCCTGCTGGCCCTCTACTTTTCGCAACAAGGACACACCGAGTATCTATGGCTGGCGCTACATGAGCTGGTGCAGGCGCCCATCAACTTTATCGAGTACGCGGGTAACTCTGCGCGGCTCGACAGCCTTTGGTATGGCGCGCTGATGTTTCAGTTGGTGCTGATTTCGGCGTACCTGTTCTTTGAGTTTCTTATCGCTTTTCTCGCGCTCAAGCGGCGCTGGTATATCCGTTGGCTGCGTTACACCGCCCCGATCATGGCATGTGTAGGCCCGCTGTTGCTGGCGGTTGAACACCACACGGTAATTGCAGTCCTTGTGGCCATTGCAGTTATAGGCACTTTCGTGTGGATGCTGGGGTGGGGGATATTCGTTTTCACCACTCTCATTACAGCTACCATCAAGCGCAATTTTGAAGCCGGAATGCTGCTCATTCCGCTGGTGCTGACCGGCGTGGGAATTATTCAGCCAGTCTATTCGGCCAGCATGGACGAACTACATGGCACAACCGGGAGCCAGCCGCTAACCCTGCTGGCCGGGCCAATTCCCTTCCACTTCACGTCGATTGCCGATTTTACGGGTGTACTGGCGATCGTGCTGATCATCTTCTTCAGGTTCCTGCGCATTCATCGCGACCAGGAACGCGCGTCGAGCGAACTGGCAGCCGCGCGCAGTGTGCAGGAACTGCTGATTCCGGTTGAGAAGCCCATCACCCCGGGCTTTGAAGTGGACTCGGTTTATACGCCCGCCAATGAGGTCGGAGGCGACTTCTTCCACGTGCAAATGCTGGGCAATGGCGCCATGCTGGTGGTGATTGGCGACGTGGCAGGAAAAGGCCTGAAGGCAGCAATGAACGTGTCTATGCTGATGGGCGCGTTGCGCAGAACGACCGAAACCAGCCCGGCAAGAATCCTCGAGAGCCTGAATGGCGTGCTGGTGGGAACCGATGGTTTTACCACCTGCCAGGCAGTGTGGTTTGGCGCCAATGGCGAAGTGGTGCTGGCCAGCGCCGGCCATCTGCCGCCCTATCTCAACAGCCAGGAGGTAAGCGTGCCCGGAGGATTGCCGCTGGGAGTGCTTCAGGGTGTGGAATACGACGAGGTGCAACTCTATCTACATCCCGGCGACCGGCTGCTGCTGCTTTCAGATGGTGTGGTTGAAGCCCGCAAGTCCGGAGAGTTGTTCGGCTTTGACCGGGTGAGGAACCTGTGCAATCAGACGGCGTTTTACCTGGCGGAAGCGGCAAAGGAGTTTGGCCAGGAAGACGACATTACTGTGCTGACTGTACGACGGCTGGCGCAGGCCATGGCGGCGTGAAGAAGACAGGGACCAGGCAATAGGCAATAGGGACTAGAAAAGGCCCCGCGCCGTGGGCGCAGTGGATGTTAGCCTCGCGCGTTAGCATGGGTTTGGCTAATCCACCAATTCATTCTGAGTCCCGTAGAGACGGCGCTCGTGCTCCGCGCACATCGACCAGGAGACCGTTTTGTACACACCAAAGTTCAACCAGCTCTCCGACCGCGCAGTTCTGCTTGAGGCGATGCAGCGCTACTCCTTTGCCATCCTGTTTGGCGGGAACGGCCTTGATGAGGCGGCGACCGCCACGCATCTGCCCCTGATCGTTAAAGACGAAGGCCCGCACGGTTTGATCGAAGGCCACTTTGCGCGAGCGAACAACCATTGGCAGGCGCTCGCCGGGCGCGAAGCGCTGGTGGTGTTCCCGGGGCCGCACACCTACGTTTCTCCTGCGAATTACGTTGAAGAGCTCTCCGTTCCCACGTGGAATTACATCGCGGTTCACGCGTACGGAAAAATGTCGCTGGTTGAAGACGACGCCGGCAAAGCGGCGCTGGTTGAAGGGCTGATTGCCATTCACGAGCCGCGCTACGCCGATCAATGGCGGGGTATGCCTGAGGGATACCGGAAAACGATGCTGGCCGGGATCATGGGGTTCAGGATTCCGATTGAGCGGATCGAGGGCAAGTTCAAACTGAGCCAGAACCGCAAGGAAAAGGAGCGCGAGAATGTGCGTGCCACGCAGGCCGCAGGCTCAAACGACGAGCGCGAGCTGGCCGAGTGGATGGAGCGGCTAGGAATTTCAACGCATTAATGGTCATTGACTTACTTTGCACGGCTCTATAAAAGGACATTTATGATGCAGACTTCGATGAAGGTGGTTCCGATGAGAGCCTTTGGATTTGCATTGATGCTGACGGTTCTTTGCCAGGCAGGCGCGCAGAGCGCAAAAGACCCTTACCCTGCGATGGCTCCGATCGCCCAATACATGATGGATCGAGACGCTGAGATTGCGCTCGCCCGCAGTGCGGCTCCGGCCTCTATTTCAGATAACGCCGAAGTCATGGTGCTGGGCCCGCGGGGGTACACCACCGCGGTGAAAGGCACCAATGGCTTTCTTTGCATCGTGGAACGTGGGTGGGCCGCGGACACCGGGAATTCGGACTTCTGGAATCCCAAACTCCGGGGCCCTCTTTGCCTCAATCCGCAGGCCGCAAGGAGTTATGAGCCTATCTACCTGTTGAGGACAAAGCTGATTCTTGCCGGCAAATCGAAGAGCGAAATGCTCGCAGCCACCGACGCAGCATTCGCTTCGAACGAACTATCCGCGCTCGAGCCCGGCGCGATGTGCTACATGCTGTCGAAGCAGCAATACCTAGGTGACGGGCCGAAGCGCTGGCATCCGCACTTGATGTTTTTTATCGCGGGCGACGCAGCCAAAACCTGGGGCGCCAATCAGCCCGGAACACCGGTAATGGCCGCGAACTTCCCTGAAGAAAAGGCGACAATATTCATGGTTGTGGTCGATAAGTGGTCAGACGGAACGCCCGGACCGATGGATGACATGAGCTCGCACTGAGGGCGCGTTGATTGAAAACCGCAGACTGTCGCCAGGGCGCTATGGCTTGCGCGAATCCGTTATGTGCCAGAGCACGCCTGTTGGATCGCTCAGGTAAAGCACGCGAAGTCCCCAAGGCTGCATCCGCGGCGGCTTGCACGTAATTCCCGGGTACTTTTGCTGCAACCCAATTCGCTCAATATTTTCCCACCATAAGTCAGCATCTTCGACAGCGAGGCTCATCATGAAATTGCCCGCGTGCTCGGCCACATAAAACGTCTGCAGCAGGAACCGGAACGAGCCGATCTGCATTTCAGCAATCTGGTCGTTGCTCCAATTCATTGTGAACCCGAGATCCAGATAGAACTGCCTGGCAATCTCCGGGTCACGGGCAGGAACAAAGGCCATGAGATTGGTAACGGGGCTGGGCAGCATGCGGCTCACCTCATGCGAAGTCTAGTTGCTCATAAGCTGAAAGTGCGATGCGGTTTGACTATGCGTTCTTGTTCGGCGGGCACAGGTTGCTGTGGCGCCTGGCGTAGGCAAAGTAGACAACCAGACCGATCACCATCCAACTACCCGCTGCGATCTTCGAAGTGGGATCGACCGAAATGATCATCGCCAGGCAGAAGATGACGCCGAGAATAGGCACCAGCGGCACCAGCGGCGCGCGGAACGGCCGCGGATAATTGGGATTGGTTTTGCGCATCACCCAGATGCCGATGCACACCAGCACAAAGGCGAACAGCGTGCCCAGGTTGGTCATGTTGCCGGTAATGTCACCCGGCAGAAACCCGCCCAGCAGTCCCACGAATACGTACAGCACCCAATTGCATTTGTATGGCGTGCGGTATTTGGGATGCACCTCGGCGAAGAGCTTGGGCAGCAGACCGTCTTTCGACATGGAGTAGAAGACTCGGCTCTGCCCCAGAAGCATGACCAGCATGACGGATGAAAACCCTGCCAGGATGGCGACAGACACCAGCACGGATAACCATCCGTAGCCGGGCATGTAGGTCTTGATGGCATACGAAACCGAAGCCTCCAGGCCCTTCTTGGGGTCGATGAAATCGAGGGCCGGAGCAATGCCGGTGAGCACCCAGCTAAAGAGGATGTAGAGGACCGTGCAGATTGCCAGAGAGCCCAGAATACCGATTGGCATGTTCTTGCCGGGATTGATGGTTTCCTGCGCGGCGGTCGAGACAGCATCGAAACCGATGAAGGCGAAGAAGACCACTCCCGCGCCGCCAAGGACGCCGCCCCAGCCATGCTTGAAGATGCTCATGTGGGCCGGATCCTGGGCCAGCACGAAGGGCGTATGGTTGGCGGGATTGATGAAGTGCCAGCCGATGATGATGATGATGATGACGATTGTGACCTTGATGCCGACGATGACAGCATTCACCGATGCCGACTCCGATATGCCCTTGATGAGCAGCAGAGTCATGATCAGCAGAATGACCAGCGCCGGTGCATTCACAATGCCGTGGATACTGGTGCCCGGCTCGATCTGCAACGGCGAATGCCGCCAAACCCACGGAATCAGGTTAGGAAACAGATTGTTGAAATACTCGGTCCAGTAGATAGAGAGGGTAGCCGCACCCAGCCCATACTCCAGAATCAAAGCCCACCCAATAATCCACGCCACCAGTTCGCCCATGGTGACGTAGGCATAGGTGTATGCGCTGCCGGCAATTGGAATCATCGCCGCGAATTCTGCGTAGCATAGGCCGGCAAACGCGCAGCCGATTGCGGCGATGATGAAGGACAACGTCACCGCCGGGCCGGCATTTTGCGCCGCTGCCGCGGGAGTGCGGGCGAAGAGACCGGCGCCAATAATTGCGCCGATTCCCAGGGCAATAAGCCCGGGCCAGCCCAGGGTTCGCTTCAGACCTTCAGTATCGTTGACCTGCGCGAGCAGGGCGGCAAGGGGTTTGGTGCGGAAGAGGCTCATGTAGTTCGAAAGTGTAACAGAATGGCTATAAGAGAGACCAAAACGTGGTGAAGCACGACACGTTGCTGTCGAGCGCCAATGCCCTCGACATTTTGAAGGACTACGACATCATCTCCGATGGCACCGACAATCTCCCGACGCGTTATTTGGTCAACGACGTCTGCGTGTTGCTCGGCGAACCGAACGCTTACGGATCGGGTTCATTCTCAATGTGCGTGAACCGTTCGAATACTAGATTGCCAACATTGGCGGCAAACTGATTCCGCAAGACGAAGTCCCGCAGCGGTTGTCTGAGATTGATCGCGAGGTCAGACGCCCAGGGTACTGCATCGTACTCCGATCAGTTCTCTATTTGAAACTTCATCTTGGGGATGTGGTGATGGCCCGAAGCGTTATGCTCGTTCGACATCGAAGTGGCAGCCCTTCAGGAGTCGATCCGAGTAGCCGATTTCAGCCTTATTGATTCAGCATGGGCACTGGGGATTCGATAGCACGCGCTTTTATTGCGCTCCTGGCGCGACTATGCCCCGTCGTTGGGCAAATCTTCGCTTGCTGCATATGGTGGCGATGGGATAATATATTGATTGCATTGTATTTATCTACCATAAATCTGCCTCTACATGCAAAGACCATAAAGAGTCAATGAATATTTGGTTGGCAGAATTCAATCGAAATTCTACGCAAGGCGACTTGAAAAAACGGCGGCAGTAGCTTACATTTGTAAAAACAGTTCAGGAACTCTCTCGAGATCCTGAGTCAACTCCCCTCAACCCCCAACCATATTGCTGTCAATTGCAGAAAAACCTACTCAGTGAAGATGGGAGTTGCGGCTTAGCAAGCAGGCGTTTGCTAAGTCAGGTAAGCGAAGCTATGCGCACTTCTAGATGAAGCGAGCGGAATTGAACTTCTGAGTCTCGGCGCGCACGCTTGGGTGATTCGCACCCATCGCCGGCAGACGTTGGGACCGGGCAAAGGGGTTTCGAGTGAGCCACCAAACAGTAAGCCCATCGTTCGAAGAAAAGGCATCCCTGAACCCGGCGATATTTGGCGCCCCTGGCAATCGAAATTGGTATGCGGTTTTTACCGTTCCACAAAATGAGCGTCGGTCGTAAAGCGTCTCGACTTGCGGGGGTATTGAATCGTTTCTTCCCGCATATGAGACCGTTCGGGTGTGGAAGAACCGGCAACGGAGGAAGACCGTCCTGCCGCTTATCCCAAGCTATCTGATTGTCCGTATCAGCTCCCGGGAACGGGCCAAAGTCCTCCAATCTCCCGGGGTCCTGCACTTTGTGGGCAACGGTCGGGAAATTCATGTTCCATACCCTCTTAGGGTTTTGCAGTCGTTCTAGTGTGGGAGGAAGTATGCCGCTAACACCCAAGAGATCCGCGCGGAGGGATAAGATTCTGCAGGCAGCTGGCCGGCTGTTCGCGTATCAGGGGTATCACGGAACCAGCACGCGGCAGATTGCCCATCTGGCCAACCTGGCCGAAAACACGGTCTTCCGATACTTCGACGACAAAGAGAGCCTATTCTGGTCCACCCTAAGCGCACATTTTGGAACTTTGGAGTTTGAGCGGGGTCTGCTCGAGAAAATTGCCCATTGCGACCCTCCGGAGGTGGTGTTGCCCGAGATCCTGGAGTTGTTCGCGGATACGGCGAGCTACCGGCCCGAGCTACTTAGACTGACTATGGTTGCGTATCTCGAGATGCACCCTAAGGGCGAGGCATTCATTCAGGCGCGTCTCTCGCAGGCCTTCACGGCCATCAGTCGGTATCTGGAGATGAACATCAAGGTCGGCAAACTTCGGGATCTCGATCCCACAACGGTGACGGTGGCGTTGATGATGACGGCGCTGACGCACGCGGAGATCGCCCCGCTGATCGATAAGAACAAGCCTTTATTCAATCACCAGGAAAAGAACCGCGCTCAGGCCAGATTCTGGCTGGATTTGCTTGCGCCGATCATGCCGGCCGATCTATCGCCGGCGACGCCGATTGGTAAGTAGAAACCATGCTGACACTGGGCGAACTGCCTCGGCTCTTCGATGTTCTTCGCGAGGCGACTAGTGCATTACCCTTGAATCTCAAGCACACCCCGCAATGCTTTGATACCATCGGGTTTATGTGCGCAAAACTAACAGTCCACAGGCTAATTCCTGCCGATAGAGAGAATTAGTACAACAATCCTTACGATAGAAACGAGGTGTTGCCTTTGTCGTCTCCTCCACAGAACGAAGTAACCCTGCGGGATCTGGTCACAGTTTTGCGCAAGCGGCGCAAGACCGTCTACACGACTGTCATAATTTTCGCTGTGCTTGGCGGACTCTATTGCGCGTTCAGCACACGCCGCTACCAGGCGATTGGAAAGCTCCAGGTACAGAAGGAAAGCGCCGGCGCCATGGATTTAAGCGATCTGATGGGCAGCGCAGGGGACGCCAGCGACCCTCTCAGCGCGAACATCGACCTGCAGACGCAAGCTGACATTCTGCAATCGGACACGCTGGCGCTGGGGACAATCGAAGACCTGAACATGGAGAGCACGCCCGACTTCAAGGGGCGCTGGAATCCGTTTGCCACGCTGACGAATATGATTTCTCCAGCCGGGCCCAAAGATGCGCCTGGCACTACGCTTGAGAACGCTCCCAATCGTCGGCGCACTGCACTCAAAGTTTTTAGCAAGAATTTGACGGTCAAGCCAGTGGGTGGAACCAGGTTGATTGAAATTGACTACCTGAATCCAGATCCGAAACTGGCCGCAGCTATTGTCAATTCGTTGATGGATGGGCTTAAGAACTACACCTTTCAGACCCGGTACAACGCGACCGAAGGGGCCTCGAAATGGTTGACCGGACAGTTGGACCAGTTGCGGGTAGATAGCGAGAACCTCCAGGCAAAAGTGGTCGAGCTGGACAAAGAATCCGGCGTCTATACGCTGGGCATGACCGACGCACAGGGCCGCGAGGAAGCGTATTCGGGCGTTCTGGATCAGTTGCAGCAGGCGACTCAGGCTATGGACCTGGCTGAACAAGGCAGAATCCTGAAAGGCGCCATCGCGCATGCCGCGGAATCTGGCGACGCAGAGATGCTGTCTGGCCTGGCGGGCAATACGGGTGGGGCAACGACTTCGTCAGTGGGCAACTCTCTGATGCTGATCCAAAATCTACGCCAGCAGGAAGCGACACAGGCCGCCAGCCTGCAGCAACTGGAATCCCAGTACGGAGCCAAATACCCACAGGTAATTCAACTGAGGAGCAGCGTGGCAGGGCTGGACCACTCCATCCGCGAAGAGATCGACCGTATCAA
>Ga0302275_10007205_pt1 | contig 10374 bp, 5 predicted proteins | sample III_Bog_N2_2_FD_200229 | JGI IMG/M metagenome (GOLD analysis project Ga0302275, IMG submission 200229) | Peat permafrost microbial communities from Stordalen Mire near Abisko, Sweden - III_Bog_N2_2 | ecosystem: Environmental > Terrestrial > Soil > Wetlands > Peat | place: Sweden: Abisko... | reverse complement strand
TCCGCGGCTTATGGGGACCTGGTAGCGGCGATACTCGCCTTGCTTGCGCTGATATCGCTGCAAAGTGCGACCGGCTTTGCCATCACGTGGCTCTTCAATCTCTGGGGTACAGCCGATCTCTTCAATGCGTTCTACCAGGCCAATCACGCTGGGCTGATGGCGGGGCAGTTGGGTGCGACGTATTTCATTCCGACCCTCATCGTGCCCCTACTGCTGATCACGCACGGACTTGGCTTCCGGATTCTTCTGCAACATCAAAAGGCAGTTGTAGTACGGCAAAGCGGGCACGCGGCGTAAATTAGTATTGTTGAGATGGGTGTCTCGCGACCATTTGAAAAAGGGTTGCAGGCGAGAAACGTTCTACTTTTAGCGACCGGATGGTAGTTGAAATAAACGTCGCTATTATTCGCAACGCCAAGATTTCCGGGCGGATAGTCCAGTTGAATCAATGTTTCTAGGACAAAAGACTCTGTTGGTATGGCTCCGAGATCAGGATAGTCTTTCCCGGTTCCATACTTGAACTTCATAATTGCCACAAAACACAAACTCCCAAGATTGCGAATGTCACAAATCTTTTAAGTTCCCGATTTTGTCACAACGACCCTCTTTTCCACGCAGGCTCCGCCATTTGGCGTTCAATCATCCGGAACATCGCGTCGAAGGCGCGGTCGGAAAGAACGCGGCGCAGGAACAACATTGTCCCCGCCAATCCTCCGGTGGCATAGCGGGTCTTGGGGTTGCGCGACTGAACCGCTTGAACGATGGTCCTGGCGACAACACTTGGCGGCGCAGGAATTGAACCTTGATGGCCTAATTCCATCATTTTCGCGTGCGCGGAGGCGGCCTTGCCATAGGGGCCGTCACCCGAAGACTTAATCAGACTGTCGTGGGCTATCTTGGCCCATTCGCTATGGGTCGCTCCCGGCTGGATAACGACGACATCGATACCGAGCGGATGCAGTTCCATACGCAAAGAATCGCTAAGCCCCTCCACCGCGAACTTGGTGGCGTGATACCAGCAGCCGAAGGGTTCGCCGAACTTTCCGGCGATGGAAGATATATTGACGATCCGCCCGGAACGTTGCGCGCGCATTGCTGGCAGTACAAGTTGGGTCAGGCGGGCGAGGCCGAATATGTTGACATCAAATTGTCGGCGGGCTTCCTCCGGCGGCACATCTTCAAGCGCCCCATAGGAACCGTAGCCCGCGTTGTTAATCAGCACATCGATACGTCCCGTTTCTTGCATAACAGTTTTTACAGCAGCGGTCATTGAGCCATCATCGGTCACATCCAAAGCCAGTAAACGCGCACCCGCATCGGCTAAGGATTTCATCCGGTCAAGCCGTCGAGCCCCGGCATAAACCGTGTACCCCGCCGTCATCAGGCGCTTGACGGTTTCCTCGCCGATGCCCGATGACGCGCCCGTGATCAGAACTGTTTTAGCCAAATCCCGCCTCTTTCTGGACTAGTGACACAAATCGTCTATCTGTCTAGTATTGACAAGTAGACGGCGTTTGTCAATAGTCAAGAGATGGATATTGCAAAAAGAGACAAGGTACTCGCGGCTGCTCTCGATGTTTTTCTTCGGTATGGATACAAGCGCGTAACGATGAACGACATCGCCGAGGCGGCCGGTATTTCAAGGCCCGCGCTTTATTTGGTCTTCGAAAGTAAAGAGGAAATATTTAAGAGAGTATACGAACATTGGGTCAAGGACACCCTGATTGAGATTGAAAGTAAAATAGGTCATCTAAAGATGCCCAAGGAAAAGCTGCGAGCCGCTTTTGAGCTATGGACGGTTCGACCATTCGAAAGGATGCGAGCTTCCAGCGAAGCTGCAGAACTCTTAGAATGCACTTTTGGATTCGCCCAAGATTCTGTCAATCAAGGCTATCGATCCTTTGAGAAGATTCTTTTGCCGGTCCTTAAATCACACTCCAAATTTCAGAGCGCTAAAACAACAGTCTCCGCCGAGAAGACGGCGCGCATTCTTTCAGGAGCTGTTCGTGGATTCAAAATCGTAGCAAAGGATGCTCCCGAAATCCGTTCGCTGATCAAGGATCTTCTAATTCTCTTGTTAGATGATTAGTCCTTTCCATTTTTACAGCGATCGCCTGTGCGAAATTGGCAGGTCTGGTTTCTTCTCGCTGCAGTACCTCGCGTCGATCACCTGACGGACGGCCCACCATAAGCGAGAGCCGCGTGCCCATCCGAAAAGCGGACGAGTACCTCTTTCTCGAACTCTAGGCGCCCCCCACTCTTACGCAGGGCGCAAAGTTAGGCCACCCAGTTACAATCTGGGGAGACTACTAAAATGCGAAAAGGGTTTACAAGAAAACCAAAGCCGGACGCCCCGGCGACGCCACTCAAGAACTACATCACGCCGAGCGGACTGGAGCGCCTCAAAGATGAGCACCGGTTTCTGCTCACCAGGGAACGCCCGGCCGTGACGGAGGTGGTGGCGTGGGCCGCCAGCAACGGCGATCGCAGTGAAAACGCCGACTATCAGTACGGCAAGCGGCGGCTGCGGCAGATCGATGGGCGGATTCGCTTTCTCACCAAGCGCATCGAAGCCGCGGAAGTGGTGGACCCGGAAGCTCGAAGATCCGGGCAGGCTGCGACGAAGGTATTCTTCGGAGCGACCGTGCGCTATGCCAATGCCGCGGGAGTGGAGCGAGTGGTGAGCATCGTGGGCACCGACGAAATCGATCTCGAGCGCAACCACATCAGTTGGGTGTCCCCTCTGGGGCGCGCGTTGATGAAGTCCACAGCGGGTGACAGCGTAGTCCTGCAATTGCCGGGCGGTACAGAAAACCTGACCGTGCTGGATGTTCGTTACGAGCGTATTTCTGTAGAACCGTTCCGTGAACCACCTGGATCCCAGGCCTCGGCAAAGGGGCTCCCTCGCCGACAATAATCCACCTGACGAAGAAACAGAGAGATTAGCTTATCTGCAACGAGGTGCGGGGCCGCGCTTGCAGGCGGGCGGGATCAGTCCTGTATCGAGATGATTCAGATAAACGTGGCACGACACAAGAGGATACTAAACGTACAGCGCGATAGTATAAATGCGCACAACATAAAAGGTAGCAGCTCTTAGTGAAGTGGTAGAATCTCGTGCGGGTGTTTTTTTATGACTTCGCAATGGACTCTTAGCTCTAGAATCGCCGGCAAAGCGCTTCACGGGCAAAATGACAACGAACTGTGGAAGGCGGCACACTTTCTTGCACAGTTGCACATTCGTCATTTTCAATGAAAAGGTAAGAGAGCCATAAACAGGCCGTAAAATCAGGCGAGTGCAGGTAGGGCCGGGATGGCGGAACTGGCAGACGCAGCGGACTCAAAATCCGCCGACCTTCGGGTCTTGGGGGTTCGACTCCCCCTCCCGGCACCAATGCAACTTTCCCTGGTGAGAATCATTGTCCTAAAGTTTTGCTTGTAGGTGAGTGCGGGACGCCGCTGCACTGGGCGCCGGCTTCCGCCGCACAAGGCTTGTCCACTCCTCACACGTTCATACCGACCTCGCGCGTCAACTCCAGCTTTAATCGCTTCTTCACGTCGTTATCCACGAACATTACGCCATGATGCTGGCGAACGGGATGGATCTCGGTTCCTTCCATACAAGCGCTCGATTCGGGAATGGTGCCGTCACCGGCCAGATCGGAGAGTGAACTCACCCTCCGGCATAGCCCGGCCGCGTCGCATTCGAGGCGAATTTTGGTCGTCGTATTCAGCCCATAACCGAAGATACAGACGGTCGGTACGCTGGAGCGAACGCCAAGCTCGGTGCGGAACTCCCGGGCCGCAGCCAGAAGTCCCCGCTTCTGTTCCGGCAGCCAGCTTCCGTCCCCCAACACGTCCAAATAAGTTCCGGCTGGAGTAACGACACAGGGGTAAGTTGGTAGAGTCTGATACACGGACGGGCATGTAGCCAGAGCCTCTCGCAATCTCCGATCCAGCAACCCGAGGGGCAACAGAGCCAGGCCTTGTGCCATGGCCCCGAAGGTTTGAGGGGTGCCAGAATGCGGGCCTCCCATGAGCACCAGCCTGCCGACCCTCTTACCACCGCCGAGACGCTCCACATAGTAGCGGCTTACCAGGCAGCCGAGACTGTGCGCAATAATCGTAACTGGCTCGGCCACGTCCCATGCGTCAAGAACGGCGGCAAGCTGGCGGGCCGTCACTCTGACGTCTTGTCTGAAATCATAGGCAAACTCCAGCAAGTCTCGACCCGGCTCATAACCCAGCTCATCCACAAGATAGTCAATGAGCCCGCTGTACTGCTGGAGCTTGATGAAATTGGGAATGATGACGACTTCATCTAATACGCCCCGCGCTTCGAGTGGATTGGACATGGCCAACTCTTCCACGTGCGAGAGCAGGTGGCGAACATTGGGCCAGACGAGTTCGCTTCCACGCCACAGCTTGGAGCCGCCAAAACCCGGAACAACGACGACCGGACGCCGTGCCGGCTTGAGCGGTTCGTCTACCACGGACAGATCGTCGCCTGAGAAAACCGCTTTATAGATCAGCCGCGCATCCCCGATCCGGACGGAATCCCCATCCTCCAAGATGTGCTTGTCGATGCGCGCGCCGCCGACCCAGGTTCCGTTGCCGCTGCCTAGATCCTGAATAATGAATTTGTCCCCGCGGCGCTCCAAACGCGCATGGCGGCGTGAAACCCCAGGCCGGTCAAGCGCGAGGTCGTTATCGGGCAAACGGCCGATGGTCAGCGTCTCGCGGTCGAGCGCAACCTCCCAAGTCTTGCCCGCGGCGCGCACCGCCAGCCGCGCAGTATCCGTCTCCGCCACTTCTATTTGCAGCGAAACCTGTGAGAGCGCGGGTTCGAAGTCCGCAATGGATTCCAGCCGCGTCCTCTGCTCATCCTCTTCCGACGCGCCAGTTTCGAAGCGCGCTGTGGCGCCTCCGACCACGACGCTGTCACCTGAACGGAGCAGGCGGCGGTCGACGCGGACACCGTTAACCCAGGTACCGTTGGGCGAGCCAGCATCGACTACAGTACAGCCTTCCGCGGCGCACTCGAGCAGGGCATGGCTTCGAGATACTCTGGAATCCGGCACGACAATGTCACTGGTTGACGCGCGCCCGATCGTGATTCGGGCCTTGGATAGCGTGTATTCCTCCCTCCGGCTTCCGGGCAACAGCAGGACAAGTCTTCCGTAGCTTCGCGGGATCAGTGTCCGGCTACCGGAATCAGCGCCGCCATCTTCTTGGTCTTCCATGAGGCCTAGATTACACCAGCTACTTTTTTCAAGCCCCGCAATCCCGACGCAGTGCGGCACCAAGGAGAACGGACGCGCGAAAATTCGTGTGCGCATCGAACTACTTTGTTAGAATGTGCGCCCTATGGATGTGAGCTCGGGTTTTAAAGAATCCCTCGCAATTGTCGGTATCGGATGCCGGTTCCCCGGCGGGGCGAACTCGCCCGATGAGTTCTGGCGTCTTATTGCGAACGGAGTCGACGCTATCACCGAGGTTCCTGCGGATCGATGGAATGCGTCCGCATTCTACGACGCCGATCCGAACCGGCCCGGCAAGACCTACACGCGCTGGGGCGGATTCATTCAGGGCATCGACCAGTTTGACGCGGGATTCTTCGGCATCTCGCCCAAGGAGGCGGCCGATGCCGACCCGCAGCAACGGCTGCTGCTGGAAGTGGGGTACGAGGCGATCGAAGACGCGGGCCTGCGACTTGAGGATATCGCTGGCACGAGCGTTGGGGTCTTTATCGGAGTTGCGAGCGAGGATTACTCCGGGATCCAGCTGAGCACGGGCGAACGCAACTCGCTCGATGCCTACACCAACCTCGGTTCGTCGAAGAGCATCACGGCGAACCGGATCTCCTACGCTTTCGATCTGCGCGGGCCCAGCTTCGCCATCGATAGCGCCTGTTCATCGTCGCTGGTCGCCATCCACCTGGCCTGCCAGAGCCTTTGGAGCGGAGAGTGCTCCTTGGCCCTGACGGGCGGTGTGAACATCTTGATCCGGCCTGAGACCACGATCGCGTTCAGCAAGGCTTCCATGCTCTCCCCGTCCGGTCGGTGCAGAGCCTTCGACGTGCGGGCCGATGGCTTCGTGCGCGCCGAAGGGGCTGGCGTGGTTTTGCTGAAACCGCTGGCTCAGGCGCTGGCCGATCACGATACGATTTACGCCCTGGTGCGAGGTTCGGCCGTGAACCAGGATGGCCGCACCAACGGCATCACCGTACCCAGCCAGGCCGCGCAGGAACTGATGCTTGAGCAGGCTTACGCAGGGGCGGCAATCCCCCCGGAGCGCGTCCAGTACTTCGAGGCTCACGGAACGGGGACGCGGGTAGGCGACCCGATCGAACTGGCGGCGGTCGCAAAGGTGATCGGAAGCCGGCGGCGGATGGAAGACGGCGACTGCTTTATCGGGTCGGTAAAGACCAACGTCGGCCATCTGGAGACGGGCTCGGGAGTAGCCGGGGTCATCAAGGCCGCGCTCTGCCTGCATCACCGGGAAATCGTGCCCAGCCTTCATTTCCAGGAACCGACCGAACCACTGGAACCGCTTCATCTCCGAGTTGCGGCGCAGCGCCAGCCCTGGCCTGACAACAACGGATACCCGCGAGTCGCCGGAGTGAACTCGTTCGGATTTGGCGGAACGAACGCTCACGTGGTTCTGCAGGAAGCACCAACGAACGGAGAGCCGCGGCGCGCTAACGTCAACTCTAACGGTCAAAGTGCGCGCTTGTTCGTGTTTTCGGCAAGAGGCTCAGCAGCGCGCGAGGCTACGTGCCGCAATCATCTTTCCGTTCTCCAAAATGGCGGCGAGAGCAACGGCCGCTCGGATGGCAGCTTTTTGGATAACCTCAGTTACTCTTTACTGGCGCGCCGAAGTCATCACGACTTCCGGCTGGCCGTTGCCGCGAGGACTGAGGCGGAACTCTCGGCCAATCTTCAGGCTTTCCTGGACGGCGAAACCCGTCCAACCATGGCGGCGGGCACGGTTCTCCAGAAATGCCCTGCTCCGATCGCATTCGTCTTCACGGGCATGGGCCCGCAGTGGGCTGGGATGGGAAAGGAGCTACTCGCTTCGGAGCGCGTTTTCCGCGAAAAAGCGGAACAATGCGACGCCGCGTTCCGTCGACTTGCAGGATGGTCCATCTTGCAAGAGCTGCTTGCCGAACCGGAGCAGTCGCGCATTCAGGAAACGCGGGTTGCGCAACCGGCGATCTTCGTTCTTCAGGTGGCCCTGGCGGAATTGTGGAAGAGCTGGGGCGTGGTGCCCGAGGCGGTCATTGGCCACAGCGTGGGAGAAGTGGCTGCCGCATACACGTCCGGCGTCCTAAGTCTGGAAGATGCCGTGAGCGTCATTTTCCATCGCAGCCGGTTGCAGCAGACACTTGCGGGGCGCGGCGGCATGCTGGCCGTAGGTGTCCCGTACAGCGAGGCCGAGGAACTGGTTAAGGACTGTGGCGGGCACATCTCGGTGGCGGCCATCAACAGCCCTGGTTCGGTGACGCTCTCGGGAGAGCAGGACATTCTGGAGCAGTTGTCAGAACAGCTAACGGGGCGCGAAGTGTTATGCACTTTTCTGCGGGTGGAAGTTGCCTATCACAGCCCTCAGATGGAATCCGTCCGGAAAGAGTTTCTCGACTCAATCCGCAATATCCGGCCGCGAGCTGCGGAATTGGCGTTGTATTCGACGGTGCTTGGCGAATGCGTTAACGGCAGCAAGCCGGACGCCGACTACTGGTACCGGAATCTGCGGCACACGGTGTTGTTCGCCCCGGCGGTCGAGCGCATGATGGCGGCGGGCTATACCACTTTTATCGAGATCGGGCCTCACCCGGCGCTGGCTAACTCATTACTCGAATGCGCCAGGAATGCCGGCGCCGCTGTGGAGTCGCTGGCCTCGCTGCGGCGGCGCGAGCCCGAACGCGCCACGATGTTCAGTGCCCTTGGCAAGCTGTACTCCCTGGGCCACGCCATCGATTGGCGAAGCATTCTACCGCACGCCGCGCAATATTTGAAACTGCCGGCCTATCCCTGGCAGCGTGAGCTCTACTGGAAAGAGTCGGAGCGGTCCAAGCAACTCCGACTCGGGGTGGGGGAACATCCCTTGCTGGGATTCCGCACTCAGGCTGCGCCCCCCACGTGGATGTTGGAAACCCCGGCGGCGCACCTGGCGTACTTGGACGACCACCGAGTCCGGGGCTCGGCGGTATATCCCATGACAGCCTATCTGGAAGCAGTGGCGGGGGCGGTCCGAAAACTGTTGCCTGACAGGTCGTTTACCCTGGAGAACGTCAGTATCAAGAAAGCCATTGTCTTTCATGCGGACCAGGCAACCGAGATTCAAGTGGTGATCGGAGCGGATTACAGCTCCTTTGAAGTACTCAGCCGGCAGTTGGAGGCGGATTGGGAGTCGAATGCCACTGGCCGGATTCACACCGCAACCAGTCGGCCGGTACCGGTAACCTTAGATCTGCCGGAGCTTCGTGCTCGCTGCCAGCAAGAGATTGCCAAGGATGCTTATTACGAAGCGCTGCATCAGTGCGGTCTCGATTACGGACCGTGTTTCCGCGGCATATCACAGCTCTGGGCGGGGATTCGCGAAGCGGTGGCGCGCATTGAGCGGCCCCGTAATTTGGAAGAGGACCGCTATCAAATCCACCCAGCCCTGCTGGACTCATGCCTTCAGACGCTCATGGCGGCCGCTTCCTGGTGCTGGGTCGACGGTACTTTTAACGGTGGTTTGTTTCTGCCTGTCTCGCTGGATTCGATAAGAATGTATGGTGCGCCGCCAGAGACTATCTGGGCTCATGCACGGGCGGTCCCGGGAACAGATCCCCGCCAGTTACGCGGCAACGTGCAACTCCTGGGTGGAGACGGACAACTGGTAGCTGAGCTGCGCGGAGTGGTCTGCCAGGCGGTGGGCAGTGCGCCGCCGCAGCGACGGCACCGCGACGATCTTCTTTACCACTATCGCTGGATCCCACGGCCGCTCCAGTCCGAGGGTAACGGTTGTGGCGAAATGCCGGATCCGGAGCAGATTGCCGCGATTGTTCAGCCCGAGTTTTCAGGCTGGGCGGAGTCGGCGCAGCGCCGCCGTTACTATGAACAGCTCAAGCCTGCGATGGCCGACCTGTGTGTCGTCTACCTGCTTGAAATGCTGGACCGGCTGGGGCATCCGCTATTGGCGGGCGAGCGCATCTCCACGCTGGCGCTCACCGATGAACTTGGGATTGCAACCCAGCATACGAAGCTCTTCGGGCGAATGATCCAGATCCTCGCGGAGGCCGGCGTGTTGGCTGCCAGTGATGGCGATTGGGTGGTTGTCGGCCGCCAAGAGCGGTTGAGTGCCACGGCGTTGTGGAGGAGTTTGTTCGAGCGCTGGCCCGGCTTTCTGGCGGAATTGACTCTGCTGCGCCGCTGCGGCGAGCGTCTCGCGGAGATTGTGCGAGGGACGATAGACCCGCACCACATTTTGTTTGCGCCCGATTCCGCGCCGACTCTCGATCATGCCTATCAGGACTCGCCGACGGTTTCTTTGCACAATCGCGCAGCGGCGCGCGCGATACAGAGCGCGCTGGCGCGCCTGCCCGGCGATCGGCCCGTCCGGATCCTCGAGATCGGTGCGGGCACCGGCGGATCTACCGCCCATATTCTTCCGGTGCTGCCTCAGGCTCGTTCACAATATGTTTTCACGGATGTCTCTCAACAGTTCCTGTCCGACGCGGCGCAGAAGTTTCGGCAGTATCCATTCGTCGAGTACCGCAAGCTCGATATTGAAATCGACCCTGTGGCGCAGGAATTTCAGGAGCACGCATTCGATATCGTCGTGGCGACCGATGCCCTGCATGCCACGCGCGATCTGCGCCGCACGGTGGAGAATATCCGGCGTTTGCTGGCTTCCAAAGGACTGCTGGTGCTCATTGAGGTGACCGATGCTCCGCTGTGGTTTGACCTGGTCTTCGGGACTCTCGAGGGCTGGTGGCTATTCCAGGATTACGATCTTCGTCCCTCCCACCCGCTGCTGAACCCTCGACAATGGATCGGGCTTCTGTCTGAGCAAGGTTTCAGCGCAACCGGAATTTACGATGCGGAGGAGGACCACGCCGAGCACACCCTGCTGCTGGCGCGGGGTCCGCGGCTGCAGCAGAGCCGCAAGCAGATCAAAACGCCGGATGAGATTACGAATGGCCGATGGTTGATCTTCGCTGACGCCGGGGGCGTGGCCGAAAGCCTTTCGCATCGGCTTGCGGAAAGCGGATGCGAGGCGATATTGGTGCAAGCCGGGAGTAGCTATAGCCGCCTGCCGCATGCCTTCAGCATCGAGCCGGGATCGTCCCAGGACATGGCGCGGCTGGTTTCGGAGTTGCATGAT
>Ga0302275_10007201_pt1 | contig 10376 bp, 8 predicted proteins | sample III_Bog_N2_2_FD_200229 | JGI IMG/M metagenome (GOLD analysis project Ga0302275, IMG submission 200229) | Peat permafrost microbial communities from Stordalen Mire near Abisko, Sweden - III_Bog_N2_2 | ecosystem: Environmental > Terrestrial > Soil > Wetlands > Peat | place: Sweden: Abisko... | reverse complement strand
CTATTCTGCTTCATGGCCGGTTCTCCATTGCACCTCGAGTGCGCTTTCCATTGGGAGCTTAACGCATCCCGCCGGGGACCGGCCTTCTCATCCCATCTCCGTGCTGGAGGGCCCAAATGGGATAATCGCCGCCCTCTCGAATGTCCAGTTGAGAGCGAACACCGTCAAGATCCACCGCTTCCTAACGGTCGCGGCTTCGTTCGGAATTTACCAGGGCAGCGGTTGGCCGAGGTGCAGGTAGGCGCCGTTCGGGCTGTCCTCGCCGGCCAGCGCTAGCGCGACGCTCGTCTTGGCACCGTCAACGATCTCCATCATTGCACCCGCTCCGCCCATGTCGGTCTTCACCCAGCCGGGGTGCGCGCTGTTCACCCGAATCGGGGTATCCTTCAGCGCATCGGCCAGATGAATCGTGAACGCGTTGACCGCCGTTTTAGAGGCGTTATAGGCCAGCGCTTTACTGCCGGCAATGGGCGATTTCGGATCGCTATGCAACGTGAGCGAGCCGAGGATGGATGTCAGGTTAACGATCCTGCCGGCCGGGCTCTTACGTATGAGCGGCAACAGCGCCTGGGTCAGTTCCACGACCGCGAAGAAGTTCGTGTCGAACGTCTTGCGCAGCTCGGCCTGGGTCACAGTCGCGGAGTTATTGAACGCAAATCCGTTTTCGGCGTTGATGCCGGCGTTGTTTACGAGGATGTCGAGGCGGCCGTAGTTCGCTTCGATGAAGGCCGCCGCGGCGTGAATATCGGCCGAAGAGGTGACATCCAGCTTCAAAGGCACGGCGTCGAGCCCTTCCGATTTCAGCGTTGCCGCCGCGTGGTCCGCCTTGGCTTGATCGCGCGCGCCGATGATGACTTTCACTCCGGCCTTGCCGAGTTGTCGGGCGGTCTCGAAACCGATCCCCTTGTTGGCTCCAGTAATAAGAGCGATCTTTCCAGAATGAGTGCTCATGCCCTTACCAGATGCGCAGTGAGGGGTCAAAGCACCCAATTATTTGCCTCAGTGCTGCGCCGGTGAGCTGAAACATTGCCGAAGAATGCGGGACCGCCGCAGGGGGATGGATCGGCTCCCCTCCTGCCGCCGGCCTGGAGCAGTTGCGGGCGAGGAGCCCATCGTTCGACAGGGGCTCCACTGCGGTTTCGCTTGATTTACATTAAAGATATGCCGAGCCCCACCCAGGGGGCGGGGGAACCAATATTCCGGGGCGTATCCGACGCCGGAGCGGCCAAGATACCGTTGAACGCCGGTAGAGTACTTTCAAGCTCGAGCCCGTCAGCTTACCTCGCAGGCCCAATTGATAGCCGCTCGCCATGGGTAAGGCGAGTGCGACACAGGAGAATTTTTCGTGCTCAATGGTGAATCAGGCCGCAAGACCGCCACGCGTGTCGTAGTGGCCTCGACCGTGATGTTGTCCTTCATCTCTTTCTGGAGGGCAGCGGCGATCGTGCTCTGCGACCTCGGCAGTTCGGCGTATTACGCAGGCGGCATCGCGGAGACCGCTGTGGGCAAATCCGCGCCGTGGTTCATCCTGGCCATCATGCTGTTCAGCTACGCCGTCCGCGCCGTCTACATCGAAAGCTGCAGCATGTTCGTTCGTGGTGGCGTTTACAAGGTCGTCCACGAGGCGCTCGGGGGCACGCTCGCGAAGTTCTCCGTCTCGGCCTTGCTTTTCGACTACGTGCTCACCGGTCCGATCAGCGCTGTCAGCGCGGGTCTTTACATCGCCGGTTTGCTCAACGAATCCGTCATCGCAGCCGGCCATGCCTCCTGGCAGGTCTCGCCCCCGGGCTTCGCCGCCGTGTTCGCCATCATCGTCACCATCTATTTCTGGCGCAAGAACATCATTGGAGTTCACGAATCAAGCCAGAAGGCGCTGCGCATCATGCAGGTCACCACGGTCATGATCATCATCCTGATCACCTGGTCGCTGGTCACCATCTTCACCAAAGGCTACCAACCCGTGCCACTCCCTTCGCCTGACAACTTCAAAGTCTCGGTCGAATCGTTGGGCTGGTTGAACGGTACGGGCTTCGAAAGGCTCATGTGGGTGGTCGTGCTCGTCGGCCTGGGCCATTCGCTTCTCGCGATGAGCGGCGAAGAGAGCCTGGCCCAGGTGAATCGGGAGATCGCTCACCCGAAACTCAAGAACCTGGAGCGCGCCGGCCTGGTGATCTTCATCTACAGCATGATCTTCACCTCGATGGTTTCCTTCTTCGCCGTCATGTTGATCCCTGACAACGTGCGTATGAAGGACTTCGGAGAAAACCTCATCGGCGGCCTGGCGATGCATTTGGCTGGACCCCTTTGGGCGCGGCTCGCATTTCATGGTTTTGTTGTCGTAGTGGGCGCCATCATACTTTCCGGCGCCGTCAACACAGCCATCATGGGCTCAAACGGCGTCCTGAATCGGGTGGCCGAGGATGGCGTTCTGCCGGACGCGCTACGCAAGCCACACAAGCGGTTTGGCACTACGTCCCGCCTCATCAACCTCATCGTAGGGCTTCAGATTCTCACCATTGTCATCAGTTGGGGCAATCTCTATCTCCTGGGCGAGGCCTACGCCTTCGGCGTAGTTTGGAGCTTCGCCATGAAGTCGCTCTCCGTGCTGGTGCTCCGGTACAAAATACGCGAGGGCCGCCAATGGCGGGTGCCGCTCAATTTCAAGTTCGGCAGCTTCGAGCTACCGCTCGGTCTGGTGCTGATTACGCTGGTGCTCTTCGCGTTGGCCATCGCGAACCTTTTGACGAAGAAGACCGCGACCATCTCCGGCATCATTTTTACCGTCACGTTCTTCATCCTTTTCGAGATCAGCGAGAAGATCCACAAGCGCCACCGCACAGCCGCCAACGCTACGGAGTTGGAGAAATTCAACCTTGAAGAGGCGCCGGCTTCCGAGGTAGGGCTTCCTCAGGCGAGACCCGGCGGAGTGCTCGTAGCCGTACGCAATCCGAACCGCCTCGACGCCGTCCAGCGGGCGCTCGACAAGACCAACACGCGCGAGATGGACATCGTCGTAATGACCGTGAAGAATGTCAACAGCGCGGGATCGGGCGAACACGATCTGGACACCTCGCAGGTATTCTCGACGGACATTCAAGCCCTGTTTAGCAAAGTCGTCACGCTGGCCGAGAAAGCGGGTAAGCACGTCGAACTCCTTGTCGTGCCGGGTCCCGATCCGAATGAGGTGATCCTCGAGACCGCCGCCAAGTTGAAGTCAGGCGTCATCATGATTGGAGTCTCTGGCAAGATGCCGGTGGACGCATTCGCCAAGAGCTTCGGCGATGCTTGGGAAAATCTGCCTGCGCCGCGGCCGAAATTATCGCTCGAGATCGTCTCTCCGGACATGACCGAGCGGAACTATATCAACCTCGGGCCGCATCCTCCCAGGCTCTGGCCCGAGGATGAGGACCTGCTGCACCGTTTGTGGCTGGAAATGGCGCAGAGCCAGCCGGGCCAGGTGCCTCATCACCGCGACATCGTTCGCGTAGCCTTGCGCCGTCTGGAACGCGACTGGCATTCGGGCCGGCATGGGGAGATCGTGGGCGAGGTGAAGGACACCCACTCCTGACCCAGTATGTGGGGTGGCAGTCCAGCGCTCGCGTTTGGGATGAGGCTGGAGCATCCTCCTCCCCCCGCTCCGCAAATGCCCGCCGCTTTGATTACACTTTGAGGCAGTTGGACCGCCCCTGAGCCTTCGCTCTGGCTCCCGGCAGTGCCAGCCGAATTTGGGCGCAACATTCCGGACTCTTTTGGTGCGCTTTCGTGCCCGAGCCGCTAGAATAATCTGAACACCGGCAGATAGGCCAGGCTCTGGCAGGGAGGCAAGTTCAATGAACCACAAAACCGTCGGCAGCCGCCGCGAGTTTTTCCAGCGGTTAGGCGCCGCCATTCCCGCTGCGCCGGCGATTCTCAAGGCGACTGACAAGGGAGGCCTGAAAATGCCTGTGACAGGCAGCGCCGGGCACGTCTACGAGGTGACGCACGACTGGGGCGAGTTGCCGAAGAGTATCCGGTACGGCAACACCCATGGGGTATGCGTCGATTCGCAGGGGCACGTGTACATTCACCATACGGTGCATGCCACCAGCCAGAGCGACGACACCATGGTGGTCTTCGATCACAGAGGCAAGTTCGTGCGCTCCTGGGGCAAGGAATTCAAGGGTGGCGCCCACGGGCTGCATATCCACAACGAGGGTCATGAGGAGTTCCTCTACTTATGCGATACAAAGCGAGCCGTGGTCGCAAAAATGACCCTTCGCGGTGAAAAGATCTGGGAACTCGGCTATCCGAAGGAATCGCCTGCCTACCGTCTCAACGCCGATGGTTCGCAGGGCGTGAAGTACAGCCCGACCAATCTCGCCGTCGCCCCGAATGGCGACATCTTCGTAGCCGACGGCTACGGATCGAGCTTTATCAATCAGTACAATTCTCACGGCGAGTTCATCCGGACCTTCGGCGGGCAGGGCGCCGAAGCCGGGCGTCTCGACTGTCCGCACGGCATCGCCCTCGACCGGCGCGGCGAGCAACCTCGTCTCCTCGTGGCCGATCGCAAGAACCACCGCTTCCAGTATTTCTCGCTCGACGGACGTCACCTGGGTTTTGCCGGGTCAGGCGACGTCAAGCTGCCTTGCCACTTCGATTTTCGGCGCGACACGGTTTTGGTGCCGGACCTCGAGGCCAGGGTTACGCTGATGGACGGCAACGATCGGGTGCTCGCCCAGCTTGGCGAAGACGACACGAATACTTGGGGCCAACTCCGGAAAGAAGAGCGGTCGCGGTTTCTTCCGGGTAAGTTTGTCTGCCCCCATAGCGCCTGCTTCGACCACGACGGCAACATCTTCGTTGTGGAGTGGGTGGAAGTCGGGCGCGTTACCAGACTTCGCCGCGTTTGATGACACGATAGAAGAATGGCCAACATTGAGATACGCGTTGCCTCCGCCGCCGACGCGGAATTCCTGGTGCGCGGAAATGCTGAGATGGCGCTCGAGACCGAGCACCTTTCGCTGGATTTCGATCGCCTTCGCGACGGCGTCCATGCGGTCTTAGAGGATCCGGCACGCGGTGTCTATTATCTGGCGACCGTTGGGGCGCGGCGATCCGGTATGATGATGATCACCTACGAGTGGTCGGACTGGCGCAATGGGGCCTTCTGGTGGATCCAGAGCGTTTTCGTCGAACCTGAGTTCCGTTCGCAAGGTGTCTTCAAGGCACTGTACCGGCACGTGGAAGATCTGGCAAAGCTGACTCCTGGCGTCACTGGCCTGCGTTTGTATGTGGAGAATAGCAACAACCGGGCTCAGAACACATACCAGAGCGTTGGGATGAGGCGGACTGCCTACCAGGTGTTTGAAACTGACTTTGTGCTCGGCCGCGAGTCGTAGTTTGGGTCATCTGCCATAGATTCAGTCAGTTCGCTTGGCCGCGGGAACCTTCGGCACAATCGGCAGAATCCTCCGCCCAACATCAATCTCTTCTCTCCGCAGCAGGCTGGCGCACCCGCCACGACGGAGAATCGTAGAAATCTACAACGCTAGTGTTGTAGTTTCCAACAGGTCCGTCGGTGTGTCGCGAACTGTTGTTCTAATGGAGTCAAGCATTTGCAAGAATTCTCAATTTGGCAATGCACGTGCGTTGTTGTGGGCGGCTGCCTGAAGCAGCCTATAGGAGCACAAAACAATGGCAGTCGTATTGATCATCATCACCTTCGCGGTATTCATCACAATCGATTGGTTCATCAACCATGGGAAGGCGCCGGCCCTCAGCTTTGCCGAGGCGCATGCAGGCAGCCAGGAACCCACCGATGACATGATTGCCGGTTTCCATCTCCCCAAGAGCTTGCGCTATCATCCCGGCCACACGTGGGTCCAGCGGGAACGGAAGAACTTGAATCGCGTTGGCGCCGACGAGTTTGCGGCGATTTTCGCCGGCCCGGTCGATCGGGTGGAACTGCCCAAACCGGGCACCTGGGTGAGGCAAGGGCAGAAGGCTATCTCCTTCTTTCGAAACGGCGAAAAGATCGAGATGGTCTCTCCCGTCGAGGGCGAAGTCGTCGAAGTGAATCAGGATCTCGCGACCAATCCCGCGCTGCTTCGCCAGGATCCGTACGGCAATGGATGGTTGATGTCGGTCTTTGCCCCTGACGAGGAAGGCCCCTCCCGCAACCTGCTGCCCTCGTCTCTGATCTCGGCCTGGATGCGCGAGGCAGCCGAAAAGTTTTTCCTTCTCCAGCCGATGCCGGCTGGTGCAACTGCGGCCGATGGCGGGCGTCCATCCGAGATGGCCACTGCGTCGTTGACCCCGGAAATGTGGAAAAAAGCAGCAAAAGAGTTCTTCCTCAGCTAACGGAATAGCCGCCCAAGTGTTGAAAAACCCTACCTTCGGACAAGAATGTCTGATATACCGAAGGTAGGGTTTTTCATTTTAGGAGTGACCGATGGGAATGGCGATTCTGTACGACAGCACGATCTGTATCGGCTGTCGTCAGTGCGAGGAAGCTTGCGCAGCGGGCAAGCATCTTGCTTACAACGACAAGATTGCCGCGGAAGAGCGCCTTTCGGAGCGCAAGCTTACCACCATTCGCACCTACGGGGAGCGGTTTTCGCGTAAGCTTTGCATGCATTGCCAGGAGCCGAGCTGCGCCTCGGTCTGCCCGGTGGGCGCTTTGGAAAAAACCAAGCTTGGGCCGGTTGTCTACCATGAGGACCGTTGCATGGGCTGCCGCTATTGCATGGTGGCGTGTCCATTCCAGGTCCCCGTCTATGAATGGAATTCCCGCATCCCCCGCATGCGGAAGTGCGATCTCTGCGTCGACAAGCTCTCTCAGGGAGGCGTAACCCGCTGCAGCGAGGTTTGCCCGGTGAACGCCACCATTACTGGCGAGCGGAGCGCGATGATCGCCGAGGCCCGCAAGCGGCTCGCTGAAAAGCCCACGGGTTACTACCCCGAGATTTACGGCGTTAATGAGGCCGGCGGTACCTCAGTGTTCATCCTCTCAGCGGTCCCCTTCAATCAGATTGGCTACAACACCCAGATTCCGAAGTCGCCCATGCCGCAACTCACCTGGGCCGTCCTGCAACACATTCCACAGGTCGTCGTCGTAGGCACGGTTCTCATGGGCGGCATCTATTGGATCACGAGCCGGCGAGAGGAAGTCGGTCGCGAGGAGGGTCGCCAATGAGGGGCAAGTTGCGTTTCCACTTCTGGCGGTTCGTGGGCCTGGGTCTGATGCTCGCGGCGTTGGCGGCAACCGCGCTGCGATTTGGCGGTAGCCTGGGCGCCTCCACGAATTTGAGCGATCAATTCCCGTGGGGCCTTTGGATTGGTTTTGACGTTCTGTGTGGCGTCGGCTTGGCGGCCGGCGGCTTCACGCTCGCGGCGACGGTCCACATCTTCCACCTGAAGCGTTTTGAGCCGATCGTGCGTCCGGCCATCCTGACTGCGTTTCTCGGCTACGTCCTCGTCTGCATGGCGCTCATGTTCGATCTCGGCCGGCCGTGGAACATCTGGCACCCGCTGATCATGTGGAACCCGCACTCAGTGATGTTCGAGGTTGGCTGGTGTGTGACGCTCTATACGACGGTTCTCGCCCTGGAGTTTCTGCCTCTCGTGTTGGAGCGGTTTCGTCTGGAGCGGGCGCGGCTGATGCTGCGACGCATCATGATCCCCATTGTCATCCTGGGTGTGATTCTCTCGACGCTTCATCAGAGCTCGCTGGGCACGCTGTTCCTCATCATGCCCCAAAAGATGAACGCTCTCTGGTACACGCCGCTGCTGCCCATCCTGTTCTACATCTCGGCGATTGCGACGGGGCTGGCGATGACCATCTTCGAGAGCTGGCACAGCGCGCGCGCCTTCGCCAGGCAGCTCGAGTTCCCGCTGGTTCAGAAGCTCTCTCGCGTTCTCGCCGTCATCATTGCAGTGTATCTGGCCATGCGCTTTATGGACTTGTCCGCGAGGCACGCCTGGGTCATGATGGATCAGCCCGGCACGGAGCGGTGGTTGTTCGGGGTCGAGGTCGTGCTGATGGCCGTGCCGATGTTGCTCTTGTTCCGGGAGCGCACTCGCAACAGCCCGCAGGCGGTTTACCTTTGCTCGGTGATGTACTTGCTGGGATTCGTGACCAACCGGCTGAACGTCGGCATCACGTCGATGGAACGCGCGTCGGGCGTGCAGTATATCCCCAAATGGAGCGAGGTTGCCGTGACGCTTGGATTGGTCGCCGCCGGATTTGCCATTTTCCGGGTTGCCGCCCAGTATCTGCCGGTGTTCGAAGATGACGTCCCACCGGCTGCTCCAGCGGCTTGGGAAGCCGAGGCGAGCGACGCTTACAGCGTTCCGGCGGGCGAGTAAGCGATGCCAGAGCGTTCCGCCATTCGCATGCCCCGCCTGGGCCTCGCGGCCCGGTTGGCGGCGTGTCTCATCGGTGGCGCTGTCGTTTATTCCTCGTGCTTCTCGTTCTTCCAGCAACGTCTGGAGCAGCGGCACCTCGAGTCGCTGGTGAGCATGAGCGCGGCGCGCATCGCCGACGTCGTGCGCAACAGCGCTCGCGATGCGATGATGCACAACGACCGCGAGCGGCTTTATGTGATGATCCGCGACATTGGTCGCGAGCCCGGCATGCGACTGCTCCGCATCATCAGCGAAGAGGGCCTGGTCCGCCACTCCACGCGGACTAGCGAGATCGGGACGATGGTGGACAAGAACGCCGAGGCATGCTTCGGCTGTCATGCGCAATCTCAACCGCTCTCACGCCTACCGAGCAAACAGCGTTCCCGTGTCTTCGTCGAGCCTGACGGCCACCGCACCCTGGCCATCATTCTTCCCATCGAGAACTCGCCCGATTGCAGCAACGCCGCTTGCCACGCCCACCCGGCCCAGCGTCAGATTCTGGGGGTGATCGATGCGCACTTGGCGCTCGATGCCGTGGACGCTCAACTGGCCGAGCATCGCACGCAGATGATGGCCTTCACTATCGCCGCCGCGTTGATCGTCAGTCTGCTGAGCGCGGGCTTCATTTTCATCTTCGTGCACAGGCCGATACGAGAACTGATCTACGGCACTCTAAAGATCGGGCGCGGCGATCTCCATCATCGCATCCACGTGGGGTCGAGCGATGAGTTTGGTCTGCTCGCGGCATCGTTCAACCGCATGGCCGAAGAACTCGGCCAGGCCTATGGAGAGTTGCAGGAATGGGGCCGCCGTCTGGAGGATCGCGTCCACGAGAAGACGGAAGAACTCGAAAAGGCGCACAAGGGCATGATCCACAGCGAAAAGATGGCCTCGCTGGGGAAACTCGCCGCGACCGTGGCTCACGAGGTGAACAACCCCCTGTTTGGCATGCTCACCTATGCCCGCCTCACGATGAAGGAAGTGGTGAAGTCCGACCTGCCCGAGGACAAGCGCAAGCGCATTCTCGAATACCAGGAGATCATCGACCGCGAGAGCAAGCGCTGCGGGGAGCTGATGAAGGGACTGCTGACTTTCGCCCGCCAGTCGCCGCCGCAGCATGCGATGACGCAGTTGAACACGATCGTCGCCCGCGCTCAGGCTCTGGTAACGCACCAGTATTCTCTGGCGCAGATCGAGTTGATCGTGAATACCGACCCGGCGCTGCCCGAGATCTCATGCGACCCGGACCAGATCCAGCAGGTCCTCATCGTGCTGCTGGTGAATGCGTGCGAGGCGCTGGGGCACGGCGGATCGGTGACCGTCAGCACGCTCACACTTGGTTCGGGGCAAGGTGTGCTGATCAGCGTGCGCGACACGGGGCCGGGTATTTCTAGCGACGTCCAGGCCCAGATCTTTGAGCCGTTTTTCAGCACCAAGGACGATCAGCACCGCACCGGACTCGGCCTGGCCGTGGCGCGCGGCATCATCGACCGCCATGGCGGTACGATTACCGTGGAGTCCAAACCCGGCGAGGGAGCGGAGTTCAGGGTACAGTTGCCCTTGTCGACGGGACCGCAGCACGCCTCGGCAATGGCGAGAGAGACTACATGAGTACGACCCGCATTTTAATCGTGGATGACGAACTGGTAGTGCGCGATTCCCTCGCGCGCTGGTTTGAGAGCGAGGACTTCGAAGTGGTTACCGCTCCCACTGCTACCGACGCGCTCGACCGGATCGCGCACGAACGCTTTGACCTGGCTTTGGTGGACATCAAGATGCCGGGCGTGGACGGCATTGAATTGCAACAGCGGCTCCGCCAGGCTGATCCCGATCTGCCGGTCATCATCATGACCGGTTATGCGTCGGTCGAGACCGCCGTGAAGGCGCTGAAGAATGGCGCTTACGATTACATCACCAAGCCGTTCGATCCCGACGAGCTGGTGCACCTGGTGCGCAACGCGGTCTCGCACCGCGCCGCCGCGAAGGAG
>Ga0302275_10007176_pt1 | contig 10403 bp, 4 predicted proteins | sample III_Bog_N2_2_FD_200229 | JGI IMG/M metagenome (GOLD analysis project Ga0302275, IMG submission 200229) | Peat permafrost microbial communities from Stordalen Mire near Abisko, Sweden - III_Bog_N2_2 | ecosystem: Environmental > Terrestrial > Soil > Wetlands > Peat | place: Sweden: Abisko... | reverse complement strand
CGTTGACGGATTCCGTGGCCAACTCCCCATAGGCATCAAACGTGCGCAAAATCGAAGTGGCCGGGCCGGTGTTGGTGATGGTGAACTGCTCGGTGATGCTGGTGACAAACTCACGCGGCTCATACTGCAAAATGGTGGTCACTTGCTGCTCCGGCAGGGGACCGGAATAAGTGTTGGTGGCATCATGGAGCCAACTGTCATAACCATGGGTGCAGGTTACGCCGCGCCCGTCGGTTTGGGTGGCCAACAACCCGGCCAGCGGGGTGCCGCTGGCGAAATAAGTGTAGGTGTTGGTGCGCGTCCCGGCCCCGCCCCCGGTGGCCAGGTTTTGTTCCTGCAATAATTGACCGGCACTATTGTAGGATGCCAGCCATTGCAACCCCAAAGGCATGGTGCGGTTCGTCAAGTCGCCCAAACCGTCATGTGCGTAGGTGGTGGCGGCCCCGTCGCGGTCCACTTTGCGGGTGACCCGATGGAGACCATCATAGGTTAGGCTGGTGGTGGTCCAAATCGTGACAATACCCCCGGTGGATGAGTCGTGCTGCACAGAAATGAGATTTCCGGCGGGGTCATACTGGTTGAGCGTGAATTCAATCGCCTTCGCCGACGGATAAGCCAAGGACAACACGGGGTTACCGTCGTTGTCGGTAAAAGTGGAGTGGCGGATGGCGGTGGCCCCGGAACCGTCGGTGACGGTGACGCTGTTGTGGTCGGCGGAATAAGCGGTGTATTGCTCGCGCACGAGCGTGCCGGAGGCGCTGTATATTTGTTTGGCGGTGATGCGCCCCAGGGCATCGAACTGCGAAATGGTGGTTTCGCCCAGGGCGTTGACGTTGGTGGTTACCAACCCGGCGGCGTCAAAATAATTGGTGAAGGCGTGACTCACCCAATTGGTGGAATAAACATACGGACCACTGGGCGACCCCCCGGGATCGGTGACGGTGATCACCGGGATGACCGGGCCGGTGCTGAATTTGACCCGGTTTAAACCGTCACAAACGTTGGTGAAGGAATTGCCGCCGGCATCCACGGAGAGAATGGCATTCCTGCGCCGGTCAAAGCCGGAAAGGTTGGTGGCCAAAGCGGTGCCCCCGGCATTGTAAAACGTTCGGGTGGTGAGCCGGTTGGTATCATTATAAACCGTCTGCCAATAGCTGCCATTGACAAGGTATTGGCGTTTGGGACGACCATCGAGGTAATAGGTCCAGCCGTTCGTGGCCCCGTCCGGGGTGGCCGTGTAATATGGTTTTCCAGTTTGGGTGTAAAGCGTTTGTGTGACACCGCCCAACGCATTAGTGGCCAGCGTGACCTGGTCGCCCGGATCATAAGCCATTTTTTCAGTTTTCAACACCACGCCGTCGGTTTCCCAAACTTGCCGCTGCACCACGCGTCCCAAAGGATCGAAAAGATTAGTGGTCACGACTCCACGCGGATCGGTGACGGATGTTTGGTTGCCGAAGCCATCGAAAGTTTGGAAGGTCGTCGCGTAAGCCGCGTCTCCGGCGGGGGCTTCGACCCCGCTGCCGTTGCTCTTGCCTTGCGAGCGAAACTTGATTTGCTGAATGGTTCGGCCCGCCCCGTCGTAAATGTAATACACGTAATCGGCAGGGTTGGAACGCGGCCCGTCATACCATTCGAGTTCGCCGTTTTGATTGTAGTAATAGAATTCTTGCGAGAGGGGGTTGTTGTTCTGGTCAAAGACCTGACGGGACGTGGTCCGCCCCATGGGGTCATAGTCGAGTTGGGTGAGTTTGCCCCCGGCAATCTGGTCCTGATACATCTGCCCGCGTAGATTATAGCTCAGATAATGAATGACGACCGGGTCGCCGTCGGCGGGGTCATCCGGTGTGGCCGGGTATTGAATGGTTTCCGTCAGAAAGCCGTTGCCATTGAACACAGAATCATTGGTGGCTCCGGCGGTCACCTGACGCCACCGCAAACCGTAAGCGGAATTGGTGACGCCAAGGGCGGAAAGCTGGGTGATGTTGGTGTAAAAATAATAATTGGTGGCCACGGGGACGGTGCCGCTGACCCGCGTGAGTTGCAAGGGTCGGAACGAGTCGGTGGGGTCATAAATAAACTGCATTCCGTTTCCGGCCGGGTCGGTCACGACACTGGGCAGGTTGTTGGTGGTGTAGGTGGCGGAGTTGGTCGCCGTCTGGTTGGAAATCCCCTCGCCGGTGAGGTTGCCGGACACCACAGTTTGCGTGACATTACCGAACGCATCATAGAAAAATTGATTGGTCAGACCGCGCTTGTTCACCGTGTATTTCAGGCTGCGCGGATACCAGCCCGGCAGGTTGGTGGCCGTGTCTGGATACCACACTTGCAGGGTGTTGTGGCCCAGCGCGTCCACGGTGTTGGTGATCAAATTATTGTTGTAATAATACCAGATGGGATTCTGAAAGTAATCCCGCACCAGCGTCAGGCCGCTGGCAAGCTGGTTGGTCAGGCTCGTGATGTTGTTGGTGTAGAAAAACCAGGCGTTCGTGGCCAGCACCAGATTGGTGCCCACCGTGGAGGCTTGGGTGAGGACGCGGCGCAAGCTGTCATAGGCATTGGCCACGATGCGCCCGCTGGGTTTGATTTCCTGACTAATGAGGTGCAGCGAGTCGGTGATGGTGGTGCTGTTGGTCGTGAAGGTGTAATGCTGGTATTGATACTGGCATTGGGAATTATCGGGCAGGGTGACAGTGGTCAGGTCGCCGTAACTGTCATAGGCGTAATTGACGAAACGCCCGTCCCCCGTGATGGCCTGGATGATTCGCCCATAAAAATCGTATTTGAAAACCAGCGTGTTGCCGTTGGCCATGTTGATGCGGTTCAACTGGCCCCAATCATTGTTGGCCGAGTTGGTGCCGTAATAAAACAGGGCGTAATTGCCCGCATCATCCTGCCAGCGGGTCAGGTAAGGCCGCGTCCGACTCAACGTGTTGGTGCCGCTGACAATCGGGAAGGACATCGTCTGGTAGGTGCGCGTGCTGCCATCCGGGGCGGCAATGACATAATTGGTGCCGCTGTTGGTGGTGAGCAGGGAATTGAACAGATTGGCCATTGACCCCACGCCATAGGTGCTGTTGTTATTCAAGGTGGGGTTGTTCTGCGGCAGCACTTTCCAAACGCCGTTGGTCAGTTGATAATTCAGCACGGTGCCATCCAGTTCGGCGGCGTAAATGTTGCTGGAAGCAAGGACTAGGTAGGGGTTGAAATTGATCTTCCAACCGTAGCCCAGTTGATTGGCCTGCATGTTCTGGCTGGAATAATTGCGGCGCAACTGCAAGGGCAGCGGTCCGGGCAGGGACAGATCCACCGTGTCCACATAAAATTCGCCCGAGGTGACGTTGACCGGTTCCCCCACCGTTTGCCCGAAGCTGCGCTGTCCGGCGTCCGTCGGCCCGACCGAGCCGCTGTTGGCTCCGGTGGAAATAGAGGTTAATGTGGAGCCGCCGGACTGGCCATCCGTGGCCGCGATTTGGGACGCCTGCGAGGTCTGTTCCGGGGTCCAGCCCACAAGGGTATCACTTGAGGTCAAGGCCGCGTCATCCTGGGGCGAAAGGGCGGGCATAAAGGTATTCCCCGTGGCCGGGCTGTTAAAGGAAAATGAGGGACTGCCGCTGGAACCCACGTCCAAATTCCAAGACAAGGTGGGTTGCGTCGCCGGGGTGGTTATAAATCCGGGTTCCTCGCTGCCCCAGCCACCATGAAGAATAGCGCCGTTCCCCGAGATGGCCGCCAACTGCAACGTGTTGCCCAACATCAGCGCCCCCATGCCGATATAGGTTCCAGGGGCATTGGTCATCCTGCCGGGCGTGATGAGAACGCGTGCATAAACGCTCCCCGGCAGGGTGAAGGTGTTGCTGACCGAAACCCACATATTGGAATCCTGGTTCATCAGCAGGTTCGTGCCATATCCGGCCTCGGTCTGGCGGCCCGCCGCCGCGTAGTTGTTGTTGAACAATTCCAGAATGCCCGCATTGCCATTGGTGGCCCGCGCCTGAGCCATTTGCAACAACCGCACGGTGGACACCGCGTTCTGGTCGGGGAACATCGTTTGCAGCATGTCATGTTCCTGGGAGGAACCGGCGGTGATGTTCAACGCCAGATAGTTCTGCAAGGCGGTGAAATCCGGCACCCCGCTGCCCTGGTTCAGGCTGGCGTTGCCAAGATACATTTCAATCGTGTTGAACATATCCACCTTGGCCTGCATGTTCGTGGCATTGCCGGTCGTCCCGATCACACCCAATCCGGCGGAGAATTTAATCAGGGAATGGAGCTTGTGCCATTGCAAATCATTGACATCGAACGCATCATTTTTCTGGAAATACCCCATGCCGAGCAGATAGGCGGCGGTGCCTTGATAATCCCACACGTTGGGCACGAAACTGGAATTGGCGGCGCGTTGCTGTTGCAATCCCCAATACGTGTTCTCCTGCTGCTGCAACATGAGCGGCGTGACGTGGCCGAAGTCCAAGGCGATGGCGGCGACGTCGCCCAAATTACAATGGGAAAGATTGGTTGCCCCAGTCGTCTCAGTGATCGGAAGCGCAATATAGGAGGCCGCCAAACTGGCCACCTGCCGGTGATGAATGCTTTGGATGGCCAGAGTGCTGATCGAACCGACGGCCACGGAATTGGATTGCAGCGCCGTGGAACTGGGTCCGGCAAAGGCTTGGACCGTGGTGATGTTGGTGCGGTAGGGGGCCAGCCACAGGGACAACCGCCCGGCATTGGTAAACACCAGTAATTTACGGTCGTTAAAATCGCACGAGTCCCAATTGCCGGTGTCCAAGAGCGGAGTGCCGGTAACGCTGGCGTTGTAAACCTGCACCCGAACGGTGTTGAACATGTTCGCCAAAAAGGGAAAACTCGCGGTGTCGCTGAGGTTGTCCACCACCGCCAGCGTGTTCAGGTTGGTCACGGCGTCCGGTTGCGGCAGGTAGGACCAGGACGGGAATTGATGCTGCCGGTTGTAGGCCCGCACCCCAAGGCTATCCATCGAGAAGGACGGCCCCAAGGGATTCAAATATTGCTGGACGAATTCAGGGAACAGCTTGGAAACGACATTCTCCGAATCCAAATTGAGAATGTTGGTGCCGCCCCGCACATACTGTTCCACCCATTGCAGGGCGGTGTTATAATTAGTGGGCAGGTAGTCGTAGAGGTTGACGCCCTCCTCAATGTCGTGGTCTTTGAGCCACGGGAAAATATTGACGGTGTTGGTGCCGATATTGGCGACGACCCACGGATAATTCACGGTCAGCAAACTGTTGGTAATCCAGGGAATGCCGTTGGGATATAATACGCCGCTGACTTGCACCTCCCAAAGCTGGCTGATGTGGCTGGCGGACATGGAAAGGTTGTTGTTCGTCGGGAACACATAAGCCGCTGAATAGCCCGCCTGCCGCAGCAGATAAACCAGCAGGGCGCACTGTTCAATCGGTGAACCCTGCCCTTCCAGGAACGTGCCCAGGGCGCTGCGGTCAATCCCGCCACAGGTGATTTGTGGGTTGACCGTTAAGCCCGCATTTCCGGTGGCATACGGGTCCGTCAGTTCAATCTGATTGATGACGTAGCTGGCCAGCGCCAGCGGGTCTTTGTTCATGTCCAACACAAATTGATCCAATACCGGATGCCGCCGCAGTTCCGGGCTGGCGTCGAGATTGGTGTAAGCCGGGGTGTTGGTCAGCACATACTGGTTCGTCACCGCCAGATTGAGGCCGGTCGGCCCCACCACCGTTGCGTCGGCATAGGTGGGCGGCAGGGGCGTTCCCTGAAAGAACAGGCGGTCCACATAAATGGATTGCAGCGGCGATAGCTGGCTGAAATCCAGCGTGTAGAGGGGGGTGGCCGTCCAGACGTTGGACGCATTGACCGCCATCGGAGCAAGCACATTGCTGCCCACTTGGACTTTGCCCAATACGGCGACTTGGTAGAAATAGTTCGTGGAACTGGCGGTGTGGGTCAACTCATAGGCCGTCAAATCAAAGTTGGTGATGACCTGGCCGTTTAGCCATGTCAGGCCAAATTCCTCATCTTGGGGGTTGGCGCTGTCCAGAAATTGCACGGTGGTGGTGAGTCCGTTAGTAGTCAGGGTGACGGACGCGCCATTGGCCATGAACGTGTCCCAAAGATTGGAATCGGCGCTGACCGTTCGCCGGGGCAGAGGGATGTAAAAGACATTGAGCGGAGCGACATTGCTCACTCCCGCTGTGAAATTCGCGGCACTGAACACCGAGATTTGGATGACGTTGGTGGCGGCGGGGGTGCTTTCGTCGAAGCCCCCGGCATAGACTCCGAAGCGGTAAGGTTGGTTCGGGAACAACGGCGAGCCGCCGCCCTGACTGCCAAACGCCGCCACGGGGTTGCTCACCGGGATGACGTTCAGGTTGGTGCCGGTGCCCAGGGAGTCCGCCACCGAAAGCGTCGGGTTGGATACGCTCAAAAACCAGGGCGGGGAATTGGAATAGCAGTAAGCATCGCCGCCGGTGGCATTCAGGGCCACGCCCTGTTCCAGATCAATCGGCACGACGATGGAGCAAAAATCCACATTGTTGATGGTGGAACTGGTGAACCAATAGGAGTCGCCCCGCATAAATTCGCCCCAGCGGGCGGGCGGGGTGGACGCAAAACTTTCCGTGGGGATCAGTTGCAAATTGGCCACGCCGGGCGAGAAAATATCCCCATTGCCGAATTGGCCGTAGGCGTTATCGCCCCAAGCCCAAACCGCCCCATTGGTGGTCATGGCCAGGCAATAGTCCTGACCGGCGGCATCGTAGCCCTCCGCATATTTGACAAAGGGCGGTGCCGGGGCCAGTGGTGAAGGTACGGTGACAACGGCACTGAGAAACCCCCAAGTCAAATTTTGGCCGTTCGTCAACGTTGCCGCCGTGGTCAAAAAGCCCGCGCCGATGGTCTGCACTCCGTTCAGGCTGCTTACCAGCGTGGGGACGTTTACGTTGGCTGTGTTTCCCAACCCCAACTGGCCTTCATTGTTTAGCCCCCAAGTCCAGACGGTTCCATTGGCCTTCAAAGCAACCGTGTGAAACTTCCCGGCGGCAATATCCACGACATTGCTCAGGACGGCCACCGGCGTGGGGGCAAAGGTGTTTTGGCCGTTGCCAATTTCGCCATAAGAACCATATCCCCAGCACCATACGGTGCCATTGGCATCCAGTGCCACCCCATGATAACCCCCGGCCACGACTTTGACCGCGTTGGTCAGACCGGAAACCAAAACCGGTTGATTGGTGGAGGTGGAGGTTCCGTTGCCAAGTTGGACTTGGGAATTGGTGCCCCACGCCATCACGCGGCCATTGGCCAAAACGGCCAGCGAAAAATTGGCTCCCCCGGAAACCTGAATTGCGTTGGTGATGCCGGACACCGGCACCGGCACCGCGCTGGCGGCATAGTTGCTGCCATTGCCAAGCTGCCCGCCGTAATTGTCGCCCCAGGCCCAAACAGTCCCGTTGGTGGTCACAGCCAGTGAGTGCTGCCACCCGGCGGCAATCCCGGCAACGCCGTTCAAAGCAGCTAACCGCACGGGAAAGGTGCTGCTGGTCAGATTGCTGATGCCCAGTTCGCCGACCTGATTCGTTCCCCACACCCAAACGCTGCCGTCGGAGCGCAAGGCCAGCACTTGGTTCACCCCGGCGGCGATGCTTAACGTCGTCATTTGCCCCGAGGCGGCGCGGAGGGTGCCCGCGCTGAGGATGATAAGACCCAAAAGGAATACGGTGCGGATGAATTTCATAATCAATTTCGGCAAAGGGTGGACCGCTATTGGGTGAGATTGCTGCCGTTGGTGGGACTGTCAATAAACACCGCCAAAGCCCCCAAGGCCGGGTTGTTGGGGTCGGCGGCTTTCCACAGGAAATTCGTATCCACGACCGCTTGAAAAAATTGCGACTGCCAGACGCCCATGCTGACCGTGAAATTGGTCTGCCCGGTGCCGCCATTGGTCACCGCCTGCCACGACACCGACGAGTTGGCCAGGGCCGGAATCCAGTATAGATCATAATTAACCGTGCTGAGTCCGTTAGTTATTGTGATGATAAACTGGTTGCTCACCGCTGGCGTGATGGTCAGCACCGGCGGGGGCGAACTTTGCGCCCGGGCTTTGGCCAGCAGACCCAAAAAGCCCGCCACCAACAGGGAGCGGGCCACCAGGACGGTCAGGTGATTCGACGGTTGATTTCCTTGGTTAAACGTCTTCATATTTATGTTTTTGTTAATTCCCCTCGCATGTATTTAACTGTTCCTAATCCAAATGCAAGCAACAAAGCGGTTACGTTCGAGGCTTTCCAAATTTTGCCGTGAGGTTCCCCGCTTCCTAAGCCCGGATCTTTCAGTTGTTGTTTGCATAAGAAGTATTGCTAGGATTGCACCCCTTTGTCAATCATATTTCCCCATGAGATCAAAATTCCGGTCTGGCAGGCTTAAACAGTGGCCAAAAAAACGCTTCAATTCAACATCCGCATGTCGGAAGAACAACGGGCAGAACTGGAAGAAATGTGTCGGCGGCGCGGGCGTCCGTTGAGTTTTCAAGTCGAGCACATGATTGCCCTGGCCAAGCTGGTGATTGAATTTTGCGACGGCAACGACGACTTGGAAATTGTGCAGGAACGTCTCGTGACCGCCAAAAAACGTGTGCCGAAAAAGAGCGGCTGAACCGTTAATGAGTCGGTTTCGCACCCGCCCCACAAGACCGTGCGCCTCCGCATCATCCCTTTGGAATGGATTTGTCATGCGGTAGTGCCTGTTTCGACATGGGAAAGAATGCGCGTGACAAAATCGGAGGGTTCAAACGGTTTCGTTATGTAATCCACCGCTCCCAATTCAAGACCATGTCGGGCATCCTCTTGAGAACGTCGCCCCGAAACGAATACCACTGGCGTATGCCGTAACCGCACATTTTTTTTCAGCCTACGACAAAATTCAAAGCCGTTTAGGCCGGGCAAGTCCACGGCCAGCGTGATCAAATCAAAATCCCCGGCTTGTGCCAGTGCCATTCCTTTTGCTCCCTTCCAAGCCGCCGCCACCTCGCACCCGGCGCGGGTCAGCACATGCACCATCATCATGGAAACGCCGGGTTCGTCTTCAATTAGTAGAATCCGAATCTTTGCCTTCATAAATCCAATCCCCAACCTGTTTTCTTGGTTTTCCTCATTCCGTCGTGTGACCTTAAGCACGTTTAATCCCTTTTTCGAGGGAAGGCAAGCATAAAAAACACAGTATGCTGGGTGTATGTATCGCTTGCATCCTGTTTTAGTTAATGGGCAATGCCGTTGAAGCCAAATCATCGCCGTGTGGTAGGCGAAAAAATCCGAGCCTGCCGCAAACAAGCCGGTTTCACTCAGGAGAAACTGGCGGAGAAGTCGGACTTGCATCATAATTTCATCGGCGAGGTTGAGCGCGGCAACATGGAAATTTCCCTGACATCATTGTTGAAAATCGCCAAGGCTTTACAAGTGAAAGTGCGCGATTTGGTGGAGAACCTTTAATTGGTTGGTAGACTTTTCACAGCCCTAAATAAGATGCTTTTCGCCAGGGCTTTGCTGCTCTCATCGCTTGCGGTATTCGATTTCCGATTCAATTTGCCGCCCTTTCCCCACCCGAGATAAGTTCAAATCCTATCAAGCCAGCGGTTGGTACTTTTCCAAACCGGGCCGAATAATGGGTTTCCCCCGTCGCCAAGACAGCGGGATTTGCAATTCCCCTTTCAGACGACGCCTTGCAAATCCTGCTGACTTGGCTCCCCCCGCTCCCGCTCCCTGGTTAAAACTTCCAAGCCGCCGCTCCCCTCCGCTTTTTGGCCCGCCCGCTGATCCGCGCCCCCTTCCCCCGCGCGGGCGGCCAGGCCAAACGCTCCGTTTCGCTCACGGCTTGGAAGTTTTTCCAGCGAGCCGGGACAAAACGCGCCGGGCAGGCTTCCTGCCAACTTTAAGGCCAGGCAGCCCGCCCGTCCCGCCCGCTGCGCGGATAATGTGGCTGGTGCCTTCGGCGACTCTGCGAGGCCAGAGGATTTTGGTCAGTGTTTTTACATGGCGCCTTTTTGTTTTATCCCGCCGCCGCCCATGTCTCCCCGTATGCCGCTTGCTGCTCCGCCATTTTTTTCAAGCCTTTGACGCCCGCTCGCGCGGGGCGGTCTTTTTTCCGGCGACGAAAAGCAGGAGGCCCGCCAGCGACCCGGCTATCCGATAACGCCGCAGTTTTCGCTGTCAGGCCTCCTGCCCGCCGGAAAAAAAACCGAGTTCAGTTCAAAAAACGGCTCCGCCTTGGTGAAGCAAGCGGCATACGGCGAGACACGGACGGCGATGATCAAAAAAAAGCTTATGAAAAACAAATTATCAGTTGAAGCAGCAGCGCCAGCAAACGCCGTCCAGCAATCATCAACCCGGACGGGT
>Ga0302275_10007172_pt1 | contig 10409 bp, 3 predicted proteins | sample III_Bog_N2_2_FD_200229 | JGI IMG/M metagenome (GOLD analysis project Ga0302275, IMG submission 200229) | Peat permafrost microbial communities from Stordalen Mire near Abisko, Sweden - III_Bog_N2_2 | ecosystem: Environmental > Terrestrial > Soil > Wetlands > Peat | place: Sweden: Abisko... | reverse complement strand
CAACTTTTTTTCGAACTATGCGCCGCTGACGCCGGCGGTGGCCCAGGACCTGGTGGAGGATGCGATCGGGTTCAACCAGTTCTCGGAACCAATGCGGAAGTTGATTGCGGACGTGGCGGCCACCGGGTCGCCGGATTACTTTGTTTCCTCGGCGCATCCGCGGGTGGTGGAGGGGAAGCCGAGCAAGAATCCGCGTTATTTGCAGAAGCGGCCGGATTTGGTGAATCCGCAGGCGAGCCACCTGGCGGAGATGGCGGCGCGGCTGCGGCGGCGGGTGCCGTTGAGCGAGCCGCTGCTCACGCCGGTGAACGTGGTGCTGCCGGGGCGCCGGAACAATCCGCCGGAGCCGGGGGTGCGGGCGCTGGCGTGCTACAATCCGATTCATTATTTCGAGCTGCCAGAGCTGTTCATGGAATTTATTTGCAGCATGACGGGCAAGTCGCCCTCGACGACGGGGGCGGGCTCCGAGGGGGCGCTGACCAAGGGGCCGTTCAACGCCCTGCCGCCGATCATGGATTTGAACAACGCGCTGGTTTCCTGGCTGCTGACGGAGCACAGCGGGTTTGTGACGGCGGCGGGTTATGTGGGGCCGAACGTGCGGGTGGATCATGACGTGAGCTTGATTGTGCCGGAAGTCTTTTGCCGGATGACGGTGGAGGAGCGGGACCCGAAGTTCCTGATTGCCAGCCATTTTCTGGAACGGTGCGAGGATTTTGAACACCAGGGCAAAAAGATCCTGGCCAGCCGGCTGGGCTACCGCATCAACGCCCGCTTTGTGCACGCGTTTTTCGGGCGGGTGTTTAATCATCCGCACGCGGTGTTCACGGAGGACATGCTGCGTCCGGAATTGCAGAGCATGGACATGTTTGTGGACGGCATGGATAATATCATCACCACGCAGAAGCGGGTGTCCGCGATGTATTTTGCGGATGGCAGCATTGCCCAGGCGTGTCCGCCGCTGCAGGCGCTGCTGCACATCATGGCCAATGACCATTGGGAGGGCAAAGGCCTGGAACATCCCGAGGTGCGGGTTTTGTTTACGCGGGAAAACTTGCTGGCGAGCGCGTGGTACGCGGCGCGGCTGGCGGCGAAGCAAAAGGTGGACCGGGCGCTGTGGAAGCGGCACACGGAGTATCTGGGCCAGTTTCTGAAGAAAACCAGCCATGCGGATGTGGCGGAAAAGCTGCAAATCAGCAGCCGGCTGGCGCAGGCCCGCAAATATTTGGAAGTCATCGAATCCCCCGGATATGTCGCCGGCCTGGCCGGCACGCTGGGGGCGGAACCGGTGGAAGCTTATTTATAACCTGGAGATTGCGGAAACGATAAAACCGTCAGTCTGGCGGACCGGACACAAGCCGGCCCCCGCCATTGAATAAATCAACAATTTATGTCCATTCACGTAGCCCTGCATCATAAAACGCATTACAAGTACGACCGGCTGGTCAACCTGGGCCCGCAGGTGATCCGGCTCCGGCCGGCCCCGCACGCCCGCACCCGCATTCTGAGCTATTCGCTGCGCGTGGAGCCGGAGGATCATTTCATCAACTGGATGCAAGATCCGCAGTCGAATTACGCGGCGCGGCTGGTCTTTGAAAAGCCCACGCGGGAATTTCTGGTGGAGGTGGACCTGGTGGCGGAAATGTCCGTGCTGAATCCCTTTGATTTCTTCCTGGAACCCGAGGGTGAAAAATTTCCCTTTGTTTATGACCCGCTCCTGGAGCATGAGCTGGCACCCTTCCAGCGCAAGTGCTGGCTGACGCCGCAGTTCACGAAATATTTGAACCAGGTGCGCCGGGACATCCTGAAGGAAGTCAACCCGCTGGGGCCGCAGCAAAAAACCGTCATTCCCGAGGCCGACCGGATGCGGACAATCGATTTCATCGTCGCGGTGAACCAACGGTTGTGGCAGGACATCAAATACACCATCCGGCTGGAGCCGGGGGTGCAGACGCCGGAGGAAACGCTGATCAAGATGAGCGGTTCCTGCCGGGATTCGGCGTGGGTGCTGTGCCAGTTGTTCCGGCACATGGGGATGGCCTCGCGGTTTGTGAGCGGCTACCTGATCCAGCTCAAGGCGGACCAGAAGTCGCTGGACGGGCCGAGCGGCACGGAGAAGGATTTCACGGACCTGCACGCCTGGTGCGAAGTGTTTTTGCCGGGTGGCGGCTGGGTGGGGCTGGATGCGACCTCCGGGTTGCTGGCGAGCGAGGGCCACATTCCGCTGGCCTGCACACCGGATCCCTCCAGCGCGGCCCCCATCAGCGGGGGAGTGGACGAATGTGAATGCGAATTCGCCTTTGAAATGGGCGTGACACGCATCTATGAGTCGCCGCGGGTCACCAAACCTTACACGGAGGAGCAATGGCAGAAGATTGAGGTGCTGGGCCAGGCGATTGACAAGGATCTGACGGCCAACGATGTGCGGCTGACGATGGGCGGCGAGCCGACGTTTGTGTCGATTGACGATCCGGACGGCCCGGAATGGAATTTCACGGCGGTGTCGCACAAAAAGCGGCTGCTCTCGGGCGAGTTGATCAAGCGGTTGCGCAAGCATTTTGCGCCGGGGTCGCTGCTGCATTACGGGCAGGGCAAGTGGTATCCGGGCGAGCCGCTGCCGCGCTGGGCGCTGGCGGCCTACTGGCGCAAGGACGGGGTGCCGATCTGGAAGGACGACTCGCTGATCGCGGACGAGTCCAAGAATTACGGGCACGGGGCGCGCGAGGCGAAGGAGCTGTTGTCGCGGATCGCCAGCCTGACGGGCGCGGATCCCAAGCATCTGATTCCGGCCTACGAGGACGCGTTTTATTACACCTGGAAGGAGCGGCGGTTTCCCGCCAATGTGACGCCGGAAAAGAGCAATTTGAAGGACAAGCAGGAGCGTGAGCGGATCGCGCGGATTTTCCAGCAGGGCCTGAATTCGGTGGTGGGTTACTCCCTGCCGCTCAAGCGGGTGGGCGACGGCTGGATTTCCGGTTCGTGGTTTTTGCGGGATGATGACACGCTGTGGCTGATTCCCGGGGATTCGCCCATGGGGCTGCGCCTGCCGCTGGACTCGATTCCGTGGGTGGCCGAGAAGGATTTCCCGTGGCAGCGGCCGCAGGATCCCTCGGACCCGAACCTGCCGGAACTGCCGAAGGAATTTCCGTATCGCGCGCGGCCGGAGCTTTCCGGTCAGCGGTTTCTCACCGGGACGGGCGCGGCGACGCTGCCGGGCCAGGGGCCCGGGCAGCGCGCCCAAAAACTGGGGGACGCGGGCAAGCTGCGTCCGGACCAGGAATTTCCCCCGGACCAGGATCCGTTGCGCCGGCCGGCGCCGGGCGAGAGCGCGCCGTGGATCATTCGCACGGCCCTGTGCGTGGAGCCGCGCAACGGGCGGCTGCATGTGTTCATGCCGCCGGTGGAAACCACCCAGGATTATCTGGACCTGGTCGCGGGCATCGAGGCGGCGGTGACCGAAATGGGCGTGCCCGTGATCATTGAGGGGGAAACGCCCCCGCGCGATCCGCGCCTGAACAAACTGGCGGTGACGCCCGATCCCGGGGTGATCGAGGTGAACATGCACCCGAGCAAGACGTGGGACGAACTGGTGAGCCGCACGAACATCCTGTACGAGGAAGCGCGGCAGACCCGGCTGGGCACGGAAAAATTCATGCTGGATGGCCGGCACACGGGCACCGGCGGCGGCAACCATATTATTATTGGCGGCGAGGCCCCGGCGGATTCCCCGGTGCTGCGCCGGCCGGATTTGCTGCGGTCGCTACTGGGTTACTGGCAAAACCATCCCTCGTTGAGCTGGCTGTTCAGCGGCCTGTTCATCGGACCCACTTCCCAGGCCCCGCGCATTGACGAGGCTCGGAACGATTCCTTGTACGAAATGGAAATTGCGTTCAAGGAAATGGACCGGCAGACGAACCTGTTTGGCAAGACGCCGCCGTGGCTGGTGGACCGGCTGTTTCGCAACCTGCTGATGGACGCGAGCGGCAACACGCACCGCTCGGAATTCAGCATCGACAAGCTGTACGCGCCGGAGAGCAGCAGCGGCCGGCTGGGGCTGGTGGAAATGCGGGCGTTTGAAATGCCCCCGCATGCCCGCATGAGCCTGGCGCAGCATTTGGTCCTGCGCGGCCTGGTGTCCAAGTTCTGGAAGGAACCCTACCGGAATGAACTCGTGCGCTGGGGCACGGACATCCATGACCGGTGGATGCTGCCGCATTTCTGCGAGACGGATTTCCGGGATGTGATCGAGGACCTGCGGAACGCGGGTTATCCCTTTGAATTCGACTGGTTTGCGCCGCACTTTGAATTCCGCTATCCGCGCATTGGCGATCTGTCCCAGCGGGACATTCAAATTGAATTGCGCACGGCGCTGGAACCCTGGCATGTGCTGGGCGAGGAACCGGGCGGCGGCGGCACGGTACGGTATGTGGACAGCTCGGTGGAACGACTGCAAGTGAAGGCCAAGGGGCTGGTGGGCGACCGGTTTGCGATCACGTGCAACAATCACCGGGTGCCATTGCATCCCACGGGCACGAATGGCGAGGGTGTGGCGGGGGTGCGTTATCGCGCCTGGCAGCCGCCGGTCTGCCTGCAACCGACGATTCCGCCGCATGCGCCGCTGCGGTTTGATCTGTACGACACTTGGAACCAGCGTTCGCTGGGCGGTTGCACTTATCATGTGGCGCATCCGGGCGGCCGGGGTTATGATACTTTCCCGGTGAACAGCTACGAGGCGGAGAGCCGCCGGCTGTCGCGCTTTTTCCGCCAGGTCCACACGCCCGGCAAACAAGCCATCCCGCCGGCCCAGGTCAACGGGGACTTCCCGTTCACACTGGATTTGCGCAATGTCTGAGAATCAGAATAATGATAACGGCCAGGCCGGCACACCGACGGTCCTCACCCGGGAAACCCCGGGCGAGGGCGTTGAGTCGCGTCCGGCTGCCACGGCCAAATCCTCCGTGTTCGCCGACTACCGGCGCACGCCGGGCTTGTTTGACGAGTGCCTGACGGCGGCGGGGGAGGTGCGCCCGCATTATGCCGGGTTTCTGGAAAGCCTCCAGCAGACGGGTCCGGAAGAACTGAAACGCCGCTGGGAAAATTCGCGCCGGCTGGTCCATGAACAGGGCATTGCCTACAATGTTTACGGGGACGTGCGGGGCATGGAACGGCCCTGGCAGCTCGACCCGGTGCCGCTGGTCATCGGGCCGGAGGAGTGGAGCGGGCTGGAAAGCGCGCTGATCCAGCGGGCGACGCTGATCAACCGGATTCTGGCGGATTGTTACGGCGCGCAAAGCTTGATCCGCTCGGGCTGGCTGCCGCCGGCGCTAGTGTTTGCCCAGCCGGATTTCCAGCGGTCCTGCCATGGGATCCGGCCGGCGGGGGACAAGTTTTTGAGCTTTTACGCGGCGGACCTGGCGCGGTCGCCGGACGGGCGGTGGTGGGTGACCTCGGACCGCACGCAAATTCCCACCGGGGCGGGTTACGCGCTGGCGAACCGGCTGGTGACCTCGCGCGTGCTGCCGGAATCCTTCCGCGACTGCCGGGTGCAGCGGCTGGCCGGATTTTTTGCGGCGGCGCAAAAATCCCTGGCGGAACTGGCGCCCCCCGGCACCGAGAACCCGCGGGTGGTGCTGCTGACCCCCGGGCCCTACAACGAGACGTATTTCGAGCAGGCTTACCTGGCCCGTTATCTGGGGTACACATTAGTGGAGGGGCAGGACCTGACGGTGCGGGACGACCGGGTGTTTTTGAAAACGTTGTCCGGGCTGGAGCGGGTGGACGTGGTGCTGCGCCGCGTGGACGACGAGTTTTGCGATCCACTGGAGCTGCGCAATGATTCCATCCTGGGCGTGCCCGGCCTGGTGGACGCCGCCCACGCGGGCACGGTGACCATTGCCAACGCCCTGGGCAGCAGCCTGCTGCAAAGCCCGGCGTTCCTGGCGTTTCTGCCGGGCCTGTGCCGGCATGTGCTGCGCGAGGAATTAAAACTGCCGTCCGCCGCCACCTGGTGGTGCGGGCAAAAATCCGCGGAGAAATACGCGCTGGAGCATTTGGACACCCTGTTTGTCAAACCCGCCTTCCGATCGCGGGTGCGCGGGATGAAGCCCGGTCAGAAAATGACGAAGCTGGAGCGCGCGGAACTTGCACGGCGCATCCAGTTCCAGCCGCATGAATTTGTCGCGCAGGAATGGGTGGAACTGTCCACCGCCCCGGCCCTCGGGGAGGATGGCATCAACCTGGCCCCCCGGCGCGTGACCCTGCGCGTCTACCTGGTGGCCACGGAAACCGGCTACAGTGTCATGCCCGGCGGGCTCACCCGCGTGGCCCCGGTGAGTGACCATCATTCCGTCTCCATGCAAAAGGGCGGCGCCAGCAAGGACACCTGGGTGCTGAGCGACCAGCCGGTGCCCGAACTCTCGCTGCTGGAGCCGGCCGGACAAATCATTGAACTGCGCCGCACGGGCAACAATCTGCCCAGCCGCATGGCCGACAACTTTTTCTGGCTGGGCAGGTATACGGAACGGGCGGACTCCGCCACGCGCCTGCTGCGCAGCGCCCTGCTGCGCTTCAGTCCCGAGCGGGGCGGTGGCGAGCTGCCGTTTCTCACCCCCCTGCTGCAGACTCTGGAACGCCAGGGCCAGTTGCCGGTCCATCGCAAGCCCGCCCCGTCGCAAAGCCAAAGCCAAAGCCAAAGCCAGGGCCAGGGCCAGAGCCCGGCCCGGGGGACGGTGGCCACCCCGCAAACCTCCGAGGTGCTGGAGGCCGAGCTGCTCGCCGCCATTTTTGATCCGGCCCGCGATGGCAGCCTCTGCCGGATTGCCGATCATTTGCAACGGCTGGCCATGTTCATCCGCGACCGCACCTCGAACGATTTATGGCGGGCGCTCAATCAACTGGGCGTGCCGCTGGCCCGCGTGCCGGATGGCCCCGTGCTGCTGGCGGCCGACGCGCTGGAGGTCTTGAACCAGACCATTCTCGGCCTGGCGGCGTTTCACGGCCTGGCCCGGGAAAACATGACCCGCGCCCAGGGCTGGCGGTTTCTGGACATGGGCTGGCGCATCGAGCGCGCGGTCTGCCTGTGCACGTTTCTGGATTGCGCCCTCCGTTCGCCGGAGGCCGACAATCCCAGCCTGCTGGAGGCCGTGCTCGAGGTGGCGGACAGCACCATCACCTATCGCTCGCGTTACAATCTCCTGCCCCATATCGTGGCCGTGTACGACCTGGTGCTGCTCGATGAAAAAAATCCGCGCGGCCTGCTCTTTCAATTAAAGCAACTGGTGAAGCACTTTGACCGGCTGCCCCGGGAGAGTTCCAACAGCCCCCTGCAGGTGCTGCTGGAGGAATGCCTCCGGCGGCTCCGGGCGCTGGACCCGGGCGAACTGGGCGGGTTGAAGAGTGACTGGCACATCAGCGAAACCGGCCGGGTGATCCAGGCCACTCTGAAGGATCTGCCGCTGCTCTCCAATGCCATGGCGGCCAGTTATTTTGCGCATTCGGAAATTTCCCGCACGGGGGGCGGAGTGCGGCCATGATTTACAATATCATTCATCGCACGGTTTACCAATACAGCGCGCCCGTCACGGTCTCGCACCACGCGGCGCGCGTGGAGCCGCGCGTGCTGCCCCAGCAGTCGTCCGAGCGCTTTGCCCTGCACATTGATCCCGCGCCGGCCCTGCAAAAAACGCGCACCGATTATTTTGGCAACCGCGTCTGGGGGTTTGCGATCCAGGAAATTCACAACCGGCTGGAGGTGACCGCCACCAGCCGCGTGACCGTGGCCCCGGTCACCGCCCCCGCCCTCGCGCTCTCCGCGCCCTGGGAAAAGGTGGTGGAACTCTTCTCCGACCCGGTGTCGCCGGAGGTGGTGGAACCCTACCAATTTGTGTTCGATTCCCCGCTGCTGCACGTTTCCCCGGAATTGGCGGATTATGCCCGGCCGAGTTTCGCCAAGGACACGCCGTTGCTGGTGGCGGTGGCGGATTTGAACCGCCGGATTTTCAAGGATTTTAAATATGACCCGGTGGCCACCACGGTGGCGACGCCGCTCGAGGAGGTGCTGGCCAAGCGCCATGGCGTGTGCCAGGACTTCGCGCACCTGGCGATTGCCGCGGTGCGGTCGCTGGGCATCCCGGCGCGGTACGTGAGCGGTTATTTGCGCACCCGGCCGCCAGAGGGCAAGAAGCGCTTGATCGGCGCGGACGCCTCGCACGCGTGGTTCTCAGTGTATTGCCCAAGCACCGGCTGGCTGGATTTCGATCCCACCAACAACGTGCTGCCCGCCGAGGAACACATCACCCTTGCCTATGGCCGGGACTACACCGATGTCAGCCCCGTGACCGGCGTGATCACCGGCGGCGGCTCGCACCGGGTGGGGGTGTCGGTGGACGTGGAACCGGTGGAGTGAGGTCGGTTGCTAAATTTCCACCCCCGGCAATCGTTCGCCTTCTATGATAATTTCGCTGGCAATCATTCACCCGTGCGAACCGGGTGTCACAGTAAGTCGCGAAGCGTCCTGGAGGGCGGCGGTCCGCCGCCGCTTTTCGCTGTCCAGGGAACGATTACCTGGATCGCTATTTGGAATCATTATTCCGTCAGTGACAGGGTGAGGATATGGATCGCGCGAAATCGCACGTCGGTTGGGCCAAAGCGCCATAGGGCTGGCGCAGCCAGGACGCTATCGCGCGATTCGGAGGTTTCCAGCGCAAGGGCGTTGGCTGATGGCAGGAGAGAGCATTGCAATCGCTTGATTTTACATGCCCTTCCTGCATTGTTGTACCGCAGCCATGAACAACCAAATGTCCCGTTGTGAAATCGAACCCATGGAGACACCGTGGGTTTTGCCGTGCTGGCCAATCGGCTGGTTGATGGCATTGGCAGCCTGGCTGATACTACTGGCCATCCCCGTGGCCGCCGCTCCGCTCCGCCCCAATATCGTTTTGATCCTCGCCGATGACATGGGGTTTTCCGATCTGGGCTGTTACGGCTCGGAAATCGCCACCCCCAACCTCGACCAGCTCGCCGCCGGCGGACTACGGCTCAACCAGTTTTACAACACCCCCCGCTGCTGCCCATCCCGGGCGGCGTTGCTCACCGGGCTGTATCCGCAAGAGGCGGGCATTGGCGGCATGATGGAGGACCGGGGTCTGCCCGGTTATCATGGCGAGTTGAATGACCATTGCGTCACGCTGGCCGAGGTGCTGCACAGCGCGGGTTATCACACCCTGATGGTGGGCAAATGGCATTTGAGCCACATGTATTTCGACGGGAAAAAGCAGTTGAATTTTGAGTCCGACGAACCGTTCTGGGAAAACAAACACGACTGGCCGTTGCAGCGCGGGTTTGAGGAGTATTACGGTACCATCCACGGCGTCAGCAGCTATTTCGATCCGTTTTCCCTGGTGGAAGACAACACGCCGGTCCATGCGAACTCCCCTAACTTTTATTATACGGATGCGCTCAGCGACCATGCGGTGAATTTCATTAAAAAATACGCGGGCGGCAGCGCGCCCTTCTTTTTATATGTGGCGTACACCGCGCCGCACTGGCCGATGCAGGCGCCAGCGGCGGACATCGCCAAATACCGGCCGGTTTACGAGGCGGGCTGGGATGTGATCCGCAGCAATCGCTATCAGCGGGAAATCCAATTGGGGATCATCAATCCGGTCTGGGCTCTCTCGCCGCGCGATCCGCGGGTGCAGCCCTGGGCGCAGGTGCCCAATCACGAATGGCAGGCCAATCGCATGGCGACTTTTGCGGCGATGGTGTCGCATCTCGACCAGGGCGTGGGCCGCATCATGGGGGCGTTGCGAGCGGCCGGGGCCACCACCAACACGCTGGTGATATTCCTCTCGGACAACGGAGCCTGTGATGAAGTGATTTATCCGCAATACTACGATGTGCCCAGTGCCACCCGGGATGGCCGGACGATCAAGGTGGGCAATAGTGATCCGGCCGTTTTTGCGGGGCCGGTGGATGTCTGGCAAAGTTACGGCGTGCCCTGGGCCAACGTCAGCGACACCCCGTTCCGCCTCTACAAACATTTCACCCACGAGGGCGGCATTTCCACACCCTTCATCGCCAGTTGGCCCGCCGTGATCACCCATCCGGGAGCCATTGCCCGTCAGATCGGCCATATCACCGACGTCATGCCCACCCTCGTGGAAGTGGCCGGCGCCGAATATCCGCGGACCTTCAAATCCAAAACCATCCCTCCCATGGAAGGCGCCAGCCTGCTGCCCATCCTGGCCGGCCACGACCGTCCCGAGCGCACGCCCATCTTTTGGGAGCACGAGGGCAACCGGGCCGTCCATGCCGGCCCCTGGAAACTCGTCTCCCGCTATCCCGGCCCCTGGGAACTGTACAATGTGGAAACCGATCGCTCCGAACTCACCAACCTGGCCGCGCAATATCCC
>Ga0302275_10007171_pt1 | contig 10409 bp, 3 predicted proteins | sample III_Bog_N2_2_FD_200229 | JGI IMG/M metagenome (GOLD analysis project Ga0302275, IMG submission 200229) | Peat permafrost microbial communities from Stordalen Mire near Abisko, Sweden - III_Bog_N2_2 | ecosystem: Environmental > Terrestrial > Soil > Wetlands > Peat | place: Sweden: Abisko... | reverse complement strand
GGAACTCACGGGGCTGATGGAGCCGTCGCATCCCTCGCACGAGCTATTCCACGAGTACCACTCAAACGAGTCCAGCAATCCGAATACGATTCTGTTTCACGCACTGGGCGCGTGGCGCACCGGGCCGGCGTTTCACGACGTGCTCTGGAGTCCGGCGTTTATGGTGGCAGCGTCGCAACTGCTCGACGGGCCAGTGCGATTCTGGCATGACCAGCTCTTCTGCAAGCCCGCGCATCACGGCGGCGTGGTGGCCTGGCACCAGGACTATTCGTATTGGACGCGGACCAAGCCCATGTCGCACCTCACGTGCTGGATCGCGCTCGACGACAGCACGATCGACAATGGCTGCCTGCACTACGTCCCCGGAAGCCACAACTGGGAGCTGCTGCCGGTTACCGGACTGGCAGGCGACATGAACGAAATCATGACTGTGCTCAACGAAGAACAGCGGCAGGCTTTTCGGCCGGTGCCGGTCGAGCTGAAACGCGGGCAGTGCACGTTTCACCATCCGCTGACGGTGCATGGTTCGTATGAGAACCGCTCTGAACGGCCTCGGCGGGCAACGCTGGTGAATGCGTTCCGCGACGGCGTGCGCTCGGCGAGTGACGAGCCGCTCTTGACCGGCGTACCGGTCATTCCAAAAGGGCACAAAATGGACGGGCAGTTCTTTCCCTTGCTCTTTGACCCCGGCGTGACGGGGATCTGAAATAGGCGGTCACCCGCCGTCCATCCCCAACTTAAGAAATTCCGCCATCGCCAGACAATTAATCGGTGGTTACTCTCAGAATGCCAGCGTAGCCCCTGGCGCATTGGCGGCACTCACTGTCAGCGTCCAGGTCATTTGCTGATTGGGGCTCTCGGGTCGCGATTCAATTTCGATCTCTTTCGATTCCTTCGGCAGCAATTCAAAGTCATTGTCGCTGAATTCAACTATGAATGGCCCCTGCCCGGTTCCATTCCATACTGAGTTCAAGTGCACAAGATGCGCGTAGCCTCCGTGATTCTCAACTCGAACCTTCGAGTGCACCACGCCTTTGTCTTCGCGCGAACTGCCGGTCTTTGTTACCAGAAGCGTAGTTTCCGGCTGCTCCTTCAGAGTCTGGAACAGCGGCTTCTCGTGAATGGCCAACAGATCTGGCGCCGCCTTTTGAGCTCCAGGGAGCACATCGGCCAGCAGATCCACGGTCAGATCGAAGTAAGCATGAAGCGCCGGATCGTCCGCCAGGTATTGATCGATCGGCAGCTTGGCCGGTTCACTTAATTCTGGCGTGAAACCTGTGAATACCGCAGTCTTGCCGGCCCCGTAAGTGCCAGTCACCAGCAGCGGCTGCTCATTGATATTGAGCTGAACTTTCGACTCCGGTCTGATTGAAACCTGGTTGAACGCGAGTAGCCCGTAGCGCCGCAACAGCTCAACGCTCTCCGATGAAATTCCCGAAGAGCTGGCATCGTCGTTACCCGCGCGTGTTATATCGGTCATCAAACTGGGTGAGGGCAAAGCGCCGCTCACCTGGTACGGGCCAAAACGCACATCCTCGCGCCCCAGGGATTCGACCGGTAGCACCGCAGCCAAGTCTGTAGCTTCAATCAGCGCCGCGTGCCCATCGCCCCCGTGAAAACTCCCCTCGCCTCCGGTAACGATGAATCCAGAGCCCGCCTTCACCGCCTCTTTCAGCGCAACTCCCGTCTCCTTTGGCAGAACTTTTCCAAGGAACTCAAAGCAGCCCACCCAGATCGCGTCATAACGCGCGTGAATCGCGGCTCCATCGTTAAGGTCACGTGACATTTCTGCGACGGAGTTTTCATCGTAGACATCCACGCTCGCTCCCATCGAACGCAGCAAAGCGGCAATTGGTCCAGCGAATTTTGACTGTGCAATCAGCAAAACGCGATGCGAACCTTCAAACGCTGCCGGCGCCACCTTGATGTACGAGATCTCTTCAACCGGCATTCCGCCCGCAGCCTCCCTCGGCAGCGACGCCCGCAAAACATACACTCCTGCCGTCTGCGGCAACGTCAGCGAAAACGTGCCGGCCACAGCTTTATCATCGGCGCGCACTACAACCGGAAAATCCTCAGCCGCAACACGATCGCCGGCAAGCGTCAACAGTTCCGCATGAACCGTTCCGCGAATCTCCCGGTCCATGTCGTTGATCACCCACACAGGCGCGGACCACTCGCTCCCCGCCAATTGAGATTCCAGCGCCTCCTTATATGCAAAACTGATGGCCACTGGGGCCAGCGCGTGCTTCATATACCAATAAGCAATCTTCGGCACGCGATCGTAATCCACAATTGCAAAGCGGAATCCGGGCCCGAGTTCCAAAAAGTCCCAGTTGCGAATGCCATTGATTGGCTCATACTTCTTGCGGCGGTAAGCTTCCGCCGTGTACTGCATCAAAAAGGCCTGGTATAGCTGCGTATCCTCCACCAGTTCCCGGGCTGACTGCGGCTTGCCGTCTACAAAGCGCAAACTCCGATCAATCATTCTTGAGAGACCGACATTCATATTGGCGGTCCAATATGAGTAAGCAGTCCCGTCAATAGGCAAACCAAACCAGTTGGCAGTCTTATCCTTCGTTCCCCATTGCTCTGCGGGCGTCAGATACTTCCCCAGGTTTTCAAACGATGACATCGACGTAGTGCCGTATTCAGAAATAAATCCAGCCTTCGCATCGAACTGTTCTTGATAATGCCGCGGATCCCAATCCGCACCAATCCAGAAGTGCTGTTCTCCCAGGTCGCACAGGCTGGCGTGAAAAACTGCATCCGGCGCAAGCTTTGTTACCAGGTCTTTCATTTCCGACATGAAGGTGTCGTAACCTTGCTGGTCCGTTGCGTAGTATCCGCCCGGGCCAAAACTGCCCCACTCGTTCTTTTCCTTGTCGTGCGCCTCGGCCAGCGGCGAATACTGAATAATCGACGGATGGTTGCGCTCCGCAGTAATAATCTGCGCTACCTCCAGACGAGCCTCTTTCAAAAACGGTTCTCGCCGCGGACTGTCTTTATCCAGCACATGCTGCGGGCCAAACTGCGGAAACGGCATCTCTGCCACAACGAGGATTCCCAACTCATCGCAAAGATCATAAAACTCCGGCTTCTCAACCACCGTAAAATTCACCAGCAGATTAAAGTTGCCGTCGCGAAACAAACGCAGGTCACGCTCGTAATCTTCATGCGTCGGCGTGGAGCGATAGAAGTTTTCAATTGGGAACCATGAAGCCTTGATGAACAGCTTCTGCCCATTCACGTGATAGGCCATATCCGCATCGCGCGTAACAGTTCTTATGCCAAAGCGAACCGTGCGCTCATCGCCTGGCAATCCAGCCTCACTGTCAAAGCCGGCCTTCAGGTCATACAGATTCTGTGGCCCTTTGTCCCAGCTCCACCACAACTTCGCGTTCGGCACCCGCACATCTACTTCCGCCGTTGTCTCGCCGGGCACAGCACGAACCGTCAACGCTGGAATCTCTTGATTCGAACCGGCAAAATTGTCCGGCGTCAATGCCAGGTCAATCTTGCGAGTCTGCGCCTCTCCGGTGGCATTGCCCACCGTGGCCTCGATATGCAGCAACGCGCTTCCATCTTTCTCAATTGAACGCGTTACCACATGTACATCGTCGATCGTCACCTTGCCAAATCTCTTGAGGTGCACGCTGCGCCATATTCCCATCGGAATCGCGGCATTGCCCTGGTCAGGCAGCCCGTCCCAGTTAATGCCAATGTGGTAAGGCAGGTTTGTAAGCGGAGTGCCCAGCGCCATGCTGAAATCGCCATCCATGTATTCGTCAACCGCGCGATCCTTCGGCGCCCATGGATGCGTAACCAACACCGACAGCACATTGTCGCCCCCATAATTCAAGAGCCGTGTCACATCGAACGAGAAACCCACGTAGGTTCCCTCGTGCGTGCCCAACAGGTGCCCATTCAGCCACACAGTTGTGAAATAGTCCGATCCATCGAACACAATCCGGCTCAGCATTCCCGGCACTTCGGCGGGAGCGAGGAAATGCTTGCGGTACCACCACTCCCTGCCGTTCACCGCCATCAGGCCCTTGCTCTCGCGGAATCCGGCAACGCCCGTAAACCCGGCCTGCAATTGTGTGTCTCCAGGAACGGTCACAGCCTGAAAAGCGCCGTCATCAAACTTCACGCCGTCAGCCCCGGCGGCGACACCCGCATCAAAATCGAAAGACCCCATGCGCCAGTCTGAGCCGTCCAGCAGCACATCACCGGCAGCAGATTTGTGAGTATTTCGATCGGTGGCGGCCGCCTGCCCTCGCGGAGCCGCATACCCATTACCAAAACAAACCGATAGGCCGACAATGAAAACTGCACACCTTTGCCACTGCATCTAGCGAACCTCGCTTTTATGAGAACCCCTGATCATAGTCGGGATTCTTGCCTCTATCAAATGGCCCTGGTTAAAGGGCGGCAAGCGAAGCTCGAGGAATCACTGATGCAGTACGCCAACCGGGCTTGCATTCCACGGCAACGGAGTGTAAGCAGAGTGCTGGCTCAGCTAAGTTGTTGATTTTTGGGCGGACGCGGTAGACAGGGCCCCCGCCTGTGAGAGATCCGGGCTACGGGCTCATCTTCTTCCAGCCGCTGTTCATGCCGGGAACATCGGCGACGTACATGTAGGCCTGTGTGCCGGCATTGAAGCCGGACGTGAAAGTGATCGTCGGCGCGACAGTGAGCGTGTTGCCGCTCGCGGTCACCGTCGTCGCCGACAGGTTAACGGAGCACTGCGAATTGCTTAGCGTGCCGGTCGCCCCCGGCTGGCCTGAGGTCGATGTGGTGCCGTCATCTGAAAGCAGCGAAAGCTGATTGCCGGCTGCAAGGTAGGTCAGGTAGCAGCCATTCACCCGATACAGCGTGGTGTTGAACAGCATTTTCACCTCCGCCAGGTTGCCAGCCCCATTAGGAGAACTGGCCACAAAGCTGAACTGCTCGGTGGTCCCAAACCCCGAGGACGGACTGACCGACACCGCGCTCGGCGGCTGCTCCGCCAGGGAGCCCACCATCCACCAGCCCATCGTCTTCCAGCCACTGTTCATGCCGGGAATATCCTGGACGTACATGTAGATCTGTATGCCGGCCTTGAAGCCGGACTTGAAAGTAATCGTCGGCGCGACGGTGAGCGTGTTGCCGCTGGCGGTCACCGTCGTCGCTGACAGGTTAACGGAGCACTGCGAATTGCTCAGCGTGCCCGTCGCCCCCGGCTGGCCTGAGGTCGAGGTGCTATGGTCGTCCGACAGCAGCGAGAGCTGGTTGCCGGCTGCAACATAGGTCATGTCGCAGCCGTTCACCGGCGACCCCATGGTGTTGAACACCATGTTCACGAAGGCCAGGTTGCCGGCCCCATTCGGAGAACTGGCCACAAAATTGAACTGCTGTGTGGTGCCAAATCCCGAGGATGGACTTACCGATACCGCGCTCGGCGCGCTCTCTGGTAGGGAGCCCACCATCCACCAGCCCATCGTCTTCCAGCCAGTGTTCTCGCCCTGGAAATCTTGGACAAACATGTAGATCTGCAGCCCAGCCTTAAAGCCGGACTTGAAAGTAATCGTCGGCGCGAGGGTGAGGGTGTTGCCGCTGGCGGTCACCGTCGTCGCTGACAGGTTAACGGAGCATTGGGAATTGCTCAGCGCGCCCGTCGCCCCCGGTTGGCCTGAGGTCGAGGTATTGTGGTCGTCCGACAGCAGTGAGAGCTGGTTGCCGGCTGCAACATAGGCCAGGTCGCAGCCGTTCACCGGCGACCCCATGGTGTTGAACACCATGTTCACGAAGGCCAGGTCGCCGGCCCCGTTCGGTGAGCTTGCCATAAAACTGAACTGCTGAGTCGTCCCAAACCCCGAGGATGGACTTTCTGATACCACGCTTGGCGGACCAAAAACAGTTACGGGGGCGACCGCCTGCGTGAGCCCATCCGGGGTGTCCGTGGCTGTGTAGGTGTAGCTGCCAACGGTGGTCAACCAAGCAAGGCTGCTGAACGTCGCAATACCGCTTGAAGCAGTGGCCGTGTACACCTTCGAATAGCTGCTCGGTCCAGTCACAGTGAGCGTGACCGTCGCGCTGGAGGTGGTTATCAACTGGTCATTCGCGTCCTCCACGCCTACCGCCACGGTTCCCGGAGCCCACCCCACCAGCAGGGCGGTCGACGGAGGCGTGGTAAACGCAAGACGCCCATTAATTAGTCCGGTGAGGGGAACGGCCTGCGTCACCGCCGGGCTCGCGTTCAGGTTGTTATCGGTCAGTATCAGCGAGCCGTGGTCCGCGCCCGCGACGGGGATAAAGTCCACCGCATAGTCGCAACTCGCTCCCGCAGCCAGGATGCCCGCCGGGGAACTGGCGCTCAATTCCGGGCAGGTGGTGAGGGCGGCTAGTGTGTAGCCGCTGGAAATACTTGGGTTATTGCCTGCGGCCGGAACAGGGAAGGTGAGATCGGCATTGCCGTTGTTCGAAACCGTCACCGTCTGCGGGCTGTCGCTGCTTTCGACCCCCACCGAGGTTTTCGCAAAGGTCAGCGAGGGCGGGTCGGCGTAGTCCAGCTTCACCACGCGGCTGTGGGCCCCATCGGGGATCAAGACGTTCCCGCTCGCGTCCACCGCCACGCTATTCAGGTAGGTGTATCCGCTGGACAGCGCATGAATGGTGGTGTATCCGCCGGCCGCCACAATCTCATACGCGGTACCGTTCCCCCAAAGGGTGACAAAGAGGTTGCCGCTGGCGTCCACCGCGACGCTAGAGACGTCGCTGAGTCCGGATTTCAGGGTTTTGACGGTGGTGTATCCACCCGCCGCCATAATTTCCTTCACTGCACCGTTGCCAAAATCGGCGACGAAGACATTGCCGTTCCCATCCACCGACACGTAATCGGCAAACTGGAAGGATCCGCTGACCAGGTTTTTGACGGTGGTGTAGCCGCCCGCCGCCAAAATCTCATACACAGCACTATTGACCCAATCGGCGATGAAGACGTTGCCGCTCCCGTCCACTGCCACGCCGTTTGGCCCACCGAAACCGAATCCGTCGCCCAGGGTTTTAACGGTGGTGTATCCACCCACCGCCACAATCTCCTTCACCGCATCGGCGTTCCTATCGGCGACAAAGACGTTCCCGCTCCCATCCACCGCCACGCAATATGGGCCGGCGAATCCGCTGCCGAGGGTTTTAATCGTGGGCGACGCCGGGATGCTTCCGTTGACCGCCAAAATCTCCTTAACAGCATATCCATCGGTGATGAAGAGGTTGCCGCTCGCGTCGACTGCTACACAATTGGGCGAGACGGATCCGCTGGCCAGGTAAGTCTGTTTGCTCGGCAGATAACCGCCGGATGTGGTGTCGGCAAAGACTGCCAGCGGCCCGACACCGGTTCCCTGGAGGTAGACGTTGGCGAGCAAGTTTCCGGAGCCGTCGGTGAAAACCACCGCTCCGTAGCGAGCGCCAACGGCCCTCGGCTTAAAGGTCACATTGACTGTGCAATTCGTCGCCGAGGAATACGTCGTTGCCGTGCAGGTGCCGCCCGTGGCGTTGATAAAGTCAAGGTTCGCAGCCCCCTGCGTCACAACTGCAATACTCCCCACCGTCGTGGCAGCCCCAATCCTGAAGCTGAGCGTCTGCGTCCCGCTCGGCGAGCCGACCGCCTGCGAGCCGACATTTAGGCTGTCCTGCTCAGCGAACACCCCCGGCGGCATCGCGCCTACACCGATCGCTGCGGAAGTTCCTGTCAGCGAATTCGTCGAATCGGTTGCGGTGATGGTCTGATTGCCTTGCGTCTTCAGCGCCACCGGAAAACTCCCGATCCCCGCCGTGAGCTTCGACGCCGCCGGCAACACCGCGCTCCCATCCGAACTCGTGAAACTCACCGTGCCGGCGTATGCGGTCATCGTGCTACCACTCGCATCCAATGCCGTAGCCGTAATCGTGAACGGCACATAGGCGCCCACATTGGATGGCGCGGTCACCGAAAAGTGCGTCGCTGTACCGATGAGAGGGGTAAGACCCACTGTGCCTGAGGTGCTGCCCTGGTGGTTGACGTCGCCGGGGTAGCTCGCATCGATCTGGTGCGTCACGGGAGGGCCGACGACCGGGATGCCGCTTGCCGTCGCGGTCGCTGTCTGCATTTGCTGCGTGAGCCACACCCGAAGAGTGACGGTGTACACGGGAAACTGGGTAACGATCAGGTCCGATAAACCGTCGCCGTTGACGTCCGCTGCCGCCGCCCCTGCTCTTTGGTGAGGATCGGGGAGCGGTCCGATCAACGGAGGGCTCGCCACCGTAGCGGTGAAGGCTCCGTTTCCGTTACCCAGCAAGTAACTCGCCGTGTCGTCGGAATCGTTCATGACGGCCAAGTCAAGAATGCCGTCGCCGTTGAAGTCCCCTGGCCAAATGCCGGCCGAATAGGGGAATGTAATTGGGCTCGTCGGTGTCGCCGTAAACGTTCCATCCCCATTTCCCATCATCATCTTCAGGATGGTATTGCCGTGGCCGTCAAGGTAGACGAGGGCCAAGTCCAGCTTGCCGTCGCCGTTGAAATCCCCCACGAGTACATCATTGTTGCCGTTGCCCGTTGCCACGCCTGGGGCAGCGGTGAACGTTCCGTCGCCATTGCCCAGCAGGATGGACACCGAATTATTGCTGGCATAGGAATTCGAAAAGGCCAGGTCCGGTATGCCATCGCCGTTGAAGTCCCCCACCGAGACGACCCAGGGCTCGCCAGGCGCTGGCGCGTTCGGCGCCGCTGTAAACGTTCCGTCCCCGTTACCCAGCAGAATCGTCAAGTAAGGGGTCAGAGGCCCTCCATACTCATCGGGCGCGTTCGCTACGGCCAGATCCAGTATGCCGTCGCCATTGAAGTCCGCCACCACGACGCTGTTAGGCCAGCTGCCCGTGGCCAGGCTCGACTTGGCCGTAAACGTTCCGTCCCCATTGCCGAGGTAGATGTTTACCGTGCTGACCACAGGGCACGTAGCGACGTTTATCGTGCTGATCCGAGGGCACGTAATGGCCAGATCCGGTATGCCGTCGCCGTTGAAGTCCGCCACTGCGATGGCAGCGGACCCCCCGCCCACCTCCACACTCGACTTGGCCGTAAATGTTCCGTCCCCATTTCCCAGCAGAATCGGCACGTCCGTGTCCCAGCCGTCCGCCAAGGCGATGTCCACTATGCCATCGCCGTTGAAGTCCGCCGCCGCAATGCCCTTGGGGTTGTTGCCCACATCGACATGCAGAGTGTTCAACCAGCTAAATCCCGGCGTGCCCGCGCCCAGTGTTGCCGTGTCGAGCACGGAATTCTCGTCGCTCGTGTCCAGAAAGGACACCGTGCCGGTTGGCGAGGCGATCCCGTTAGGGCCAGTGACCGTCGCTGTCAGGGCGTAGTCTTCAGGATCGCCACTTTGCGCGATGGCCGTCGTTGTCGGATACACCCCGGTCGCCGCCTGCCCGGTCACCGTCAGCGCCGCCGTGGCTGATGCGCTGGCTGCGTTGCCCTTCGTTCTGAGAAACACTGCCTTGTAGCTGTGGCTTCCGATCCCCGGACGGAACTTCATCGCCGCCGTCCCCCCCTGGGTAAGCTGCGCCGTCCCCAGCAGATGGATGTCTGTGCAGGACTTCGCCGAGGCGTCGCAGAAGTTCACTGTGCCCAGCTGCACTGCCATGCTGCCGGCATTCACTGTCGCGGTTAGAGTTACCACCGTCGTCGCAGGAACTTCCGTGACCGCAACGCCGCCTGAAGTCACCGTAAGTGTCGTGGTGGTCGCGGATTGGGCGGCCCAGGCGTACTCGACGCCGCCGCAAAACATCACGAACATGGCCGCAAACAAAATTGCTACAGGCTTCAAGCAGGTGGCAGGAAACATCCCCTTGGCAGACGGCATGGGAGCTTCGCTTTCTGAAGCATGGCGTGGAGACCCAGGCGCAACCATCTTCTATACGAGTGACTAGCTTGCCCGCCAGCGTGGAATAAGTTGGCTGATTGTTCTCTGGGTCAAACGACCGGCACAAATCTAACCAGAATGCCCGCGAGCACGAACGAGTTGCCGGTAGTCTGATCCCGCAAACCCATCCAGGCAGTATCCTGCATCACAGCTCCGACACTTTCCCGCGCTGGTCTACCTATTCGTCAGTTATGAGGTGCTTCTAGCGGGCGGCGAATGTTGCCTTCGTTTTCGTGGCAGCCCTAGCCGAATCTTGCGAGAGTTTCGCAGTACGCAATCACCGTTAAGATATTGATTCTTTGGTGGACGCGGTAGGAATCGAACCTACAACCTGTCGGTTAAGAGCCGTCGAATTTGCCGACCCTCCCGCAGCTATCGGTTGCTATAAGCTCCTATCCTTTGTGCACTTTGCCGATTCCCCCCTTCCCGCCAATCGTTACCCATACATCCCAGATTATGCCCTATTTT
>Ga0302275_10007170_pt1 | contig 10410 bp, 9 predicted proteins | sample III_Bog_N2_2_FD_200229 | JGI IMG/M metagenome (GOLD analysis project Ga0302275, IMG submission 200229) | Peat permafrost microbial communities from Stordalen Mire near Abisko, Sweden - III_Bog_N2_2 | ecosystem: Environmental > Terrestrial > Soil > Wetlands > Peat | place: Sweden: Abisko... | reverse complement strand
GCAGGCGCAGCAGCCGGCAACTCCCGCAGCCGCTCCAGGCCAGCCGGCATCGCCGCAGTTGACCGCGGGCTCCGCACAGGCTCCCGCAGCCACCCCGGCCATTGCCGCGGCGCTCCAGACCCTGACCACGGTCGAAAACGAAAAATACAAAATCGTTTTCACCAATCGCGGCGCGCAGGTGAAGCAGTGGATTCTGAAGAACTACAGTGACACCGCCGGCAAGCCACTGGATCTTGTCCAGCCCCAGGTTGCCGCGCAGTTCGGCTTCCCGCTCTCGCTGTTTACCTATGAGCCGGCCCTTACCGCGCAGTTGAACGAGGCGCTCTACCAGGTTTCCACCACCGGCGCGCCGCCTTCGCCCACCGGCCTGGTGCTGGCCCCCAACGCGCTCACCTTCCACTACTCCGCCAACGGCCTGGACGTGGTCAAGACCTTCCGCTTCGACTCCAGCTACGTCGTCGGCGTCGATACCCAGGTCACGCGCAACGGCGTTCCGGTCCGCGCGCTGGTCCAGTGGCCGGCCGGTCTCGGCGATATGGAAGAGTTTCTTCCTGCGTCCCTGACCCGCAGCCCGGTCCGCACCTCCGTCTCCTCGCAGTTCGCATGGTCTCTCTACAGCAAGCAGGACTCGACCAACGCCGCCAAGCTCAGCGGCAACAACACAGTCGACCAGCCGTATGAGTACGCGGCCATCTCCGATCTGTACTTCGCGGCGGCCTTCCTGCCCGATACTCCAGATCGCGCCACCCTGGTCACGCTGCATCACACCGTCGACCTGCCCGGCGATCTGACCGACCCCAACAGCAAGAAGCGTCCCGCCGATGTCATCGGCCTGGCCATGGGCGACAGCAGCGGCGTCACCCACCTGCGCCTCTTTGCCGGACCCAAAGACACCGACGCGCTCAACGCCATCCGCGCCACCGGCCCGGACGGCAAGCCCACCGGCCCCTCACTCGAGTCGCTCATCCGCTTCGGCTGGCTCACCGTCATTGCCAAGCCCCTTTACCTGGCCATTCGCTTCCTCCGCGAGCATCTTGGTCCCGGCATCAACAACTGGGGCTGGGCCATCATCATCGTCACCGTCGTCATCAACATGCTCATGCTGCCCACGCGCATCATGATGATGCGCTCGTCCTTGAAGATGATGCGCATTCAGCCCAAGGTCGAGGCCCTCAAGAAACGCTACGCCCATCTCAAGATCAACGACCCCAAAAAGGCCGAGATGAACACCGAGATGATGGACCTCTACAAGACCGAGGGCGTGAACATGTACGGCGGCTGCCTGCCCATGCTCATCCAGATGCCGCTGCTCTACGCCATCTATCGCGTCCTGGCCAATGCGGTCGAGCTGCGCCAGGCCCACTGGTTCTGGCTTACCGACCTCTCTTCGCCGGACCCGCTTCACATCCTGCCCATCCTCATCATCGTCACCATGTTCCTGGTGCAGTTCCTCACGCCCTCGCCGGGCATGGATCCAAACCAGCGCCGCATGATGGCCATCTTCATGCCCATCGTCTTCGGCTTCTCCATGCTGCACTTTGCTTCGGGGCTGGCCCTTTACTGGGGCACCGGCAACATCATCAACCTCGGCATCCAGCTCGGCATCAACCAATCCAAGATCGGCAAGGAGATGCACGAAATCGCTGCCCGGCGAGCCGCCAAGAAAACCGGCGGAAATCCCAAGACCATTCAAGGCAAGCGATAAGCCGTTTCTGCTACCGGAAGCCCCGCCCAGGCACTGCTTGAGCGGGGCTTTTCCTTGTCCTTAATCCACTGCGGAATGCCCGCGCCAACGTATTTATATTGCAGAGCAAATACGGCAAACTGCGGATCATGGGCGCTGACACTACACACGATCCCTTGTAATGCCGTAAACTCCCCTTTCAGGGAAAATTTCTGCAAAACTGCCCGCACTTTCATGGAGGCTCTTCGTGCCCGACTTTCAACCCTTTGTTCCCGCCAGTGAGAACCGCCCGGAATTTACCGTCCGCGCCGTTCTCCTCGGTTCGCTCTTCGGCGTCATCTTTGGCGCTGTCACGGTCTACGTCGGCCTTCGCGCCGGGCTCACCGTAGCCGCCTCCATCCCCATCGCGGTGCTCTCCATCAGCATCCTTCGCGCGTTCGGACGCAGCTCCATCCTTGAAAACGTCATCGTCCAGACCACGGGCAACGCCGGCCAGTCCATCGCCGCCGGCGTCATCTTCACGCTGCCCGCGCTGATCTTTCTCGGATTCGACCTCGAGTACTCCCGCATCTTCATGCTGGCGCTCATCGGCGGTTTTCTCGGCGTGCTCTTCATGGTCCCGCTCCGCCGCCCGCTCATCGTCGAGGAGCACGGTGTCCTCACCTTCCCTGAGGGCACGGCCTGCGCCGACGTCCTCATCGCCGGTGAGCGCGGAGGCTCCTTCGCCAGCCGCGTCTTTCTCGGCCTCGGTCTCGGCAGCGTCTACACCCTCTTTCAGAACGAAAATCTCTTCAAAGCGTGGCCCGGCACGCCCGAGTTCCAGCCCGACTTCGGTCCACAGCACGTCCTCAAAGGCTCCTCCATCAAGGCTGACGCCACACCGGAATATCTCGGCGTCGGCTACATCATCGGACCCAAAACCGCAGGCATCATCTTTGCCGGAGGCGTCTTTTCCTGGCTCGTTCTCATGCCGCTCATCTACTTCTTTGGTAAAGAGGTCGGGCATCCCATCTATCCCGGCACCATTCCCGTCGCCCAGATGAGTCCCAGCCAGCTCTGGGCCACGTACGTTCGCCCCATGGGAGCAGGAGCCGTGGCCGCAGCCGGCCTCATTACCCTTTTCAAAACCCTGCCCACCATCATCGGCGCCCTCAGTTCCGGCTTCAAACACATGCGCGGCGCGGCAGCCTCCAACACCAAGCCCATCCGGACAGAGAACGACTTCTCCATGAGCACGGCCATCTTCGGCTCCATCGCGCTGGTCGTCATCATGTTCTTCTTCCTGGAGTTCAAGCCCGTTCCCGGAGCCTTTGTCGGTGTCTGGGCCAACCTGGCCGCTTCGCTGCTGGTGGTTTTCTTCGGATTCCTCTTCGTCACCGTCAGCTCGCGCATCGTCGGCCTCATCGGCTCCTCTGCCAACCCCATCTCCGGCATGACCATCGCCACCCTCATGGCCACCTCCGCCATCTTCCTCGTCAAGGGATGGACCGCTCCCGCCTTCGGCGCTCTTGCCATCACCATCGGCGGCGTGGTCTGCATCGCCTCGGCTGAGGCCGGCGACACCTCGCAGGACTTGAAGACCGGCTACCTGGTCGGCGCAACTCCCCGCTACCAGCGCTTCGCCTTCCTTATCGGCATCGTCGTCTCCACCATCGCCATCGGCTTTACCCTCCGCCTCATGAACGACGGCCTGACCGAGTTCCACGCCGCTCCGCAAGCCTGGTCGCTCACCGCGCCCCACCCCGGCGTCAACGTCCAAAACGACACCGCCAGCCTCCACGACCAGTTTCCCGTCATCGGCCCCGACAAGACCACCACGGTCCACCATAAGAGCGAGTACATCGTCCTCAACGCCCTCGGCTCACCTGAATTGGCCGACGGCAAGTACCTCTACTCGCCCGTCACCAATCAAATCGAAGTGCAGTGGATCTCCGGCATCGGCTCGGAAAAAGCTGCAGCGCCCCAGGCCCGTCTTATGGCCACCGTCATCAGCGGCATCCTGAGCCGCAAATTGCCCTGGGGGCTGGTCCTGCTCGGCGTCTTCCTGGTCATTGCCGTTGAGCTCCTGGGCATTCGCTCGCTCTCCTTCGCCGTCGGAGCCTATCTCTCCATCGGAACCACGCTGGCCATCTTTACTGGCGGCGTTGTCCGCTGGATGGTGGACTCCGCCGTCAATAAAGCCGGCGGCGACGCTGACGCGGACGGCGACGTCTCGCCCGGCTCGCTCTACGCCTCCGGCCTCATCGCCGCCGGCGGCATCATCGGCCTCCTCGGCGTGGCGTTGAAGCTTTACGAGTCCACCTTTGACAAGGAAGACCCCATCGCCCTGCCGCACACCTTCCTCTATCACGACTGGGTTTCGGTGTTGGCCTTTGCCGCGCTAGCCTTCTCGCTATACTACTTCGCCAGAAAGCCGCTGAAGAAGTAAGCGGCTGCGCCTCGCTCTATCTCCGCTGACTTATAAATATGGATGCTCCTGGTCTCGCTCAAGAGCGAGACCAGGTATCCCTCCCTCGCCTCACGCCGCCTCCCGCAGTCTCACCCCTTCATGCTCCTGCAAGCAAGCAATGACATGGAACAGATTCGCCGCCGTAGGATTTCTTTTCGGCCCGAACATCCTGAGCAGCGAGGCTCTGGGCACAATACGGCAAATTGCCGTACAATAGAAAATGTAACCAAAAGGAAACTGCCATGCCCCAACTTCAGACCGCACGAGCCGCACGGCTGGAAGCGCGCATCACTCCGGACTTGAAGCGCCGTCTGGAATACGCGGCCTCGCTGCGCGGAGCCTCGCTTACGGAGTTTGTGGTGCAAAGCGCGCAGGAGGCGGCCACGCGCGCCATTCGTGAGAGCGAGGTGCTTACGCTCAGCGAGCGAGCGCGGGTAGCTTTCGCCCAGTTGCTGCTCAACCCTCCCCGGCCCAACCGCAAGGCCATCGCCGCCGCCAAACGATACAAGGCGCGGCTGAGGCTGAATGCCTGCACCCAAGTCCAGCCCACGGATGATAATTGAACCGCTCGACAGAAAGCGGCATGACAGGGTGGGCTTCTCCTGCGGCGTGCCCGCGCTCGATGCCTATCTCCAGCGGCAGGCGGCGCAGGATATGGAGAAACATGCCGCGGTGGTCTATGTGGCAGTCATCGAGCCGCCAGCCGTTGCCGGTTATTACACGCTCTCCCAGTTCAGCATCGATTTTGTGTGCCTACCCGCAGACCTGGCAAAGCGGTTGCCTCGTTATCCGGTTGTGCCTGCCACGCTTCTCGGCCGTCTTGCCGTGTCCGGCGCGCTGCACGGCCAGGGGTTGGGCGAAACCCTGCTCTTCGATGCTCTGCGAAGGTCCCTGGTGCAAAGCGCGCACATCGCTTCGGCAGGGGTGGTGGTGGACGCCAAGGACGAGAGGGCCGCTGCTTTTTACCGGAGATACGGCTTTACCTCAATCCTCGACGCGGACCAGCGGCTCTTCCTGCACATGAAGACGATCGAGCAGATGTTCTGAGGTATCCACTGCCGCCGTCGGATTTCCCTTTAGCCGGGTGCCCCATGTCTCGCTTTTGAGACCTGGCATTCCAGTCAGCCCAGGCATCAAGGCTTGACGTGCGGCGAGATCAGCAGCGTCAGCGCCTGGGGAACCACTTCCATCCGCACCGGCAGCGATCCCAGAACCTCTCCGTCCGCCTCCACAAAGATCGGGGCGTGCGAGCCGTTGCGGGCGCGGCACTCCACTGAGGCAGTCTCCAGCAACTCAATTTCGCGGGAGAAGGTGTGCCGCCCGAAGACCACAGCGATCAGAAAGCGCAGGTAGTGCAGCCGGCTGCGCGTCTTGAAGGCCAGCAGCCGCAAGCTGCTGCCGTGCAGAGTGGCGCCGGGAGCCAGCTTGCGCAGAACCCCTCCAAACGAGCGCACCCGCACCGCCAGCAACTGCGAGACCTCCATCACCTGCGGCTTGCCGTTGCCGCTGGCCGGCAGCACCGCCTCAAACAACGGCAGCGGATCGGTCGCCCAGATGCGGAGGGCCTCCACCAGGTAGAGAACGTAGCCGAACCGCCGCTTCAGCCCCGCGTCCAGCCGCGACATCAGCAGCGCATCCGCCCCAATGCCCGCGGCAACGATGAAGTACCGCGAGCGCGGCTTGCCCAATCTGTCCCGGTAATGGATGAGGCCCACCGGAACCCGCACCGGCTGCGCCTTCAGCAGCGTTCGCGCCACATTGGCCGGCGAGGCAATCAGATCCAGGTTGGCGGCCAGGGCGTTGGCGGTGCCCAGAGGAATCACGCCCAGCGCAACCTCGGTTCCCACCAGGCTCTGCAGAATCTCGTGTACGGTGCCGTCGCCGCCGCAGGCCAGGATGGTGTCGCACCCCTCGCGTATGGCCTGCCGAGCAAGATTCCCGGCACTGCCCGCCCTGTCGGTGTCATACGCTTCTGCCGCAATCCCCGCACCGCGCAGCACATCCAGCGCGCCCTGAATCGCCGCCGCCCGTCGCGCGGAGTACTGGCCGGAGGCCGGGTTATAGATCAGCGCAACACGTTGCATCGCAGGTTTCACTCGGGGCTATTTTGCCAGGAGTCTTTGAAGCCCAGCGGGGCGTTCAACAGTATCTTCGCAGGTCAGGCGGCGGTTCTGGCATCGGCCGTGCTCCGGCTGAAGTCCACAATCTGCACAAAGAAGCCCATCGTCTGCACAGTGAAGCCTATCACCTGCACGGAGAGGACCTGGCTTTAATTTTGGCTACAGCATTTTCGATTCTGCTCTTTACAGAATCCTCGAAGCCAAGTGGCTTTTTCCTCAAGAAAAAGCCACCTTCCACAATCTCCAAGCGTCAACATGTGAATCGAAAATGCTCTAACGGTGTATGTGCCAGGCATGCCATAGGCAATAGAGGAAGATAGCCGCTGCAATTTCAAGGACTGCTGCCACAAGGATGCCCTTGGCGCAACTGCCGTCTTTCGCATCTTCTTCAGATGCGGAAGGGGACAATTCGGGACCGCCAAAAACAGTGCAGAGCATACAAGTCCTGGATGGCTCAAATACAAATTCTCTGAGAAAATGGGCCGCCATATGGATTCCTCCCACCAGAGTCTCCTATCGGCAAAATGCTCAACAGGATGATCTCGGGCCCGGAAGGAAAGAACAGGGCAGCGGACGATCCAAATCTCGGCTTATTGCCTAAGAGAATACATAATCCAGCCTCTATTGTTGGGAAAATATCATCTAACTTAGAAAATTTGTTTGCCGCGTGTCTCAGGCTTCGCTGAAGCCTCTGGCGCCAGACGTTCACACGATGTCTTTATCATTCGTAATGGAGGACAAAAACACCATGAATCTCACCGGCAACACCATCCTCATCACCGGAGGCGGTTCCGGCATTGGCCGCGGACTTGCCGAAGCGCTGCACGCACTCGGCAACCAGGTCGTCATCGCCGGACGCCGCAGGCACGCGCTGGATGAAACCACCGCCGCCAATCCCGGCATGAGGTCGCTTCCGCTCGACATAGAGGATCCCGCCGCTATCCGCTCCTTTGCCGCCCAGGTTGCCGCTCAGTTCCCCTCGCTCAACGTCCTCATCAACAACGCCGGCATCATGCGCGCCGAGAAGCTTCTCGCCCAGCAGCCCGATCTTGCCGATGCGGAGAGTCTTGTCACCACCAACCTGCTCGGCCCCATCCGGCTTACCGCGGCTCTGTTGCCCCTGCTCCAACAGCAGCCTGGCTCCACCATCGTCAATGTTTCATCCGGCCTGGCTTTCCTGCCCCTCGCTCTCACACCCACTTATTGCGCCACCAAGGCCGCCATTCACTCCTACACGCTCTCACTCCGCTACCAGCTCAGGTCCACGACTACGGAGGTCCTCGAACTGATTCCTCCCTATGTGGCCACTGACCTGATGAACGGCGCCTCCGATCCCCGCGCCATGCCTCTGGACAAGTTCATCGCCGAGGTCATGGACATCCTCAAAACGCAGCCCACCCCCCTTGAAATCTGTGTCGAGAATGTCAAAGGCCTTCGCTTCGCGGCCGAAAGCGGCAAATTCGACGCTATCTTTCAGGGTCTGAATGCAGCGATGGCCGACGTTCACTAGAAGTGTGGGCCAGCCCTCCGCGGCTGGTCCGATTCTGGTCCCTTCCGAGGCCACTCCGGCTACAGCATTTTCGATTCTGCTCTTTACAGAATCCTGGAAGCCAAGTGGCTTTTTCCTTTCCGGGGTCCCCAGCGACAGGTCTTCGTGCTGGGGTGGAAGTAAAAGCCACCTTCCACAATCTCCAAGCTTCAACATGTGAATCGAAAATGCTCTAGAGTTCTTCCTCGCCGGAGTGGCCAATCCCTTATCTCTTGCCCTTGTGGCCGTCTTTTCCTCAATTTCCAGTTCCGGCCTCATTCCGCACAGTTCCGCACAGCCCGTACCCGTCCTAAACTTTACTGATATGGCTGCCATCCCCGATCTTGCCCTCGAAGCCGGACTGCCCGCGAATGTGGATGCCGAAAAGACCATTCTCGGCGCCATCCTGCTCGACAATGCCTCCCACTCCGAGGCCGCTGAAAAGCTGGAACCCGAAGATTTCTCTCTCGACTCGCATCGCCGTATCTTTTTGCGCATGAGCGAGTTGATGGATGGTCAGCGCGCCGTGGATATTGTGACGCTGGCCAACGAGCTGACCCGCTACAAAGAGATCGAGTCCGTGGGTGGCGTGGCTTACCTGGCCTCGCTCACTGAGGGTTTGCCCCGCCGTCCGGTGATCGAAGAGTACATTCGCATCGTCAAGCAAAAGAGCGTGGCACGAAGGGTAATGGCTATCTGTGGCACGGCCATTGCACAAGCCGCCGACCAATCCGAAGACATCGTCGATGTTCTTGGACGGGCCGAATCGCAATTGATGGAGGCAACTGAGAAAAGCATCACCTACGGCTTCCAGTCGCTACACCAGATCGTCGAGCACTCCTTCGGAACCATCGACAATCTCTATAAGCAGAGCCGCGAAGTCACCGGCCTGGCCACCGACTTCACCGATCTGGACCGCATGACCAGCGGCCTGCAGAAGGATGAGCTGATCATCATCGCCGCCCGTCCTTCCATGGGCAAAACCGCCTTTGCCATCAATATCGCCCAGAACGCGGCCATCAACCACGACGCCATCGTGGCCGTTTTCAGCCTGGAAATGAGCAAGGAGTCGCTGCTCCGCCGCATGTTGGCCTCGCAGGCATGGGTTGACCAGCGCAAACTCCAAACCGGGTTTATCGCCCGCGAAGATCAGGTCAAGCTGGAGAAGGCCCTGGAGCAACTGATCGAGGCACGCATGTTCATCGACGACTCGGCAGGCATTTCGCTGTCTGAAATGCGCGCCAAGGCGCGGCGGCTCAAGCAGACTCACGGCGGCCTCGACCTGATCGTGGTGGACTACCTGCAGCTGATGTCGGCCACGGTGCCCTCGTCCGGCCGCAAGAACTACGAAAACCGCACGCAGGAGGTCTCAGCCATCTCCCGCGGCCTCAAGGCTCTGGCCAAGGAACTGCACGTTCCCGTAGTCGCGCTCTCCCAGCTCTCCCGCGCCAGTGAGCGCCGCGGCGACGACAAGCGCCCTATGCTGAGCGACCTGCGCGAGTCCGGCTCCATTGAGCAGGATGCCGACGTGGTCGCCTTCATCCACCGCGAGTCCTACTACAACCGCAGTGAGGAGATGTCCGACGCCGAACGCACCAAGTCGGAGATCATCGTGGCCAAGCAGCGCAACGGCCCCACCGACACCGTTTATCTGAACTGGGTTGCCAAGTACACCCGCTTCGACAACCAGGAATCGTCCCACGCTGCCTAGCCTGAGCAGGCCCCAGGCCCTCGCTCACGGCTCATTCAGAATCAGGGCGACGCGGCCTGCCAGCAAGTCGCCCGGCGACTCGCCCGGCTCTACCTCGAGCAGATCTACGGGGAAAGCTATGTTGTGGGGGCGCAGGACCAGGCGGTTGGCAATGAAGTCCACGTACCGCAGGGTCAGATGCGAACCGTGCCGGACCGCATACAGGTTGGGCCGGTTCGGCCGGTAAGGCGCCAGCGAATTGTAGTGGCGATCGATCAGCGCGATGGCCTCCGGCAGCACCAGCGGCTCCATCGGCAAGGCGTCGGCGGACGGGATGCGCACAGCCACAAACCGCTGCCAGGCGCGGCGCGTGTTGGAGACGCGCGTGCGGATTGTCTGCAGTACGCCGGCAGGCAAGTGCAGCATGGACTGAGCCGCGGAGGGACGGATGAACGGCTCGAACAGCGCCGTCGGGTGAGACACAATCGGCCCTCAAATACTGGGCGGCCAGGATGCGGTCCATCGCTTCCAGTGAAAGCTGCCGCCGGCTGTGCAGAAAATTGGAGAGATGAGCCTGCCCAAACCCGGTCTGACGGGCCAATAAAGAAACACTGAGCGTCCCCCGCTGTATCCTGCGCAGCAGTTCAAGGCGGAGGCGCTCGTGCATTTGAGTAAAGTTCATCTGTGGATAATTCGCCACCAGCAATGAGGACGAAGGCTCACTGTTTTCCTTTGGAAAAGCTAACAGGCTTGATTGGCCTTCATTGTCAGCGCTCGCACATCGATTGAACAGTACATTAGCGGAAATCAGTCTGGGCACGTTGACGCAAGAGAACCATAACTCTAGTCTCCTGAGTCTAAAGTTCGCGTACAAAATTGGGCGACGGAATCGAGGATCTGGTCTGCAGTTTTGTGCCAGACGAATGGCTTTGGATTTTT
>Ga0302275_10007163_pt1 | contig 10414 bp, 9 predicted proteins | sample III_Bog_N2_2_FD_200229 | JGI IMG/M metagenome (GOLD analysis project Ga0302275, IMG submission 200229) | Peat permafrost microbial communities from Stordalen Mire near Abisko, Sweden - III_Bog_N2_2 | ecosystem: Environmental > Terrestrial > Soil > Wetlands > Peat | place: Sweden: Abisko... | reverse complement strand
CCTTCGCGACGAACTCCGCCCCCGCTCCATTCGCGTCGTCGCGCTCCTCCCCGGAGCCACCGACACCGGAATCTGGAAGCAGTTCTGGCCCGCCGCGCCACGCCGCCGCATGATCTCCCCCGCCACCGTCGGCCAGCTTGTCGCCATCGCCGTCACCCTGCCCGCCAGCGCCAACATTGATGAACTGGTCGTCACCCCATCGGCTGGCCCGCTCTAACGACCACAGCAAAAAGGCTCCGCACCCCAATCGGGATGCGAAGCCTTCTGATGCATTCTCATCGCCTACTCGTCTTCTTCTTCGTTCTCTTCTTCTTCATCGAGAAAGTCGCTTCGATCCCCATCAATCAGGTAAGGATCGAACGGTTCTCGTGTTGGATGGTCGTACTCATCGTCCGGTTCGGCCCGGGCGTACACCGGGAGAGGATCTTTGGTTTCACGCATGGTTAGCACCTCGGGGGATTTTCTGTCTCCAGATAGGAGTCCCAATACCATCCGTGCCGATGCCTGAAATTTCTGATTTAATTCCGCTCGAGACCGGTTTCGGAGAAGCTGTAACCGCGGGTGCCCCACCTTCGACGCGCGTCTTTTGCGCGGCAAGGTGGGAGAGTAGGACACACCAATCTCGGAATTGCCCTAATAGCCGTAGCGGTAGCGTTGTGTCCGGGAAGGGAAGAGCTTCACCAGCAGAATTCCTGCCACAAAGCCGCCAATGTGCGCCCAGAAAGCCACACCCCCGGAGCCTCGCTCCGCCGTCACCAGAGCCGTTCCCACCCCGCTCAGGATTTGCAGCACAAACCAATATCCAAGCACCACCCACGCCGGCAGCCACAGAAAGAAGATGAACAGGAAGGGAACCAGCATCAGCACCCGCGCCCGCGGATACAGAATGAAGTATCCCCCCATCACCCCGGCAATCGCTCCGCTCGCCCCTACCGTCGGAATCTGCGAACCGAGGTCAGAGAACGTCTGCACCATCGCCGCCGCAAACCCGCACGTCAGGTAGAAAACCAGGTATGGAAAATGTCCCAGTGCATCTTCAAGATTTCTACCGAATATCCACAAAAACCACATGTTCATGATCAGGTGCCACCAGCCGCCGTGCAAAAACATACTGGTCAGCACCGGCAGACACGCCATCGCTGGCGAGATCGCGTGGCTGGCACCGTGAACGTGCGGCAATGCCAGATTAAGGCTCATCGCCAGTCGCGCCGGAACTAGCCCAAACACCTCAATGAAGCCCGTCTGCGCTCTCCTGTCGAGCGAAATCTCAAACAGAAACACCGCCACATTCGCCGCAATCAGAAAGTAGTTGATCAGGGGGGTGGAATAGCGCGGCGTGTCGTCTTTCAGGGGAATCATGGTTCAGTGGGCCTGTCTTTGAGATCACATCATACGGCATTTCACCCGCCGCACCGCAACTTCCCGAAAGCTTGGGTTGACCGCCAGCCCGCTTTCCTTGACCATGGAGGGGAATGATCAACGCCGTCCTCGTCCTCGATAAGCCCGCCGCCTACACCTCGCACGATGTCGTCAACCGCGTCCGCCACATCACCGGCGAGCGCAGTGTCGGACACCTTGGCACCCTCGACCCCATGGCCACCGGCATCCTTCCGCTCGTCCTGGGACGCTACACCAGGCTCGCACAGTTCTTTAATGATTCCTCCAAAGTCTATGAGGGAGAAATACGTTTCGGATTCTCAACCGATACCTATGATGCCGAGGGTGAGCCCGTCGGCCCAATCTCCAGCGCCCATCCCACCCTCGGAGACATTCAGCGCCATCTGCCGCCCCTCACCGGACGCATCCTGCAAACCCCGCCCGCCTACTCGGCCAAGAAAATCAACGGTGTCGCCGCCTACAAACTCGCCCGCCAGGACAAACCAGTCGAGTTGAAAGCCGTCGAGGTTGAAGTTCTTCGTTTTGAAATCCAAAGCGTCTGGGGAGATCGCGCCCGCTTCGTTGCTCGCCCACGACCTTGGCCAAGCCCTCGGCTGCGGAGCCCACCTCACGGAGTTGCGTCGTACGCGCGCCGGGGAATTCACTCTCTCTGGAGCCGTTACGCTCGAACAGTTGGAGAAGTTTCACTTCACAAGGCCTGCAAATACGCCCAAAAACCTCAATTTACCTGTTATCGCTATGTCCGATAATGAGTATTCTGACAATTCCAAAACTGGGGCGTTCCAACCAACCCCTATCACGCCCTATCTCCATCCTCGCCAGATCCTCACGGCCTTCCCCTCGGTCACCGCGACTCCGGAGGTTGTCACTGCCATTCGCAATGGCCGCTCCGTCAATCTCCCGGACTATTCCGACGCGCCCCTCGTCAAAGTATTTGCCAATCAGCAACTGCTCATCGCCGTCATGCACCGCATTGCCGGAACCCTCTTCCAATCGAAGGCTGTCCTTTACGGCAACAACGAGCCTCTACCACTCTAGACCGGTTTCGCAGAAGCTGTAACCTCGGGTGCCCCACCTTCGACGCGCGCCTTTTGCGCGGCTAAGGTGGGACGGGCAAGACACACAAACCCCGGAATCGCTCTCAGGCCCGCGCCGACATCAGCGCCTCCAATTCCTCCCGGAAGCTCTCCAGCTCCGCCAACCGCTCCGGCGTAGCCTCCACCAGCTCGCTCTTCGCCTGGAAGACTTTCTTTCCGTCCTGTTCCACCAGCACGCCCAGAACTTTTCCCATATGCCATCCCGCTTGGCCGATCAGCTTCAACCCCGTGGGCGTCGGCTGCACCAGCGCGATGCAGCTCCCCTTCTTGACTCCCACGGTGTTCGGGAAAAGCTCGAAGGTTTCTATCTCAAATCCAGCCAAATAAATGGCTTGTAATTGTCTCGCGGGATCGGGCACTGCGTTCTCCAATTCAGGCGGCTGGTGTAATCCTGCCAGCCTCACCACTCCAGGATGCCATCTCTCCGCTCGTCGCCGCCACCCGGTAGAGCGGAACCAAGGCTGTGGCAAGCCGCTTCTTGTACGGATACTCCCCGGTCATAAAGTCCACGTCCAAGCCCTCGGCCAGCGTCTCCCGAGTCACGTCAAAAATCATCACCTGCCCAGGAGAAAACCGCTCCCACTGCGCATCATGGTGAATCGTATAGAAGTGCCGCCGCTTGCCATGTGTAAACGTCACAAGCGCCGCCACGATCTCGCCATTTCTGAACTCATAACTCCAGACAATGCAATTACTTAGATTTCTATACACGATGTCTAACATGAAGTCCTGTCGTAACTTATCCCGGAACAGGTTCTCACTCTTTCCACTCCACTCCGCCTTGCGCCGGTAAACCCATTCCGCGACTCGTCCCAGTTCCCTCTCACGACGCACCAGGCGCAGCCCCTCGCGTGCCAGCCTCCGGCTTGCCTTGGCGGCCTTCCTATGCGCCGCCACAAATTCCGCCGCGGAGATATCGCAGCGCCGCGTCGTCGGAGCGTTGCAGAACGCGCTACTCCCCAGGCTCTCCCAGCGCTTCCGGACTTCCTCCCCGCGCAGCGCCGTAACCTCCAGCCCCAGTCCGAGCCTTGCCAGCTCCCGCCACGCCTCCTCCAGCGCCGCAGGCTCGCCCGCGCTCAAAACATCCCGGTAGTCGAACAGCGTCTCGCCAATCAGTCCTACCTCCCGCTCCCGCCTCACCGCCGGAATAATCGCCATCCCCGCGCCAGACTCCGCCACAATTACATGCGGGCTCTCGCGCCCCGCAAACCATTCGGCGGCCCGCCGGTTCAGCTCATATCCCTGGAACAGTGTGTAGTCCCCTTGCGACTCCAGCCACTCCCAGCGGGATCTCAGCCTGTCCAGCTCATGCGCACTTCGCAGGCACTCCACTTTTAGCACGGCGCTTCCCCGGAGAGTCGGATTCTGCAACTCTGCTCACTTGGAGGCCATAGAACTCTCAGGGGTTCGCCGCCGGTCTTACGAAACTTCCGCCGTCTCCGGCTCCGCCAGCCCGGCCCTTCGGTAGGCCCGCAGAATATCCTCCACGCTGACCACGCCCATCAGCAGGTCCAGATTGCCGCGATGCACCACCGGCAGCATCGGCCGGTCCTTCATAAATCGTAGCGCTACATCCAGCGACTGGTCCTGATACAGGCGCGGCACCCGACCTCGAATCAGCGCCCGCACCGGCTCTGCGTCGTCATGTGCCGGATCGAGCAGCGCCTCACGGCTCAGCACGCTCCAACGCCCCTCGCCCAGGGACACCAGGAAGTTCGCCTCCTGTGTGCTGGCGGCAATTCCCCGCGCCGAAGCGATCACCTCGTCTCCCAGCAGTGCCCGCCCCATCGTCGGATGCATCGCATCCTCCACCCGTAAAATCGATTCTTCTCCCTCTTCCTCAAGCGACGGCAGATCCAGCCCATCCTGCCTCGAGAGCAGATCGAAGAGCGGCACTTCCTGGAACCCGCGCGAGATCAGGTAAGAGATGGAATTACAGATGATGACCGGCAGAATGATCGAATAATTTCCGCTCACCTCCAGAATCATGAAAACCGAACTCATCGGAGCCCGCAGAATTCCGGCGAACAGCGCGCCCATTCCCACCAGCGCGTACGCTCCCACCGGCACCGCAATCGCCGGGAACAGTTGTTGCTCCACCGTGGCCACAAAACCACCCAGCATCGCCCCCATAAACAACACCGGAGCGAACAGTCCGCCCGGCGTGCCCGTCGCAAAGCTCAGAACCGTCGAGACCAGCTTCAGCCCTGCCAGTATCCCCAACAGCTCCCACGGAAAGCGGTTGTGCATTGCCAGGTTCATCCACTCATACCCGGCTCCCATCACCTGCGGATACCAGATCGCGATGAATCCGATCAGCCCTCCGGCCACTGCGGGTTGCAGATATTGCGACCATTGCGGCTGACGGCGCAGCCATGGCCGCAGACTCTTGATGATCTTCACGAACACCACGGAGGCCGTGCCGCCAACCACCCCCAGCACCGCATAGGCCAGTAGCTCGCCCGCATGGTCCAGCCTATACACCGGAACCCGGAACAGCGGCTCATCTCCCAGGAACCACCGCTCCACCACCACGCTCGAGATTGCCGACAGCACAACCGCGCCCAGAACTCCCGCCGTCCAGCGCCCAATCACTTCCTCAATCACAAACAGCACGGCTGTAATCGGAGCGTTGAACGCCGCCGCCACACCCGCCGCCGCGCCCACTGGAGCCATCAGCCGTAGCCGTTCCTTGGAAAGTTTCAGCCACCGCCCCACCGCCGAGGCCAGTCCCGCCCCAATCTGCAGCGCCGGATCCTCTGGCCCCAGCGACTGTCCGCTGCCAATCGCCAGCGCCGAGAGCACAAACTTCCCCACCGTGGTCCCCGTGCCAATGTACCCGTCGTAGATGTACAGCGCGCCCTTCGTCTGGTTTACGCCGCTGCCTCGCACTCTTGGAAAGTACCGTACCGCGATCACGGCAATCGCCAGCCCCGTCACCGCTGGAACCAGCACCACCCGCGGCCACCCCGGATGCAGCGAACTCCCCAGCAGCCAGATCCGCGCCGACGCAATCGCCACCCGGAAGAGCACCACGGCGAAGCCCGCCAGAATTCCAATGGCAATCGCCAGCACCAGGAAAAATTGTTCCTCGCGGATCGAGATCAGTCCAGACGGCCCCAGCATCCTCCGCAGTGTCTCGAAGTACTTCCGGCGTACCGGCGTCGCCATCAGTTTCAGCAGAAGATCGCGGCTGCGCTCGCTGTGTGGCTTCATTGGCCTGCCCCCAGCCGCTCCCGAGCCAGCAGCAGCAGCGCCTCATCGTCCAGCGTCGGCTTGCCGCAATCCTTCTGCGCCGCCATCTCTGCCTGGAAGGCGAATCGCATCGTGCTCTCGATCACATCATCCTTGCCGCGCAACTTGTTCTCGCTCATTAGCGGAGAAAGCTGCTCCGCCCACCTTGCAAAGCCGCTCCACTGCGCCGGATCCCCCGCCGCCGCAGCCTTTCCCGTGCCCGTCATCGCCTGGGCAAATGGCACGCCGCATCCCGCCAGCCGCGCCATCGCAATGTGGAAGGCCGCCATCGTACGCGCCGTGCGCACTCTTCCCTTTGCGCTCTTGGCAAACGGGTCCAGCGCCTCCATGCGTTCCAGTTCCACCCGCAGCGCCGCGGACTCCTCCGTCTCCGGCTTCAGCTCTTCCAGATACCGCCGCGCCGTCGCGTAATTCCCTGCCGCAAAGCTCGCCCGCGCCGCGCCAAGCCGTGCCGCCCCGTCGGTCTTGTTCAGGTTCAACTGCGCCTGGTAGATGCCCAGTGCGCGCTCCGCATCGCCATTGCTCAGGAACAGTGCCGCCAGTCTCGGCTCTTGCAGCGAAGCATACGGCAACACCGCCGCCACTGCCTGAAGCACGCCTTCGGCCTCATCCTTCCGTCCCAGGGCGATCAGGTATTCCGCCGCTTCCAGTCGCGCACCAATTTTCTGCGGCACAGGGTCGGAGTGATCCGGCCACACTCCGTCGATGGCGTCGCTGTAGTAGTGCAGAGCCTCGTCGACGTGCTTCTGCTTCGCCTCCAGCCGCGCCAGCTTCAGATTCACCTGCGCGTCTTCCGGATGTTGCTCCCGGAAGTCGTGCAACTGCGCCAGCGCCTCGCTCCTCGCTCCCGAGGCCGCCAGTGCGTCCGTCAGCTTCATCCTGTATTGAAAGTTGTCGTGCGAATAGACCAGCGCGCTCTCGAAGGCTTCCACCGCCTGCGCGTAGCGCCGCTCGTCCATCGCGCGGTTCCCGGCGGCATCAAAATCCTTGGCCAGCGCGCTCTGCTTGTCGTTGAAGACGCCCACCACCAGCCGGGTAAATGAGAATCCCAGCACGATGATCAGCGCCAGCGTCAGCAGCGGACGCCAGTCTTCAATCGTCCAGATATGCCTGTCTTCATCGCAGTGCTGGCAACGGCCGTTTGCCCCAAGGGGCTGCCTGCAAATCGTACAATTGGCCGTCTCTTCGCTCATTCCCAGTCCCAAACTTGATCAAAACTTGGCTTTGTTTCCGGAACCCCATTTCTGCCATCTCGTGTCAGAAGTGGGGCTGTTGACCTTGCTCTTAGGCCCGCACCCATCACGAAGCCCGTCTACTTACTTCATATCATGCAAGCGCCGCCAGAAATCACCTGTTCAAAGAAAAAGAGAGAGCCTCGTTTCCTCTTTGTATTTCTCTCGCTCCGCCTCCATCCCTCTCTCGGCTTATAATCAGAGATTCAAGAATATGGATCGGAGACTTAGACCCGAGTGGACCTCAAGGCGACCGTAAATCTGCCCACAACTGATTTCCCCATGAAAGCGAACCTGCCCCAGAACGAGCCCAAAATGCTCGAGCACTGGCAGACCATTCGCATTTACGACCTCGTTCGCAAGTCGCGCGAGGGATCGCCTACCTGGGTTCTGCATGATGGGCCGCCCTACGCCAACGGAGCCATTCACCTCGGCCACGCTCTCAACAAGTGCCTCAAGGACTTCATCGTCAAGTCCCGCACCATGTCCGGTTTTGACTCGCCCTACGTCCCCGGCTGGGACTGTCACGGCCTCCCCATCGAGCTCAAGGTCCAGAAGGATATCGGCGCCAAGAAGCTGGAGACGATGGACCCTCTACAGGTCCGCCATACCTGCCGCCAGTCTGCACAGAAGTATCTCCAGATTCAGAGCGACCAGTTCCAGCGCATTGGAGTCTTCGGCGACTTCGACAATCCCTACTCCACCATGACCCGCGATTACGAAGCCAAGGTCATCGAGAACTTCTACGCCTTCTTTGAGAAGGGGCTCGTCTACAAGGGCCTCAAGCCGGTCTACTGGTGCATCCATGACCGCACCGCCCTTGCCGAAGCCGAAGTCGAGTACGCCAATCACACCAGCCCCAGCGTCTACGTAAAGTACGCGCTCAAGAGCGATGCCTCTGCCATCTCGCCCGCCCTTGCCGCCTACGCAGGCCATGTCAGCACCGTCATCTGGACCACCACTCCCTGGACGCTGCCTGCTTCGCTCGCCGTCGCCTTCCATCCCCGCGCCGAGTATCAGGCCATCCTCGACAATGCTACCGGCGAGGTCTATCTCCTCGCCGCCGAACTCGCCCCCACCGTGCTGCCTAAGCTCGGCATTGGCAAGGAAGCCGGACACACCGTCCTCGCCACCTTCCCCGGCTCGCAGCTTGAGCGCGTCGTCTTCGCCCATCCTTTCCTTGACCGCAATGTCCTCGGCGTCCTCGCCGAATACGTCACCATGGATCAGGGCACCGGAGCCGTCCACACCGCGCCCGCCCACGGTGCCGATGACTTCTACACCGGAGTCAAGTACGGCCTCGATCCCACCACCCACGTCGATGCCGGAGGCCACATCCGCGACGGCCTTCCCGAGTACGACGGCATCACCGTATTCAAGGCCAATGAGCCCATCGTCGAACTTCTCAAATCCCGCGGCGTCCTCCTCGGACGCGAAGACATTGAGCACTCCTATCCCCATTGCTGGCGCTGCCACAAGCCCGTCATCTTCCGCGCCACCGAGCAGTGGTTCATCTCCATGGAAGGCCCCATCGGCGAAGGCACTCTCCGCACCGAAGCTCTCAAGGCCATCGCCGGAGTCAAATGGGACCCAGCCTGGGGTGAAGAGCGCATCGCCAACATGGTCGCCACTCGTCCCGATTGGTGCATCTCCCGCCAGCGCATCTGGGGAGTTCCCATCGCCGTCTTCTTCTGCGAAAGCTGCGGCAAGTTGCACGAGTCCCCGGCCACCAACCACGCCGTCACCGCGCTCTTCGCCCGTGAAGGTGCCGACGCCTGGTACGCCCGCCCCGCCGCTGAAATCATCCCTGCCGGAACCACCTGCGCCCACTGTGGCGGCGGTGCCTTCCGCAAAGAGATGGACATCATCGACGTCTGGTTTGAGTCCGGCTCCTCGCAGGCATCCGTTCTTCCCAAGATATTCGGCCACTGGCAGCCCGCCGACATGTATCTCGAAGGCGGAGATCAGTATCGCGGCTGGTTCCACTCTTCCCTGCTCTGTTCCATCGGTCTCAACGGAGTCTCGCCCTACAAGGCCGTCGCCACCAATGGCTGGACTCTCGATGAGAACGGGCGCGCCATGTCCAAGTCGCTCGGCAACACCGTCGATCCCGTCGATATCGCCAAGCGCATGGGCGGAGACATCGTCCGCTTCTGGGTCGCCTCCGTCGATTTCCGCGAAGACGTGCGCGCCAGTGAAAACCTCATGGCCCGCGTCGCCGAGAATTACCGCAAAATCCGCAACACCTTCCGCTACATCCTCGGCAACCTGCACGCCTTCGCGCCCGCGCAAGACGCCGTCCCCTTCGAGTTGCTGGAGCCGCTCGATCAGTACATGCTCCTCCGCACCGCCGATGTCGCCGCCGAGTGTCGCGCCTGGTATGACCAGATGCTCTTCCATCGCATCTACCAGCGCCTCAACGAATTCTTCGCCGTCGATCTCAGCGCCCAGTACTTCGACATTCTCAAGGATCGCCTCTACACCTTTCCGCGCTCCTCGCGTGAACGCAAGTCCGCGCAAACCGCGCTCTGGCGCATCGGCGAGGCCCTGCTGCGTCTCATCGCGCCCATCCTCAGCTTCACCGCCGACGAAGCATGGCAGTTCATGCCGCAGCTTCTCTCCCGCCCGGAGAGCGTCCACCTTGCGCTCTTCCCCGCAGCAGTTGACATCACCGGAGAAGTCCGCGACCGCGAGCAGGCCGCCCAGGTCCGCACTGACTGGGACTACCTCTTCACCGTCCGCGAACTCGCCCTGCGTCAGCTTGAAGAGCTGCGTAATAACAAGACCATCAAGGCCAATCTCGAAGCCCGCGTCGTCATCACCGCCTCCGGTGACGACTACAAGCGCCTTCTGCAATACGCTGATAAGCTCGCCGCCTTCTTCGTTGTCTCGCAGGTGGAAGTCCGAGCGTCAGCGGCCGGCAGCAGCGCGTTACCCGGCGCGCCAATCTCCTTTGAGGTGGCCAAGGCCGAAGGCGTGAAGTGCGAGCGTTGCTGGAACTTCTCGACTCACGTCGGCGAGGATGCAGCCTTCCCCACCGTCTGCGAGCGTTGCAGCGCCAATCTTGCAGTCATTGCGGCTGAGCCTGACGGGAGCGCCAGCGCATAATGTCGCGTGCCGGCCTGCGTTTCTTCTATCTCACGGTGTCGGCGGTCGTCATTCTCTGCGACCGCCTCACCAAACTCATCGTCGCCCGCCACGTCGAACTCAACTTCGGCAGCGTGCAGGTGATCCCGAACTTTTTCACCATCACCCACGTCGAAAACACCGGAGCCGCCTTCAGCCTCTTTGCCGACTGGTCGCCCCGCGTGCGCGTTCCTCTGCTCGTCGGCTTCTCCACCCTCGCGATGGTCGTCGTCTGCTACTTGCTCTGGAACTCCGCCAAACGCTTCACCCTCACCGGCCTCGCCCTGTCTCTCATCCTCGGCGGAG
>Ga0302275_10007148_pt1 | contig 10428 bp, 14 predicted proteins | sample III_Bog_N2_2_FD_200229 | JGI IMG/M metagenome (GOLD analysis project Ga0302275, IMG submission 200229) | Peat permafrost microbial communities from Stordalen Mire near Abisko, Sweden - III_Bog_N2_2 | ecosystem: Environmental > Terrestrial > Soil > Wetlands > Peat | place: Sweden: Abisko... | reverse complement strand
CACGCTAAGATATCAAGGCTTCGGTGATACCCCGAATAAGATGATCATCCTTGACGAGGCGCATATGCTTTCTAAGGCGGCGTGGGCATCATTGCTTAAAGCAGTCGAGGAACCACCTGAGCATGTGTACTTCTGCTTCTGCACAACTGATGGAGGTAAGGTGCCTGACGCTATCCGTAATCGGTGCAGTAGTTATGATTTAAAGCCGGTACGCTATGATGACATCATGGACTTACTTGAGATGGTGGCAGAGCAAGAGAGTATGAAGATGCCTGACTCATTTTTGCAACAGGTAGCTAAGGCTGCTGGTGGGAGCCCACGTCAAGCTCTAGTTATGCTCCACATGATAGATGGGTGTGATGATGCTGATGAGGTATCCAGACTATTGGAAATGCCTCTTGAGAATAAAGAAATAATAGACCTTTGCCGTCTTCTGGTATCTGGTAATTTGGATTGGAAGAAAGTTACAGATACTTTAAAAGCATTAACTGATACAAACCCGGAAAGCATTAGAATTGTAGCTGTTAATTATATCAACGCTTGTCTTATAGGTGCTAAGTCGGAAAGAGACGTACCAAGACTACTAGACCTGCTCGCTGCCTTCTCCAAGCCTTGTAACCAATCCGATAAACTAGCTGGTATTTTGCTTGCCATAGGCAATACTATATTCCCGGTATAATTATTAGAGGAGGTATTACCATGTCATACGAACAACACCAAATAGAGTCAATGCTACAAATTGACAAAAACAGACTCGACGATGAGTTGGAGAATCAAGCACAAGTTATGTATGAGATAACAGGACTTATTACTACCGTAACTATGCGTATGGTTAGACTGAAGGAAGAACTCGATAAAATTGAAGCAGAAATTTATATACAACTACGAAAACAAGAGGGGAGTAAGTACACCGAAAATGAAATACGAGCAGAACAGCAGTTAGATAAAAAACGGATTTCAGCTAATCTATCCTATCAAGAGTCAAAACGTATCCATGAAAAACTAACGGGACTTTTGGAAGCGTGGAAGGCGCGTGGGTTCAGTCTAACCACCTTGGCTAATCTTGCGCAAGCTAACTACTACGCACCAGATAGCGCAGGGCGGGATACTGATTATAAATCTAACCGTGAGACCTTATCTAAAGCACGGCGCAGGGTATTAGTGTGATGGGTACCCTAACTCCAGTATTAATAGCAGTCTTATCACTGATTGGTATTTATGTGGCGGCTAGATTAATTTCAGCAGCATTTTTTAATTCTAAGAATGATTACGAAGAAAGGAAAGACAAATGAGTAATAGAGAACGAGGTGGTAGGGAATCAAGCAGCCGCGATAGTGGAGGTTCTAGCCGTGTGCGTGATACTGGTGGTAGAGATACCGGGCGTGGGTCGAGTCGGGGTGGCTCAAGCTTTGAGTACCAGAAGCGGGATCCAAGCTCAATGAAGAAACGTGGTGAGCAATCAGCAAATGACTTTGACAGAATATTTATAGATGATGTCAACGTATTCAAGGTAAATGATGGGAACAACTTCATCCGGTTCCTACCACCCACTTGGAAAAACCCAGAGCATTTTGGTTTAGACATCTATGTGCATTACGGAATCGGTCCAGATAACCAGACCTACCTGTGCCTGCATAAGATGAAAGGTGAAGCCTGCCCAATCTGTGAAGAGGCAAAACGTGCGCAGGATGATGGTGATGATGATTACGCAAAAAAGCTTAAACCTAATAAACGTGTATTGGTTTACATTATCGACCGCGACAATGAGAAAGAAGGGGTCAAGGCATGGTCGATGCCTTGGACTGTAGACCGGGATGTGTGCAAGGTAAGCGTGGATAAACGCACGGGTGAGACTCTCGAACTCGATAATCCTGAGGATGGTTATGATGTTGAGTTTGAAAAGAAAGGTCAGAAGCAGAAGACTGAGTACCTTGGTATAGCCGTGGCGCGTCGATCATCTGAACTCGGTGATGATAAGTGGCTTGATTATGCCAAGGATTTCCCACTTGATACTATTCTAAACTACTTTGATTACGACCACATTCAAGCGGCTTTTGGTGGAGCTGGTAAGTCTGCTACTGCTGGACGTGGGAAGGATGATGATCTTGACCGTGAGCAGGAACGTGGACTTAATGAATCGCAGTCCGGGAACGGGCGTGAGCAATCCAAAGTCCGCAGCCACGACCAGGATTATGATTGGGACAAAATTCATGGTATGACGTTTGATGAAATGAGTGCGGTAGTAGAGGATCAGAAGCTGGGTATTGATCCTGAACAAAGCAAGGACGACGAAGACCTCGCCGATTGGATTTGTGACGAAATGAAAATTGATAAGGTAGTAAAGCCAGCCGCCTCCAGTCGCCGGGCAGTCACTAAGGAACCAGAGAAGGAAGAGTCATCCAGTGATCGTCTGCGCAGACTTCGTCAAGAGCGGGATCGTTAACCGTGGCCACGTCTCGTAAAAAGGTAGTAGAGACTGCCCCGGTAGTATCAAGGCGCAAGGTGGTTGCAGAAGAAGTTAGCAACTACTTTGCATCTGGGGCTAACAAAGACCTCCCATTTATTAACTCCGGCTGTTCCTTATTTGATGAAGTCCTAGGTGGTGGTTACGTGCTGGGGCGGATGGTTAATATAGTAGGGGATAAGTCGTCCGGTAAAACTCTGCTGGCTATCGAGTGCTGCGCTAACTTCCACAAGAAGTACCCGGAAGGAAAGATCCGGTATGCAGAGAGTGAAGCTGCATTTGATGAGCAATACGCGGAAGCTCTTGGAATGCCGATTAAAGTAGTGGCCTTCCCTGACAATATATTCACCGTAGAGGACTTCTTCAAAGACTTGCAGCAGATGATTAAGGACAGCAAAGGTCAGCCCGGACTTTATATTCTGGATTCACTGGATGCCTTGTCAGATGAAGCCGAGCAGGAACGGGAGATAGACAAGGGAAGCTTCGGAGCCAGTAAGTCCAAGAAGCTGGGCGAGTTGTTCCGCAGGCTGGTGCAGTCTCTTGAGTCATCCAACATCCTGCTGATGATCGTGTCCCAGATACGTGACAAGATAGGAGTAACCTTTGGAGAGACCAAAACCCGTTCCGGTGGTAAGTCGATGGACTTCTATGCTACGCACATCATCTGGCTTGCTGAAATAGGAAAGATTAAAAAAACGATAGACAAACAGGAAAGGGTGATAGGTGTTCAAGTCAAGGCAAGATGCAAAAAGAATAAGGTGGGTCTGGCGTATCGTGATTGTGAGTATCCTATACTGTTTGGTTATGGCATTGATGATCTTACTGCATGCGCTGAGTGGCTGCTTGAAGTTGCACCAGATAATTTGGAGAAGCTGGGACTCAGTAAGAACGGCTATAAAGTAAGGTTAAACAACTTGCGTAACAAAGGTGGTGAGGAAGTACTGGAGTTGCGTACCAAGCTGACTGCCCTCGTACGGAAGGAATGGATCCGTATAGAGACTTCATTTTTACCAAAGAGCAAAAAATACTAACGGAGGTAGTTATGAGCAAGGTACTTGGTAAATGATAGTCACAGGAGTAGATGCTGCGTTTGCTAACTTCGGTCTGTGTCGAGCAAGGATCCATGACGGGCTAATACAGCCGTCAGAACTCCAGCTTATCAGCACAGAGGGGCAGGACAAGAAAGTGGTGCGTAAGTCTTCTGATGATTTGCGAAGGGCTAAGGAACTGATTAATCCTTTTGTATCGTTTTGCAGGTCCTCCACTATTGCGTTCGCAGAAGTCCCCCACGGATCCCAGTCGGCTAGGGCTTCATGGTCACTAGGAATCGCAGTAGGCGTGTTAGCCGCCTGCCCTGTCCCTATGATTCAAGTGTCTGCGCTTGAAGTTAAGCTAGCCACAGTGGGGCGTAAGAATGCATCCAAGGACGACATGATCCAGTGGGCAACCACTCTGTATCCTAACTTGAATTGGATACGGTGCAGAGGCAGGATTACGAACGCTAACGAGCACTTAGCGGATGCGGTGGCTACCATCCATGCGGGAATTAAAACAAACGAGTACAAAGGCCTCCTAGCTATGTTGGGAGGCACTAAACAACAGCAACGCAGGGAACTTATTAAATGAGAATAGCTATCAGCTTAAAGAAGCCACCAGAACTCCGTTATCATAAAGCAACCGTGTCTACCTACTTTGGATTGCGTAAACGAGTTTACTGTTACATAGAGACTCCGGCTAGGTGGGTACGAGCATTTCACTACCCGGTTGAATTTGCTGATGAAGAATTAAGTAAAATACTCACGGCTAGAGTTAATTTTTATTTAGCTATTTTAAAGATTCCAAACGTAGTATGAAACTACCTGCCATCGTAACGAGTGATTTACACTTAACCGCAAACCCAAGAGATGCCTACCGCTGGGAATTATTTCCATGGTTGGTAACTCAATGTAAGCAGCATAAGGTAAAGACTCTACTCATACTTGGGGACTTAACAGATGCAAAAGATTTTCACTCATCCACCTTAGTTAATCAGGTTGCCGATGCTTTAAACATGCTTACTGATTATGTGGAGGAAATAATAATCCTCATGGGTAACCATGACTATCTAAAGAATGGGGAAGCGTTCTTTCAATTCTTAAACCACCATCCTCAGATACGATTCATTACTAAGATAGCAGATGGAGAAGATGGTGTACTGTACCTTCCACATTCTAAAGAACCGTCAATGGACTGGGATCATCTTGACCTGATGGATTATGATTATATCTTTATGCACCAGACAGTGGATGGGTCAGTATCAGAAAATGGCCAGAAGATGTCTAGTAGCCTATCCAGCAAAGTAAATACAAAGGCTCTTGTATTCTCAGGTGACATTCATGTGCCACAAGTAATCGGAGATATTATGTATGTCGGATCACCTTACCCGGTTAGATTTGGTGATACTTTCAAAGCCAGGTGTTTACTGGTGCAATCTGGCTTTAGACTTAATGATCTATATTTTGAAACAATTAAACGAGCCATGCTGGATATTGACAATGCAGACCAGCTTCGTGCTTCTGGACTGTGCAAAGGAGATCAAGCCAAGATTAGGATTAACCTGACCACTTCTAACAACCACGTATGGCACACAGTGAGGCGTGAGGTAGAAGAAGCTGCAAAGGAAATGGAGGTTGAGATAGTTAGTTTAGAATTGAAACCCATTAAAAACCGTAAACAACTATATAGTTGTAGGCAGAATGGTAAGACTTTATCCCACGAACAGCGAGTTATGTCATTCGTAGAGGATCAAGACTTAGGTGGTGACCTGCTGGATGCTGGTCTGGATATTGTAGAAGGTAAGAAATGAAGCTACTCCAGTTAACTATAAAAAACTTTCGTTCTTTTAAAAAAGAGACATTCACATTCCCTGATGCTGGCCTATATTTCCTATACGGAGATAATCAGGCAGAACCAAGACTAGGAGCCAACGCAGCCGGGAAGTCGACTATCTGGGATGCATTGTGCTGGGTATTCTGGGGAAAGACTTTACGAGGTCTCAAAGCTGGAGATGTAGCTAATTGGGATGTTGGTGGTGATGTATCAGTATCACTTAGATATGAGTTCGAGGACTTAACTTATCTAGTTACCAGAACGTGGAAGCCTAACTCATGGGTTATGATAGCCCCATTACAAACACTAGACCTAGTAGAGGATGAAACTAACCTGCTGTGGTCACATTTGAAACTTAGTTACCTAGCAGCAACTCACAGTATCTTTATGGCGCAGCAGCAGCCAATGTTCCTAGATTTAGCTGCAAAAGATAAGTCTACGTTATTCTCTGAAGTTATGGGTCTAGATAAATGGCTGGAGTACAGTGACCGAGCCGGGAAGCAAGCTACTATCCAGATTAACCTAGCCACTGAGTTAGAAAAAGAAATTGCTAATATAGATGGGAAAATAGCGGGTTTAAAGGCCGTAGACTTTGAGAATGACCGGGTGATATGGGAAAAGACCCGTAAAGCGCGTCTTGATAGCTTAGAACAAGAGTACACAGGCTATTTAACAAAGGCTAAAGATATCAAATTGGCTATATCCTCAGAACTGGCTAAAACATCTATTCTTGAACGGGCTCTATCCAAACTTGACAAATCGGTTAAGCATTGCCCTACCTGTAATCAGAAGATCAATAATACAGAGTACTCAGAGTTACTCCGAGACATCCAACAACACCAGCAGTTAGGTAATTTTAAGAAGCGGGATCTAGCCCAGTATGAACGCCGTATTGACTCAATAGAGTTAGAGGTAGTTGACGTAGAAAAAGAACGTAATCCATTCCAAGACAAAAAGAATGTGCTCGATGCTGAAGTAAAGGTACTTGTAGGCAGGAAGTTAGGTTGCTTGTCTTGGCTGGATGAAGTTAAGAGTAACCAGCGTCTATACTCATATTGGGTTCAAGGCTTCAAGGATTTACGCTTGCGTTTAATCGGTGAAGCCCTACAGCAGTTGGAGATAGAAACAAACTCAAGCTTAATGGAACTTGGATTAATAGGTTGGGAGTTAAGATTTACGATTGATCGTGAAACCAAGAGTGGGAGTTTCCAACGTGGGTTTAACGTGATGGTGCAGAGCCCTAGTAATAAGCAACAGGTGCCGTTTGAGGTGTGGTCTGGTGGTGAGTCTCAACGACTCAGACTGGCGGCGCAGATGGGACTTAGTAATCTTATTAGAAGTACTAGCGGGACTACTTTAAATTTAGAGGTGTGGGATGAACCAAGTCAGTTTATTAGCGCTGGTGGTGTTGAAGATTTGCTGGATAGTCTACGCAATCGGGCTACTCAAGAGAAGAGGCAAGTGTGGGTGGTAGATCATCGCACTCTTGGTTATTCTGATTTTGATAATATCATTACAGTGTGCAAAAATCTTGATGGATCTTACATAAAGTAAGTATAATTAAATTACTGGGTGACTACCTCCCACGGCGTACAGGCTGATGACCTAGCCTAGACAGAAATGGATTAGATGGTAACAGAAGGTCCTTTAACGGTTTCAGCCTTCTTTAACTTTGGTACGTGCGGTCACCCGGGAACATGATTTCCGTACCGTTAATCTAGTCAATCGGTCAAACTTGTTTTGATGTAATGCAGAAAAGATAACCCCTAGCTTAAAACACTAGGGGTTATTTGTTTGATGATGGGTAAGTATTTACCACACCAGAAGCATTTAATATTAGGTTTATTCCAAACCCCACAACTTGGGCATTGAATCATTGAATCGTAGTGATTGTTCCCCAAGGGCTGAGGATGCCGTATAGTGCTACCGGATCAATCTTATTTGCCGGTAATCCTATTGGGTGTGGAAACAACCCAGATGCAGATACCGCCTCTGCCCCATACTGGCTACAGAATAGATCATTAGTATTCGTAAGGCTTGTGCCTGTTACAAAACCAACGATACCCAGCTTGTTATACTCCGTTCCAATCTTACTATTTGCGAATGTCCAGAAGGCATCGTACTGCGCCTCTGTAACATCTATTGAGATACGGGATATGTTACTCCATGTCTCATAGTTTGGTTTGCGTGGCCATACCCCAGCAGGTGACCCACCCACTACATCTGAGCGAGCCCCAAGCAGTCGACCATCATCCATTACTAAGTCAACATGACTAAAGTGACCTTTACCGAACCACTCAATTGTCCTAGAGCAAAGGTCACTAGCACCGACAAACTGTAAGATTATCTGTTTCATACTACTTAGTTACCGGCGTGGCTGCGTTCTGGGTTGTGCTGGCAGCCCCGGATGCCGGAGCAGCCTGAGCAGCCTGAGCAGCGATGATACTAGTAGTTACGTGCGCAGCTAAGGTGGTTAATGCGGCGGTTGTCAGTTGCACCCCTACCCCGGTAGATTGAGTTTTGATTGCAGCGGCAGCAGCAGACAGAACAATAGCCTCACTTCCTCCCGTGGCCGCAGCGGCGACAGCGGCAGCAGTACCAGAGGTGATAATGGTAGTCAGCTCTTGCCCCCCAATAGTCCCAACTTCAGACACTACAGCAGCCCCGGACGCAGCCAACCCTTGCCCGAAGGTAGAATGATTGAAACTGTTTATTAATTTTTCAAATTCAGACACAATACCAGAAAAAAAACTCATGTTAGTAACTCCTAATTTAATTTGCAATGCGCCTCCAATATAACAGGTGGTGGCTTCCCGTTTTGAATCGCTGATACTACTGCGCCGGCGTGCGATCCATCCTGCAACGCCATCGCTGGGGTGCAAGCGGACAGTTCAGGCCTGACCAGCAGTGCCAATAGAAGCAGTATTATGGGCATTATTTGGGATGTATGCCAACGCATGGCCAACAAGGCCAGGAACCGTGGCAGCGGCCAGCGTGATGGCTTCCGGCGGAAGTCCCCATGACCTACCCCAGAACCAGACAGTGGTACAGATCATCCCAACAACCCAATGCGTTAAATAATCTTTAGTCATTTGAGTGCCTCCATAGTTACAGAAAATAAACGTGACATCCAGCCGAGACCATTTATATCGAAGTTACGAGTACCGGTATATCGCAATCCTCGGTTTGCCATGAACCGAGAAGCGGTGTAGCTAGGATCTGATTTAGCCAGTGTGCTCATGGTGCCAACTCCGAGTATTCCATCCTGAGCTACTCCAATAGTTTTCTGCAATAGCATAATTGCAGTACCGGCTCCCTGATTGACAGCGCAATCAAACATGAATATTGATAGGGGGCAAGGGAGTAGGTCACCTTTAATAGGAACCCAGTATTGTGCTTGGTAAATTGCCTTGGCTTGATCTATGGTCAAGTTAGCTATATCTAGGTCTGGGTGGTCTGCTTTTGCTATTCCAAACTTTGTCTCACCACCGGGGTCCTTGTTAGCTAAAGCTTGAGCTGGGGATTCATAGCCACCCTCTACCCCTATTACAATAGCGAATGCTTTGTCAAAATCATTAATCACTACCTATCTCCTCCGTGATGACTTATGTGATCATCGAGAGACTTGTTCAAACACTTAATATCCGTAGTCAACTCAGTGCGCATGGTATCAATTTTATCCCCAAGCTTTTCAAACCCGATGTTTAGACCAGTGAGCATTTTGTCTGTGTTTAAATTGGTCTGTTTAACCACAGCCATTTCAATTTTAAGATTTTCTGTATCCGTGCGCCCCTCATCCAAGCGTTTGAATATAGCAATGTGCATTTTGTCGTTCCCACTTTTATCCTCAATACGATCACGTTCCTGCCGATCGTCTCGCCTACTGAGTAGGTATCCAATAACCCCAAACACTATTACCACAGCTACACCAGAAAACTCAACTGCAAACTCATGCTCCATACTTCTTCCCTTCTTGCCTCTATGGGCAGATGTTTGTTAAATTTAAGTGCCAGATGGATACACTGGTACGGTAGGTAGTACAGTTGATACACTATCTGAACCATCTACTATAGCCCGTAATGCTTTACGGTATGTAGCCCAAGCAGTTGGTACCACCACTGAATTTTCTACGCAGCGTGAAATAGTGATATCACTTTTACTTAGAGCGTCCTGAGCTGTTAGTTTAAATAACACCCGCACTTGAGCTGCTAAGTAATCAGATGATTGAGTAGCGGCAAGATTAGATGCAGGCTGACCGTGGGTTTCAATTACTACCGGAAGATTAGTGATTTGGTCATACCAAGTTTCTCCTACGTAACTTGGTACCACAACCCACGCCTCATTTACTAGTTGTGGCCATTGGTTTGTAGAGTAATTTGGTAATGGTAAGAATGTAGATAATCCTGGTTTTATAAATTCACCTGGAGTTATTTGATCTTCTTCACAATTCCAATCAGTTGTGTAAAAACCGACTGCATCGTATACGTGTGCAAGTTTGTATTGCATGATTACTCCTAGTATTTAACAAATATTTGAATGCCCATACCTGCGGCCAAGTTATCTGGGCCATTATTAGCTAATGGGTTGGTTGTAGATATAACAGATTGTGTTGAATTACTAGCGCCAGCACCTAAAGAAGAATTCGCACTATTGTTATAAACGGCATATGAAGTATTGTGAATGTGATCCAAGACTTGCCCATGCGTGATCGCGCCTGGAGTTCCCTGCAATGGGACATAACCAGCCGCAAAGTAAGGTATCCCAATTGAATCGTAAGCAGTCCCAGTACCAGCCCCAATTCCAGTAGCAGTAAACGTTAACCCTACTGTATTGGCGGTGGCCCCTATTAAAGTGAAATCAGTGGTGCCTATGAGCCTTATTGAATACGTATTGCCGACTACGAAGCTGCCGGAATTGATTATTGAGCCACCAGCGCCCCACGCCGACTGCACTGCAAATGCTAAATTTTTATAAGTCGTAGCATTAACAAAAGTCTGAGAAGTTGGGCACCGTAAAAACCCAGCTAATGAATTTAAGGTACCAGAATAAATCTTTAAGTCACCCGGATTATACCCATTGACTGAAGAATTTATTGC
>Ga0302275_10007146_pt1 | contig 10430 bp, 10 predicted proteins | sample III_Bog_N2_2_FD_200229 | JGI IMG/M metagenome (GOLD analysis project Ga0302275, IMG submission 200229) | Peat permafrost microbial communities from Stordalen Mire near Abisko, Sweden - III_Bog_N2_2 | ecosystem: Environmental > Terrestrial > Soil > Wetlands > Peat | place: Sweden: Abisko... | reverse complement strand
GGCCGTGTCGCCCGAGATCACAATGGACTTGCCTCCCGCGTCGAACCGATATCCATAAGCGTGTTTCCATGATCCATGGCGTACTGCGATCGCCGTGACGCGGACGGCGGCATCGCGATAAATCTCGCCCGGTTTCACATCGTACGCGTGAACGATATAGGCTTCTTTCACGGAAGGCTCCAGCCCGTGCAATCGGATGTTCATGTCCTCCGACCAGGCCTGCATGATATGGCGCACCATGGACTTCAGACCGGGCGGGCCGTAGATCTCGAAGGGTTCCCTGCGGCCGGTGACGGCGGGGGTGAAGATGAGGTCAGGCAGTCCGACGGTGTGGTCGGAATGAAGGTGGGTGACGAAGGCCCGCGTCAGTTGGTCCATGTGGATGCCGGCCTGGGAGGCGCGGCGTACAAGGCCTGGGCCAGCATCGACGATGTAGACGTGCGTGCCAGAAATGACCGCGACGGCGGGTCCGCTGTGATCGGGTTCGGGATTGGGCGTGCCGGTGCCGAGGAGGACGACGCGAGGGTCCTGCGCCCACCCGAAGGTGGCGACGAGTGCCAGCAGGGTCGCGCGGGCGAGCAAGCGGTGTTCTTAGTTGGCGGTGGTGCGGTGGGCGGCGGGGCGTTTGGCTGCCTTGCGGCCCTTCGCCTTGCTCTTCTTCGCCTTAACCTTATGGGCGGCCGGGGGCTTCGCCTCCACGGATGAGACTGCGAAGCAGAGAGCCAATGCCAACACTATATAGCGCATGTTGGATTTATCTTAGCTGATCCGGAGGGATAAATGTGAGGTACACCATGACAAAACAAAGTGCGACGACTGCAACGGAAGCCCAGCCCAGCATCTTCCACATGGATTCGCGCGGATCGGAGGAAGCCCGGGGAGTTCCGGCCAGATAGCCGATGACGAATCCGCCAGCCAGGCCACCGATGTGTGCCCAGTTATCGGTGCCGAAGCCTCCGATGAAGCCAATGGCGAGGATGTAGACGACCCACCGCACATAAAATTCGCGCACGGCGCGGCCCATGCTCGTATGACGGTTGACGAAGCCAAAGGCGATCATCGCGCCGATCAGACCGGTCAGGCCGGCGGATGCGCCGATCGACATGCTCAAGGGGCTGACCAGAAGGCTCAGGTAGAACCCGGCAACAGTTCCCACCAGATAAATGACCAGGAAGCGCGGGGTGCCATAGACGTTTTCGGTCTGCGCGCCGAGGTCGTAGAGGACCCAGCTGTTCATGCCGATGTGAATCCAGCCACCGTGCAGGAAGCCCGCCGTGACCAGACGCCACCACTGGTGCTCCTGATAGATGGCGGGTCCCCATTTTGCGCCGAAGGATACGAGGACGGCGCTGAAATCGACACTGCGGCCCCAGATTTCGGTGGCGATGAAGAGGCCGAGATTGATGAGGAGAATGAGAACGGTGGTGAAGTGTGCCTGCGGAATGAGCCCGCCGAGAATCTCGCCGGGCTGCCGGCGATCGACGGCGCGGGTTCCCAATTGGACGCCGCAGTAGGGGCAGGTTCTGTCGGACGAGGTGATGAACGCCCGGCAGTTCGGGCACATCCTGCGGTTATCCATAGCTGGCCGGTTTAAACGCCCTTTGCCCCGGTACCCACGATCAGTTCGGGCTCATCTTCGGGACTTGCCGGCCCGACTTCACGCTTGCGGGGCAGCACCAACAAGACTCCGAGGGCAACGCCCAGGATCAGTTTCAGGATTTCGGATCCTGAATAGATGTTGTGGGCGGTCCAGAAGCGTGAACTCACTTCCGGGCCAGTGGGGTCTGTAACGGAAAGGTCGGCAATGCGGCGGCCCAGGTCGGTTACTTCGGGAGAAAGATAGAAGCGCTGTCCGGCGACGATCATGAGCATGAGCCCGGCGAGGGAGAGCATGACATTGCTGCGTTTGCCGCCGACGAGCAACAGGCCGATCAGGATAGCCGCAATTGGCAATTCCGCGGTTTCCCAGTCTTCGAACAGAAAGCTGTTCTCCTCACCGGCGTTGCGGCGGAGGATGGGGCGTTCGCGATCAGCGCCGATTTTTTCCAACTCCAGCGCCGTGACATTGCTACCGGGGGCGCGCAGAAAGCGGTCGACCGTCTGAAAGTTCTGCGTTACGGCGAAATCGGCAAATGCGGCCGCGCCCAGCCAGCCGCCAAGCACAATGGCCGCAATCCTGCGATACTGAATCACGTTCGAATTGTCGCAAACCGTTCGCGATGGCGTTACTACCGGACAAGACGAAGCTGCAAACATGGGGGGTGCTGTTCGCGGGATACACCGCGCTGGCGCTGCTGCTTTTCGGCTATAAGTACCTCGACTTTGTGACGCGGCACCAGGCGATCGACTGGCGCATTCCGTTCCTCGAACAACTTACGGGCGCATATGCGGGGCTGGCTTTGCTGCCCGCGACAGTGTGGGCCGCGCACCGCTGGCCACCGCGGAGACGGGGCATTCCCTTGTTCGTATTGCGACATCTGCTGGCCGCGTGCGCGATCGGTTTTGCCAACACCACACTGATGGCGCTGAGCCGCGACGCTGTGTTTCCACTCTTCGGCATGGGCCGTTACGATTACGGCGATATGCGGGTGCGGTATTGGATGGAAGGGTCGATGCAGCTGATCGTGTATGCGATCACGGTGGGTTTCGTTTGGCTGCTGGATCGGTATAAGGCGGCACGGCAGCTGGAAGTTTCGCAGGCGCAGTTGCAGACGGAACTCGCACAGGCGCAGCTACGCAATCTGCAATTGCAGTTACAGCCGCACTTTCTGTTCAATGCGCTGAATGCGATTTCATCGACCATGTATGAGGACGTGGGCGCGGCCGATGCGATGCTCACGAGGCTCAGCGATTTTCTGCGCCTGACGCTGCGCCGGGCGGATACGCAGGAGGTGCGGCTGGGCGATGAACTGGAACTGCTGGACGCTTATCTGGCGATCATGCGGGCGCGGTTTGAGGACAGGATCTCGGTGGAGATGACAGTGGACGACGAGGTGCGGCCTGCGTTTGTGCCGCAACTGATCCTGCAGCCGATTGTGGAGAATTCGATTCGTTACGGCGCGGACCCGCTGACGAACCGGGTTGCGATATCGATTGAGGCGCATCGCGTAAATGGCAGCCTGCGGATGAATGTGCGCGATGACGGTCCGGGCTATCATGGCGCGCCGGAGGGCGTGGGTATGGCGAATACACGCAAGCGGCTGAGCCGATTGTATGGCGAGACGGCGGTGTTTTCGATTCGTAACGTGGCGGAGGGCGGTCTGGACGTGACGATCGAGGTTCCCTGGCGGCAATGAGCGCGATTCGCGTTCTGCTGGTGGACGACGAGCCGCCGTCGCGCCGGAAACTGCGGCGGTTCCTGCTGGCAGATCCGGATTTCGAAGTTGTGGGCGAAGCGGGTACGGCGGCGGAAGCGAAGTCGGCAATCGATGAACTACAGCCAGACCTTATGTTTCTGGATGTGCAGATGCCCGGACCGGATGGGTTTTCTATCGTCTATGGCGGCACCGCTCCGTTTGTTGTGTTTATTACCGCGCATGAGCAGTTCGCGGTGAAGGCGTTCGAGGTGCAGGCGCTGGATTATCTGCTGAAGCCGGTGGACCGGGGGCGCTTCGATCAGGTGCTGGCGCGCGTGAAACGGCGTATCCGGCAAGAGCAACCCGCCATCGCGGCCGCGCCCCGCGAGTTTCCGGCGCGGATTCTGATCGATACGGGCGAGCGATCTTTCTTTGTTGCGCCGGAGAAGATTGCGCGCGTGCAGGCGGACCGGAATTATCTGGCGATCCATGCGTTGGGCGAGTTGCATCGGGTGCGGGGAACGGTGGATGCGTTTGCGGCGCAACTCGATCCGCGGCGCTTTCTGCGGCTGAACCGTTCGGATTTGGTGAACGTTGATGCCATCGCGGAGATGCGGCCGTGGTTCCATGGCGAGAGCATCGTGATGATGAAAGACGGCACGGAATTGCGGTGGACGAGGCGTTTCAGGCCCGGTCGTCCCTAATTCGTTGCGGCGCGGCGGTGGCGCGCTTCAGACTGGAAGCATGATCGTAAGTTTATTGGCGTTGCTCGCGCTGAGCGCGCAGGACAGGTTTCCGGAGGCGTGGACGTTCCACTCGGGCGATGTTTATCTGGGCTCGAGGGGCGGATTGAGGGGGAAGGCGTCGGCATTCGAAACGACGCCGGTGTATGCGGACGGCACACTTTACATCACGACGGCGTTCGGGCGGGTGATTGCGCTCGATCCGGATGCGGGCACGCAGAAGTGGGCGTTCGATCCGCAGATCGACAAGAGCGCGGGTTATGGCGATTTCGCGAATCGGGGCGTGGGGACGTGGGTGGATGCGAAGACCGGTAAACGCACGGTTTTCGTGGCGACCATCGACGCGCGGCTGTTTGCGATTGACGCGGCGACGGGGCATCCGCTGCCGGGTTTCGCGAACGGTGGTCATATCGATCTGAAGCAAGGGCTCCGGTTGCCCGTGAAGGAAGCGAGCGAGTACGAGGAGACGTCAGCGCCCACGGTAATTGGCGATGTGATCGTTGTGGGGTCGGGGATAGCGGATAACGGTCGCACGGATATGCCGAGCGGCGAGGTGCGCGCCTACGATGTGCGTTCGGGCAAGCTGGTGTGGACATTCGATCCGATGGCGGGCACGCGCACCGGGGCGGCGAATGCGTGGTCCCACATTACGCCCGATCCGGAGAACAATCTGGTTTTCGTGCCGACCGGCAGCCCCAGTCCTGATTACTATGGCGGTGAGCGCAAAGGGAACAATCAATATGCAAATTCGGTGGTGGCGCTGAATGCGAAAACCGGCAAGGTGGTGTGGTGGTTCCAGACGGTGCATCACGATTTGTGGGATTACGATGTGGCGTCGCCGCCCGCGCTGATAACGGTGAAGGGTAAGGAGGCGGTGGCGGTGGGATCGAAGACGGGGAATCTGTTTATTCTGGATCGGCTGACCGGTAAGCCGGTTTTCGGTGTGGAAGAGAGGTCGGTTCCGCAGAGCGACGTGCCGGGCGAGGAGACGTCTCCGACGCAGCCGTTTCCGGTGCTTCCGGCGCATCTGGGGCCGACGCGGACGCAGGCGTGGGGTCCGACGGAAGAAGAGAAGAAGTGGTGTACGGAGCAGCTTTCGAAGCTGCGGTACGACGGGATGTTTACGCCTCCGAGTCTGGGGGGATCGCTGGTATTTCCCGGGAATATCGGGGGGATGGCATGGGGCGGCGTGGCGTTCGATCCGAAGACCGCGACGATGTTTGTGCCCTATAACCGGCTGAGTGCGGTGGTGCGGTTGGTGCCGCGGGCCGAGTTGGCGAAGGCTGAGAAGGAGCGCCCGGATTGGGAGACCGCGAAGCAGGAGGGGACTCCGTATGCGATGCAACGGACGTTTTTGCTGAGTCCGAAAGGATCGCCATGCACGGAGCCGCCGTTCGGGATGCTGGCGGCGATTGACGCGAATACAGGGAAGCTGAAGTGGGAGGTTCCGATGGGGAATGTGCCTTGGGTGGGGAACCATCCGGAGTGGGGTTCACCGGCTTTGGGCGGGGCGATTGTGGTGGACGGGTTGGTGTTCCTGGGCGCGACGTTCGATGCGTATCTGAAGGCGTATGACGGGGCGTCGGGGAAGGAAGTTTGGCGGGGGAAGCTGCCGGCGTCGGCACGGGCGACTCCTATGACGTTCCGGTCGGCGAGCGGGAAGCGGTATATTGTGATCGCGGCAGGCGGGCATGATGTGCCCGGCGGGCAGCTGGGGGATGCGTTGGTGGCGTTCGAAATTCGCTGACTCTAAGTTAACTAGCGGCGCCGCTGGGAGAGACGGTATTCTCTTCGTTCGCCGGCCTGGTCGTAGCGGCGTTGTTCTTCTTCGGTTTGGGGGATGATGGGCGGAACGGGGACGCCCGCGCCTTTGGCGTCGATGGATACGAAGGTCAGAAAGGCCGAGGAAACGTGCCGTTCCGCGCCGGTCAGCAGATCTTCGACCCAGACTTTGACACCGACTTCCATTGAGGTTTTGAATGCCCGGTTGACGCTGGCGCGGAGGCGAAGGAGCTGGCCCATACGCACGGGATGGATGAAATCCATGTGGTCCACTGACGCGGTTACGACGGGGTTGCGGCAATGCTTCATGGCCGCGATTGCGCCCGCGAGGTCGACAAGGTGCATGATCTTGCCGCCGAGGAGGTTGCCGAAGCCGTTGGCGTCGTTGGGGAGCGCCAGTTCGGAGTATTCGGAGACGGATTCCTTAACGAATCTGCCTTCCATCATACGCGTCCTTTCTGGCGGGCGTAGTTGGCGGCGAAGGCGCGGGCCTGGTGGTTCAGCGGCTCATGCGTTGGCATTGGCAAAAGGCCGAGCTGCAGAGTTCCGACAGCGACCGGATGATGATTCTTCTCAAGCGACCATGCGACTTCGATGAGACCGTCGCGATCGGATTTGACGAGGAACTGGGCGGCATCGGGTTCGACAGCGGCGGCGCGCACACAATGGAGCCGTGCATAGCCGGGATTACAGCACTGGCGAAGGGTGTCGATGGGGACCATGGCTCCGGGGTCGGCGGAGCATTCACCGCTGAAGAGGCCTGTCAGTGGCATTGCCGAGGCGGGCAGGAATAAAGGGCACACGCCTTATTTTGCCAGTCCTTCGGTAAGTTCGATGCGGGTGCCCCATGGGTCGGTCAGGAATGCGAGGGCAAGGCCAGCCTGGGGGAGTTGGCGATACGGACTGTCCAGCTTGACGCCGCTGTCGGTGAGTTTTTTGCAGAAGGCTTCGAGGCCGACAATTTCGAAGCCGATGTGATCGATGGCGCGGCCGACGGTAGGCGCTGTGGACGCCGCTTTGCCGTAAGTCAGATTGGCGCCGGGGATTTCGCCTGAGTCCCAGTTGGCTCGTTTGCTGGGAGTCGCGCCGAATTTTTCGAGATACCAGGCCTGGATGGCGATCGGGTCGGGCGTGTCGAAATGGACGTGGTGGAAGCGGATGGGGACGGACAGGGATTTGTCTTCGGTCAGTTCGATGCGGGTGCCGTCGATGCCGTCGATCATGAGCTGGACGGAGGCCTTGTTGGTTAGGACCGCTTTGTATGCCGTCTTTTGGAACTTCGCGACATAGGGCTGAATATCCGGAACGAGAAAGCCGACGTGATCGACGGCGGAACCGACGCTGGGCGCGGTGGGGGCCTTCTTCGCAAAGAGAACGATGACGCCGGGAACGGCGACGCCTTTGAGGGAGGCGTGGGTGTAGGGCTGTGCGCCGATGAGGTCGGTCCAGAAGGCGATGGCGGCGGCGGGATCGGTGGCGTTGAGGTGGATATGGCCCATGGAAACTCCCTGTGGATTGGGCGCGGCGAGTTGGGAGAAGGCCGCGCTGGTGACCAGGAGCGAGGCGGCGAGAAGTTTGAAGAGCGTCATGCTTTGTACCGGGAAGGCTGGACGCTATAGTAACAACATCTTATGGGAAGCACGCGTCTGGAAATTCTGAAGTCGATGGTGGAGCAGAAGCCGGAGGATGGATTCAGCCGGTATGGGCTGGCGATGGAGTATGTGCGGTCGGGCGATCTGGAGAGGGCGGTAGTGGAGTTCGAGACGCTGCTGAAGTACAACCCGAATTACGCCGCGGGATATTTTCATGGCGGACAGACACTGGAAAAGCTGGGGCGAATTGAGGATGCCCGGGAGATTTACCGGCGGGGCATCGACATTACGACAGCGACGGGCGATGGGCACACGCGGGGCGAGTTGGTGGCGGCGTTGCAGATGCTGGCGTGAGGCGTTAATGTCGCGGGTTGAAGCGATAGTGGACTATGACGTCGCTGGGGACGGAGCGGTCGCCCTGGCGGGCGGGTTCCCAGTTGGCTGAGCCGACTGAATCCTTGGCTAGTCCGGCGAGGTCCGATTGCGCGCCGTTGAATTCCGCAAAGTCGTCGGCCACATGCCGCTGTTCGGGCGCACGTCCATACGGAGGGATTCGGGGGTTCCGACATCGTTGTTGTCGAGAGTTCGCGCAGGCCCAGAGCAAATATGGTGCCGCGGTGATGCTGGCTTGGGGTGAATGTAAAGCTTGTGATTTCGATTACCTGCGGCTGGAGAATTCGCCCCAGGAAGATTCCGCCCAGTTCTTCGTTAGGCCGGTGTCAAGGGTCTTTCAGCTCGCGGTTTAGCTGGTCGATCATATCCAGCGAAAACCGAACTGTTAAGGAACTTAACTGCCAAAGATAGAAGTCGCGCCCTGGCACGAGAGGGCGTATTGCAAGCGTCGTGCCAGGTTGCGAGTCGGTCGCCAGAAAGTATCAGACGTCGAGGTTCTTAACGTCGAGGGCGTTTTCCTCAATGAAGCGGCGGCGGTTTTCCACATCTTCACCCATGAGGGTTGTGAAGATCAGGTCGGTTGCGACGACGTCTTCCAGGCGAACGCTCAACAGTGTCCGTTTCTCGGGGTCCATGGTGGTGTCGGCCAACTGCTCGGCATTCATCTCGCCGAGACCCTTGTAGCGCTGCACGGAGGCGTCACGCTTGCCTTCGGCTTTGATGTGGTCGAGGAGCAGGCGCCAGTTGGCAATGGAATCGCGATGGTCGTTCTTCACGACGCTGAACGGAGGCTGATTGAGCTTGGCGATCTGCTTCGAAAGCAAGCGGAATTTGCGATATTCCGGCTGTTGCGAAAGTTCGATGCCGATGCGACGAAGACCGTTGGTGGAATCGTGATACGTGAGCGAGAAGGCCGAATGCTCTTCGTCGGCTTCGATGGCCGATTCGACAGCCACTTTCTTTAACTCAGCCGCGAGCGTTTCGAGGTTCTCGCGCACACTGAAATCGGTCTTGGTGTCGATGGCGAGTTCGGCGTTTGAGAGCACGTCAATCACGCGGGATTCGCGGAGGCGCCGCTCGAGTTTGTGCGAGATCTGCTGGAATTCGTCGAGGCTTAACAGGAAGGCGCGGAGTTCCCCGCCCTCAACGCGGCCACGCGGCGCGACGCCGTTCGGGCCGAATTCTACAACCAGATTCTCGGTTGCACGGCGCATGATTTCGCGCGTGAATTCCGCTTCGTTTTTAATGTACTTCTCGCTCTTGCCGCGCTTGATTTTATAGAGCGGCGGCTGCGCGATATAGACGTTCTGCTTCTCGATCAATTCGCGCATGTGGCGGAAGAAAAACGTTAGCAGAAGAGTGCGGATGTGCGAGCCATCGACGTCGGCATCCGTCATGATGATGATCTTGCTGTAACGGAGCTTTGAGGCGTCGAAATCGTCTTTGCCGATTCCGGTGCCCATAGCCGTGATGAGTGTACGGATTTCGTCGTGGCCGAGCATGCGGTCGTAGCGGGCTTTTTCGACGTTAAGGATCTTGCCCTTGAGTGGCAGGATCGCCTGGAAACGGCGATCGCGGCCCTGCGTGGCGGTGTCGCGGGCTCGCGATGCGTCAATCGCCTTGGAGACGATCTTCTTCATCACGGACGGATTCTTATCGAAAAACTCGCCCAGCTTGTCGTTAACGAGTTGCTGGACCTGGCCGGCGATATCGCTGTTGAGGCGGCCCTTCGTCTGGCCTTCGAACTGAGGCTGCGGCACTTTCACGCTGATGACTGCGGTAAGTCCTTCGCGAACATCGTCTCCGCTCAGGTTCTCCTTCACATCTTTGAACAAGCCGGACTGCTGGCCGTAAGCGTTGATAGTTCGGGTGAGTGCGCTGCGGAAGCCGCTGAGGTGCGTGCCGCCGTCGACGGTGTTGATGTTGTTGGCGAAGCTGAAGAGCGTTTCGGAATAGCCATCGTTATACTGCAGCGCTATTTCCATGCCGACGGTACCGCTGGGGCCTGGCTTTTCGCCTTCGATGCAGATGGGGTTTTCGTGGAGAACCGCTTTACCGCGGTTGAGATGCTTGATGAATTCGCTGATACCGCCCTGGTAGAAGAACGGGGTCACCTTTTCGGGATCTTCTCGCTCATCGGTCAGGGTGATTTTGAGGCCTTTGTTCAGGAAGGCCATTTCACGGAGGCGCTGGGCCAGCGTGTCGTAGTTGAACTTCGTCGCCTCCATGATGGTCGGATCGGGTTTGAAAGTAATTTTCGTACCGGTCTTACGGCCAGCCTTTCCCGTGGCAAGGAGGGGACCTTTAGGAATGCCTCGCTCGTAATCCTGTTCCCATGTCTGAGAGGCCTTTTCACCTCTGGCGGCGCGCCAGATTTCGAGGTGCAGCTTTTCGGAAAGTGCGTTGACGCAGCTTACGCCGACGCCGTGCAGACCGCCCGAGACTTTGTAACTGTTGGAATCGAATTTGCCGCCGGCGTGCAGCTTGGTCATCACGACTTCTGCGGCAGACACACCCTCTGCGTGCATATCGACAGGGATGCCGCGGCCGTTATCCACGACCGTTACGGAGTCGTCAATGTGGATGGTAACTTCGATGTCAGTGCAGTAGCCGCCGAGTGCCTC
>Ga0302275_10007138_pt1 | contig 10442 bp, 11 predicted proteins | sample III_Bog_N2_2_FD_200229 | JGI IMG/M metagenome (GOLD analysis project Ga0302275, IMG submission 200229) | Peat permafrost microbial communities from Stordalen Mire near Abisko, Sweden - III_Bog_N2_2 | ecosystem: Environmental > Terrestrial > Soil > Wetlands > Peat | place: Sweden: Abisko... | reverse complement strand
CCGCCAACCGACAGATCCAAAGCGTTGCCGCTTCGATTGCCCAGATGCTGACCCAAACCACGACCGGCACAGTGACCGATACGGACCTGAGCTTCGTGACGGATTCCACCATGGTGCTCTTTCCCGGCGTTCTGACCGACGCTGCCAGCAAGAACATCCCCTGGTACAACGACATCCAGATCACCATCAGCAGCGTGGTCTTTGCCGAGCAGGCGAATGGAAGCTATGTGGCCCAGGTGGCTTGGAGCCGAGGCTCGAACAAGCGGCCTTGCGGCATCAACCTGTCGGGTCAGGACGATACCGCCCCCCCAAGCGTTACGGGGCTTCCTTTGGATCTATTCGGTCCAGGTTCCTTGATCGTGGTCGATGTGTCGTTCGTCTATGAGCCCACCATCGTGCCGACTTGGTTCATGGCCTCGACCTCCCACACCTTCAACAAGTCCGTCTATCTGCAACCCCGCTACATCGCGCCGCCAAGTTTCATTACCCACAAGCTGTCGGGGAGTGACGGAGGGACGACCACATGCCAAGGATTTACTGTGACGCCATGACGTTACTTTCCCGCCTTCGGCACTTCCTTCACGACCACTCGGGCGCGTCAGCCCTGACGTTTGCCCTCTGCATGGTGCCGATCCTCGGCTTTTTTGCCCTGGCCATCGACTACGGCTACGCCATGTCGTTCCGCCAGCAACTCGACGCCGCCGCCGATGCCGCCAGCCTGCAGACCATCAACACGGCCCGGGCACAGATCCTGGCCAATCCCGCCCAAAGCACGGCGACGACTCAGCTTTTAGCCGAGGCGGCTGGCGTGAGTGCCTTCAAGGCCAATGCCGGAGCGGATATTTCGGCTCTTACCAACAACGGCCTTTCCGTCACCCTGCTCATCACCGATCCCAGCCCACTGACCTTAACCCTGACGGCAACCGCCAGCTACAGCGCCACCGCCAACACCTCGTCCGCCAAACTGTTCGGTTCGCAGTTCTCGACCTTCAGCTTTTCCGGCACATCGAAATCCTCGACCACCATGGCGAATTATATTGGCTATTACCTGCTGGTGGATGTCTCGGGCTCGATGGGAACCCCCTCGACCATCAGCGGCCAATCGGCCTTGGCGGCGATCAACCCGGATGACCTGAGCCAGTACCAGCAGGGCTGCATCTTCGCCTGCCATTTCAGCGGATATCAGGGATACGCCTATTCGCGGACCAACAGCACCAGCTCCACGGCGACGCCGGTCGCCAACAATTATTGCCCACAGCCGGATATGACCACCTGCATCCAGCTGCGCATCGACGCCGTGGCCACGGCCCTCAAAGCCTTCATGTCCAGCGCCCAGACCGCCCAGAGCTACGACAACCAGATTGCCGTCGGCCTCTATCCCTTCATCGTCAACCAGTTCCAATATTTTCCCCAAGCGAACACCGGCCTGACCCTGTCGACCGATCTTTCGACGGCCAGCAGCATGGCCGGCTGCATCCCCGGACTGGTGGATAACGGCGGGGTAAAGAATTCAGCCTCCACCACCTGCCCGGCCTCGACCAGCGCCAACGTCACCATGGGATCGGGAGGCACTCATATCGGCAACGCCTTCAGCCAGCTTTCGCAAGTGATCCCCCAACCGATCGGCGACGGCTCCAGCGAGGACAAGCGTAAGCCAGTCGTCTTCCTGATTACCGATGGGGCTGAAGACGAGCAAACCTATAGCGTGTCAGCAAACTTTGATGGCAAAAACCACGCTACGACCATTGCACAGAAATATTGCGCGCTGTTTTCTGGGGCGAATATCCCACTATACATCCTAAACATTCCCTACATCACTATTCAGCCCCAATATTTTAACGCATCCTTTGCTGGAGATGAGGATGGATATGCAAATTCAAATATCCCCTACATCGCCCCAAGCCTGCAGAGCTGCGTAACAACCCAAAGCAATTATTTCGTGGCCGATCCCTATAACCCCAGCTCCATCACCGACCAAATCCAAGCGATGTTCGCACAATCTCTCTTGGCGACGCGCCTGATCCAATAGGGCTGTCGCCCCCTGATCTTGCCCGATCAGCAGATCCCCTACTCGCAGGGCAGTAATGGAGTCACCTATTGACCCGTGAATTTAGCAAAGAATGCCGCGCCACCGGGCGTTCTGTCACCGCCCTGATGCTGCAAATGGCGGAAGAGGCGTCCTCGAATGGCCAGGTGGCGCTCAGCGAACTGCAGCGTATTGCCCAAGCTGTCGACGGCATGAACCTGATTTTCGAGATGTCAAAAACCCAGTGCATCATGAACAGCCACTGCGAAGGCATCTCCCATCGACGCAAACAACTGCTGGGCCGCATTTTGGCGCAGTTGCTGGAGTCTCAACTCGTTGCCTGCCCCCCGGTCCTTCGGCGCGACCTTTTGTCGCCGATGTTTACGGCCATCGCCAAGATGGTCGGCGAGCCTTTGTTCAATGGGCTCGAGCAGAAGGTGCGCGCCCTCTATTTCTCGCTGCTGTCGGCGCAAGACCATTTCGAATGGTCGCCCTTTTACGAAAACAAGGACTCGATCTCCAGCTACTGCCAGCTGATGACCCTGGTATCCCAAGCCTTTCACAACTACGCCGAAGCCAAGAAGGAATTCATCGGCCTGATGAAGACCACCGTTCCGGGCTTCACCCAGTATGACTATTTCCTATTGATGTGCGGCCTCACCCAGCCCTTGAAGCTTGCGCCTAACGTAAGCCACCATCGCGCCTTTCTGGAGCATGCGCTTCTCTTCTCCGAACGCAGACACATCGACAATTTCCTCGAAGCGCTGGATCAGGACAGCAAAAAATGGAAATCCCAGCCCCCCATGCGACAGCCACAGACGTAACAACCTTTGGACCGAAGCGAAGAGGCGTCTTTGGCAATAGGACGATATATCCCCCCTCAATCTGATTACAATCTGTCGGTCAAACCGCCGCTTCTGATGATGAAGCGGGCGATTTCCTCAACGCCATCTCCGACTTTCAGGTTTGAAAATAGAAAGGGGCGTTGGCCACGCATCTTTTGGGCATCCCGGTCCATGACCTCCAGACTTGCCCCCACATACGGGGCCAGGTCAGTCTTGTTGATCAGCAAAAGATCCGAGCGAGTTATCCCCGGCCCGCCCTTGCGGGGGATTTTATCGCCAGCCGAAACATCAATGACGTAGATGGTGATATCGGCCAGTTCCGGGCTGAAAGTGGCCGATAGATTATCGCCCCCGGACTCAACCAAAATCAATTCCAGCCCTGGATGGCGGGCGATCATCTCGTCGACGGCGGCCAGATTGATGCTGGCGTCTTCGCGGATGGCGGTATGAGGGCAACCACCGGTCTCGACGCCCATGATACGGTCGGGGGAAAGCGCCCCGGAGCGGTTCAGGAACTCGGCGTCCTCGCGGGTGTAGATGTCGTTGGTGATGGCGGCAATGTTGTAGCCATCGCGCAGGCGCTTGCACAGATGGTCCATCAAGGCAGTCTTGCCGGAGCCGACGGGACCGCCGATGCCGACACGAAAAGGATTGGCTCGGAAGGGAGACGTCATGATCTGAACAACCTCGTATATTGGGTTTCGTGCTTCATGCTGGTCCAATCGACCATGGGGGCGGCGCTCCCCAAATCCTCGAAGGAAGTGACCAGGGCAGCAGCGGCGATGGAGGGGATCGATGATGCCAGGGCGGCGGTGATGCGTTGGCCGTCGGTCTGACCCAGGGGCACCAATCGAACGGCTGCCGAGACTAAATTGGCCGCCACCGCCATGAGAAAGGCCGAGACCGCCGAAGCTTCGGGAATGCCCGCGCAGGCGGCAGCCACTGCCACGGCGACGGCGTAGCTGGGCTGGGCGATGTCGGGCAGTGAGGCGTCGGGCCAGGAGGACTTTAGGGCGAACATAAAGGCCGTGCCTTGGGCCCGAGCCTCCAGCGCCATCTCCGGCGTGCCGCGCAGGGCGGCGGCCCAGTCTACCACTTCCGCCAGATCACCTTGACCCAGAACGGCGCGATGGGCGGCCAGGAACAACCCGGCATCCACCCAGGCCGAGCCATGGCGCAGGATATGGCTGATCCAGTCTTCGGTCTGGGCGCGGTTGGTCAACAAGCCGCACTCCACCGCATATTCAATGCCATGGGAATAGCTGAATCCGCCCACCGGAAAGGCCGGCGACAGCCAGGTCATCAACCGCAGCAATCCGCCTTCGCTTAAGGCTTCAGCCATGACGGTAGCCATGATCTGGGGCGTGATCATGGGCCTTGGCATAGGCTCCGCCTTCGGGATGGAAGGGGGCGCGGCATTTCTCGACCTTGGCCCCTAATCCCTCCAGCATCTCCACCAGCACATGATCCCAGGGCAGTCGCAGACCGCCGGGAATGATCTGCACCGCCATGTGGCGGTTGCCAATATGCCAGGCGATGCGGGCCAATTCTTCCGGCGTAGCGCAATGAAGCTCGGCCATATCTTCCTCAGCGGCAACGACTTGGATGAAGCCGCCGCCTTCTAACTCCAGCCCGTCGCCATCGGCCAGCAGAACCGCATGGGGCAGATCGAGCATGAAGGCTTCGCCGCCGTCATCGGTCATCAGCAGACGGCGGCGATGGCGGTCGTCAAAGGCCAGAGTGATCCGCCCAACCTGTTGCGGGGCAGGCCATTGGCCGGAGGGACGGACGGCGAAAGCGCGGCGCATCTAGAACAGGAAATAGCGTTGGGCCAAGGGCAGTTCCTTGGCGGGTTCGCAAGTCAGCAATTCGCCGTCGGCGCGGACCTCGTAAGTCTCCGGGTCCACCTCGATCTTGGGGCAGGCATGGTTATGGATCATCGAGGCCTTGGTCAGGCCTCGGGTGCCCGAGACCGCCAGCACTTGGCGCTGCAGGCCAAGCCGTTCGCCGATGCCGTTCTCGGCGGCGGCCTTGCTGACGAAGGTCACGCTGCTGGCCTGCAAGGAACGGCCAAAGGCTCCGAACATTGGGCGGTAATGCACCGGCTGCGGCGTCGGGATCGAGGCATTGGGATCGCCCATGGCGGCGGAAGCGATGGTGCCGCATTTCAGCACCAGATCGGGCTTCACGCCAAAGAAGGCGGGCTTCCACAGCACCAGATCGGCCAGCTTGCCCACCTCCACCGAGCCCACATGGGCACTGATGCCGTGGGTGATGGCCGGGTTGATAGTGTATTTGGCGATATAGCGCCGGGCCCGCAGATTGTCGTTGCCGTTTTCACCGGCCAGATTGCCCCGCTGGGCCTTCATCTTATGAGCCGTCTGCCAGGTGCGGATGATCACCTCGCCGATGCGGCCCATGGCCTGGCTGTCGGACGACATCATGCTCATGGCGCCGATGTCGTGGAGGATATCCTCGGCGGCGATGGTCTCGCGGCGGATGCGGCTTTCGGCAAAGGCCACGTCTTCGGGAATGCGCGGGTCCAGATGATGGCAGACCATCAGCATGTCCAGATGCTCATCCACCGTATTGACGGTGAAGGGCCGGGTGGGGTTGGTCGATGAGGGCAGAACATTCTCCACGCCGCACAGACGGATGATGTCCGGGGCATGGCCGCCGCCGGCTCCCTCGGTGTGGAAGGCATGGATGGTGCGCCCCTTAAAGGCGGCGACGGTGTCTTCGCAGAAGCCGGATTCGTTCAAGGTGTCGGTATGGATGGCGACCTGAACATCCATCTCCTCGGCCACGGAAAGACAAGCATCGATGGCCGCCGGAGTGGTGCCCCAGTCTTCATGCAGCTTCAGGCCGCAGGCTCCGGCCATGATCTGCTCGATCAGGGCGTCGGGGCGGGTGGCGTTGCCCTTGCCGAAGAAGCCGAGATTAATCGGCAAGCCTTCCGCCGCCTGGAGCATGCGGGCCAGATGCCAGGGGCCGGGGGTGCAGGTGGTGGCGTTGGTGCCTTCGGCAGGGCCCGTGCCGCCGCCCAGCAGAGTGGTGACGCCGGAATGCAGGGCATCCTCGATCTGCTGCGGGCAGATGAAATGGATATGGCTGTCGATGCCTCCGGCGGTGATGATGCGGCCTTCACCGGCGATCACTTCGGTACCGGGGCCGATGATGATGGTCACGCCGGGCTGGATGTCGGGATTGCCAGCCTTGCCAATGGCGGCGATGCGGCCGTCCTTCAGGCCGATGTCGGCTTTGACGATGCCCCAGTGATCCAGGATCAGGGCATTGGTGATGACGGTATCGACGGCTCCTTGGGCGCGGGACAGCTGGGACTGGCCCATGCCGTCGCGGATCACCTTGCCACCGCCGAACTTCACTTCCTCGCCATAGATGGTCAGGTCTTTCTCGACCTCGATGATCAGGCCGGTGTCGGCCAGACGCAGCTTGTCGCCCACGGTGGGGCCGAACATGGCGGCATAGGCCTTGCGCTCGATTTGGTACGCCATGACCCTTAGCCCTCCAGCTTGCCATTGATCAGACCGTTGAAGCCCCAGACGGCGCGATCGCCGCCAAAGGCCACCAGGGAAACCTCGCGGCTCTGCCCCGGCTCGAAGCGGACGGCGGTTCCGGCGGGAATATCCAGACGAAAGCCCCTGGCCGCGTCGCGGTCGAAGGACAGGGCCCGGTTGGTCTCTGCGAAATGATAGTGGGAGCCCACCTGGATGGGCCGATCACCCGTGTTGGCGACGGTCAGACTTAAGATGGCGCGGCCCTCGTTCAGGGTCAGGCTGCCGGGGGCGGTGATGATTTCGCCGGGAATCATGGGCATCGCTCCTCAGCGGATGGGTTCATGGACGGTCACCAGCTTGGTGCCGTCGGGGAAGGTGGCCTCCACCTGGATTTCATGGATCATCTCGGGGATACCCTCCATGACCTGCTCGCGGGTAAGAACCCCTGCTCCATCGCGCATCAGTTCGGCCACCGAGCGCCCGTCGCGAGCACCTTCGACCACGAAGTCGCTGATCAGGGCCACGGCTTCCGGGTAGTTCAGCTTGACGCCGCGCTCCAGCCGGCGCCGGGCGACCATGGCGGCCATGGCCACCAGCAGCTTGTCCTTCTCGCGGGGGGACAAATTCACGGGCGTTCTCCTTCAGACATGCCACAGACGGGGCAATTGGGCGGGCAGGCCGGCCTCGACGGACCGTAAATGGCTCCAGGCGGCGGCGAAATTGCGGCGAAGGACAGCGGCATCGTCACTCAGCCAGCGCAGCAGCAGCAGGCCGTTAACGACGGTGGCCGAAGCCCGATCCATCTTAGCCATGATCTCGCGCATGGCCTCCAGATGCCGGGCAGGCTCGGGGCAGAGCAACAGGATGGTGGCGGCGGAGAGGGCTCCGCCGAAGCCAGCGGGGGCAGCCAGCAGGCTCGCGATATCGCCGTCCAGATGTTGGGCGTCGGCCCAGATCAGCTTGCCGTTCTGGCGCACTTCCCAGGCCTCGCGCAGCAGGCCTTTGGTGACGGTTTCCATCATGGCGGTGCGACCAAAGACGATCATCTCTCCCGCCAGCATGCGGGCGTTTTCGGCGGCATTCAGGCGGGTGCGGCGGCGCAGGCGGGAGCCTTCGAACAGGATGGTTTCCTGGGGCAGATATTCCAGCCAGGCGTTTGGCGCGGCGGTCAGATCGACTTCGATGCGGGCATCCGCCCCGGCGCTGCGATAGACCTTCTCGGCGGCCTGGGCCATGAATTGGACGCGACAGTCTTCTCCAGCCTCCAGGCGCAGCACCAGCCCATCGCCGCCGACAATGCCGCCGGACGTCGTGACCAGAGCGGCCTGGGGGATCTCTCCGTCGGGGACATGGGGGAACAGCACCCGCAGGGGCGAGACCTGATGCAGATGGGCGAGCCTTGTCTGTCCCGCCCGATGACGGAACGTGACCTCGGCAATGCCCTGCATGCCCTGGGTGGGAACCTCAGACGGTAAGGTAGCGTCGAACATCTGCCTCCACCAACTCGGCGGCTTTTCCCGCGACCACCACTTCGCCGCGGTCGAGAACCGCGAAGTCGTCGGCCAGTTCGCGGGCGAAGTCGAAATATTGCTCGACCAGCAGTATGGCCATTTCCCCGCGATCCGCCAGCATACGAATCACCTTGCCGATATCCTTGATGATGGATGGCTGTATGCCTTCGGTGGGTTCGTCCAGGATCAGAAGGCGCGGGCGCGTCACCAGGGCGCGGCCAATGGCCAGCTGCTGCTGCTGCCCGCCCGACAGATCGCCGCCGCGCCGCCCCAGCATGCTTTTCAGCACCGGGAACAGCTCGAAGATTTCCTCGGGGATGGAACGTTGTGCGCGGGGCAAAGGCGCAAAGCCGGTCTCCAGATTTTCCTTCACCGTCAGGCGGGGGAAAATCTCACGCCCTTGCGGAACAAAGGCAATGCCGCGGCGAGCATGTTCATAGGCGGGAAGGCTGGTGATGTCGGCCCCCTCCCAGATCACCTTGCCATCACGCGACGGCTGCAGGCCCATGATGGCCCGCATCAGGCTGGTCTTGCCCACACCGTTGCGGCCCAGCACGCAAGTCACCTTGCCGGACTCGGCTGCCAGCGAGACGCCGCGCAAAGCCTGACTGGCGCCGTAATAGAGATTGATGTTTTCGACCTTCAGCATGGCATCAGCGTCCCAGATAGACTTCGACCACTCGGGGATTGTTCTGCACCTCGTCCAGCGGCCCTTCGGCCAGGACCGAGCCTTCGTGCAGCACCGTGACCTTGGAGCCCAGAGCCCGCACGAACTCCATGTCGTGTTCCACCACCACCAGGGATCGGTCGGGCTGCTTGGCCAGGTCCAGGATCAGTTGGGCGGTGGCCTCGGTCTCGGCGTCGGTCAGTCCGGCGACCGGCTCATCCAGCAGCAAGACACGCTGGTCCTGCATCAAAAGGATGCCGATCTCCAGCCATTGCTTTTGGCCGTGAGACAGGGCTCCGGCCTGCCAGCCCTCCTTGCCGGTCAGGCCGACAGTTTTCAGCACTTCGGCGATGCGGTCGCGGGCCTCGGCATCCAGCTTGTGGCGCAGGGTGAAGAAGATGCCGCGCCGGCTTTTCATGGCCAGCTCCAGGTTTTCAAAGACCGTCAAGTTCTCGAAGACCGTGGGCTTCTGGAATTTGCGGCCGATGCCAAGATTGGCGATGCGGCTTTCATCCAGGCGGGTCAGATCGATCTGGCCGTCGAACAGCACATCGCCCTTATCGGGCCGGGTCTTGCCGGTGATGACATCCATCATGGTGGTCTTGCCGGCTCCATTGGGGCCGATGATGGTCCGCAGCTCGCCGGGAGCGATGACCAGCGACAGCTCGTTCAGGGCGCGAAAGCCGTCGAAGCTGACAGTGACGCCGTCGAGATAAAGGATGCTGCCGGCGGCGACCTTGTCGGACTGGCTGGCTTCCTCGATGTAGTAGTTCTCAGACATGGCCTTCCTCCGCCTTCGAGAAGCGTTTCTTCAGGCCCATCAAGCCCTTGGGCAGCAACAGGGTGACCAGGATGAACAGGGCCCCTAGGAAGAACAGCCATACTTCGGGTGCTGCTCCGGTCAGCCAGGTTTTGGCGGCATTGACCGACAAGGCTCCCAGGATGGCCCCGACCAGGGTGCCGCGTCCGCCCACCGCCACCCAGATGGCAACCTCGATGGAGTTGGCGGGGGAGAACTCCGAGGGGTTGATGATGCCCACCTGCGGCACATAAAGCGCTCCGGCCACACCGGCCAGCATGGCCGACAAGGTGAAGGCGAACAGCTTGGCGTGGGTGGTGGAATAGCCCAGGAAACGCACCCGGCTTTCGGCGTCGCGCAAGGCCATCATTACCCGCCCCAGCTTGGTGGCGACCACATGGCGCAAGAGCAGCAGCGATCCCCCCAGCAGGATAGCCGAGGCCAGATAGAGGCCCATCTTGGTGGAGCCTTGCGACAGATCAAAGCCCAGCAGGTCCTTGAAGTCGGTCAGGCCGTTGTTGCCGCCAAAGCCCATCTCGTTGCGAAAGAAGGCCAGCATCAGGGCATAGGTCATGGCCTGGGTGATGATGGACAGATAAACGCCGGTGATGCGCGAGCGAAAGGCCAGCCAGCCGAAGACGAAGGCCAGGGCTCCTGGCACCAGCACCACCATCACGGCGGCGAACCAGAACTGGTCGAAGCCGAACCAGTACCAGGGCAGGCTCTTCCAATTGAGGAAGACCATGAAGTCGGGCAGCTCGGCATTACCATAGACGCCCCTTGTGCCGATGGCCCGCATCAGATGCATGCCCATGACATAGCCGCCCAGGGCGAAGAAGGCGCTGTGGCCCAAAGACAGCACGCCGCAATAGCCCCAAACCAGATCAAGGGCCAAGGCCAGCACGGCATAGCAAAGATATTTGCCCAACAGCGGGATCATATAATTGGGCAGATGCAGGGCCGAACCTTCCGGCAGGGCATTGAGCAAAGGCACCAGCAGGCAGAGCACCAGAGCGGCGGCGATAAAGCCCGGCCAGAAGCGGCGATCCGATTGCGAGGAGACGAGACAGGAAAGA
>Ga0302275_10007137_pt1 | contig 10442 bp, 6 predicted proteins | sample III_Bog_N2_2_FD_200229 | JGI IMG/M metagenome (GOLD analysis project Ga0302275, IMG submission 200229) | Peat permafrost microbial communities from Stordalen Mire near Abisko, Sweden - III_Bog_N2_2 | ecosystem: Environmental > Terrestrial > Soil > Wetlands > Peat | place: Sweden: Abisko... | reverse complement strand
CTCGAAAATGAAAAGGAGGAAAATCTCGGCCGTGTTGAGAGCGGTGACGATGTCGATCCCGGAATCATCAAACAGGTCAAGGTTTTCATCGCCAGCAAGCGCAAGCTTTCGGTCGGTGACAAGATGGCCGGTCGTCACGGAAACAAGGGCGTTGTTGCCAAAATTGTTCCTGAAGAGGACATGCCCTTCCTTTCCGACGGCACTCCCGTGGACATCGTGCTCAATCCTCTCGGTGTCCCAAGCCGCATGAATGTGGGGCAGGTTCTGGAAACGCACCTTGGTGTCGCGGCCCGAGCCCTCGGATTCAAGGTGGCCACGCCTGTCTTTGACGGAATTCCCGAAAGCCGCATCCGCGAGTATCTCGTCGAGGCCGGTCAGAAGGAAGGCTTCTCGTGGATTCAGGAAAACGGCAAATCGACACTCTTCGACGGACGCACCGGCGAGGCTTTTGACCAGCAGGTTGTCGTGGGTGTCATCTACATGCTCAAACTCGGCCACCTTGTTGCCGACAAGATCCATGCCCGTGCCGTCGGTCCCTACTCGCTCGTGACTCAGCAACCGCTGGGTGGCAAGGCGCAGTATGGCGGCCAGCGCTTCGGAGAGATGGAGGTCTGGGCACTCGAGGCCTATGGCGCCGCATACACCTTGCAGGAACTTCTCACCGTCAAATCCGACGATGTTCAGGGCCGGACGCGCATCTATGAGAGCATTGTGAAGGGGGATAATTCCCTGGAGGCCGGTATTCCGGAGTCCTTCAATGTGCTGATCAAGGAAATGCAGGGGCTCGGATTGGACGTCCGTGTGGGACGACATGAAGAGACCGGCGATCCCCTGGCCCTTGGTGACACAGCGGCCTAACGACAGCCTCCTCTTTATTCAAAAATCTTCCAGTAGCCCAAACGTCTCCCAAGAAACGAGCGATCCAGCCAGCCAAAAAGCAGCATCCCATGACCGACACAGCAATTGCACCCATTGACCTTCAGACGGACCCCAAAAAGGCCGCCTTTGATGAGGTCGGAATCACCGTAGCAGCTCCGGAGACCATCCGGAGCTGGAGCAAGGGGGAGGTCAAGAACCCTGAGACCATCAACTACCGGACCTTCAAACCTGAAAAGGGAGGTCTTTTCTGCGAGAGAATTTTCGGTCCCACAAGGGACTGGGAGTGTTCCTGCGGAAAATACAAGCGCATCAAGCACAAGGATGTTGTTTGCGATCGTTGCGGTGTCGAGGTGACACTCAGCCGCGTGCGCCGCGAGCGCATGGGCCATGTCGATCTGGCCGTGCCTGTTTCCCACATCTGGTTCTACAAGTGCATGCCGTCGCGCATCGGTCTGATGCTCGATTTGACGGGGCGCCAGTTGGAGCGCGTCATCTATTACGAGGATTACATCGTCATTGATCCGGGCAAGACCCCCTTTGAGAAGGGACAACTACTCACCGAGACCGAATTCCGCGAGGCCGAGGATCAGTATGGCGAGGACTTCACCGCCGGCATGGGCGCTGAAGCCATCAAGAAGCTTTTGGAGAACATCGATCTCCTCGAGGAACAGGTGATCATCGAAAAACAGATGACCCAGACCAAGAGCAAGCAGATCCGCAAGAAGCTTGCGAAGCGCCTCAAGCTTGTTCAGGGATTCATCAGCTCAAGGACCCGTCCCGAGTGGATGATCATGAGCGTTCTGCCCGTGATCCCTCCCGATCTGCGACCCCTGGTGCCGTTGGAAGGAGGCCGTTTTGCGACTTCCGATCTCAACGACCTGTACCGTCGCGTCATCAACCGGAACAACCGTCTCCGCACACTTCTCCAGCTCAAGACACCCGAGGTCATCATTCGCAATGAAAAGCGCATGCTTCAGGAGGCTGTCGACGCGCTCTACGACAACGGGCGTCACGGACGTGCCGTCACCGGTGCAGCCAACCGTCCGCTCAAGTCCCTGAGCGACATGCTCAAGGGCAAGGGGGGGCGTTTCCGCCAGAATCTCCTCGGCAAGCGTGTCGATTACTCGGGTCGGTCCGTCATCGTCATCGGCCCCGAATTGAAGCTCAACCAGTGCGGTCTGCCCAAGAAGATGGCGCTCGTTCTCTTTGAACCCTTCATCATCCGCCGCCTCAAGGAGCTCGGTTATGTCCACACTGTCCGCAGTGCGAAGAAGCTCATCGAGCGGCAGACACCCGAAGTCTGGGATATTCTGGAAGAGGTGACCAAAGGCCACGCGGTTCTTTTAAACCGTGCGCCGACGCTTCACCGTCTTTCCATCCAGGCCTTCGAGCCCATCCTCATCGAAGGTGAGGCAATCCGCGTCCATCCTCTCGTCTGCACGGCCTACAATGCCGACTTTGACGGTGACCAGATGGCTGTCCATGTGCCTCTTTCCGTGGAGGCCCAGATGGAGGCCCGCACCCTGATGCTGGCACCGAACAACATCTTCTCCCCTTCCAGCGGGAAGCCGATCACCAACCCTTCCCAGGATATTCCCCTGGGTTGTTACTACCTGACGCAGAATCCACGGGTTGTCCTTTCCAAGGATGGGAAGGCTCCTGCCGAAGTGCGCCTGCCCCTCTTCTCCGAGGCCAGCGAGGTGGAACTCGCCCTCTCCGAGGCCAGCGTGAAAATTCACACAAGGATTCGTCTGAAGAATCCCGATCGCGGCGTTGCGACGATCTATGGCAACAGCGAGTTGCCCGTGATCGAGACAACCGTGGGTCGTGTGCTCTTCAACCAGATCTGGCCCTCCGAACTTGGCTTTTACAACAAGGTTGCCGGCAAGAAACAGCTTTCCGACATCATCTGGCGTTGTTACAAGGCGGTCGGACAGGCCCGCACGGTTGAGACCCTCGACAAGCTCAAGGAGTTGGGATTCCGTGAGGCCACCCGCGCCGGGGCTTCCATCGGTATCAATGACATGATCATTCCGAAGGAGAAGGCCACGCTGATCGAGAGTGCCCAGAAGCAGATTGCCGAGGTTCAGAAGCAATACCGCCGCGGTATCATTACGGATGGCGAACGCAAGAACAAGGTGCAGGATATCTGGACCCATACGGGCGAAGAGATTGCCAATGCCCTGTTCCGCACCCTTGAACACAATGACGGCCGGCCCGAGGCGAACCCCGTCTTCATGATGGTCGATTCCGGTGCCCGCGGCAACCGCACCCAGGTCAAGCAGCTTGCAGGAATGCGCGGCCTCATGGCCAAGCCTTCCGGCGAGATCATCGAACGCCCGATTCTTTCCAACTTCCGCGAGGGGCTTTCCGTGCTGGAATACTTCATCTCGACCCACGGCGCCCGTAAAGGGCTGGCCGACACGGCGCTCAAGACAGCCGATTCCGGTTATCTGACCCGCAAGCTGGTGGATGCGGCGCAGGATGTGATCATCACGAGTGAGGATTGCGGAACGGTCAACGGCATTGTCGTCCGCCCCATTTACGAGGGGGATGAGGAAGTTGTCAGTCTGGCAACGCGCATCATCGGTCGCGTGAGCTGCGAGACCGTGAAGGATCCCGTTGGCAACATCCCGATCATCAAGGCCAACCACCTCATCGATGAGGAAATTGCAGCCGCCCTCGACAAGGTGGGTCACGAACAGATCAAGATCCGTTCGGTGCTCACCTGCGAGAACAAGCGCGGTGTCTGTGCAAAATGCTATGGCCGCAATCTCTCCACCGGGCTGATGATCGGACTTGGCGAGGCTGTCGGCATCATCGCCGCCCAGTCCATCGGCGAGCCCGGCACCCAGCTGACCATGCGTACCTTCCATGTCGGTGGCACCGCCAGCCAGACATTCAAGCAGCCCATCATCAAGGCCAAGAATGATGGAGCCATCCGCTTCAACGATCTCCGTACGGTTCAGGCTCTTGACGGAACCTTCATCGTCCTCTCCAAAAACGGAACGGTCGGCATCCACGGCAAGGATGGGCGTGAACTCGAAAGCTATCCCGTGGTCATCGGATCGGTCATTTCCATTGCCGATGGTTCCTTCGTGAAGAAGGGGGAAACCTTTGTCCAGTGGGATCCCTACAATGTGCCGATCATCACCGAGAAGACCGGAAAAATCGAATTCCGCGACATGATCAGCGGCGTCACCATCCGCAAGGAAGTGGATGATGAAACCGGAGTCATGGGAACCGTCGTCATCGAGCACAAGGAAGACCTTCATCCGCAGATTGTCATCGTCGATTCCTCCAAGGAAGTTCTCGCCAGCTACTCGATTCCTGCCGGAGCCCACCTTGACGTCAAGGAAGGGGAGAAGGTTCAGGCCGGTCAGCGACTTGCCAAAACCCCCCGCAAGATTGCCAAAACCAAGGATATCACCGGTGGTCTTCCCCGCGTTGCCGAGCTTTTCGAGGCCCGTCGTCCGAAGGATGCCTGCGAAATCGCCCGCATCGACGGCATTGTCGATATCGGCGGAACGGTTCGAGGCAAGCGCAAGCTGATCGTCCGCGATCCACAGACCGGCACCGAAGAGGAGCACCTCATTCCGCTTTCCAAACACATCATCTCCTTCAAGGGTGATTTCGTGAAGAAGGGCCAGCAGCTCACCGAAGGACCTGTCGTTCCCCATGAAATCCTTGATGTCTGCGGACCTCAGGAGCTTCAGGAACATCTCCTCAACGAGGTGCAGGAGGTCTATCGTCTCCAGGGCGTTGAAATCAATGACAAGCACATTGAGATCATCGTCCGCCAGATGCTCAGGAAGGTGAAGATCACCGATCCCGGTGACACGACCCTTCTTTGGGGTGATCAGATCGACCGCCTGGAATTCGAGGGTGAAAATGCGCGCGTCAGCTCCAAGGGTGGTAAACCCGCAGAGGCAGCGCCTGTGCTTCTCGGCATCACCAAGGCTTCCCTGGAAACCGACAGCTTCATCTCCGCCGCCTCCTTCCAGGACACGACACGCGTTCTCACCGAGGCCGCCACGCTCGGCAAATCCGACAGACTGCGCGGATTCAAGGAAAATGTCATCATGGGTCACCTCATCCCTGCGGGAACAGGTTTCAAAACCAACCGCAACTTTGAACTGGTTCATCTCGGAGAGCCTGCTCTTCTGGACGATCCCGATACCTCGAATGAAGAAGCCGCAATTTAGAAAACATAAAAATACCAGCCTGTAAATTATCCGTCCTATGTCCGTAGAAACCATGACCGAACTCCTCGAAGCCGGTGTCCATTATGGACACCAGACCAAGAGATGGAACCCCCGCATGAGGGATTTCATCCTTGAGGAGAAAAATTCCATCCACATCATCGATCTCTCCAAAACCGTGGAGCAGTTGGCAAAGGCCGGAGAGTTTCTCGCCAACATCACCCGTCAGGGGGGCAAGATCCTCTTTGTCGGTTGCAAGAAACAGGCTCAGGAGGCTGTGAAAGAGGCGGCCCAGGCCAGCGGCCAGTTCTATGTGAACCAACGCTGGCTGGGTGGCACGCTGACGAATCTTGTCACCATCCGCAAGAGCGTCTCCAAGCTCAAGGACTTTGAAGCCCTCGAAAAGAGCGCCGGATTCAGCAAGGTCAACAAGGCCGAGGCCTCCGCGCTGCGGCGTGAAGCCAATCGCATCCGCCAGAACCTCGAAGGGGTTCTTGACATGGAGAAACTGCCCGATGTCATCGTCATCATCGATACCGTCAAGGAAGCCATTGCCGTTGCGGAATCGCTCCGTCTCGGCATTCCGATCGTGGCCATTGTGGATTCCAACAGCAATCCCGAGGAGATCAATTATCCGATCGCCGGCAATGACGATGCCATTCGTGCCATCCGCATCATCCTTCAGAAACTCGTTGATTCCATTGCAGCGTCCAAGGGAGGGAACCGTCCCGGCGCCGCTGTCACCGCAGGCACGGAAGTGCTGGCTGGCGTTGCCGAATAACACGGCAACACAGGATAAGGACTTAAAAAACCAAGAATCGCATTGTATGGCTGATATCAATCCAACCCTCGTCAAGACCCTCCGCGAAAAGACCAACGCGGGAATGATGGACTGCAAACGCGCGCTCACCGAAGCGGGCGGGGACATCGAAAAAGCCGAGGCTCTTCTCCGGCAGAAGGGCATCGCCAGTGCCGGGAAAAAAGCCTCCCGGGTTGCCAAGGAGGGCACGATTGCCTCCTACATTCATCTTCAAGGCAAAGTGGGCGTTCTCGTCGAAATCAACTGTGAGACCGATTTCGTGGCAAAAAACGATATTTTCCGCGATTTCGTCAAGGACATCACCCTGCAAATCGCCGCCGCCCATCCCCTGGTTGTCTCCCGCGACGAAGTGGATCAGGCGCTGGTGGCTTCCGAGCGCGAGATTTACAAGGCACAGGTCCAGGGCAAGCCCGAGGCCATTGTGGAAAAGATCGTGGATGGCAAGCTCGACAAATTCTACAGCACAATCTGTCTCCTCGAGCAGGCTTGCATCAAGAATCCCGACATCACGGTCAAGGATCTCATTGCTTCCAAAATTTCGGAACTTGGAGAGAATATTGTCATCCGCCGCTTCGTCCGCTATATGGTTGGAGAGGAGGTTGGATCAACCCAAATCATCGAAGGGGAAGAAGCCGCCTAGACTTCTCCCGTTTCAACACTATCACCATGACTCTCGCGAGCCTGCTCTCCGAGGATCAGATTATCCCGGAAATGTCTGCCACGGATCGTTGGCAGGCCCTCGGGGAACTCGTCTCCCGTCTTGTGGATCAAGGCCATCTCTCGGCTTCCTGTCGGGAGGATGCCATCGCGGCACTTCGTCATCGGGAAGAGACGATGAGTACCGGCATCGGATTCGGCATTGCCATTCCCCATGCAAGCTGTGCCTCGGTTTCGGAAGTCACAGCCTGTTTCGGCCGCTCCAAGGAGGGGATTGATTTTGATTCCCTTGACGGCAAGCCGGTGCATTTCATCGTCCTCTTCATCGTTCCCAAGGATCAGTTTCAGACACACCTCCGCACACTGGCTGCGATTGCGAAATTTCTCAATGACCCTGCGGTCCGCTCGGAGCTTGCCGCAGCCACCGATGCTGCATCGATCCTCAAAGTCTTTGAGCGCAAGGACGGGAAGGCGTAGCCACGGTCACTTCCCGTGACAGACTATTAGCGGTTTAGGCTTTAGACTTTTAGGTCTAAGGGAAAACTGGGATTCAACCTGATTCCGCAAACAGGAATTCGTTAATTTAGAACTTATTCACTCTCGAACCTCATGGACTTCAGTCTTTAGACTTCAGCCTGATTTTTCCATGTCACTTCTCGCCACACTGCAAGGTCGCCTTGCCGAAGCCCTCGTTCAAGCGGAGATCGATCCTTCCCTGGCCGTGGTGACTCCCGCTGCGGACAGCCGCTTTGGTGACTACCAGACCAATGCCGCGATGGTGGCTGCGAAGGCGCTGAGAAAAAATCCCCGGGAAGTTGCCGCCCGGATTCTCTCCAATCTACAGGTTGATGATCTCTCCGAACCTCCCCAGGTGGCTGGTGCGGGATTCATCAATTTCAAGATCCTGGACGCAGCCCTTGCCGAAGCAGTCAACATTGTTAGCCGGGATCCCCGCCTTGGAGTGCGAAGGGAGGCGGATCCCAAAACCATCCTCATTGATTTCAGCTCTCCCAATGTCGCCAAGCCGATGCATGTGGGCCATATTCGCAGCACGATTCTGGGGGATTCGCTGGCCCGGATCGCACGGCATCTCGGTCACCATGTCATCACCGACAATCATGTCGGTGACTGGGGGACGCAGTTTGGCAAAGTGATTTACGGCTGGAAGCATTTCCTCGACGCGGGGGAACTGGAGCGCGCCCCGATTGCCGAACTGGTTCGTCTCTATCGTGAGGTCAACGCCTTGGAAGAGCATGATCCTGCGGTCAAGGAGGCGGTGCGGGGTGAGTTGGTCAAACTCCAGCAGGGCGACCAGGAGAATCTGACCATCTGGAACCAGGCGGTCTCCCTTTCCTGGAAAGAGTTTGAGCGGCTTTACGGTCTGCTCGGCGTTGAGTTCGATGAACGTCTCGGAGAGAGTTTCTACAATGACGCCCTCGAACCGCTTGTGGAACGATTGCTTGCCGGGGGAATCGCAGAGAAAAGCGAGGGTGCTGTCTGCATCTTCTTCCGCGACATTCCCTCTCTGGAGGAAAAGCCCTCTCTCATTCGCAAGAGTGATGGCGGCTACCTGTATTCCACAACCGACCTCGCAACCTTGGAATACCGTCAGACGCGTTGGAAACCGGATGCAATTTGGTATGTCACGGGCGCTCCCCAGCAGCTGCACTTCGAGCAGGTTTTTGCCGCGGCACGGCGTCTGGGCATCACCGCGGATCTGCGCCATGTCGCCTTTGGCAGTATCCTCGGCGAAGACCGGAAGATGATGAAGACCCGCTCCGGGGAAAATGTGGAACTGGGCGGCCTGCTCCAGGAAGCCATGGATCGCGCATTTTCCGTCGTGGCCCAGAAGAGCCCGGAAATGCCCCCTTCCGAGCAGAAGGAGGTGGCACGGGTCATCGGTCTCGGTGCGGTGAAGTATGCCGATCTGATGCAGCACCGCATGACCGACTATGTCTTTTCCTGGGAGAAGATGCTCTCCTTCCAGGGGAATACCGCTCCTTACCTTCAGAATGCCTTTGTCCGCATCCGTTCCATTTTTCGAAAAGCGGCGGAGTCGGATCTGCCCGTGAATCAATCCTCCATCGCGATTCACGATCCGGCAGAACGGGCTTTGGCACTCCAGATTCTCCAGTTTTCCGAAGTGCTCCACGCCGTTCTGGAAGATCAGCGCCCCAATCTCCTCTGTTTGTATTTGTACGACCTGGCAGACCGATTCCACCGCTTCTACGAGGAGTGTCCCGTGTTGAAATCGGAAGGGCAGATTCGTTCGTCACGACTGGCGCTCGCGGAGGTGACAGCCAAGGTGTTGGAGACGGGGTTATCTTTACTAGGTATTTCCGTTCCCGAACGCATGTAGGCGGGCGATCTTGGCGACAAGCGTCGTTGGGCTACGCTTGCCGCAGGGTTGAGCTACGGCTTGACGCTTCCCCGCCTTGCCTCCCATCCAAGCTTGCCTCGCCTTCGGAAAGCATAAGTTGTGCGGAACCTCTTAAAAACAAAAAGCCCCACATCTTGCGATGCGGGGCTTTTGTTGAGATTTACTGTCTAAGCAATTACGCTGTGCGGCGGCTCTTTGAACGACAGGCGATCACGACAGCCAGCACACCCAGGCCGAAGAGGGCGTAGGTGGAGGGTTCGGGAACGGCAGTAATCGATACATCGGTGAAATCCACCGTTTTACCACCTGGAGAATCATTCAGCAAGGTGATCGTAGCATCACCGGAACCTGAGAGGATGCTGGGAGTCGTGAAGGTATTTGACAATGGAGTAAATACAGCGGTGCTAGGCGTTACAGTCTGGTCAAAGAAAGTTGAGCCACCACCTTGGGTCGTACTGACCGTAACCTCATTTGTGAGGGGGCTGTCGCCGGGGCGACCACCCACGCTAAAATCTATGGTGTATTCCGTACTGGGTGCCAAGGTAATTGTCTGGGAAATTGATCCGGGTCCAAACATGTAAACAAAATAATTCGTGCCTGTATCTGTAGGACCAAGGAAAGTCCCCACGCCAGTACCGGGGCCCTGAATACCACTTTGCCCAGCGTTCCAGTCAGTGGCGGTAGTTGGATTCCCATCCGCACCAAAGTCACCATTGTGAGCAGTAAACGAAGACCCATTTGCGGAAAAATCTCCGTTGAGGACTATCTGCGCCGAGGCACTGAGAGCCCCGAGGCTGAGTGACGCGCCGATCGCAAGCGACAGGGCGAGTGTTTTTTGTGTTTTCATAGTTTGTTTTGGTTGCCTGTTTGTTTTGGTTGCCTGTTTGTTTTGGTTGCCTGTTTGTTTTGGTTGCCTGTTTGTTTTGGTTGCCTGTTTGTTTTGGTTCTGACTGAATTTTGGTACGATGAAATGACGCTTGAGTAAAAAATAGGGCTATCAGTCAAACAGCTCCTATTGGGTGGCAACCATCATGGCAAGATTTTTTTTAGATTTTTTTCGTTTTAGGGGGCTTCTTTCGCACCAGGTGTCTTAAACCAAGCATCTTGGAAGAGAAGCGGTCACCTGCAGTGGCATCGTGTCACGAGGGCAATGCGGAGGAAATTCAGAATCATCAACGGGGATGTTTTTATACTTTCCCCTCTCGTCCGGTTCATTTCCTGAGTTTTTGAGTTCCTGATAATTCTGCTTCCTGACCAAAAAGTCTCTTCATCTGCAAACAAAAAGCCCCGCATCTTGCGATGCGGGGCTTTTGTTGAGATTTTACCGTTTTAGCAATTACGCTGTGCGGCGGCGATAGGCGATCACGAGAGCCAGCGCACCGAGGCCGAAGAGGGCGTAGGTGGAGGGTTCGGGAACTGCGTTGATATATTCGCTGCTGACTTGGTTTGTATTGCCAGCACCACCGGAGAAATTGCCGATGATGTATGTCCAGCCTGAATTATC
>Ga0302275_10007134_pt1 | contig 10444 bp, 10 predicted proteins | sample III_Bog_N2_2_FD_200229 | JGI IMG/M metagenome (GOLD analysis project Ga0302275, IMG submission 200229) | Peat permafrost microbial communities from Stordalen Mire near Abisko, Sweden - III_Bog_N2_2 | ecosystem: Environmental > Terrestrial > Soil > Wetlands > Peat | place: Sweden: Abisko... | reverse complement strand
ACGAAGCCGGCGATATCAGTGCGCACCAGCGCCAGCGGCGGCGGCGATGGCGCGGGGAACGTCCGATAAACGCCAGGGGTGAGATAGGCGTGAATGACCGGTCTCCCCACACTAATCCAGAGCGAAGCCTTCGTGGGCGATCTCCAGCGTCTCGATCGCCACCTCGCTGGTCTTGGCATTCATCGCCGGAGCCTCGTACTTGACCGGCCAGGCGTCATGGAAGCTCCAGCTCAGGACTTTGTTGCGGCCCTCGTCGAGCAGGGCGATCGTGCCGCTCTTGCGCTGGGTGTTGCCCTGCAGGACGGTCTGTCGCCACTGCCAGAGGCTGGCGTCGGTCGTGACCCCATCCTTGAGCACGATGTTGTTGAACTTGGTCAGCCCCGGCAGCTTCCGCATCGTGTTGACGCCGTGGTTGTTGTCGGACCCTTCGCGGTATTCCATGACATTGCTGTCAGTGGTCAGGCCGCTGACCTCGCTGAAGCCGGCCACCGTCAGGCCATCGATGTTGACCAGGAAATTGAACTGGCCGTAGGGATCGTTTCGCTGTCCGCCTGCCATCTACGCCTCCTCTCTCACTCGCTGACGGCGCTGCCGCCGGCCCACTGGCCGATTTGGAAGATCACGAATTCCGCCGGCTTCACAGGGGCGATCCCGATCACGCAGATCAGCCGGCCGTTGTCGATGTCGGCCTGCGTCATCGTGGTGCGGTCGCAGCGGACGAAGAACGCCTGATCCTTGGTGGCGCCCTGCAGCATGTCGTCCATCCACAGCCGGGTCAGGAAATCACCGATGCTGCGCCGTATCTGCGCCCAGACCGGCTCGTCGTTGATTTCGAACACCGCCCATTGCGTGGAACGCAGGATCGACTGCTCGATGAAGATGAACAGGCGCCGGACGTTGATGTATTTCCACGCCGGATCGATCGAGGTGGTGCGGCCGCCCCAGACCAGGTTGCCCGCTCCCTTGAAGAAGCGCAGGCAGTTGATCCCGACCGGGTTCAGCAATGCCTGCTGGTTGTCGGTGAGGTTGAACTGCAATGAATCGATTCCGCGGATCACCTCGTTGGCCGGATCCTTCTGGACGCCCCGCGCATCGTCGCTGCGGGCGTAGATCCCGGCGATGTGCCCGCATGGCGGGATCAGCACGGTCGTGTTTGTCAGTGGATTGATGACGTTGATCCACGGGTAATAAAACGCCGCGTATTTCGAATTGTACGAGACGGTGAATGGGAACGGCTGGTTCGGCAGACTGTTGAGGATGGCAAACCGGCTCTGCAAAACCTCGCTCTGATCGACGAGCGCGTCATTGACCGTCTCGGTGCCTCCGAGCGCGTAGGCATCCGGACAGCACAGGAGCGAAATCTCGTCGATCTCGGTGAAGGCATCGAGGCCGGTTTTCTGCCCGGGCGGAAGGTTTGGATTGCCTTCGAAGTCGGCCGGCACCAGCGCGTTGCCGTCGGTCCCGCCGCTCATCAGCGTCAGCGACTGGTTCGCCGGTACCGCGACCGCAAGCTGCGTCACCGTAATCAGGTTGGAAATGCCGTTGATCTGCGAGGCGAAGAAACTGGTCGAGAGCGCGTTGACGTCGAGGTTGTCGTAGACCTCGACGAGCTGCGGTTCGCGCCGGTTCGAACTGCGCAGGTCGTTCGGCTGTCGGCTGGTCGGGTCCACGCTGACCACCAGGCCGGCGGCCGGGGGCGCCTGTGTCCAGTACATCGCGGTCAACCTGAAACCGCTGGTGCTGCCGGCTTCTAGCTTGACCGCGACGCGGTTGCCCCAGGACCCGCCGTTGACCGCGAGGATCGACATCTGCGCGGAGGCCTGTGCCGCCGGCAACGCCGCCGATGACGTCACGGTCTGCACGAAACAGCGCTGGCCGCCATTCTGGAAGAAGCCCTCGACGGCGTAGGCAAGATAGTATTGGCCGTTCGATGGGAAGAAGCCGATCGTTGCGCCGGCGCCGCCGGCGAGCCCGGTGACCGTCGCCGGGTTCGGCGGCGGCACCGAGTAGCTTCCTCCACTGACGCCCGTCACGGCGGTCACCACGCCGTTGGTCAGGGTGACACTGACCGCCGCAGCGGCACCGCCGGGCGCGAGCGTGCCGCCGGCCAAAGTGGCCGGGAACGCTCCATTGCCGCCGCCATTGGTATAGCCCGCTCCGCCGGCGGCGACGGTGGGATTGGCGAGCGCCAACGATGCGACGCTGACGCCGGCCTGGCCATAGGCGCGGGAGAAGTCCGAATAGCTGGTGATCAGCCTGGTCATTGCGGGGCCGCGCTCCGCTATGCCAAGGAAGCCGACCGTGCTGGTCGATACCCCCTCGATCGGCTGATTGCCCGTTGCCAACTCCTCGATATAGACGCCTGGGGTCAGATACTCGGGCATACGCTGCTCCCTGGTTACACGTTGATCTGAACCGCCGTGGTCGTCCCGCGCCGGATCATGACGCTGGTATCGACATCGGGACTGCCGGCGCGGTGCGCGCGGACCGTCACGTTCACCGGTGACGTCGGCGGACTTTGGAACGCCAGCACGAACTGGCCGTCCGCGCCGGTGAAGCTGGATGGCGCGTTGCCGGCGACGTCCGACATCGTGACGCCGGCCAGCGGCGCACCGGCGTGCAGCACCATGCCGCGCAGCAATGTCGCGGTCGGATCGAACGGATAGGCAACCGCGGGGGTCAGGCAGGCCTGCAGAAACTGCGTGCGATAGGCCGGCGGCTGCGCGGGATCCCACAGCATCAGCGACGGATCGGCGAGTGCGATGTCGGGAAATGCCGGCCAGGTCAGAGAGGCGGGCGGTAGCATGACGGTGACGTCGGTGGGCAGATAAAACGGCGTGTCCGCAGCGCTGCGGACGGCGAAATCGACTGATCCGGCCGGCAGGTCGAAGAACAGGAACGTTCCGCTGGTATCCTTGCGCCACCCGGCGCGCGGGCCGGCCGCTACGGTGACGTCGCCCAGCAACTGCGTGGAGAAGTTGAGGCGGTCGCGCAGCAACAGCGCAAACTTAAGGCGGGTATCATTCTGCTCAAGTGGGTTCGTGGGAAAGCTCATCTCACTGGCCCGCCACCCGTGCGCCATAGCCGCGGTTGACCGCGATAACGCGAGCGCCCGCGGTGTCGCTGGTGGATTGCAGCAGCGCCACGCGCATCACGTAGGACACGCAGAGCATGTAGGGAATTTCCAGCGCTTGCCAGACCAGCGCGACCTCGTTCAGCGGCACCGGGTTGAACATGACACGCAGTACGTCGTCCGACGCGGCGAGGCTGCCGATGAGGTCCGGCCCCTCCAGCGTCGGCCGATCGTAAAGCACCTGCATGACCTTGCCGAGCACGACCTGGCGGTCGTACGCATCAGTGAGCAACGGCGTAATGAGGTAATAGAGGTCGAGCGACAGCGGCGTGCGTCGCTGCGTGCCGCCGGGTCCTTCGACCGATGCGCGGTTTTTCATGAAGGCATCTTCGCCGATGCGATACAGGTAGACCGAGAGCAGCGCGCTGTCCTTGTTGTCGATGTGCTCGGCCGGGGATTCGAGCGATATCAGCGATTCGCTGTTGATCAGGGAGACCAGGCTGGGATCGGCCGCGATCGCGGTCCAGATCGTCTGCACCAATGTCTGGCCCGCCTCGGCCACCACCGTGTAGTCGCCCATCAGTTCATCATCCGGCCATGATCGCCCTGCAGCGCGGCCTGCAGCACGCCGGCGGACAGTTCTTCCAGGTAAGTCGAGCAGGGCCGCAGCTCGTGCAGGTAGCCGCTGCTGCCGTCGGCGGTGATCGCCACCACAAGCAACGACGGAAAGGATCGCCACAGCACGGCGAAACTGTCGGCATTGTCGGGATGGGCGTCCTGCAGCATGACCACGTCGGCGTTGGCCTGGCGCACCTCGGACAGCAAGTCATTGGGTTCCTCGGCGCGTCCGGCGACGACGCTGTCGGGCAACTGCCCGATCACCGCCGAGACGATGTTGGACAGCATGTTCGACATTCCCGCCAGCAGGATGCGCACGTCCGTGGAACTCCAGCTCACGATGCCATTCTGTCGCGCCATGCGACCGCGCGCCTGAACCGAATGGACCGAAAACGGTCTGTCCAATGGTCCGGATCGCGACCACATGCGGTGTGGACCCGTGTCCACGCGATGCGGGCGGTTCAGCAAAGAATGGCTGGAACCGGGCGGGCCGCTTCGCCGAACGAGGGGGCAATGGGCCGAATGATCCGGACCTGGACACCAGGAAGGGTCGGTATCCTTTCCCGTTGCGACAGCCTGGCGATACGGATCGAGTCCGCGCAGCCAGTCGTTCAGATAGGTCGGAGATCGATCAGTAGGATGGGGGCTGGGGGCGCGTTTCCCCATCGACCGGCTCGGCCGGCCAAAAAGCCGCGTTCAGCCGTAGTCCGCCGATTTCGCCGCGGCGCTGAAGCTTCAGCTTCTGGAGGATATTGTGCACGTGGTTCTTGATAGTCGCCGGGCCGAGGTTCAGCTCGCGGGCGATCGTCTTGTTCGGCAGACCGCGGGAAACCAGTTCCGCGATCTCCAGCTCCCGCCTGGTCAGTGCTGGCAGGGAGGGCGAGGTGCTGCGTTCGGTCGACAATGCCGCGATGCGCTGGAACAGCATTGCCGCGATCCGCGGCGAGCAGATCAGTTCACCGCTCACCGCTCGCAGCACGGCGGCGACGACGTCCTCCACCGATCCGTCCTTGGCGATATAACCGCAGATCCCAGCCTCCGCGCAGGCCAGCACGTCTGCCGCCACTTCAGCCACCGCAAATGCGACCACGCGCATGGCCGGGGCAACCGCAGCGGCCGACCGCGGCAGGGCAAGGCTGTCCTGGGCCGCAAGATCGAGCAACATCACGTCGGGCACGAGGCTGGCGATCTGCGCGACGGCATCGCCGGCTGCCCCGGAGCCGATCATGCTGAGGCGACCCTGGGCGGCCAGACTGCTGGTCAGCCCCTCCCGGTAAAGTCGCACGTCGCTCACCAAGTAGACGCGGGGGCTTTTCATCGGCTCCCTCGGCGGGCTGTTGAAGCGGGACGAGACCGGCTTGGATCGGAGCAGGAAGTTACAACGCGATGCCAGCCCTCCGGCCGGCAGCGCCCATCACGAAACCGGCACCACGTATCGCGGCCCATCCACAGCGGCGGTCCAATACCGGCCGGATGCCAGTTTGCACTTCGCTTTGGAGCCTGGCCGATGCTTGATATCGGCGCTCTGAAGCACTTCATACGACCGTCATCGCCCCGAAAACTGAGCGGGTAGCTTCAGCATTGTTTAGCTGACGACCGCCGCTCCGCCCGCTCCCGCCGCCTCCGCCGCAAAGCCGCGCAGGCGCGTGGCGATGACCTTGCCCACCGCTTCCACCGCCGCCCGCCGCGGGAAGCGCGTGCGCCAGGCGATGCGCACCGTCCGCCCCGTCCGCGCCGCCAGCGGCCGCAGCACGATCCCAGCATCCTGCGCCGCCCCGGCTGCGAGCCCCGGGATCAGCGTCGTCCCGTAGCCGGCCGCCACCATGTTGAGCAACGTCGGGAGGCTCGTTGCACGCAGCGCGCCGCCCAATGCCCCGCTGTACCCGCAGGCCGCCAGCGCCTGGTCGCGCAGGCAATGCCCGTCCGCCAGGACCAGGATGTCCCGCGCCAGGTCCGCCTCCGCCACTATCGCGCGCCCGGCGAGCGGATGCTCGGGCGGCAGCGCCGCGAGGAAGGGCTCGGCGAAGAGCGGCTCGCTCGCGAGGTCCGGCCGGTCCATCTCGGTCGCCAGCAGGGCGGCGTCCAGCTCATGCGCGCGCAGCCGCCCGACCAGCGCCGCGGTCTGGTCCTCCCACGGCTCCACCTCCAGCGCGGGCAGCGCCTTGCGCAGCGGCGCGAAGACCAGCGGCAGCAGGTAGGGCGCCAGCGTCGGGATGATGCCGAGCCGGAAGCGCCCAGCCAGCGGGTCGCGCAGGGTGCGCGCCACGGCGAGGACCGCCTCCGCCTCCGCAACCGCGGCGCGGGCATGGCCGATCAGCCGCTCGCATGCGGCCGTCGGCGCCACCATTTTGCTGCTGCGCTCGAACAGCGCAACGCCGAGCAGCTCCTCAAGCTTGCGGACTTGCACGGAAAGCGTCGGCTGGCTGATGCCGCAAGCCTTGGCGGCGCGGCCGAAATGCTCATGCTCGGCCACGGCCAGCAGGTAGCGGAGGTCCCGGAGGTTCATCTGGTCAGTCGGGCTGTTATCATTGACGGTGACTATCGCATCTGTTGAGGTGCGGGGCTTCCCTTTATCATTGGGCTGCAGCTAGAACTTTCCACACCCAATTGGCCGAGGGAGCAACGGCAGGACCCAACGCCTTACCACGAGCGCCGGCGCGCCGGTCGCCGACAAGCTAACCGCCGGCCCGCGCGGCACGATGCTGCGTGTCTGGGGCTTATTTATCGTGCCGGCCAGGAAACCGGATCGTCAACCAAAGTAGTCGCTGTCTTCACTCACGGATCAGGTCAATCAACGCAGCCAGGATCGGAGAGAAATATGGACGAAAGTGGTGGCCAGAACGCTGGCAAGTGCCCGGTGATGCACGGAGCCCCTGAACATACGATTTTTGGGGGGAGGTCGAACCGTGACTGGTGGCCGAACCAGTTGAACCTCAGGATTCTGCACCAGAACTCTTCCCTGTCCGATCCCATGGGCAAGGACTTCAACTACGCCGAGGCCTTCAATAAACTCGACTTCGAGGCCCTGAAGAAGGACCTCTATGCGCTGATGACCGATTCTCAGGATTGGTGGCCGGCCGACTACGGCCATTACGGCCCGCTCTTCATCCGGATGGCGTGGCACAGCGCGGGCACCTACCGCATCGGTGACGGCCGTGGTGGCGCGGGCTCGGGCACGCAACGCTTCGCGCCGCTCAACAGTTGGCCGGACAACGTGAACCTCGACAAGGCGCGCCGGCTGCTCTGGCCGATCAAGCAGAAGTATGGCAACAGGATCTCCTGGGCCGACCTGATGATCCTCGCAGGCAACTGCGCGCTGGAGTCGATGGGGCTCAAGACCTTCGGCTTCGGCGGCGGGCGTGAGGACGTCTGGGAGCCCGAAGAGGACATCTACTGGGGGAACGAGGACACCTGGCTCGGCGACAAGCGTTACAGCGGTGACCGGGAACTCGAGAATCCACTCGCCGCAGTGCAGATGGGCCTGATCTACGTGAACCCGGAAGGGCCTGACGGCAAGCCGGATCCGCTCGCATCGGCCCGGGACATTCGCGAGACCTTCGCGCGCATGGCCATGAACGACGAAGAGACCGTTGCGCTCATCGCCGGCGGGCACACGTTCGGCAAGCGGCGCTTCTCGGCCCTGCACCCGAGGGCGCCAGCATCGAAGAGCAAGGCCTCGGCTGGAACAGCAGGTTTGGCAGCGGCAAAGGCGTCGATGCGATCTCAAGCGGATTGGAAGGTGCATGGACTCCCAATCCGGTGCACTGGGACAATGGGTATTTCGACACCCTGTTCGGCTACGAGTGGGAACTGACGAAGAGTCCTGCCGGTGCCTGGGAATGGACTCCGAAGGAAGCATCCGCGTCGGGCACCGTGCCGGATGCGCATGATCCGTCGAAACGGCACGCGCCCATGATGCTCACGACGGATCTCGCCCTGAAGGTCGATCCGATCTATGCGCCGATTTCGAAGCATTTCCACGAGAATCCGGATCAGCTCGCGGACGCGTTCGCGCGGGCGTGGTACAAGCTTACGCACCGCGACATGGGCCCGCGCGCGCGCTATCTCGGCCCGGAGGTCGCTGCGGAGGAGCTTCTGTGGCAGGACCCCGTTCCCGCGGTCGATCACGAACTGATCGACGCGCAGGACATTGGTGCCCTAAAGGCCAGGGTCCTCGCATCGGGGCTGTCGATCTCCCAACTGGTTTCGACCGCCTGGGCCTCGGCGGCAACCTTCCGCGGTTCGGACAAGCGCGGTGGGGCGAACGGGGCGCGCATCCGCCTCGCGCCACAGAAGGATTGGGAAGTCAACCAGCCGGCTCAACTGGCAACCGCGCTCGAAACCCTCAAGGGCATCCAGACGGCGTTCAACGCCGCGCAGACTGGAGGGAAGCGCGTTTCGCTCGCGGACCTGATCGTCATCGGTGGCTGCGCCGCGGTCGAGCAGGCGGCGAAGAACGCCGGACATGACGTGGAGGTCCCTTTCACGCCGGGCCGCACGGATGCGTCGCAGGAACAGACGGACGTTGCGTCCTTCGCGGTGCTGGAACCGACCGCGGACGGGTTCCGCAACTACATCAAGGCCCAGTGCACCGTTTCGGCAGAGGAGATGCTGGTCGATCGGGCGCAATTGCTGACGCTGACCGCGCCTGAGATGACGGTTCTCGTCGGTGGCATGCGCGTGTTGAATGCAAACTTCGGACAGTCGCGACACGGCGTTTTCACGAGGCGGCCAGAGAATTTGACCAATGACTTCTTCGTTAACCTGCTCGACATGAGCACGACGTGGAAGCCGGCTTCGGACTTGAAGGGTGTGTTCGAGGGCCGCGATCGCGCAACGGGCGAACTGAAGTGGACCGCAACCTGTGTGGACCTCGTCTTCGGTTCGAACTCCCAACTCCGGGCCCTCGCGGAAGTCTATGCATGTGACGACTCGCAAGAGGCGTTCGTGCGTGACTTCGTGGCTGCGTGGAACAAAGTGATGAACCTGGATCGCTTCGACCTTGCCTGATTCCGGCGGAAGGCGTTCGGGCGCAGCCGGATACCAGGCTGCGCTCGGGCGCAGGCCCCGAAACCGTCAGAATGCCTGACTTGATCAGACAAAGGTGCCGGTCAGCGCCGAACCAGCAGCACATAGATTATCGCATTGTTGTTGCCGCGAAAAACGCTGACGCGCTCCAGTTCATCGGGAAGAACGTTATCAAGCATGGCTCGCATCTCGGCTTCCCCGCGCAACACCAAGGGCCAATCCATCATCATGGACAAATAACCACATTCATTGATTCCGGTCGAGAAATTGGCGAACAATAAGCGCCCACCAGGCTTTAATGCACGGAATAACGCGCCGGTTAGCCGGGTCGCTGTCCGCAGGTTCAGATAGTCATACAACCCAGCGGTGTAGATAAAATCAAAGTGCCCATACCTTTCTGGATTCAGCAATAAACTGGAGAATCCGGCCTCTATCGTCTCGATATTACGGAGTTGTGCGTGGGATGATCGTAGTTCATCCAGGCTCTCCTTATATTGATCAAATGCCACGAACCGACGTATTTCGCGGGCGCGCCTTGCGTATTCGACTTCTCGAAGATGTCCCGGGGCGATGGCAAGTACATCGGGTGAGTCCAGACGTTCGACGGCATCGTCGATCAGCCGCGCTAACAGGTGCCGTCTTTCGCGGACAGCTACAACAGCCTGGCTGCCGGAGAGGAACAAGTACACGTCTCGGCCGACCGGCGTCGCTTCGTCCAGGTATTCCTGGACGGAAGGATGGCCGTAGGCAAAATCGATCAGTCTTGGATCGCCCGGGTAGCCGCGTGGCTTTTGGTAAGACCAGGCAGTGAAAGGATCGTTCCAGGCAAGCTGCGCGACAGGGTGGCTCCGGACAAGCGCGGTCCAGTCATGGCGCTCGGCGGTCTGGTAAAGACTGGTTAGTAAACTGCATAAATCTGGCCAGGCCATCATTACGCCATCGACAGACGCGGCCTGTGACGTCAGCCGATCCAGGCGTCTTGAAACCGCGACTTCACTGAAAGAACTGCTTTGCGCGCGGGCTGCGTGCGCACGGAAAGCCGGCAATAAAACAGTTGACATAGCTCGCCCGGTTCCTTCGATCTTGCCGCTATAATTCCCACATCTACGCCTTTTGGTGCCACTCGATATTCCATCGACTTTGGACGACCTTGATCCCAAAGACGGCAAGGTCAGCCGAGTGAACCGAGGCAATGGTAATCGAAACACTTACCAAAAGTCAACGTAACGGTTTCGCTGTTGCGGCAAGGGCAACGGGGCGGCACCGCAACCTTCAGCAGCAGCCGTCTATCGGCGCCCCGAGCCGCTCCGTCACAAGGTGGCCATGCAGAAACACTACGTCCACCGCATCGCCCGAGAAGGCGGCCAGCGCGGCCTGGCGCGCGGCGGGGACCGGCCGGGCAGTCGCGCCGAGCAAGTCAACGCCGAGCAAAGCGGGCAGCTCTGGGCCGGTCAGGTTGGAGCAGGCGATCCGCACGGCATGGCCGGGCAGCAGCGCGCCAGGTCGTGCGACCAGAACACCGGGGACGATGGCGGCCATGACGGCGACCCAGCGCCCGACATCGAACTCGCCCGCTCGTCGCCGGCGAGCCAGGCCAGCGCCGCCGCGCCGGGGACCAGAAGGCCCGTGAGCCCGTCGGGGAGGACCCTGGCGTCGAACTGGTTTGCCCCGGTAACGCCGTCCGCTGCGCCCAGGGGCGATCCGGCGAGGCTGACTGAGGGCGCA
>Ga0302275_10007133_pt1 | contig 10444 bp, 11 predicted proteins | sample III_Bog_N2_2_FD_200229 | JGI IMG/M metagenome (GOLD analysis project Ga0302275, IMG submission 200229) | Peat permafrost microbial communities from Stordalen Mire near Abisko, Sweden - III_Bog_N2_2 | ecosystem: Environmental > Terrestrial > Soil > Wetlands > Peat | place: Sweden: Abisko... | reverse complement strand
TTTCCGGTTCCTGCTCGACCGGAGCCAACTCTCAGATTATGCACGATCTCCGAGGTCAGCGAAAATACATCTCGTCGGTCTGAGGCGGAGCCTCGTTAGTGTTTATCCGGACACGATATACCTCAGAGTGCCGATCGACACCAATACACTGCTGAGGACATTGCAGCCACTGAATCCTCAACGGGAAATCGCTCGTTCGGCGATTAATTAAGCGTATCGTTCACCCTGCAAGCGTCTGCCGCGGATATACTGCATGGGGTGCCGGAATTTGCAGATAAGTACGGAATCGACGCGTTCAGCGAAAAAAGGCGCGCGAGCCTTCTTGTTCAAAATGCTGGTCGTTGGTGAGAACCTCGGTCAACCCCTCACGTCGCATCGTCTGCATTGAATGCAATCCGTAAGGCTATAGCCCTTGTCGGGCCGCGCCCGGTACAATTCGAACCCGGCGAGAAATGAGGCCCGGATGGCGACTCCGCGAGTTTCGCGCTCCCACAAGTACTCACTGGGTTCGGGCGTGCGCAATCAGGCTTTACTCCGGTCGCAGGAGCGGAGCCGATCTCCACGAGCTGTTCACGTCGCGGGGAATGGCGCCGAGGGCAGGTGCAAGCACCTGCCCCACAGTAGAATATTTTCACGCCTATGCGCCTTTTCACCGGATTGTCGATTCCGCCGTCTGTCCTTCAGACGCTGAGCGGCACTCTCGACAGGCTCCGTCCGACCGCGCCCCTAAAGTGGTCTCCGCCTGAAAATCTTCACATTACTCTGAAATTCATCGGAGCATGGCCCGACGCGCGAATACCCGAGCTTCAGGACGCACTAGCCTCCGTCCTGACGCCGCACCCTTTTACCGTCGAATTATCGCGCTTCGGCTATTTCCCCAACCCCCACCGCCCCCGTAATTTCTTCGCGGGAGTCCATGCCGGAACGGAACTTCCGGCCCTCGCCCAATCAATCGATGAAGCTCTGGGTAAGATAGGGTGTCCCCGTGAAAACCGACCTTATATGCCGCACCTCACGCTGGCCCGAATTAAGGACGAAGATATCCGGAGTTTACGTGAACATATCGCGGCCATGACCAACTTCCAGTTCGGATCTTTTGAAGCCAGAGAATTCCACCTTTACCAGAGCCGGCCCGGCAACGGCGGCTCGGTCTATTCCATCCTCGCCAGCTATCTGTTGTCGCCGGGACCGGCCGCATGACGGGGCCGCTCGCGGTACTCATCGCCTATCTCATCGGCAGCGTTCCCTTCGGACTGCTCATCGTGCGCCTGATGACCGGCAAAGACGTGCGCGCCGCCGGTTCGGGAAACATCGGCGCAACCAACGTTCTGCGTACCACCGGACGCCTCGCGGGACTGCTCACCCTGATCCTCGACGTGGCGAAGGCCTTCTGCGCCGTCTGGCTGGCCGACCGGCTCTCAGGAGGCAGCACATTATGGATGAGCTTCGCGGCTCTGGCGGTCCTGCTCGGCCACGCTTTTCCGGTCTGGCTGAAGTTCCAGGGCGGCAAAGCAGTCGCCAGTTTCGTCGGGGCATTCGCCTATCTGACGCCCGTTCCGCTTCTTGCCGTGCTGCTGATCTTCGTCCTGCTGGTGGCCTGGACCCGTTATCTTTCCCTCGGCAGCATCATCGCGGCGGGATTATTTCCCATCGGCTGCTGGATGATTCTGCATCCCGAGTGGCCGGTCCTCGTGGCCGCCACCGGGGCTGCGGTGCTGGTGATCTGGCGGCACAAATCCAACATCGAACGCATTCGTGCGGGCAATGAGAACGTGTTTCGTTTCGGGCGCAGCATCACGTGACTCCGGCCTCCGTGACTCTCGCAATCGTCGGCGGCGGCGGCTGGGGAACCGCGCTGGCCTGCGTTCTGTCACCCCGCTATTCGCAGGTTCGCTTATGGGTGCGGGAGTCCGAACTCGCCGAACACATGGAGCAGACTCGCTCGAACGACGTCTTCCTGCCCGGCGTTCGCATTCCGGATAACGTCTACGTCTTCGATGCGCTCGAACCCGTTCTGACCGGAGCGGAAACCGTGGTGAGTGTGATGCCGTCACACGTAGTCCGCGACGTTTACTCACAGATGCTCCCGCTTCTGCCGCCAACGGCACGGCTCGTGAGCGCGACCAAGGGGCTCGAAGCAGGCTCGCTCATGCGCGTGACGGAGATAATCCGCGAAGTCACGGGTGGTAACTTCCCCGTCGCCGTCCTTTCCGGTCCCACCTTCGCTCTTGAAGTTGCAACCGGCAGTCCGACGGCACTAGTCGCCGCCTCCGACGACGCCGAACTGGTCCGCGAAATCCAGAGCGCCTTTTCCGGCCCGACCTTTCGCGTCTACGGCAGCGACGATCCTGTCGGCGTAGAAATCGGCGGCGCGCTGAAGAACGTGATCGCCATCGGAGCCGGAATCTGCGACGGACTGGAACTCGGCCACAACGCCACCGCCGCGCTGATCACGCGCGGTCTGGCCGAACTGACCCGGCTGGCGGTAGCGCTCGGGGCGAAACCCGAAACCCTCGCAGGACTCGCCGGTCTGGGCGATCTCGTACTAACCTGTACCGGCGACCTGAGCCGCAACCGCCAAGTCGGTCTCAAACTGGCCCATGGCCTGCACGTCGGGCAGATAGTCGGGTCGACGCCGATGGTCGCGGAAGGGATAAAAACTACCTCCGTAGCAATACAGCTCGCCGAACGTCACGGAGTAGAGATGCCCATCGCAAGCCAGATGCACGCGGTGTTAAACTTGGGCCAATCGCCTGCCGACGCCATCCGCGCCCTGATGACTCGCACGCTTCGTAACGAACGGTAAATGCGGACTTTTCAGTCCGGATCTTCCGAAACTAACCATGTGGGAACGGGTTAACACGACTATGGGAGCCTCTCCGGTCCCCGATCTGGACGCGCAGTTGATGCTCCGGGTTCGGGACGGCGATGAGGACAGTTTTCGTGTTCTCCTCGAGAAACATCGGAACCCGCTGATTCATTTCCTTTACCGGATGGTACAGGATCAGCCCGTTTCGGAGGAGTTGGCGCAGGAGGTGTTTCTGCGCATTTACCGGTCGCGCGGGAGTTATGAACCTACGGCCCGGTTTACGACGTGGATGTTCCGCATCGCCACGCACTTGGCTCTAAACTGGCTGCGGGACGAGAAGAACGAAAGGGCGACGGAACGGCTGGATGAGGATCGCGGCAGCGACATGCCGGCTCGCGAACTGCCGGACAAAAAGCCCTCGGTGGAGCAGCGCATGGTTTATCAGGCCAGGCTGCAGGAAATAAGGGACGCGATCTCGTTGCTGCCGGAAAAGCAGCGCGCGGCCGTGTTAATGCATAAGTATCGGGAGATGGAATACGCGCAGATCGCGTCGGCACTGGAGTGTTCGGAATCGGCGGTGAAAAGCCTCCTGTTCCGGGCGTACGAAACTCTGAGAGCGCGGCTCGCGCATATGGTTACAAGAGGGGCACTATGACGCACCGGGAAATGACTTGCCCGCTGTTAAGCGACGACAGCGTGGACGTATTGCTCGACTACTCCGCGGGGCGGCTCGACAAGGCCCGGTCCGCGCGGCTGGAGCGGCACATGGAAGCGTGCGACGCGTGCGCGGCTTTCCGCGTGGAGCAGAGCGCGTTGTGGTCGGCGCTCGACGAGTGGGAACCCGAGCCGGTCAGCATGGATTTCAACCGTCGCCTGTGGCATAAGATCGATGTGCAGGCCGCCGCGCCGTGGTACTGGCGTCTGGCGGATTCGCTGCGGATGGGGACATGGAAGTCCGCGATCCCGCTGGCCGCCGCAGCACTGGTAGTTGCCGTCGGATTTATGATGGATCATCAGGGAATCACGCCTCTGACACCGGGTGTCGCGGGGACGAAGGGTGTTTCAATCACCGAAGTGGATCAGGTAGAAAAAACTCTGGACGATGTGCAGCTTCTGAAGCAGTTCGATTCGACGGTAACGGAAGCCGGCGCATCGAAGACGATGTAAGCGATTCAGATGCGTTGCTGCGCCGTATTGCCTTTATGCCTCGGATTGCTGAGCGGGTCCGCGTTTGCCGCGGATCAGGCCAAGCCCGCTCGTGGCGGAGGGCATCCGGCGGCAGCGCCGAAAGCTGAGGCTCCCAGGGCGGCGGCACAGAATAAACCGCCGCAGGGTCAGCCGGGCAGGGCGGGGAATCCCGCGAATCAGCAGAGCGAGCAACTCGAGAAGCTGCTTGAGATGAAGCCGGAGGATCGGGACAAGTTCCTGCAGAATCTGGCTCCGCAGCGGCGCGAAAATCTCCAGAGGCGTCTGGGTGAAATCGAGAAAATGGCTCCCGCGCGAAAGACGCGGGTCTTAACTCGTCTTGAGATGCTGAACAGCCTGGCTCCGCAGAAGCGCCAGCAGGTTCGCCGCGCGGTCCAGCAGTTTGAGGCGATGCCCGCCGACCGCAAAGCCGCCATCGGACGGGAACTTCAGCAGATGGCACCCATGCCGGATGAGCAAAGGCGCGAGCACATGAATTCCGAAGAATTCCGCAACCGCTACTCTGTCACGGAGCAGCAGATGATGAGCAATCTCTCGGAAGTTACTCCGGTTCCTTAGTTTCGCGATTTCCTGAGAGAAATTCCGGGTTCCGCCACTATCATTCTTGAAATCTTTGTTGGCGGCCATATTATTGTTTGCCGTTCCCGCTCGGAGTGCGGTAACGCTTCCTATCGAAGTTGTCGGGGAAGCCGGAGCCGAGGCGACCGTCCTCGTCGATATCCCCGCGGGCCAGGCTATCCAGGTTCGCGGCCTCTGGATGCAGATCCACGGCCTGGGATTTGCCGATATGGCCAGCGTCCGCGTGAATCAAAACCCTTGGGTGCCTCTGAATAACGCCACAGTTCAGATCGCCGAGCCGGGCCGCAGCTACGGAGGGATCGGCGGCGGATTCGCCACTCTGAAAATGACCTTGCCGCTCGCGCCGGCCAGCGTTTCCGATGGGGTCAACACCATTCAGTTTCGCTTCAACCGCACCGACGGCGTTGCAAGCGGCTTCCGCGTCCTCGCCTTCCAATTCAAAACCGCCGACGGCAAAAGCATCCTGCCCCCCGGCGAATTCCAGGAGAATGACCCCAACTCCTGGACTCCGACGCTCCCTGACGCGGACAGCATCGCCAGCGGGCGCAATCTCTGGTACGACGGGAAGCTCGTCGCCAACGGCCTGCCCGGCGCAGCGCCCATCCGCGCCCACTGCTCCGACTGCCACGCACAGGACGGCAGAGATCTCAAATACTTCAACTTCTCGAATGCTTCCATTGCGGCCCGCTCACGCTTTCACGGCCTTTCGGAACTACAGGGACGACAAGTCGCCAGCTACATCCGGTCACTGAAGTCGCCCAATCCCGGCCGCCCATGGAATCCACCCTACCAGCCGGGTCCGGGCCTCGACGCTCAACCGGTCGCCAACTGGGCTGCCGGCGCGGGACTTCAGTGGGTTCTCGACCGGGACACCGACAGCCTGCCCTATCTTTTTCCTGCCGTAACTCCGGCGGCGTTTCGCCCCGACGGCAATCTCAACCCCCGCGAAATTCCCATCGCCATGCAACTGCCGGACTGGAACCACTGGCTGCCCCGCATTCACCCGCTCGACGGCTGGGGAAAAGCGCCACCCAAATCTCTTCCCCCGCATCCGCCGCTGAATTCGAATAAATGGACGGCGGGCCTTGCCGAAAAACTCTATTCCACCCAACTCTTGCAGCTTGTAAAGACCTGGGAATCGGTTCAGGAAGGCGGCGAGGAAACTGAAGCCCGCATATGGCCGAATACCGTTCCCGCCGCTACCGCTCCTTCGGAGGCCAACATCCCGAACGGCCCCGCCGGTATGGGCGGCAGCGCCCTGACCAACGAATATTTCAGCAGCGCGTGGTACCAGCTGCAGGTCGTAGTGAATGGCGGCAATCACCGGCATCATGGCAGGACTCCCATCGACTGGCCCTACCTGGCCGCACATTTTCTGGATCTGGAGCGGCTGAGCGGCAGGGCCGAACCGGCCCGCCTGCTCGTGACGCTCATTAAAGCGATCCAGTCCACCGACCCCGCATTCGGTCCCGCCAATTACGCCGAAGGCTGGCGGCCCGACCGGAATATCGACCCCAGAATCATGGTCAGCGAAGAATGGGCGCCGGAGTTTGCGCCGCTTGCCGCGCCGATGAAAACCGCAATTATCGAATCGTTCCTCTCGGCATGGCTCGATAAAACGCTGCAATACTCACCGGAGTCTTATTTCTCGCGGGGCATTGTCCCCACCCCTTACGTATGGCCGCAAAGCTTGCGCGACGTCGCGGGGGGCACGGTCTGGCAATCGGCATTGCAGTTTGAGGCCGCCGGAGTGAATCCCCAACTGATCGAACGCATCCGGACATGGGGTAAGACTTACTCCGAGATGGCCGAACTCTTCCACTACTAATGCCGATGCGGGTGCGTGTGCGGATGTGAATGCACCGTGCCTGTCTCATGCCGGTGTCGGTGCGCGTGGATCAGATTGGCGCGCGCAAGCAGATCCTGATCGCGTAGTAATTCACCCGGATCGCCCTCCGCCGCAATTCGCCCCCGCTGCAGGATGAAGCAATAATCGGCAATATCTTCCACCAGCCCCAGATCGTGCGTCGCGGTAATAACGGTCTTATGGCCGCTACCCCATCCGATCAGCAGATCGATAATCTGGCTCTGGCTGCGCGGGTCCAGCGCGGCTGTCGGCTCATCGAGCAGCAGGACCTCCGGTTCGAGAATCAGCACCGACGCCAGCGCCACCCGCTTTTTTTCGCCGCCGGAAAGCCGGTGCGGAGGGCGGTCGCGCAGATGCAAAATCTCCATGCTGTCCAGCGCTTCATAAACCCGCTTGCGGATCTCTTCCTTTGGCCAGCGCAATTGCAGCGGCGCAAACGCGACCTCGTCGAAAACCGTCGGATTGAACAACTGGACGTCCGGATTCTGAAAAACCAGTCCGACGCGCCTGCGGAAATCGAAGGCGAAGCGGTCGTCTTCGAAGCGCTCGCGCGTGAGCGACTGGCCATGGAAAAAGATCTCGCCCGCATCGGGAAAGAACAGCGCATCCAGCAACCGCAGCAGCGTCGATTTGCCCGACCCGTTCGCACCCAGCAGCGCCACACGCTGACCGGGCGCGATCGACAGCGAGACGTCGTCGATCGCCACCTGCGATTCGTAGGCGTAGCGAACGTTGCGCAGTTCGAACACCGGCCCGCTCATCGCCCCCACCAGATGGCCCCGCAACTCGCCACAGCGAACCCGGCAAGCCAGCACCAGTCGATCGCCCGCGTCCGAAAATCCTGCAGAATGTAAACTTCGCCGCGAAAGCCCCGCGACTGCATGGCCAGATGCACGTCACCGCTCAGCTGCAGGCTCTTGCTCAGCAGAACTCCCACGGCGCACGCGGCCAAGCGCCTTCGGTCCGCGGGTTCCAGTTGGCCCACCGTACGGCTCTTGCGCGATTCGAACATTTCCGACGCCGTCTGCAGGATCACGAAAATATACCGGAACGTCATGCCGAGGATTGCCACCAGCACCATCGGACAGCCCAGCGTGCGCAGCGCTTTCATCACCCAGGGCCACGGCGTCGTAAGAGCCAGCAGCGCGGAAAGCGTGGCCGCCGTTTCGCCGCGCGCGACCAGAAACGAAGCGCTGCGCAAACCCTGCGCCGTGACGTCCAAAGGACCCGCAGCCAAAACAATCCGGCCAGGCGTCAGAAACATCGCGGGCAGCGCGATCACGCCGGTGAAGAAGATGACGGGCAACCACACCAGCCGTGCCAGCCGCCCCGGTCCGATTCCCGACGTGAACGCCAGCAGCAATGCGATTGCGAAAACTGCGGCGATGGCGGCGAGCTTCGACGACACTGCCACCACCACGATCAGCGCAAACAGCCCCGCCACCTTAACGCGCGGATCGACCCGCTGCAGCGCACCGGCCGAAGCCGCCAGATCTTCCGCACCCGAAGCGTACTGCGAAGCCGCCAGCAAACTGGAAATTGTGGACTCGATGAAGCTGCGCTTCATGATCCCGGCTGCCTGCCCGCAGACCACCTGCCTGCAAACCGGCCCGCGCCCATGCAGATCAGAATAATCAGCCCGGTTCCCGATATCGCGGAAAGCAAATAGCCGAACGATTCGTTATGTAAAAACGACGGCGCATAGCGCGGCATCGGCGCTGTCCAGAACGAAGACAGCCGCTCCAGACCCGCCGGAGCCGTGACGGGTGGCGCGCTGTGTTGCGATGTGGCCGCAATTTGCTGCCGGGTCGCACGGTCTGCAAAATCGCCCGGAGCCCACTCTCCCCACGCCGATCCCGCTGCCAAAATCCCCAAAGGCGTCAGGATCATCAGGACAGCCAGCGCCACCCAGAGAGGCTTCATCGCATTGAAACCCCGCGCCGTCGACGCCGTCCCATCCGGCAAAGCTCCCGGTGCGGTTGTTCGCAGCAGCGCCGGTTCCGCTCCCTGCAGATACGCCACCACGCCCGCCGACACCACCATTTCCGCCAGGCCCGCAATCGTCAGATGCCCGATCATCATGGCCGGAATCGCGATATGCAGCGGATACGGCGCATAGAGCGGTGCTCCCGCCGCGTCGTGATAAAGCGCCGGCTGAATTCCGAATTCCACCGCCGCAATCAGCGCCGAAACATTGATCGCGACGTATCCTGCGATTCCGGCGGCCACCACCCGCCGATGCGACGAAATCGCGGCACGGCCCGAAATAGCGCGATAAATCCCGTACGACACCAGCGATCCCACGACCGCCATGTTGAAGCAGTTCGCGCCCAGCGCCGTGATGCCGCCGTCCCCGAAAAATATCGCCTGAATGGCCAGCGCAATCGAGATCGCAAGAATCGACGCCCACGGCCCCAGCACGATTGCGGCAATCCCCGCGCCCACCGCATGACCGGTGGTGCCGCCAGGCAGCGGCAGATTGAACATCATCACGATGAACGAAAATGCCGAAAAAAGCGAAAGCAGCGGCACCATCCGCGTGTGCAGCGCGCGCTTCATGCGCCGCAGCGAGATCCACCAGAACGGAGCGGCTCCTCCATAGAGAGCCACGCAGGTGGAAGGTCCGAGATATCCGTCCGGAATGTGCATATCAGAGAACGCGGCTCACTACATCCATCTTTACGCAGGGCCGTGCGCGTCAGATGTTTCCCACAATATCGTAATTGACAGCGCTGCCGGCGGGATGTTAATTTTTACGCATGCCCCGGCGCACCGTAACGGTCCCACTCATGGCAATTCTGGCGACTGCGTGCACGCACGCCCCCGGTTCTTTCCGTCTGATCCAGGCAACGCCCGGCGCCGTGCTGATACCTCCGGGCGTGAAGGATGCGTCGGTGGCGCGCGCTTCGGTCCCTGTCCCGCTCAATGCGGGAAAGCCCAAATGCCCTCCCTCGCCCAGCGGATTTCGCATCGCAGGAAAATCGTTGATCGTGACGCGCGCGGCTTTAATGTCAACCACTCCGGCCGAGCTCAGCGCCTGGACGACATCGCTGGAAAAGACCGGCTGCATCGCCTCCGGAGAGTCCTTCGCACTGACGGCTTCGCTGCTCGATGCGCTGCCGCTTGAGGTCGCAAAACGCCGCACTCTTCTGAGCACGGCACAGGGAATCAATCTCACTTCTGTCAACTCGCTGCGTGTCGTATCGCCGATCTTCCGTCCCGGTGCGCCCGCGGACTCGGTTGCGGTAGCGGGTGAAACGAACGCCGTAGAACAAGGGGCAAGTTCTAACAGTGTCGTCGTAGGGCTTAAGGCGAACCCGGACTTGACCGGCTACGAAATCGCCTGGTACGACGTCCTTCCGCGCACCGACGGCCCCGGTTTTCGAATCGCGCCGCGCAACGCCGAAGCCCACATCGGCGGACAGGTCGAAAAGGAAACCGCGCCCGGTGTCAACCGATTCGCAACCGCGTCGGACGCGCGCTGGTTTCGGTACTTTCTGATGACCCGCGCGTCGAGCGACCGCAACGATTACAATATCGTGGTGCTGGGCGCTCCCACCCACGGAGAACTCGAACTGCGCACGGAGGCTTTCGCGAAAGACGCCTCGGGTTACCTGCGAACCGCCGACAAGAGTTCCTTCGCCGCCATGACTCCTCAGTTCGGTGTGAACCCCTATCTGCGCGTGAAGGTGCAGGGTGTCGATCAGGATCTTGATTTAGGCGTCAGCGTCCGGCAAGCCATTGAACAAACGGCAGGTCGCGGCTCGGCGCAGGGCACACTCGCTCATCTGACGGTTTTAAAGCCGCACAACGGCAAACTTGCGCGTGTGGATTGGGATCGCACCGGTTCGGAGATCCTGAACTTACCGCTGGAAGGCGGCGAAGAGATTACCTGGTAGTGCCGCGGCCGGGGTTTCCGCCCGTCATCCTGAAAACGGCAGTGGGAGACGCGTTTGAGGTCAACCGGAGCAGTACGCTGCCGC
>Ga0302275_10007125_pt1 | contig 10451 bp, 10 predicted proteins | sample III_Bog_N2_2_FD_200229 | JGI IMG/M metagenome (GOLD analysis project Ga0302275, IMG submission 200229) | Peat permafrost microbial communities from Stordalen Mire near Abisko, Sweden - III_Bog_N2_2 | ecosystem: Environmental > Terrestrial > Soil > Wetlands > Peat | place: Sweden: Abisko... | reverse complement strand
AAAAAATCGCCGCGCGTACCGATGCGACGCTCGAAGAACTGGTCGAAAATATCGACATCGGCGGCCCCACCATGATTCGTTCGGCGGCCAAAAACTGGCAGGACGTCGCGATCGTCACGTCCGCCGCCGATTACGCGCCTGTGCTGGAAGAACTGACCGATAAGGGAAGCATTTCGCGTGAGACGAAATGGCGCCTGGCCGTACAGGCCTTCGAAACGACCGCCGCCTACGATCGCGCTATAGCGGGCAGACTCGCGCAAGTGGGCAAACAGCCGGAACCGTTGCCTTCCGTACTCGATATCCGTGTGCCGCGCCGCATGACTCTGCGGTATGGCGAGAATCCGCACCAGCAGGCTGCGCTCTACGCGTCCGGCTGGACCGGAATCGCCGGCGCCGATCAGCTCCACGGCAAAGAACTGTCGTATAACAACCTGGTGGATCTCGACGCCTGCTGGCAACTGGTCTGCGAATTCAGCGGACCCGCCGCCGCCATCATCAAGCACACCAACCCGGCGGGCTGCGCCGAACAGGCGACGCTCGCCGAGGCATACCGCAAAGCACTCGAATGCGATCCCGTTTCCGCGTTCGGCGGCGTCATCGGTTTCAACCGCGAGCTCGATGAAGATACGGCGGGCGAAGTCGCCAAACTATTCGTCGAAGCCATCGCCGCGCCGTCGTTTTCCGACGCCGCTCTGAAAATTCTTCAGGCTAAGAAAAATCTTCGTCTCGTGCGCGTGACCTCCGCGCCTGATGCGCCGGTCGTGAAGAGCATCTCCGGCGGCTTCCTGGCCCAGACTCCCGATACGGCTGTTTTTAACCGCGCCACCACCGAAGTGAAAACGCAGCGCCAGCCAACCCCGGAAGAATGGGTAGCTCTCGAATTCGGCTGGAAGGTGGTGAAGCACGTGAAATCGAACGCAATTGTTTTCGTGCGTCCGGGACAGACCGTCGGCGTGGGCGCCGGCCAGATGAGCCGCGTCGATTCGGTGAACACCGCCGCTCTCAAAGCGCATCTTCCGCTCGCGGGAAGTGTGGTCGCATCCGACGCCTTCTTCCCGTTCCCGGACGGTCTCGAACAGTCCGTCAAGCATGGTGCAACCGCCTTCATTCAGCCCGGCGGTTCGGTGAAAGATCTCGAAGTCATCGCCGCGGCCGACCGGCTCGGCGTTGCCATGGTGTTCACCGGCGTTCGCCATTTCCGCCACTAGCCGCCACTTCCGCACAACGGTTTCGCCTCGATAGAATATTCCTTTCATGCGCATAACTGCAATCGACACATACATCGCAGGTAACCCCTGGAAGAACTGGCTCTTCGCCAAGGTTTCGACCGACGAGGGCATCCACGGCATCGGCGAAGGCACCGTCAACTACTTCGCCAAGACGGTGGAAGCCGCCATTCACGAGCTCAAGCCCTTCGTCATCGGCATGGATCCGTTTCAGGTGGAGACCATCTCGCAGCGCCTGCTCCGCGACGTTTATACCGAAGGGGCGCAGCTTCACATGTGCGCCATTTCCGCCATCGAGATCGCGCTCTGGGACATCATCGGCAAAGCCTGCAATCAGCCGATCTATAACCTGATGGGGGGGCGCTGCCATGAAAAGCTGCGCGCCTACGCGAACGGCTGGTACCGCGGCCCGCGCACGCCGGAGAACTTCGCGGAGAACGCAAAAAAGGTGGTCGCCAAAGGCTATACCGCGATGAAGTTCGATCCGTTCGGCAACGCCTGGCGGCAGATGTCACGGTACGATACCGACCTTTCGCTCGATATCATCCGTGCCGTCCGTTCGACAGTGGGTCCGTCGGTGGACCTGCTGATTGAAGGCCACTGCCGCTTCGATGTCGCGACCGCCATTCAGCTTTCGGAGAAAATGGCCGAATTCCGGCCCACATGGTTTGAGGAGCCGATCAGCCACACCAACATTCCGGCCATGGTGGAAGTTGCAAAGCGCAGCGCCGTGCCCATCGCCACAGGTGAGAGTTTCTCATCGAAACAGCAGTTCGCCGAATTACTGAAGCACGACGTTGTCAGCATCCTGCAGCCGGAGCCGCTCAACCTGGGTGGTATCTTCGCCACGCGCAAAATTGCGGATATGGTGGACGCGCATTTCGGCTCCATAGCGCCGCACAGCGCGCAGGGACCGGTCTGCTCCGCCGCCTGTGCGCAACTCAACACGTCCCTGCCGAACTTCTTCATTCATGAGATCTTCGACGATTTCAACGAACCCTGGGAAAAGAAGATCGTGACGAACCCTGTCGAGGTTGTGGACGGATATGTCGTGATTTCGGAACGGCCGGGGTTGGGATTGGATCTGGTAATTGAGGAGATCGAAAAATATCCCTACCAGCAGGAGAACTATTTACCGCTTTTCAAGCCAGGCTGGGAGAAACGTGAGCGTCAGACGGGGGCAGGACATTAGTTTTAATAACTTGCCGGTTTGGCAATGAGCTTGCAATAAGCAGAGTCAGTTGAAGTGGCGCGAACCGGCGGTTTGACCTCCTAAAAGGTCTTCCGCCGGTTTCTTATTTGTGCCGGGATCGACTACTGCTGTGCCGGGGGAGCCGGACGCGGGCCTCTCATCATCTGAGGCCGCATTCCACCGGGGCCGCCCGGACCACCCTGACGTCCGGGTCCGCCGGTCTTCACCGTATAGCCCGCTGGTACCACAAACAGCGCCGCGCTCGGTTCGCTCTGCACGATGTTCGTCAGTTCCATATCGGTATTTCCGAAGCGGGGATCCACGCTCTTGATCTGCACCGGAACCTTCAGTTCGGTCGAAACCCAGGTCAGACGCGAAGTCTGAATCTGGCGGGCATTGCCGATTGCGCCCACCGGGATCGATTCACTGTGCTGCGTTCCGGTCGCGAGGACGCCATTCACCGACTGCTGCGACAGTTCTGTCCGGACCACATTCGGCCGCGCCACATCAGCCTGCGCGCCGCCACCCTGTCCGCGCCGTCCGTTCGCATTGGCGCCACCACCGGCACCGGCCGGAGGCGTACGCGGCGTACGCAACGGGCTTTCATAAGCCGTCATCGTCGACGAATCGAGCAGATAACGATGGCCACCGACAAAGTCCAGAATTGTGGTCAGCGTGTACGCCTGCTTAGTGCTTCCGGCAGGAGGAGTAATCGTCTCCTCGGTACGCACCCGTCCCTGGCTGTCCCGATAAACATTGGACTGGAGCTTATGCACGATGGTATTGCCATCCGCCAGCGTCTCCTGGGTCTGCACAACTTTCACCGCGGAGTACGGAGCGCCCGATACAACCTGCTGCGGGCCACCCATCATACCCATGCCGCGACCGCCCATGGGGCCGCCACCGCCGCGCGGGCCCTGCGCAAAAAGCGCCACGGCCGGCATCAGCAGAAAACACGACGTCGAGATCAGCTTATTCATAGAAATCCTTTTCCGTTACGTTTCGCTCCCAAGATCCTTCAAAACAGCCCTTCAAAAACCGCCCTCTGTTAAATCCACCTCGGAAACACGCACGGCCCGAGGCATTCCGTCTTCACCTTCCAGCACATCCGCAGGCAACTGCGTGGTCCAGCTGGGGTCGACGCTGACTCCGAGACTGGCCAAAGCGGCGGGATTCAATTCCGTGTGAACGATACGCACCAGTTCGCCCGTGGCAAGGGGCGGCGCATAGGGCACCGCGATAAAGCCATCCGCATCGGGATCGGCCTGAGCCTCTTCCACGGCCGGAGCCACCGTCGCAACGGGGTGAAGTCTGTTGATTGCTTCCGGTCCCAGCAGCACGCCCAGAAGCAGCGCGGCGGCAACCGCCAGACCCCAGGACCAGTAAGGCCGGAACGTCCTCGCATGCTGCGCCTCGAACTGCTGCATCAGCGACACCCGGACCGCCGCCGGAGCACGCCGCGAACCCGTGTCCATACGGATGTAGCGGAGGTTGGCCGAGAGTACCCGTTCCGCTTCCCAGCGGTCGAGGCAGTGATCGCAACTCCTCATATGGACCTTCAGGGCCGGGGAAGGTTCTCCCCGCCTTCTCGCCAGTTCCACCAGCTTTTCGACATTGCTTTCGCAGTTCATCGCTTTAACCTTATTCACCGCTCACGTCTCATGGCTATCGGGCGAACGCGTGTACGTTCAGCCGTTTCATCTTCGCGGCCAGCAGACCGCGCGCCCTGTGCAGGCGAGACCGGATGGTGCCGACGGGACATCCCATCAGGCGCGCAGCCTCGTCGTAATTCCGCTCTTCCAGATCGCAAAGTACCACCGCCTCGCGATATCCTTCGGGTAACTCGCGGATTGCCGCATGCAATGCCGCCATCGTCTCGCCGTCGATCAGGGAACCCAGAATATTGTGGTCGAACACCTGCTCGACCGGCTCGCCGGAAAACGCGCCCGCCCCTTTGCGGCGCAGCACACGGATCAGATTGCGCGCCACCCCGTACATCCAGCCTTCGAGCGACCCGCGCGTTTCATCGAAGCGCGTATTCGCCGCCATCAGCTGAACGAAAACCTCCTGCGCGATCTCCTCGGCCGACCCCGCGTTCGAAGTCATGTGCAGCGCGTAACGATACAAGGCAGGCTCCCGCCGCTCGTACAGTTCGGCGAAGGCCTGTTTGTCGCCCTTTTTCATCAGCCGGAACAGCTGTTCATCAGTCTGTTGCGTCAAGTTGTTCAGTACGTATTGTCGCGCATTTGGGGAAAGTTCCCGTTTGCATGGGTTTCCGTTGGGAGGGAAGGCTTCTGTTGGCTTATGGGTAGGACTTTCAAGGCGGGTCAGGCAGTTTTGCCCGCCCGGAAGGGCCGGAGAACGGGCGAAGCCGCCGCAGCCGTTTCGCCCGTGTGAGACTTGGGGGTCAACCCGCGGCCTGCGATGTGCTCAGCGGAGCCAGCCGCGTCTTCTCCACGATTTCCAGCTCCGCCCGCAGCCGGATGAACTCCGCTTCCTCCGCCTCCGACCGTTGGTACCCGCGGTCGGCCAGATTGGTACGTTCCAGCGGGTCCGTCGCGAGATCGTACATTTCCCACTGATAGGGTCCGTTCGGCAGATTCACGTCATAATACTTGGCCAGCTTGTAGCGCTCCTCGCGAATGCTGACGATATGATTCAGCGGTCCCGGATAAGGCGGCTTCGGCTGCCCCGACTGCCAGTCGTCATACGTGAACACGGTATATTTCTGCGGCCCCGGCAAGGACGGATCCAGCACAACCGCCGAATAATCCACGCCCTGCCACTCCGCGCACGCCGATTGCGGCGCACCGAACAGACTTGCCAGTGTCGGCAGAAAATCGACGTGCGACACCATCGCGTGCGAGGTCATCGGATTCGGGTACAGCGACGGATTCGAAAAAATAAGCGGTATCCGCAGCGACTCCTCATAAAAATTGAAATTCTTCTGCCGCATCCCGCCATGCGCCAGACCCATCTCGCCGTGGTCCGAAGTGTGGATCACCAAGGTGTTATCCCGCAGGCCCTGCGCTTCCAGAATCTGCAGAATCCGCACCAGATATTTATCCGAAGCTTTCATCAGATTGCCATAGAAATTCAGATAGGCGAGCTGCTGCGGCCCGATCAGATTGCCCATCCCTATATTCGTCATCTTAAGAAACTGTTCCTGCACGCTTGGCTTGGTGGAAAGATCCTCGAAGATGGTCGCGGGGCGCCCGATATCGCCCAGAACCCACGAATGGTCGTAACCGTTCTGGAATGCCGTCATGGGATAGGCCAGGACGTCGTGCGGATTGACCAGTGAAACCACCAGGAAGAACGGTTGCTGGGTAGCCGCGACCGATTTCAGATAAGCAATTGCCCCCTCGTCGCCCTCCTCGACCGGCCCGCTGTCGTGCATGAAACGCCCGTCGTTGTCTGCGTCGCCGCCGCCAAACTCGGTCGGGTCCTGATTGGCGCCGGCGTCCTGCGGGTTCCAGCGCTGGAATCCGTAACGATTCACGTCTTCGGGAACAAAAATCCCGTTCTCATTGGCGGGTTTCGTTACGTGGAATTTGCCCTTATACGGCGTGTAGTATCCCGCGGCTTTCATCACCGTTCCGATATTCGGCAGGTTGTCCGGCAGAATCGCCTGATCCGGGTACTGTTCTTTGGGCATGCTCTGCTCCAGCGTCCATTTCACGCCGTGCTGCGCGGGAAAGTATCCCGTCATCAGCGTGGCGCGGCTCGGGGAGCACATACAGGCATTGCAGAAGGCCCGTTCGAAGGTGACGCCGGTTTTGCGCAGCGCATCCTGGCCCGGCAGGTTTTTCTCCGCCCAATCGGGTGGAAAATGCTGGATTGCGCGCTCCTGATCGGTCAAAAAAATCAGGACATTCAGACCGTTCAGATTTTGTGGTGTGGGCATAAGGCGGCGATTACGGATTCTATCATCTGAAATCGCAATTCGATTCACAAAGTTTCGCGACGATTTCCGGGAGCGTGAGCCGGGCGAATAATATAGTCGTTTGATCCCGACCAACCTCCTTGCCACGCTCACCGAGTCGTTGCCTCCCGGCGCAGTCCTCACGGGCGCCGACGTTCACAACCGCAGCACAGGCTGGATCTCCCGCGAGTCCATCGAAGCCGCCGCCATCGTACGCCCGCGCGACACCGCCGAAGTCTCCCGCGTCCTTCGGATCTGTCACGCCGCCGGTCAGCCCGTCGTACCCCATGGCGGACTTACAGGACTTGTCGAAGGCAGCCGCGCTCACGCCAACGAGATTGTGCTTTCGCTCGAACTGATGAACCGCATCGAGGACCTCGACGAATCCGGTCTCACCATGACCGTGCAGGCTGGCGTCGTACTTCAGGCGATTCACCAGAGGGCCGAATCCGCCGGACTCCTCTTCCCCCTCGATCTCGGCGCTCGCGGGTCCGCCATGATCGGCGGCCTCATCTCGACCAACGCCGGCGGCAACCGCGTTATCCGCTACGGGATGACACGCAACCTGGTGCTTGGCCTCGAAGCCGTCCTCGCCGACGGCACCGTCGTTTCCTCTTTGTACCCGATCGTCAAAAACAATTCCGGCTACGATCTCAAGCAGTTGTTCATCGGCTCCGAAGGCACGCTCGGGATCGTCACTCGCGCGATTTTGAAGCTCCTGCCGCAGCCCCGCAGCCAGTGCACGGCGCTTCTTGCCGTAAGCAAATTCGCCCACCTGCCGCTGCTGCTGCGCGAACTCAGCGCGGGTCTCGGCGGTACCCTGAGCGCCTTCGAGGTCATGTGGAATGAGTTCTATAAGCTGGTCACCACGCCGCCCGCGAAGCAATCTCCGGTGCTGCCGCAAACCTATCCTTATTACGTAATTGCCGACGCACTGGGCTCCGACCAGCAACCCGATCAGGAGCGGTTCGAAGCCGTGCTCATGTCAGCCGTGGATAAGGGCTATGCGGCCGATTGCGTAGTCGCCCTCTCCGCCGCTGAGCGCCAGGCAATCTGGGCCATGCGCGACGATGTCGACCAGTTTCACCAGTTCCGCCCCTGGTTCGGCTTCGACGTCAGCATGCCCATCCGCCATATGGAAACGTACGTGGCCGAGGTCCGTTCGCGGCTCGACGCCGCCTACCCGAGCCATGTCTCGTTCGTCTTCGGGCACATGGGCGATGGCAACCTGCACCTGAATATTCACGTCGGCACCGGCGCTCCCGAGGCGCGCCGCGCGGTTGAAGAAATTGTCTATACGGGACTTACGTCGCGCCAGGGTTCGGTGTCGGCCGAGCACGGGATCGGCCTCGAAAAACGCGCCTACCTGCCGCTTTGCCGCACGCCGGAAGAGATCGAACTCATGCGCACCCTGAAGCGCGCCCTCGACCCGAAAGGCATTCTTAACCCCGGCAAGGTCTTTGCGTGAGCGCGCCCGTAAGCGTCCAGATCTTCGGCCTGAAAAACTCCCCGGCCACGCGCGCCGCCGAGCGCTTTTTCAAAGAGCGCCGCGTCCAGATCCACATGGTCGATCTCAAGATGAAGCCGATGTCGCCCGGCGAAATCAAGCGATTTACGGACAAGTTCGGCCTGCGCGCCCTCTGCGACACCGAAGGTAAAGCGTGGCTCGACGCCGGATTGAAATACATCAAGCTTTCGGATTCCGAACTGCTCGCGAAAATCGAGCGCGATCCGAGACTGCTCCGCCTGCCCCTCGTGCGCGGCTCGAATAAATTCGCGGTGGGACAGGACGAGGACGCCTGGCAATCCATGCTGTAGCGGTGTGACAGCGGAGCCCGCGTGGCAGGGTTAAGTTTGAAACGCCGGCTGCACAGTACGCTGACCGGAACTGTAATAATACGCGAGTAACGCCGCCTCGTCGAATCCGATGGCGCGCGCGTATTGTTTGATGTAGTTGGTGTTGTAAATGCCGCCCGGAAGCTTTCGGAAGTCGCCGCATTCAATCGCCTCTAGTATGCGCACGCTTAATTTCGTGGCCTGGGCAATCGATTCCAGCCCGATGCCTTTGCTGCGGCGCCAATCCCTCAGACCGAGAATATCCGGGTGCATATAGAAACCTGAATTCACGAGTGTAACACTGTACTCCGTTTTGCTAAACTCCTGACGGCAATGGATTTTTCCCATACAGTCTGCGGTATCCGGTTTCCCAACCCCGTACTCGCCGCCTCGGGCACCTTCGGCTACGGCATCGAATTCGAAAAGCTGGTGGATCTGAATTCCCTTGGCGGCATTGTGGTGAAAGGCTTATCCCGCGAGCCGATCCAGGGGAATCCCGCGCCGCGTTTATGGGAAGCCCGCGCCGGCATGATCAATTCAGTCGGATTGCAAAACATCGGCGCACGCGCATTTGTGGCCGATAAGCTGCCGCAGATGCGCCGATATTCCACACCCGTGATCGCCAACGTTTTCGGCTACGCGGCCGACGACTACACAGAGGTCATCCGCATCCTCAACGACGCCGAGGGACTGGCGGCCTACGAACTCAACGTTTCATGCCCGAACACCAAACACGGCGGCCTGGCGTTCGGCGTGGATGAAGGCGCGCTGGCCGAACTCGTGGGCGCAACGAAAGCCGTTTCGAAGCGTCCCCTCATCGTTAAGCTTTCGCCGAATGTCGCCGCGATTGAACCGTTCGCGCGCATTGCCGAGAGAAATGGCGCGGACGCCATTTCCCTCGTGAATACATTCGTGTCGCTGGCGATCGATGTCAGGACCGGAACGCCGCGCATCGGCGCAGGTTTCGGGGGGCTGTCCGGTCCGGCCATCAAACCGATCGCGCTGCGCATGGTGTATCAGGCCGCCCGCGCGGTGAAGATCCCGGTCATCGGCATCGGAGGCATCGCGTCGGGTGAAGACGCGGCGGAATTCCTGATGGCTGGTGCGTCGCTCGTCGAGGTGGGAACGGCGACCTTCTGGGATCCGGCCGCGCCCGTGAAGATCGCCGATGAGCTACAGCAATTCGCGGGCGGACTCGGGTACAAACGTGTCAGCGATCTGATCGGAACGCTGCGCATGCCATAAAAAGCTGCCGCCCTTAGTCCTTTGGTACTGCCAGCCAGTGCCATAATAGCTTAGCGCCATGCGAGATCGCGCTAAGCTATGGATCAAACAGTCATAACCACGATCATCAGCACGGGCGGTGCGGTAATCGTCGGCCTTGGAGGGATGTGGATATCGACGAATCAGGTAGGGAAACGCATCGACGATATCGGCAAACGCGTTGATCGTCTCGAAGACGGCATGGCGCGCCGGATGGATCGTTTTGAAGACGAGTTGCGGGCCTTTAAGGACGTCGTGAACGGCAAGCTCGCAACGCTCGATTCGGAACTGGCGAGACTTATGGACGGCGGCGCGAAATAAGACGACAACGCGCCAGAAGCGCATCTTTTTGGGTGGTCGCCAGCCGTCGCAGCAATGGGAATCATTCCGTGATCGGCCTACGAACCGCTAAAAGGCCGCGCCCGTGAAGATCGCCGATCAACTAAAGCGGTTTGCGGGCGGACCCGGGTATGAACTTGTCGCCGATCTGATGGGAACCCTCCGCATGCCATAAAAAAACTGCCGCCCTTGAGAGACGGCAGTTCCGGGAAACAAAATCGATGCCTCTGTCAGACTATCCGATTCGCTTTGCGCCGACGGTGAACTGCGAACAGGATCAGGGCGGAACCGATCAGGGCCGAGCCGAAAGTCGAAGGCTCCGGCGAAGCGATGAACGCCGCACCGAGAAGGCCGGCCGGGTCCGAGATGCCCGTAAACGTGACGTCAGTTCCGCTCAACGCTGCGTTTGTCGTATTGATATCGAACTGCGTGCCGCCGACTTCGAAGCCGTAAAGCGTGCCGTTCTCGCTGTCATAAGCAACGCCGAATACGTTTGCGAAAGGCAGGGTACCCGCGTTGTAGAGTATGGCGCCGGTGACCGGATCCACCTGGTACAACGTATCCGCAGCGGGCGTCGTGCTCGTCAGCCACAGGTTGCCGCTGCCATCGAAATCGAGGTCGCCGGCGGTTTGGTAGGCATCTCCCAGTGTACCTGGCGTCAACGTTGCCG
>Ga0302275_10007118_pt1 | contig 10458 bp, 9 predicted proteins | sample III_Bog_N2_2_FD_200229 | JGI IMG/M metagenome (GOLD analysis project Ga0302275, IMG submission 200229) | Peat permafrost microbial communities from Stordalen Mire near Abisko, Sweden - III_Bog_N2_2 | ecosystem: Environmental > Terrestrial > Soil > Wetlands > Peat | place: Sweden: Abisko... | reverse complement strand
GGGAGCACGGAGTAGCGCAGTTGGTTGGACAGACAGCAGTGGCAACCTGTGGCTCTTTGGCGGGGGCCTTTCCAGCGAGAATCTTGACGGCGGCTATGGGAACGACCTCTGGGAATTCAACCCCACTAAGAAAATGTGGACCTGGGTCGGAGGGAGTAGCACGGATAGTGCGCTCGGCGTCTATGGCACATTAGGCACTCCTTCCTCTGGCAATGTTCCCGGAGCACGAGGCGAATCCGTTTCTTGGTCCGACTCCACTGGCAATCTTTGGCTCTTTGGTGGGGATGGCGAAGACGCTGCTGGAAATGAGGGTGACCTTAACGACCTGTGGCGCTACCAGCCATAGCAAGGGGCATTTTCTCTTTGGCGCTTGGATGTCCTATCAGAACACGATCTGAGACCTGCTGGTTGATTTAGCCGACCTTGTCTGCGCTGTGCGTTTTACGCATCCTGAGCCGAAAATCTTCCAGCAGTCGAGGGTGAACGTGCCGTTGCAGAACGGCACAAGTCCGTAGAGTTCTGTAAAGGCGTCTGATTTCGGTTGTTTCTGTCTGGTGAAGTCCAGGGATTTCATCTGGTGTTTCCGTCCCAAGCACAACATTCCACACTGTTTGAATGTTCTTGCAATGCTGTCGCTTGCAATCAATCAAAATGTAACTGTACAGCGTGATGTACGAGCGGATATGATGGCAAGCATCCCACGTAGGAGAGTGCGGGAATGCTGATTGACTACGAAAATTTTGTGCCGCGTATTGCCATATTCCGCGAAGAAGTTGCGAAGGCTCTGGCAGAGGTAGATTTAGACGTTCTAACGATTCGCACCATTCTGGTCAAGAAGAAGATCGTTACTAAAGAGGAGATGGATCGACTTGAAGGGGAACTTCGGCAGAAGAACTTTTCCCGCCTTGAAAAAGAGAATCTGATTCGCATTGAAGCTGTGGATGAGAATCGGTAAGCTCTGGAAAGGTGTCGAAAAGGACTTCCCATAGAAATTCGGAATGGGTGCGTGTTGGCGGGTGGCGCGGGTCCGGGGGTAAGGAAACTGGGTGCCCCAGAGCCTGCCCTGAGCTTGCCGAAGGGTCCCGCCTTTGGGACCTGGGAACGACCATCTTCTCCCGCCCGCTCTCAATTCACTCAAAAACTGCCCGCGTTCTCTCCAGATTTGGCCAAAAATTTGCAAAATTATCTCTATTTTGATGCAGAGGTATATTTGCGCGTTTGGTACTCAAATTGCGCCTTGCTACGCGATTGAGATTGGCGGGTGGCGCAGGTCCGGGGAGTAAGTAATCTGGGTGCCCCAGGTCTCGCGTCCGAGACCTGGGAGGCCGATTCTACTGGGCGGGAGCGGGAGGAGCAACCGGAGCCGGAGCAGCCGCCGGCGCGAGCAGATTATCGGGCAGAAACGCTCCCGTTTGTTCATCTTGCACCAGCCCGATCACTCCAGCGGGCGTCACAATCGGCGAGCCGAAGACCGCCGCATCCACCGGTTCGCTCAGGTGAATGCCTTTGCCCTCGCGGCGCGCTTTCATTTGCAGCGCCTCCACCGAAGGCTTTTTGGTCACCGCATCCTCCCGCAGGCGGAAGATAACGACCTGATCCCAGGCATCTTGCGCGACAACGGCTGCGGTTGCCGAGGCCAGTCCAGCCGCGGCGCCGACCACTCCGGGCGCAGCCGCGGGCTGAGGTTGCAGCGTCAGCACGGCCAGCGAGGTGGGCGAGGAGCGCCGCAAAACCTGAATCTTGCCGTGGCCGCCGCCCGCCACCGCGATCAGCTTGTCCTCCTCGGGCGTGCCGCGCAAATCCACGGTGAAGTCCTTCGCGCTGAGCCGCAGCGGATCGCCCAGCCCCACGGGCCGAAGCAGAATCTCCTGACTGTCCTTCACCAGTTTGTCCGCTCCTGATTGCACCGCGCCAAGAAACTCCGCATCGTACTTCCACGGCGCCAGCGCCTCGGCCGTTGTCACCACTGCTCCCGAGCCGGCGCGAAAGCCCAACGCCACCGAAACCACCGGGAAACTGGCATCTTTTTGCGCCAGCGTGTAACTCGATTCCACCGCAAAGAGATTCGCCGGGGCATTGGTCTCCAGGTCGCGAATCCACTGGGGCTTCGCGCCGGGAAGGAGCTTGTCCGCCACGGAGGAGGCCTGCAAGCCAATATCGATGTACCCAAGGGCGCTCAGCGCCAGAGTGCGTTGAAAATCCGAGACGCTCAGTTGCACAGGAACATCCTGGGCGAGAGTGAATTCCACGCTGGGATGCTGGGTGTGCAGCGCCAGCTTCTCGACCATGGTGAGGCGCACATCCGCCACCATCTCGCCCTCGATGCGCACACTCTGCTTTTCGATCATCCGGCGCAGCGGCTCGACGGTGCGCAGATCGCGAAACAGAACCGTGATGTAAAGCGGGGGCAAGGCGGTCGGCACGCCCTTCTTGAGCACGATCTCCTGGTTCAACGGCGCGGCGAAGACCGGCATTCCATTCAGATGCAGCGAGCATAGCCGGAAGCTCTCCAGGGTCACCGACTGCGCGGCGGTCAGATTGAGGTCCACGGCCAGCTTCACGTGCGAAGTGTCGATCTCCGCCAGGTTGACTTCCTTGACCTGTAGATTCTGGAGCATCGCTGCCTGTACGGCCGGCTGCGCCTGTACGGCTGGCTGCGCCGGCACGGTAGGCTGCACCGGCCTGGCAGGCTGCACCGGCACGGTTGACTGCGCCATCCCGCTTGCGGCCGCCCAGGCGATCACGCCGGCGATTGCAACTCGCATCGCTAAGTTCATTCCGCACTCCCCTTTCTCTCCATGCATCATAACGCCAGCAATCGGGCGCGTCATGCTTTCCTTGCCGGCGCATCAAAAATTGTAGCAATAATTGCAGGGAAGAGGCCGGATCCATCCACATTACGGTCCGTACAAAACCCATTCCGCTGTACAATTCCAACAGACCCCATTTTGCCGTTTGTGCATCGGGATCTGCTCTCGCGCATCCAACTTCCATGGTGGCCCAATGACCACGAAGACCGAGTCTCGCAAACTGCCCATGATGCCCATCCGGGACATGGTGATCTTTCCCTATATGATGACGCCCTTCGTGGTGGGCCGCGAGTCCAGCGTGCGCGCGCTGGAAGAAGCGCTGTTGGGCGACCGCAAGATCTTTCTCGCCACCCAGCACGACGCCACGGTGGACGAGCCCAATGCCAAGGAAATCTACCAGGTCGGGTCGATTTGCAACATCGTGCAGAGCGTCAAGATGCCCGACGGCAACATTAAAGTCCTGGTCGAGGGCATTGAGCGCGCCAGGTCCATCGAAGTCAACGACGGCGATGGCTTCTTTGTGGCCACGGTGCGCGTGGGCAAAGCGCAATTTGAAATGACCCCCGCCGTCGAGCAGCTGATCCAGCGCGTCTCCACGCTCTTCGAGCAGTACGTCAAGCTCCAGCAGTCGCTCAACTACGAGACCATCATCGCCAGCGTGCGCATGGACGAGCCGGCCAAGCTGAGCGACACCATCGCCGCCAATCTGCAACTGGGCATTGAAGAGAAGCAGGACCTGCTGGCGCTCTTCGATCCCGCGATTCGCCTGGCGCGCATCGCCGACGTGCTGGACATCGAGATCGAAAAGCTTGACCTCGACCGCAACATTCAATCGCGCGTCAAGCGCCAAATGGAGCGCGCGCAAAAAGAGTACTACCTGAACGAAAAGATCAAGGCCATTCAAAAGGAACTGGGCCGCGGCGAGAAGAGCGAGTTCGACGAGCTGCGCAAAAAGATCGAAGTCGCCGGAATGCCCAAGGAAGTGCTCGACAAGGCCATCCAGGAACTCAAGAAGCTGGAAGCGATGCCGCTCATGTCGGCCGAATCCACCGTCAGCCGCAATTACATTGACTGGCTGCTGGCCGTGCCGTGGAAGAAGCGCTCCAAGGAAACCCGCTCCATCGACTACGCCGAAAAAGTTCTCAACACGGACCACTATGGGCTGGAAAAAATCAAGGATCGCATTCTTGAATTTCTTGCCGTCCGTCAGTTGGTCAAAAATCCCAAGGGCTCGATCCTCTGCTTCGTCGGGCCTCCGGGCGTGGGCAAAACTTCGCTGGGAATGTCCATCGCCAAGGCCACCGGGCGCAAGTTCGTGCGGCTCTCGCTGGGCGGCATCCGCGACGAGGCGGAGATTCGCGGCCATCGCCGCACCTACATTGGCGCGCTTCCTGGACAGATCATTCAGCACATGAAGCGGGCCGGAACCAAGAACCCGGTCTTCCTGCTCGACGAAGTGGACAAGATGGCGTCGGACTTCCGCGGCGATCCTGCCTCCGCGCTGCTTGAAGTGCTGGACCCGGAGCAGAACACCACCTTTCAGGACCACTATCTCGATGTGGATTACGACCTCTCGCAGGTGCTCTTTGTCGCCACGGCCAATGTGCTGCACACCGTTCCGGCCGCGCTACAGGACCGCATGGAGGTGCTGCGCCTGCAAGGCTACACCGAGCAGGAGAAGCTGGAGATCGCCCGGCAATACCTGGTCAAGAAGCAGCGCACGCAGACCGGGTTGAGCGAGAAGAACATCATCTTCAAGGACGACGCGATTACCGAGATCATCCGCAACTACACCCGCGAGGCCGGCGTACGCAACCTGGAGCGCGAGCTCGGCAACGTCTGCCGCAAGGTGGCGCGCCGCGTGGTCAAGGGCGGCAGCAAGCACAAGGAAGAACTCACCGCGGCGAACATCCACGAGTTTCTCGGCGTGGCTAGGTTCCGCGACTCCGAGGTGCATGAGAAGAGCGAAGTCGGCCTGGTCACCGGCCTGGCCTGGACCGAGGTTGGCGGCAGCATTTTGACCACCGAAGTGCAGGTACTCGACGGCAAGGGCAAGCTCACCATCACCGGCCAGCTCGGCGACGTGATGCAGGAGTCGGCGCAGGCCGCGCTCAGCTACATTCGCGGGCGCGCGCAGGCCCTCGGCCTCAGCCGCGAGTTCTATCGCAACGTGGACCTGCACCTGCACGTCCCCGAGGGCGCCATTCCCAAGGACGGACCCTCGGCCGGCATCACCATGGCCACGGCTCTCGCCAGCGCTCTCGCAAAAATTCCCGTGCGCCGCGACATCGCCATGACCGGCGAAATCACGCTGCGCGGCAAGGTGCTGGCCATCGGTGGATTGAAGGAGAAGCTGCTGGCCGCCTTGCGCGCCGGCATCTTCGAAGTAATTCTGCCCCGCGCCAACGAGAAGGACATTGCCGAGCTGCCCGACAACATCAAGAATTCGATGAAGCTGCACTTCGTCGATCAGATGGACGAGGTTCTCAAGATCGCGCTGGAAAGCCCGCTGCCTACGGCGCTGCCCGCATCGGTCGATGTGCTGACCGGCCTTCCCACAACCGGTGAGCTGACCGCCAATCTGCCCGCGCCGCAGTAAGGCAATTACTTTTCGTCCAAGTGCGTGACCACCGCGGGTGGAGCGCTGCCTTGACGATCGCGCAACAGCCAATCAACCCGCTCCTGAATCTCTCCCGGCCTCATCTGTCCGAGGATGCGCGCGCGCACAATTCCATCCGCATCGAGAAATGCCGTGCAGGGCACTGAGTTGCCTAACCGCAGTCGCTTCATGTCATCGTCGGTTGCGCCCACCCAGATGGGATAGGCGATCCGCAACTTGCGCACATACTCCGCAATTTTGTTCTGTGTCTCGGGCGCATCGACAGATGCTCCCACAAACGCCACGCGCTGCGAGTCATAGGAATTCGCCGCGCTCACCAGCCTCGGCATCTCGGCGTTGCACGGGCCGCACCATGTGGCCCAGAAGTTGAACACCACAATCTTCCCGCGCAAATCACGCAGCGTGGCCTTCTTTCCCTGCATGTCCTTGAGCGTGAGCGCGGCAGGCTTCTCCGCGCTCTCTCCTGCGACAGCGATGCTCAGCATCGTCACGGCAATCAAACAGAAGATACTTCGACGCATTTTTATTTGCTCCTTGAAATCACAGAGAATGGTCAGGCCTGTACGGGAATGTGCAGGCCCGACCTTCTTGCAATTGAGAGTCACGCGCTCAGAAACGGTGCTGGAAGCTGGCCAGCCAAAGCCAGTCGGCAAAGGCGGCGTCGCCATGCTGCCCCAACTGCAAATCTGGCACGCTGGCAATCCTGTTGCGATAGACCGCGCGATCGATGTTGGCGGTAATCAGATCGTGGCCGCCATGAAAGGAATAGATGGCTCCCGGCTCCAGAGAAATTGCATAGCCGGGTCGCCGGAAGCCTTCATCGGCAGTGAACGCGTTATGAGCCGGAACGCCTTCTTTCCGCAAACCGCCCGTCACGGTCAGACCGTGTACCTTGGCGACCATGTAGCCGACTCCTGCCTGTAGCAGGTACTCGTCGGCCGCCGCGATAAATGCATTCTGCGGTGCGGGTGGCGGAAACCCCGGCGGAGAAGAGTTCGCCACGCCATTGGTTTCTTTCGTCGAAAAAAGATAGCTGCCGTTGAAGTACACCTGCATCGCGCTGTTGATTGCTTGAAAGGACTCGACACTGACAGGAATCGCCCACACGCCGATTCCCGGCTGGATCGAGTAGTCCGCCGTCGCATTGACCGCGGGCTGGCCGGGAATCTCCACCAGATTGTTCTGGATGTTGTCGCGTCCGGAAGGCGCTTGAAAGCCGAAGCCGATCTGAATGTTGTGCTTCGGATTCTTGTTTGGATCCCAGATCCAGCCCTGCCCCATGAGACTGATGTCGCCCATACCGGAGACGCCCCAATCTCCCATCAGACTGTTCGCGGGCGAACCATTCCCGAGGCTGCCGGCGGCGATGAAGTAGCGCCGGCTGGCAAACTCCACCGGCACGTTTCCAATCACGCTGAAGCGGGGCGTGATCTGGTAGGTGAGTCCAGCATCAATCAGGTTGATGCGATTGCGGACCTCTGAATTTCCTTGCTGCCGGTACTCCTGCGCCACTGAACCAACAAAGTGGCGGAAGGAGTACAAGTGCCGGTAATCGAGCGTGAATTGCCAGTGCTTGGGCGCCAGATAGCCGCCATCCGACTCTGGGCCACCAACCTCACCGACCGAGTGCGCGACGACGCATCCTTGCGCCGCAGTTTTTTGTACGCAGCCTATGGCCGCAAGCAGGCACAACGTTGCGGGGAATGCAACTTGCACAATTATTCTGCGAAATATCATCTTGACCTCCTCGAAGTTTCTTACTTATTACGAGAACCTTAGCGGAGTGAGATCGTGCGGTCATCGACACAATGGCTGGAGGTTGTCTCCATCTTTAGATGGGTTGTTTGCTTCAACCGAAGGGCGAGTGGCGGCCAACGCTATCATCCTCAAGGGATCCGGTTGTGCATACTGCCAAGGCCTCACCAACGAGACCTTGATTCCATTTCTCCCGTGTCGTGGTCAATAGCGAACATTCAAGGCAAAATAATCAGAATATGTTCAGTTCTTCCGGACGAAAGTTGCGGGTCGTGTGCTACAACCAAAACAGGTTTGCATTCCCCGCCAGAAGTTCTGATACGGCTCAAATCATCCAGGAGGAGAATCATGGCAACCGCACGATTTCTGTTTAATCTGAGGCGTTCATGCGCACTTCGCATGGCGATGCTCGCGCTTGTGATGCTGTGCGCAACTGGCGTTTCTGCTGCGCAAACCTGCTCGGGAATGTCGCTGGGCAACGGAGCAAGCCTCAATGGATTCGTTCCGTTTTCTTCCACCAATGTATGGAACACCAACATAGCCTCAGCTCCCGTTGACCCGAATTCGGATGCGATCACCAGCGCGTCCGGCTTTGCCGGGTTGAGCCTGCATCATGATTTTTGGTCTACATATGGTATGCCTTATGTCGTAGTGGATTCCACGACCACTCCCTCCGTGCCCATCAATGTAATTGACTACGCAAGTGAGAGCGATGTGGTGGTCGCGCCCTATCCAGCCACCGCCCCCATCGAAGGCTATCCCGCCGACTGCTCGGGCTGGCCGGACACCGACGCCGGCGATGCTCATGTGCTGGTGCTGGACCGCGCCAAATGCTTTCTCTATGAGACCTACAACACGCATCGCTGCAATGGACTTTACAATGCGTCGAGCGAGACGATCTGGGATATGCACAACTATGAAACGCGCCCCTGGGGCTGGACTTCGGCGGATGCTGCCGGATTGGCCATCTTCCCCGGCCTGGTGCGCTACGACGAAATTGCTTCAGGAGCGATCAACCACGCCATTCGCTTTACCATGGTGTACACCAGGGACGATGCCAACGGCGGGTACTTCGTCTATCCGGCCTCGCACGCCGCGGGCAATATCTGGAGCGTCTCCAACGTGATGGGAATGCGCATACGATTGAAGGCCGGCTTTGACATCTCCGGATTTTCCCCGGTCAATCAAATCATCCTGACGGCGATGAAGCAGTATGGGATGATCCTGGCGGACAATGGGGGCTACTTCTATTTTCAGGGAGTGGCCGACTCGCGCTGGAACGACAGCGACCTGGATAATCTGGACTCAGTTGCATCCTCAAACTTCGAAGTCGTGCAAATGACTCCTGAATTTCCCGGCTACGATTCCGCGACCGCGCCTACCGGGGCCGTGCCGGTGATCAATAGCTACGCAGCCTCGGCTTCGACCGTTGGCTCGGGCTCGCCTGTCACTTTCAGTTACAATGCCAGCGGAGACTCTTACGATTTCATCGACATGATCGGCCCGGTTACGGCGGGCAGTGGCAGTGTGACCATCAACCCCACGGCAACCCAGACCTATACATTGAACTCCACCAACGCGTATGGCCGGACAACCAGCACGCCTCTGACAGTTTCGGTGAATCAGGCCGCGCAGTCCATCACATGGACAACACCGGCAGCTATTGCCTACGGCACGGCGCTGAGCGCAACGCAGCTGAATGCCAGTTCGACCGTGGCCGGAACCTTCGCCTATTCGCCCCTTGCTGGCACTGTGCTGACCCCTGGAACGCACACCCTTTCGGTCATCTTCACTCCCACGGATAAGACGGACTACACCACGGTTAACGGATCAGTGACATTGACGGTCATCCCCGCGCTGCTGACCGTGACGGCGATTAACATCAGCAAAATCGTGGGAACGGCGAATCCGGCTTTCGCGGCCAGTTACAGCGGGCTTGTGAATGGAGATACCTCGGCCGTATTGGGTGGATCGCCTTCGCTGACCACCACGGCGACCACCTCCAGCCCGATCGGAACGTATCCAATTACGGCCGCGGTGGGCACGCTGACGGCGGCGAATTATAACTTCAACTTTGTCAATGGAACGCTCTCGGTCGTTGCGGCTCCCGCTGTATCGATTACAACTGCGTCCACACTGACGGGATCGCATAGCGCCGGCTACACATTGACCATCACAATCCGCAACACCGGTACCGGGCCTTTATCCAATCTGGTCCTGATTGCGGCCACGCTGGGCGCCACCTCGGGGTCACCGCTGCCGAACTCATGGGGAACTGTTGCGGCGGCCGGAACAGCCACATTCACTCTTGCTTTCCCTGGGAGCGTGGGCGCAGACGGCGCGGGAGTGGCTGAAAAGTACTCTGGAAATTACACTGGAGGATCATTCTCCACCAGTCTCCGGTCGGTGACATTGCCGTAGACGGGGAGAAAACAATGTTGTAGTGTATGAACCATAAGGAAAAGACGATGAAGAGTTTGAGATTTTTGCTGGTTCTATCCCTGACGATTGCGGGCTTCCTGCTGACCGGCTCGGCGGCAAAGGCTGATACTGTCCTGACCCTTGTCTCGCCATATCAAAGTGGTTCTGGGCCGATCTTCGAGTTCGATGGAACCTTGACCAACACGGGCGGCGCCACGGTGTTCTTGAACGGAGATACCTACTTTGGGGATTTACCGTTTGTGGCGTTCGATGACAGCCCGTTCTATGCCAATTCCCCCTTATCTTTGGATCCGGGGGATACCACTGGTGTTATTGAGCTTTTTACCATCACTGCTCCACCCTACGGACCGGGGTCAAATTTTTACGCGGGAACGTACGAAATCCTCGGTGGCGGTGACAGCCAAACGTTTGATGTGCTGGCCTCTGAGGGCTTCAGCGTCAACGTAACGCCGGAGCCATCGGGCCTGGTGCTGTTGCTGAGCGGCATGGCCGGGCTTGCGGGAACTCTCCGCCGCCGGCTGATTCGATAGCTGGACTCCGAACTGGGGAGCTTGTCTTTGTGAAAGGCTTCCGACTGGAGTTGATGCCGCCGATGGCTGCGTGACCGCTACGTCAGGTTCGCTGTCGCACACCACAATATTCTCTCTCACTGTGAACGGATGCATCCCTGCAATGGTGTGTAAGGTCGAGAGGCTTGCCGCGCCGTCCTGTATCCTCAAGGTAGATGCGCTACACGACACAATTTCTGCTTTCGGCGATGGCCGCGGAAGATTTCCCCGCGCCGGATGCGCCGGAGATTGCCTTTCTGGGCCGCTCGAATGTAGGCAAATC
>Ga0302275_10007114_pt1 | contig 10461 bp, 11 predicted proteins | sample III_Bog_N2_2_FD_200229 | JGI IMG/M metagenome (GOLD analysis project Ga0302275, IMG submission 200229) | Peat permafrost microbial communities from Stordalen Mire near Abisko, Sweden - III_Bog_N2_2 | ecosystem: Environmental > Terrestrial > Soil > Wetlands > Peat | place: Sweden: Abisko... | reverse complement strand
GGCGGCGCACGGCCATCTGGCCTTCTATGGCGCCTATGTGATGGTCAATCTGGCCATGTTCACCTATGCCATGCCGCAGTTGCTGGGCCGGGCTCCCTATAATCAGGTTCTGAATATGTGGAGCTTCTGGATCATCACCGGCGGCGTGACCTTCATGACCTTCGTGCTGACCTTCGCCGGCATCGTGCAGACTCATCTGCAGCGGGTGATGGGCATGAGCTTCATGGAAGTGCAGGACCAGTTGGGCCTGTTCTACATGATGCGCCTGGGGGCTGGCTCCGTGGTGGTGTTGGGCGTTCTGCTCTACATCGGCTCGCTGCTGCTGCCGGGTAAGGCCGTTAAGGCCGAATAGTCAAAGAGGGACCAAGGGCGGGATTCCTGAATGGGGTCCCGCCCATTTTTTCAGGAGAATTTTCATGGCGCATCCTCAGACTCTGGCTCCCCTGGCCGAGGTTCCGTTCTATCTGCCCACCGGCAATGAATGCGCCCTGTTCGAGCATGCTTTCCGACTGAAACTGCCGCTGTTGCTGAAAGGCCCCACCGGCTGCGGCAAGACTCGCTTCATCGCCCATATGGCGGCCCGCTGCGGACTGCCTTTGCATACGGTTTCCTGCCACGACGATTTGACGGCGGCGGATTTAACCGGGCGTTATCTATTGAAGGGCGGCGACACCGTCTGGACCGATGGCCCGCTGACCCGCGCCGTGCGCGACGGCGGCGTCTGTTATCTGGACGAGGTGGTCGAGGCCCGCAAGGATGTGGCCGTGGTGCTGCATCCCCTGACCGACGATCGCCGCATGCTGCCGCTGGAGCGCACCAACGAGATTTTGCAGGCGCCGGATAACTTCATGCTGGTTGTGTCCTACAACCCTGGTTATCAGAGCCTGCTGAAATCACTGAAGCCCAGCACCCGTCAGCGCTTCGTCGCCATTGAGTTCGATTTCCCGCCGGAAGAGGCCGAGATCGCCGTGGTTGCCCGCGAAAGCGGCTTAAGTGCCGACCGCTGCAAGATGCTGGTGGCCCTGGGCCGCCGCCTGCGCGCCCTTAAGGGTCATGATCTGGAAGAGGGTGTCTCGACCCGCTTGCTGGTCTATTGCGCCACCCTGATGGCCGATGGTCTGTCTCTGGACGAAGCGGTGATGGCCACCCTGATCGAGCCCTTGACCGATGATCCGGTGGTCAAGAAGGGCTTGGTGGAATTGGCCCGCGTCGTCTTGGGCTGATGCCATGATCCCCTTCCTCGAACTGGAGGAGATGGTCGGCAAGAGCTGGCACCGGTTGGTGGGCGGAAAGACCTCGTGGCAGGTCTTTGCCGATGCCGAAGTGACTCTTGCCGAACTGCAAGGACCGCTGTCGGTATTTTTCCGCGGTCTTGGCGGCGCCTCAGGCGTGACCATCGCTGGAGCGGCAGCGGGGGAATCCGGCCATCGCCTGACCTTGCGCCAGCGTTTGGGCCAGGATGCCGAACGGCTAGAGCAGGCCATGCTTGATGGAAATTCCCTGCATTTGCCGCCAAAGATCGCGCTGCTTCCCACAGCCGAGCTGAACCGGGCCCTTTATTTCTGGTTGGCGGCTTTTTTCTCCCATAGCTCGCCGAAGCGTGACGGCGGCGGCGATCCTTTGCAGCGGGACCTTTTGTTCCTGCGCCAAGCCCGTCTGACCACCCAGGCCGCCTTGGTCAGCGCCCCAGGACTGAAGGATCGGCACAAGGCCCTCTGCCTGGCCATCCTACAGCAGCGCCCCAACCGTCCCTTGCCCGAGATGGAATGGGAGGTGGAATTGGCACTGCTGCGCCTGCTGGGAGGCGAAGGCAGCGGCGGCATGTTCTGGCCACAGGTGACGGGACTGTCCAAGAGTCTGCCCAATGCGCCCAAGGGCTATAAGCCGTTCCTGCCGGTGCCCCTGTGGGGTGAAGCGCTGGAGCGCGAGACAACGCCGCGTCCCGATGGCAGCGATGCGGCTTCCTCCGGCGGTCACGACGCCCGCGACGGCAAAGGCCGCAAGGGCAAGCGCGAACGCCAGGAGCAGACCGAGCGCAAGGATTACCTCGGCCTGAACCGCTTCGAGAAAATCCTGACCCTGATCGAAAGCCTGAACATCAACCGCAAGGTCGATGACGATGACGAGGAGGGTGCCCGTAAGGCTCTGGAGGACGCCGACGAAATCTCCGTCTCCAGCCACAAGGGCAAGCCCTCGACCCGCCTGCGCTTCGATCTGGATCTGCCGCCGGAAGCGGTGGACGAGACGGCTCTGACTGAAGCCCAGACCTATCCGGAATGGCATTGCGGCAAGCAGGTCTATCTGCCCAACTACTGCAAGGTCATGACCCGCAAGGCTTCCGAGGAAGGCGAGGACTGGCAGCCTGACGAGGAAACCCAGCGCCGTATCCGCCAAGTCCGCCGCCAGTTCGAGGCACTGCGTCCGCGCCATGAATTGCTCCGTGCCCAGATCGATGGGGCCGACCTCGACATGGATGCCCTGGTCCGCGCTCGCTGCGATCTGGCCGCCAATGGTATCGGCTCCGAGCGGGTACATCTGGCCCAGCGCCGCCAAGCCCGCGATTTGGCGGTGCTGCTGCTGGTGGATGTTTCCCTGTCCACCGACGGCTGGATCGATAACCGCCGGGTGCTCGATGTGGAGAAAGAGGCGCTGTCGGTCCTCGCCCATGGCCTGTCGGCCTGCGGCGATGATCACGCCATCCTGACCTTCACCTCGCGGCGCAGAAACTGGGTGCGGGTCGAGACGGTCAAGGACTTCGACGAGCCCTTTAGTCCTGCCGTCACGCGGCGCATCTCGGCCTTGAAGCCCGGCTTCTATACCCGCATCGGGGCGGCGGTGCGTCATGCCACGGCGGAGCTGAACAAGCGGCCCAACCGTCACCGCCTGCTGATCGTCCTGACCGATGGCAAACCCAATGACGTGGATCACTACGAAGGCCGCTTCGGCATCGAGGACACCCGCATGGCCGTGCGCGAGGCCAGACGGTCCGGTCTGTCGGTCTTCGGTGTCACGGTGGACCGCGAAGCCCAGGACTATTTCCCGGCCCTGTTTGGGCGGGGCGGCTATGCCATCGTCGATCACATCGCCCGCCTGCCGGCAGCCCTGCCCAGCCTCTACCGCCATCTGGTGTCGTAAGGAGACCGAGCCATGCCCCGCGTTCAGCCTATGGACCCCGCCACCTTCGTACTCTTGAAGCAGACGCCGCTGTTTCTCGGCCTGGCCGAAGCCGACAGCCGCATGCTGCTGGCCGAGGCCCGTATCGAGCTTTATTCCGACGATGAGGTCTTGTTCATGCGGGGTACTCCCGCCGACCGGCTGTTCCTGGTGCTGGATGGCCATGTGGAGGTCTTCCTCGACGAATCTGGCCGCAAGAGCGTTTTGGAAGTCGCCAAGCGCCCGGCCCTGCTGGGAGAAGCGGCTCTGTTCACCGACGGCCAATATTCCGATGGCGCCCGCACCGTCGGCTTTGCCAAGGTCGTGACCGTACCGGCCCAGTCCTTCCGCGATGCCTTGGACAACCGCTTTGATCTGGCTCAGCGCATGCTGGCCACCATGTCCATGCGCCTGCGCGGACTGGTGGTGCAGATCGCCGAGCTGAAGCTGAAGTCCACGGCCCAACGGGTCGGCGGCTTCCTGTTGGGTCTGGCCGATTCCCTGGAAGGCGAAGCCGTGGTACGCTTCCCCTACGACAAGCGACTGGCGGCGGAATACCTGGGTATGACCGCCGAAAGCCTGTCGCGGGCCTTGCACCGCCTGTCCTCCGTGGGGGTGAAAAGCCGGGCCGACAATGTGGTCGCCATCGCCGACATGGAAATGCTGCGCGATTTTTGTATCGAGGAAGATGAATGACCCTGATCCTGCCTGCGGCTGAGGAAGAGCTGGTGTATAAGGCTCCCATTTTCAGCGAAATCGGCCGCGATGATGTGCAGGCTCTGTTGGAATGCGCCTATATCAGCAATCATGCCGAGGGAGAGCTGCTGTTCAGCCGTGGTGATCCGGCCGACCGCTTCTTCCTGGTGCTGGCCGGGCGGGTCAATCTGTTCGCCCTGACCGAGGCTGGCGATCAATCAATTCTGGAAGTCATCGAGCGTGGCCAAAGCTTTGCCGAGGCCGCCATCTTCGCCAGCCAGCGCTTTCCCATCAATGCCGAATGCCAGCCCGGCACCCGGCTCTTGGAAATCCCTGCCCAGCCTTTCCTGGCCCGTCTGGCCGAGCGCCGGGGGCTGTCGGCCAAGCTTCTGGCCTCCCTGGCCCGCTGGCAGCGCCGCATGCTCTCCGAGATCGGCGAGCTGAAGGGCCGCAGCCCGGTGCAGCGCTTAGGCCTGTTCCTGCTGGCTCAAATCCGTGACGAGGATGCCGAGGCTGCCCTGACCCTGCCGGTGACCAAGGTCCAACTGGCCAGCCGCATTGGCATCACCCCGGAAAGCCTGTCCCGCGCCCTGGCCCGCCTGCGACCCTTGGGGGTTTCCTCCAGTGGCCGGGAGTTCGTTATCTCCGATCCCCGCAAGCTGCGGCAGTTCTGCGGAACGGACTAACCGTTCATCGCGATCGCCAGTCCGGCGAAGCCCAAGACCACCGCCAAAATCGCTCCGACAAAGGCCAGGAACGTCGCCTTCCACATGGTGGTCGAGCGGCGAAGGTCGAGGAAGACCCACAGGATTTGCCGTGCCTTGACCAGGGCGACGGCCAGCAACAGGATCACGCTCCACAGCGGCAGGCGGTGGGCGTTGGTGGGATCGCCGGCCAGCAGCAGGATGATGGTCATGGCCATCAAGACGGCCCAGCAGATAATCAGCGAGCGAAGGGTGGGAATGGTCATTCTTTGGCCCTCCTAGCGGATCAGATAGACGATGGGGTAAAGCAGCACCCAGATCAGATCGACCATGTGCCAAAAGGCGGTGCCGGTCTCGACGTTCTCGATCGAGCACTTCCAGCCAACGATCCCAAGGATGACGATCCCCAGCACCACATGCAGGGCATGAAAACCGGTCATCAGGAAGAACAGGGTGAAGAAGGGGCTGGTCTCCATGCCGATGCCATGGCTGAACTCGGCGGAATATTCGAAACCTTTGACCGTCAGGAATCCCAGGCCCATCAGCGCCGCCGCCCCCAGCCACAGGCGGCAGGCGGTCACGCGGCCCAGGGCGGCATTCCTGGCACCGATGGCGGCAAAGAGGCCGCTGGTCAGCAGGATCATGGTATTGGCGCCGCCGGCCAGGCGGTTCAGCTGCATCTGATCGGCGGCAAAGGCGGCGGCATGCCATGCCCGGGCCCCCGAGAAGGCGCAGAAGAAAGCGCCGAACACCAGGATTTCGCTGATGATCAGCACCCACATCAAGGGATTGCCGGGCAGATGGTCGAGAGCGCCCCAGCTGCCGGCGTCGGTGGTTTCAGAAGGTTCCATGGCCGCAGACTGGGCTTTTCCTCAGCGGGCGACCTTGATTGCCATCAATGAGCAAAAGGCCCAGTCGCGAGACTGGGCCTTTTCTTGAGTGACGCGGGGCTTTTTAAGCCTGGCGAGCGGCGGTGTGGATGATGGTTCCCACATGCTCGCCGCGTAAGGCGGCGGTGAGCCGTCCCGGGACAAGGCCATTGACGACCTGCACCCGCTCGATGTTGCGGGCATTGGCCATGACCTCGACCAAAGCGCGGTCGAAGGGTAGCGGGCCTTCCTGCTTGGCCAGATCGGCAAAGTTGGTCTCGGCCAGAAACTTGGCCTTATCGCCATCGGGGCCCTTGGGGTCGGCGGTATAGACCCCATCCACGTCCTCGACGATGGTCAGACCAGCAGCACCCAGTGCGTCGGCGAGCAGGAAAGCGCCCGTGTCGGCCCGGTGATGCGGAATGCGCGAGCCGGGGAACTCGTGGTGGTGATAGGGCGGGAAGGCGCTGCCCACCACGGCGCGGGCGGCGGAAAGATGGATCGCCAGCTGGCTGGCCAGGGTCGGATGCTCGACATAGGATACCCCTTCGGGTGCCAGCAGCGAGGCGAGGATATGGCCGTTCTGTCCGGCTTCGCTGGCCGCCAGCGGAGCCAGGGAGCCAACCGGCAGGCCAAGGTCGAGGCCGACGCCGTAAAGGTGACGGGCACGAATGCCGGCACCGGTCAGGATCAGCAGACGATGCTCGGGCAGAAGCTTGCGCAGCTCGTCGACGATGGGAAGGATGGCTTCGGCGCCGCGATCCATGATGGCGCGGCCACCGATTTTGACGACCTGCAGCCAGGGCAGAAGCCGGATCGGGCGGACACCTGCGACGGGGCGGGTAAGATCGCCATCCTGGAGGGTCTGACGCGCGAGCGGCGAGGCGACATGCTTGATGCTGTTGGTGGGTTCGGACATGGTCGTGGTCCCTTAGCTCGCGGTGATGATGGTGCCGACATGTTCGCCGGCAAGCGCACGGGTCAGATTGCCGGGGACGAGGCCGTTGATAATCTGCACCTGGCGGACATGACGGGCTGCCTTCAGCAAATCGAGCACCGGGAACTCAAGGATGGAATCATGCAGGCCCTTGGCCTTCATCTCATCCACCGAGATCTTGGGGATGAAGGTGGCGTCCTTCGAGGTCTTGGGATTGGCGGTGAACAGACCGTTTTCGTCCTTCACAAAGATCATCGCCTTGCAGCCGAACTGCTCGGCCACCAGGAAGCAGCCGGCGTCGGTGCGATAGGGCGGAATGACACCCTCGGGGGCGGGACGCATCCACATCTTATAGGGCGGCATGCCGCTGAAGATGACCGCATGAATTTCGGCCAGGGTCAGGGGCACCGATGACATCCCGGCTTCGGCCACCACGGGGATGCCATGCTTGGCCATAAGCTGACCCAGCATCGCCGCATTCTGATCGGCCACCGAAGCGCCCAGCTGCGACAACACGCCCGCCGGAAGGTTCAGGCCCGCCGCGATGGAATAGAGGTGGCGGGCACGAGTCCCGGCCCCGGTGCCAATCAGCAGCTTGTGTGTCTTGCGGGCGGCGACGATTTCGTCGACCAGCGGATAAACAGCCGCGCGACCACGGTCGATGACGCTCTGCCCGCCGATCTTGATTACTGTGGCATCCGGCAGGATTCGGAAATCAGCAGCTTGCTCCGCCGCAGCCTGAAGCTGCTCGTCGGTCAGCGAACGCTGCATGAGGAGCGTTTCCAACTCCGTCATCGTGTTAGCCATGGGGCTCTCCATTGTTTTTTTCCAAGGTGCCGGTGGGGCGCACCATATTTAAGCACTCAGGGAAAAATGATCCTCCTTTTTACATTCGTCAATGGGGTTGGTGAGAAATAACGTTGTGTTTCAAGGCGTTATAACGCTGCTAAATATAGCGCCATTTTTAATAGCGGGCGTCCTTCGGCCTGCCGCCGTTGGGCCAGTCTTTGACCTTGGCTGGGAAGTCGGGGCGTGGCTGGTGGGTGAAATATTCCGCCACATCCACGGCGTCCTGATCGCTTAAGGCGTCGCCCTGGCCTAGGGGAGCATTCAGGCCCCAAGCCACAGGCATGTTGCTTTTGACGAAGGCCGCCGCCGTATAGGTGCGGGCCATGCCGGCGCCGACATTGAAGGATTGCTCGCCCCACAGGGGTGGGAAGATGAATTCGCCACGGGCGTCCTTGATGCCTTCGCCGTCGGCTCCGTGGCAGCTGGCGCATTTGGCCTCATAGATCGCCTTGCCCTTCACCGGGTCGGGGACAAGGTTGCTGTCGATCTTGCCGTTGCCGCGTCCGACCATCTTGGTCTTGGGCGGCAATCCCTGCGACAGCCATTCGAAATAGGCCAGCATCGCCTTCATCTCGGGGCTGTCGGCAGGCACGGCCTTGCCGTTCATGGAGCGCAGGAAGCAGCCGTTGATGCGTTCGGCCAGAGAGATCTCACGCCCGGCTCGCGCCGCATATTGTGGGAAGTTGGTGGAGATGGAGACGTAGGGCGAGGCAAAGGCCACCTTGCCCTCGCCCAGGTGGCAGCTGGTGCAGTTCAGCCCGTCGCCCACATGGTCGGGCAACAGATGCTTGGTGTCGGACAGCAGGCGCTTGCCCAGCAAGATGTCGGCGGCGCCGGCGGACTTGGCGATGTCGGCGTCGCGAGGTGCGGCGAAAGGCAGTTCACCCTCGGCGGCCTGGGCGGCAAATCCGGCAAGCGACAGGGCCAGAGCCAAAGAGATTGTGAAACGCATGATGGTCTCCTGGATCTTGGGGTGGCGCATCAGGGCTGTTCCAGCTTGCTGCGGATTTTGCCGATTTGGGCGGCACTGACGGCGGGGGCATGGTTGCCCCAGCCGGAGCGGACGAAGCTTAAGGTATCGGCCACTTCCTGGTCGCTCAGATGATTGAGGGCGGGCATGGTCAGACCATGAGGCTCGGCTGCCGTGGTCGGCATGCGGTTGCCCGCCAGGGTGATGCGGATCAAGGAGGTGGGATCGTTGGAGCCGACCACGCTATTGCCCGCCAAAGCCGGGTAAATCTTGGTTGCCCCATTGCCGTCCAGGCGATGACAGGCGGCGCAGAATTCCACATAGGCCGCAGCGCCCGGCTGGTGATAATCGCCCCTTCGCAGGGCGTCGTAAGTGCTGTCGTCAGAAGCCACCACCGGCGGGGTGCCATCGGCGGGCGGCAGCTCCTTCAGGAAATGGGCGATGGCCGAAAGATCGTCTTCGGCCATGAACTGAGTGCTGTGGGAAACCACCTCGGCCATGCTGGCGAAGACCGCCGAGCGGCTGGTGCGGCCGGTCTTCAGAAACTGCAGGATGTCGGCCTCGGTCCAGGCTCCCAGGCCGCTGGCTTGTTCGCCGCGCAGGCTTTTGGCGAACCAGCCGTCGATGCGGGCCCCGGCCAGATAATCGGGGCCGTCCGCCGGGCTCATGGCCTTTTCTTGGAAGCCGATGCCGCGCGGCGTATGGCAGCTGCCGCAATGGCCCAGCCCCTCGACCAGATAGGCCCCCCGATTCCAGGCGACGTCATGGCTGGGATCGGGCTGGAACGGCTTGGTCTTGGCGAAGAAGCGGCCCCAGAGGCGCAGGGGCCAGCGGATGCTCATGGGCCAAAGGATGTCGCTGGGACGGTTGGGCGTATCGGCGGCGGCGACGCCCTTCATGAAGTAGGCATAGAGGGCCTTGGCGTCGGCCTCGGTAACCAGAGCGTAGGACGGATAGGGCATAGCCGGATAAAGAGCATGGCCGTCTTTCGCCACGCCTTTGCGCAGGGCCCTGTCGAACTCCTCGAAGCTGTATGCGCCAATGCCGTTCTTGAGGTCCGGGGTGATGTTGGTGGAATAGATGCGCCCGATAGGGGTGTCGATGCCCAGCCCGCCAGCGAAGGCCTTGCCGCCCGGGATCGAGTGACAGGCCACGCAATCGCCGGCCAGCGCCAGGGCATGCCCCTGCTCGATCTGTTCGGCAGGGAAAATCTCCTGCGCCTGTGACGGCGTCGCCGTCAGGATCAGGCCAAGGCATAGCCATTTGATGGGGGTCATATCCCGCTCCAGCACCAGACATTTCATCCGGGCAGCCTATCGCCAGGGATAGATTGCGGGTATTGGGGATGAGCCGGGACGGGTTAGGGGTTAACCCCTAGATCAGTCTCGCCAACTCCGCCACCGAGGCGGCTTCCATCTTCTCCATCACATTATGGCGATGGACCTCGACGGTCTTGATGGAGATATCCAGTTCGGCGGCGATCTGTTTATTGGCTTTGCCGGCCACCACCAAATCCAGCACCTCCCGCTCGCGGCCGGTCAGGCGGGCCAGCCGGGCTTCGATGGATGAACGTTCCGCTGCCACCTTGCGGGTTGCGATCGAGACATCAATGGCCTCGCGGATACGGTCCAGCAGGAGTTGATCGTTGAAGGGCTTTTGCAGAAAATCGATGGCCCCGCCGCGCATGGCCCGCACCGCCATGGGAACATCGCCATGGCCGGTGACGAAGACCACCCCCAGGCTGCTCTTGGCCTCGGCCAGACGGTTTTGCAGGTCCAGGCCGCTCATGCCCGACATGCGGATATCCACCAGCAGGCAGGCCGGGCGGTCGTCTTGCCAATCCCTTAGGAATTCTTCGGCCGAAGTGAAGCTGCGGCAGTCATAGCCCACCGAGGTGACCAGAAAGGCGATGGAGTCCCGCATGGCCGGGTCGTCGTCGACCACCAGGACAAGAGGGGCGGAGTCAGGCATCGACAGGGTCCTCAGGCTATGGGCAACAGGACATGAAAGGCGGCGCCTCCATTAGGAGCGTTTTCCGCCCACAGACGTCCTCCATGAGTTTCCACGATGCTGTGGCACAAAGACAAGCCTAAGCCGAGACCCTCGACTTTGGTGGTGAAGAAGGGTTCGAACAGGCGCTGGATGCTGTCGGCGTCAAGGCCGGGGCCGCTGTCGCTGACGCTCAGGGTGACGCTGTCGGGGCCGAGGCTGGCCGAGAGCGCAACCTCGCGCCGGGGTTGGCCTTCCACCGCATCAACGGCGTTTTGCAGAAGGTTCAGCAGC
>Ga0302275_10007105_pt1 | contig 10467 bp, 9 predicted proteins | sample III_Bog_N2_2_FD_200229 | JGI IMG/M metagenome (GOLD analysis project Ga0302275, IMG submission 200229) | Peat permafrost microbial communities from Stordalen Mire near Abisko, Sweden - III_Bog_N2_2 | ecosystem: Environmental > Terrestrial > Soil > Wetlands > Peat | place: Sweden: Abisko... | reverse complement strand
CGTCGCTCCCGTCATTACGCCTGACAGGCTTGATCTTGACGCCGCCCGTCATCCGCTGCTCGAAAAGCGCCTTCGTGCTAGCGGCGCGCGCCCCAACACAGCCGTTGTTCCGCTAGCGCTCGAGCTCAACGCCGAACACCGCCAGCTCATCATCAGCGGCCCCAATACCGGCGGCAAGACGGTAACTCTCAAAACCACTGCGCTGCTTGCCATGATGGCGCAAGCCGGCATACCCGTGCCAGCCACGGCTGCGAGCTTCCCTGTCTTTACGGGATTTCTCGCGGACATCGGCGACGCGCAGTCGATCGAGGCCGCGCTCTCAACGTTTTCAGCGCATATTACGAATCTGGACCGGCTCTCGCGGCTGGCCGGGCCGGAGTCTCTTGTGCTGCTCGATGAGCTGGGTTCTTCGACCGATCCCGAAGAAGGATCGGCACTGGCCGTGGCGATTGCGTCGTACTTTCTCGCGGCCGGTGCGTGGTCGCTCATCTCCACGCACCATACCTCGCTCAAGGTGTATGCCGCGAACACAACCGGCGTGCTCAATGCGGCCGCAGGCGTGGATGAGATGACCCTGGCTCCGAATTACCACCTCCGCCTTGGCGTGCCGGGTGCTTCTGCCGGCATTCAAACCGCGGAACGCCTGGGCCTGAATGCGGAGATTGTTGCCGCAGCACGCCAGCGGCTGGGCTCGCAGCAGGTGGACATCGCGCGCTTCCTCGATCGCCTGCACAACGAAGTCACACAACTTGAGGCCGAACGCAAAGCTGCACGTGAGCAGCAGTACGGGCTCAACCAGGAGCGTGCCCGGTTGGCCCGCGAGGGCGATGTGGAATTGCGCAACCGGACGCGCGAGCTCGAAGGGAAGCTGGCTTCGCTGCTCAAGGAGTTTGAGTTCCAGATGCGCGAGAACGTCCGTGCCATTGAAGATCGCGCCGCTCAGCAGAAGCTCTCAAAAGAAGCAGAACGCCGCATTCAGCGCCTGCGCCGTGAGTTTCAGGAGAGCTTCAACCAGACTGTCGTCGCCCACCGCACCGGCGCCGACCAGGGCGACGCCAATGCGCAGCCGCACCTGCTCAAGCACGTTGCTCCAGGCGACCAGGTGCGCATCAAGACCATGAACAAGATCGCGATTGTGCAGCGCGAGATTGAAAAGGACCTGTTCGAGGTCGCGCTCGGCCCGATCAAAATGCGCGTCAAGCGCGACGACCTCTGCGAGGCGCAGCCCTTTGGTCAAGGTTTAGAGGCCGCGAAGAAGGCCGATCCACTCGCCGCCGCACGAAAGCAAAAGAATGTCCACGTAACGGTGAGCAGTGACTCCACCGACGACATGCGCATGGAGATCAACCTGATCGGCCGCACAGTGGATGAAGCGACGGGCGAGCTGGAGAAATATCTGGACCGCGCTTTTCTGGCGGGCTTGCCGCGCATCCGCGTGATTCATGGGCATGGCGCCGGCATTCTCCGCCGCGGGGTGCGCGAGTTCCTCAAGGGCCATCCCCACGTGGCCACATTCGCCGAAGCTCCACAAAACGAGGGGGGGCAAGGGGCGACGCTAGTGGAGTTAAGGCAGTAGTTGCAAAATAGCTACAACGTAGCTACAATACTGATGGGAAGTTAGAGCCGAAGTGTTCCGGGAGGCACTTATGGTTGGTCAAGACAGAATCACAAGGAGATTAAGGTGCCTCCACCAATTTTCAATTGGGATAAGCAAAACATTGAACACTTGGCCCGACATCAGATTCTGGCTGTCGAGACTGAGCAGGTAATTCTCAACCGGCCTGTTGATCTCGACTCGCACCTTCGCAATGGCGAAGAGCGGACGGTCCAGATCGGTGAAACGGATTCTGGCAGAATTCTAATCGTGGTTTCGACAATGCGGGACTCGAAGGTTCGCGTAGTTACTGCTTGGCCTGCTAAGGAACGACTGCGCCGATATTTTCAAGCTCAGACGAGGAATGGCAATGTTGGAAGAATTGAAAGGCAAGACCTTCAAGAATGAAGCGGAGGAGGCTGCTTGGTGGGAGTCACGCGAAGATGAACTCGCCAATGAGTTCGAGAAGGCCACAGCAGAAGGGCGAGTCGGCATCGGCACAGTTGCCAAGCGCGCCGCTTTGCCTTCCACGACCATCCGCCTTGACCCGGACGATATCGCGAAGGCCCGGCTACAGGCGGCTGAACGCGGCCTGCGCTATCAGACCTATTTGAAAATGATCATTCACGAAGCGCTGCGCAAGGCCGAATCTACACGTAAGTCCTCGAATTCCTGAAGCGCGACCTCAGTGACAATTCAGTGACATCTCTTTAACAAGGCGAGCGCCGTCATCCGGTATGATCGCAGATAGCTTTTGGGGGAGGTCCCGATGCGCAAATTCAGCTTGATTCTGATGTTGTTTGTGGCCTGTGCCAGCCTGCTGGCTGAGTCGAAGTCGATTTACGACTTCACCATCAAGTCCATTGACGGGCAGCAGGTGAACCTGGGCAGCTACAGTGGCAAAGTGGTTCTGCTTGTGAACGTGGCCAGCAAGTGCGGATTTACCCCGCAATACGCAGGTCTCGAAAAGCTCTACGAAAAGTACAAAGACCGCGGCCTGGTGATTGTGGGCATTCCTGCCAACAACTTCGCGCAGCAGGAGCCGGGCACGGACGAGGAGATCAAGAAGTTCTGCAGCAGCAAGTACATGGTGACTTTCCCGATGATGGCGAAGGTGTCGGTGCTGGGCGATGACCAGACGCCGCTCTACACCTTCCTGACCGGCAAGTCGACCGACCCGCAATTCGGCGGCGACATCAAGTGGAACTTCACCAAGTTTCTCTTCGACCGCAGCGGCAAGCCGGTGGCGCGGTTCGAGCCCGCTACGACCCCCGACTCCCCGGAAGTTGCCGCCGCTGTTGAAGCCGCGCTCGGGAAGTAGCAGCCAGTCCGTAATTACATCGAGCCAGAAACCGGGGCCGCACTGCCGTCATGGCAGAGAATGGAAGCCACAGCCTTGGTTCCTTTCTTGCGGCCTTCGCTGCCTGAGCTGGCCATCGGCGCGCCTTTCATTTCATGCAGCAGTTTCACCAACCGCTCAAATCCCTGTTCCCGCGCGGTCTTATTGCCAGGAACGGTGTTGGCCGGATCTTCACCCGCGCGCATGAAACCATGGCCGGCGCCATCGTAGGTGATCGGGTCATAGGTTTTTCCAGCCGCCTTCATGGCCGCGGTCGTTGCCGGTACGGTGGCCCCGATGCGAGCGTCGTTTCCGGCGTAGAAGCCGTAGACCGGCGCCGTGATGGTGGAAACATCCGCGGGCCCAGGACCGTAGAACACGAAAGCCGCCGATAGATCCTTGGTGCGATGGGCCGCGAAGGCGAAGGACTTGCCACCACCCCAGCAGAAGCCGGCAACGGCGATCTTTCCATCGGCCGCCGGAAGCTTCTTGCCATAGTCGGCAGCCGCATCCAGGTCGGCATTCACGACGTCGGGATCGAGCCCCGATACGGCCTTGATGGCGGCATCCTGCGCTGGAAACTCGCTCGATCCACCGCCGTTCGGGCCGAGCCCGCTCAGCAGGTCGGGCGCAATCACAATAAAGCCCTGACCGGCCAACTCGTCTGCCATCTCCTTGGCCCAGTCCGTGAGCCCGAAGATTTCGTGGATGAGCACAACCACTGGCGCCTTCCCCTTGACTTCGGGATACACGACCAGTGCCTGCAGGCTGCGGGTGCCGTGGTGCAGCGTGACAAATTCCCGATGGCGCGACGAAGCCTCCAGCCTTGTCTTGGCCCAGTCCTGTGCGTGAAGAGAAACGGCCAATGGAAGCGCAATCAGAAGTGCTGCGACCAGCGAGGTGCGGGGAAACCACGTCAATTTCATGGCGACAAGTCTAGCCTCGATCAAGATCAGGCCGCAAGAGTTCTTTCTTGAATTTGTCGCCGTTTCAAAACGGTGGTCCTGAAGAATTGAGCGCAGCTGCCATAAAGAAGGGGCCGCAGGCTTATAGCCACGGCCCCTGTGAAATGGCGCGTTCGCGCGTCGGGTGCTTGGTCCTTGCGCTTTTTTCTGGCCCAAGCGGAAAGGCTACCAAGCCATTGCGAGCGAACAGCGAGCGTCTGCCCCACCGCAGGTGGTTAGGCCATGGCTTCGCGGCCCATCGGCTCGAAGTGAAGCTGGTTCGAGTTGCGATCCACGTCGATGCGTACGTGCGATCCGTGCAGGATTTCGCCGTTGAGAATCTTGATCGCCAGCGGGTCTTGCACCATCCTCTGTAAAGCGCGCTTCAACGGCCGCGCACCATAGGCCGCGTCGGAACCAGCCGCGAGAATCAGTTGCCGCGCCGGCCCGGTCAGTTCAATCGAAATCTGCCGGCTTTCGAGCAGCTTCTCCACCTCTTGCAGACGGAGATCGAGGATCTGGCTCATCTGCGCGTTCCCGAGGGTTCGGAAGATCACGATGTCATCCACACGATTCAGGAACTCGGGCCGGAAATGCTCGCGCAGGACACGCATGACCGACTCGCGTGCCATGTCGTAGTCATGCTCGGTCTTCAGCGCATCGCCCACAAGCATCGCCGCGCCCAGGTTCGACGTCATGATGAGAACTGTGTTCTTGAAGTCGACCGTGCGCCCTTTGGCGTCGGTCAGACGCCCATCGTCCATCACCTGCAACAGAATGTTGAACACATCCGGATGCGCCTTCTCGATTTCGTCGAAAAGAATCACCGCGTAGGGACGCCGGCGAATGGCTTCAGTCAACTGTCCACCTTCGTCATAGCCCACGTATCCCGGGGGCGCGCCAATCAAGCGAGCCACGGCGTGCTTTTCCATGTATTCGCTCATATCGATGCGCACCATGGCCTGTTCGTCATCGAACAAGAACTCCGCGAGAGCGCGCGCGGTTTCCGTTTTACCCACGCCCGTCGGTCCAAGAAAAATAAAAGAGCCAATCGGCCGCTTGGGATCGCTTAACCCGGCGCGCGAACGCCGGATCGCATTGGCCACCACGGTCAGCGCCGCATCCTGCCCGACCACACGTTCCTGCAACCGTGTTTCCATCGCGACGAGTTTCTTCACTTCGCCTTCGAGCATGCGCGAAACAGGAATGCCCGTCCACTTGCTCACAATGCGGGCAATGTCTTCCTCGTCCACTTCTTCTTTCAGCATGCGCGCAACGCCGGTCTTGCCGTCCTGCGCTGCGTCCAACTGCTTCAGCTCTGCTTCGAGCTTCGGCAAATCGCCGTACTGTATCTGCGCCGCGCGCTCCAGTTGGCCTTTGCGCGTCTGCTCCTCGCCTTCAAAGCGCAGAGCTTCAATCTTCTTCTTCAAGTCGCTGATGCGGGTAATGGCTTCGCGTTCACGCGTCCAGCGCGCGCGCAGCGCTGTGATCTGCTCGGTCAGCGTCGCGACCTCGCGTTCCACTTCGGTGCGGCGGCCCACGCTATTCGAGTCCGTTTCGCGCTTAAGCGCTTCGCGTTCAATCTCGAGCGAGGTCTTCGTGCGCTCCAACTGATCGATTTCGGTCGGTACGGAGCCGATCTGGATGGCCAGCGACGCCGCAGCTTCGTCAACCAGGTCGATTGCCTTGTCGGGCAGAAAGCGATCGTTGATGTAACGATGCGACAGGACGGCTGCGGAAACAATCGCCGCATCCTTGATGCGCACGTTATGGTGGGCCTCGTAGCGGTCTTTCAATCCGCGCAGAATTGCAATCGTGTCTTCAACGTTGGGTTCGCCCACGTACACAATCTGGAAGCGCCGTTCGAGAGCTGCGTCTTTCTCAATGTATTTGCGGTACTCATTCAGCGTGGTTGCGCCAATGGCCCGCAGTTCGCCGCGTGCCAACGCCGGCTTGAGCATGTTGCTGGCATCAATCGCGCCTTCGGCCGCTCCGGCACCAACGAGAGTGTGCAGCTCGTCGATGAAGAGGACGATCTCGCCGTTCGATTCTTCGATTTCTTTAAGCACGGCTTTGAGCCTGTCTTCGAATTCGCCGCGATACTTGGCGCCGGCGAGCATCGATCCCAGGTCGAGCGAAATCACGCGTTTGTCGCGCAGGCTCTCTGGCACGTCGCCAGAGACGATACGCCGCGCGAGGCCCTCCACAATGGCGGTCTTGCCCACGCCGGGCTCGCCAATCAGTACGGGATTATTCTTGGTGCGGCGGCTCAATACCTGGATCACGCGGCGAATTTCTTCGTCACGCCCGATCACAGGGTCGAGCTTGCCACGCCGCGCCAAATCGGTGAGGTCTTTCGCATACTTCTCCAGCGCTTGAAATTTGCCTTCGGGATTCTGGTCGGTCACGCGCTGCGAACCGCGCACCGCAGTCAAGGCCTTAAGGATGGCTTCATGGGTCGCACCGAGGGCCACCAGCGCGTCGCGCGCGGCATCACCCTTCGCATGGGCTACGCCAAGCAGCAGGTGCTCGGTTGAGACGTACTCGTCTTTGAAATTGGCGGCCTCACGGAATGCCTGTTCCAGCGCCTTGTTGAGCGCCTGGCTCAGGCCGGGCTGGCTTGTGGAACCTGAAACACGAGGCAGTTTCTCCTCGATCTGGTGCAAGTCGCTCTCCAGCCGCTCGGTCGGCACGCCAATCTTGTCGAGGACGGAAGGGATGACACCCTCGCGATCCTCAATGAGCGCCAGCAACAGGTGTGCGGGCTGAACTTCGGGGTTGCCCAACTCCGCGGCGCGCACCTGCGCCTGCTGCATTGCCTGCTGCGACTTCACCGTAAATTTGTCCCAACGAATTGCCATAAAGCAGCTCCCAGCTTTTAGCTCTCAGCTTCCAGCGTTTTCTCGCCAGCCGTCAACACCGAGGTTCTTCATTCCGATTGATTGTCCACCACGCTACGTGTTTCATAAAACAAGCGCCGAAGGGCGAAGACAAGCCACCCTCCGGCGTCATTGAAGCCTTTACCTGCCGCTGGTTAGCTGAAAGCTAAGAGCTGACAGCTGGCAAGCGGCTCTTACCGCACTCCCGCGAGCTCCGGTTCTTCCACCTTCTTGCCGGCTTCCACTTTCTTCGCACCCTCGACATTGATCTTGATCTGCCGTGGCTGCGCTTCAGCCTTCTTGCTCAATTCGAGTTTCAGTACGCCTGCCGTGTACGTGGCCTGCACAGTCTCCGCGCTCACCGTCGCGGGCAGCGTAAAGGCGCGGAAGAAGCTGCCGTAGCGGCGCTCGATCCGATGGAAGTTCTGCTCCTTCTCTTCGGCTTCGAACTTGCGCTCGCCCTTGACGGTGAGCGTGTTGTTTTCCACGCGAATATCCAGGTCCTTCTCTTCGATGCCAGGAACTTCGAGCTTCAACACGATCTTCGTGGTGTCTTCATAAATATCGACTGCGGGCGCAAAAGTGGCAGTCGTCCCTGCTTCTGCCCCTTCATTCAGGTCGCGGAAGAGTGAGTTCACGCGGTTCTGCAAGGAGACAACTTCGCGAAACGGGTCCCAACGATTGATTTGCATAATGATCATCCTCCAGATGTTTTTCGATGAATGGGCCGGGAGCCTGACTCCTGGCCGCTCAACTCATCTGATGAAACTATAGCACAATAGATGCATAAAATATTAGTGTTATACGCTCATATTTTTAAACATAACGTAAGCTTCGCAGAATCAATCAGTTGGTTTCAGGGTAGACATCCCATGGAAACACCCTGATGAGAGAAAAGCATTGCAAGCCCTCCGTTTAGCCATTGCCACGGTTCCTGACCATCAAGGTCAACGACCTTCCAGCAACGTGCCCCTACAATGATCAGGATGCTTCAACTCCCCGCGACCCTGGACTGGCACTGGCTGTGGCTCGCTGTTGCCGCTTTTCTTGCCGGCGTGCTCAACGCTGTGGCCGGCGGCGGCAGCTTTCTGCTCTTTCCCGCCATGCTCGGCATGAAGATGCTTCCGGTGCAGGCCAACGCCACCAACACCGTGGCGCTCTGGCCCGGGCAGTTCACGTCGGTCGCCGCCTATCGCGAAGACATCCGCAGGAATCGCCGCCTTGCCTGGCCCATGGGCATCGCCGGACTGATCGGTGGAACCATCGGCGCGCTGGTTCTCCTGAATACGCCGCAGAAGACCTTTCTTCATCTCGTTCCCTGGCTCCTGCTGGTCTCCGCACTGATCTTCGCCGCCAGTGGACCCATTGCAAGGCGGCTGGCACGGCGTCGCGTCAGCTCCGATCCAGTCAGCCAGCCGCCTCGCCTGTTGCCTGTCTTTCTCTCCACCATCTTCGTTTGCTTTTACATTGGCTATTTCGGCGCGGGCGCCGGGTTCCTGCTCATAACGGCTCTTTCTCTTTTCGGATTTCAGGACTTGAACGAGATCAATGCACTCAAAGTAGTCTCCACCACCATGGCCAATGGGGTCGCGTTTCTGATCTTCGTGGTCAGCAAGCAAGTGGAGTGGCACTACTGCCTGCTTGCCATGATCACTTGCGCCATCGGCGGTTACTCGTCCGCGCGTCTGGCCCGCAGAATTCCACAGCCGGTTCTGCGCGGCACCGTCGTCGCCATCGGCCTGGGTATGGCCGCCTGGTTCTTCTGGCGCACTCCGTAAAGAGAGGGATCAGGGATCAGGGTGTCAGAAAATCCAGCCTCATCACGATTCACTGACCACTCTCCACTGATCCCTGGTCAGCACCCGTGACCCCTGTAAACTGTTCTTATGAGCCATGAAGGCATACGCTTCGTTGACAAGGAACACGCTGTCCGCGAGACGGAAGAAAATCGGGCCTTGCCGCGCATTGCCATCACGCCCGATAAGGTGCGCGTGCTGCTGACCGAGGGCAAAGGCCTGGAGATCGACTGGCAAGATGGGCATCGCAGTGCGTGGACATTTGCCTGGCTGCGGGACGCCTGCCCCTGCGCAACGTGCAATGAAGAGCGCGCCAACGCCGGGCGCAAGCCGGGCCAGCCCAAGCCCAAAGCGGCGAACCTGCTGCCGATGTACACGCCGCCCCCCAAGCCGGCCAGCGCGCACGCGGTGGGGCGTTACGCGCTCCAGTTCAACTGGGAAGACGGGCACAGCGCAGGCATCTACTCATGGGAATATCTGCGCCGGGTATGCCAGTGCCGCGAGTGCACCTTCGCCGCAGAGGAAACCGCGGGCACGCCTAACTGATCAACGGATCTGCGATGCGCGCCATCGCGGAAATTGCCTTAATGCATCATTTGTTAGCGGGTGTTTCAGCGCGCGGCGACGGTCTGCACGACGGCGGGTACGACGACGCGCAGGATTTCGGGCACAACCAGATAGACAAGGTAGGCCGTGAAGAGCCCAATCGGCAGCGAGAGGGCCACGAGGGCAAGTGTCCGAGGTTGAGTTTGCGTGGGCTTCATGACGTCGCCTCCTGTAGAACTCTTCTACGCGCCGGGGGCCGCGGTGGTTCCAGCAATTGAATTCAATTTGCGGACCTTGGTCATGCGCCGGAGTCGATCAGGCTTTTCGCAAGGGCCACGGCATTCCGAGCAGTGTCGGCCACGAGAAGCAGGTTGCGGTTTTTGGACTTAAGAAAGCCGGCCGCCACCGCCGTGTCGAGGAAGGTCAGCAGCCCATTCCAATAGCCGATTGTGTTGATAAGAATGCAGGGCTTGGCGTGGAGCGCGAGCTGCGCCCAAGTCACCGCTTCCAGCAGTTCCTCGAGTGTGCCGTAGCCGCCCGGCAAAATCAGAAACGCGTCGGCCAGCTCGGCCATGCGGGCCTTGCGCTGGTGCATGGTGGAGACAAGTTCCAGACGCGACAGGCGCGCGTGGGCAATCTCTTTCCCGGCGAGCACATCGGGGAGAACGCCGATCACCTCCGCGCCTCCGACGAGAGCGGCATCGGCGACCGCGCCCATCAGGCCAATGCTTGCTCCGCCGTAGACAAGGCCCATGCCGGCTGCGGCGATGGCTTGGCCGAGTGCGGCAGCTTCCAAAAGGAAAGCCGGGTCATTGCCGTCCGCTGACCCGCAGTAAACAGCAACGCGGCGTGGAGATTCACTGGGTGGCGTCATCGTGGTTCAAGAATAGCGGGCTTCGCCTCTGGCTAGCCTCGCTCAAGATAATCTCGCGGGTTGAGTATCGCGATACCACGAAAAGGATGGAGTGTAAGCAAGTCTTCGTCGCCGGTGATGATTACTTCGGCTTGGCCATGCGCTGCGACTTCAAGGAATTTATCGTCTCTTGGGTCCCGGCAGACGCGCACCGGGCTTGATATTTTGATGTTCATGCAAAGACGTGCATACTCGTCGATAATCGCTTCGCGAAGAGCACGACGCACGATGGAATCGAATTTATCGCGCAATAGGACTGTGCGAAGCTCGCCCACCGTTTCATCGGAAGCAAGCAGAGTTCCATCGACGCGGGCCCGCAACAGTGCGCGATGCGGGACCGATCCAGTACGAAGAAGCGCACTCACGAGCACATTGGTATCGAAGACCAACCTTCGGGGTTGGTTCATGGCTCAGCAAGCAGGCTTTGCAACTTCTCTTCAGTCAATCCATTTGATT
>Ga0302275_10007103_pt1 | contig 10469 bp, 9 predicted proteins | sample III_Bog_N2_2_FD_200229 | JGI IMG/M metagenome (GOLD analysis project Ga0302275, IMG submission 200229) | Peat permafrost microbial communities from Stordalen Mire near Abisko, Sweden - III_Bog_N2_2 | ecosystem: Environmental > Terrestrial > Soil > Wetlands > Peat | place: Sweden: Abisko... | reverse complement strand
CTATTTCATCCTCAATGACGCCGGGGCATGTTGTTGCGCAATGATGTGTTGCGTATGCATGTCTTCTGGCGCGAGGGATGGGCATAGCTAAAGTTTAGCTACAAGCCGGCACCTCAATCGGACCCACCGCCAGATAGAACTGGCAGGTGGGTTTTTGTTTTGGATTGAAATCGAGGCGGGTGCGGCCGGAAAGAGCTTTGCCAAACTGCCTCCTCAAAGGGAGAATAAAATGGGCGTTCCGGAAATTAGAGCCGAAGACCTCAAAAAGCGGCTCGATGCAGGTGAAAACCTCTTTTTACTCGACGTGCGTGACGAATTCGAATTCGAGACATCGAACATTGGCGGTTATCTTATCCCGCTCGCCGAACTGCCTCGCCGGGTGAAGGAACTCGACCCAAGACAGAACATCGTTGCAGTTTGCAAAATGGGTCCGCGTGGCGCTAAGGCTGTGCAACTGCTTAGTAAAGCTGGGTTCGACCACGTCTGGAACCTCACCGGCGGTATTCACGCCTGGTCGGACCGTGTCGATCATGGAGTTCGGAAGTATTAACAGGTCCCGGATTGGCCGGTCGTTTCAACTCCGGATTCGCACTTTCTAGCTTAATAATTAGGCGTTCTCTGGCGCCCGAGTTCCACCTTCGAGAGCAATTGGCCTGCTTGCAGAGTCTATCCACAGGTTCTAGAATTTCCTAGCAATCACAAGGAGACCACCCAGTGGCTGAAGAAGTCGTCCGCGCCTCACTGAGCGAAGAAGCGGCATATCAACTTGCCAACGTCACCAAAACTGCTCCGCAATATGGAGCGATCACGCCGCGCTGGCTGGTTCGACTGCTTGACTGGAAGCCGCTTGAGTCGGGAATTCTTCGCTTGAATAAGGTGGATGAAAACAAGCCCATCGAGTCGGTCTGCAGCCACGAGGACGAGTCACCGCTCGTCTCCACGTACATTAAGTACGAAGAGAATCCTCGCGAGTATGTGCTCAGCAGTATCAATGCGGTCCTCAATGTTCATACGCGCGTCTCCGATCTTTACAGCAATCCGTACGACCAGATTCGCGAGCAACTGCGACTCCTGATTGAGAGCGTAAAGGAAAAGCAGGAAAGCGAATTACTCAACAATGCCGACTATGGCCTGCTCAATAACGTCGCCGAATCGCAAAAGATCAAGACACGCAAAGGCGCGCCCACACCGGACGATCTTGACGAATTGCTGGTCAAGGTCTGGAAGGAGCCGTCATTGTTCCTCGCCCACCCGCGCGCGATTGCCGCATTCGGGCGCGAGTGCACGCGCCGCGGAGTTCCTCCGCCCACGGTGACCTTGTTCGGCACTCCATTCCTTACCTGGCGTGGCGTGCCACTCATCCCCTCTGACAAAATCGCCGTGCGCAGCAAAGACCACACGTCGAAGATCCTTCTGCTCCGTGTCGGAGAGAAGAAGCAAGGCGTCATCGGTCTGTTCCAGCCCGGGCTTCCGGGCGAGCAAAGCCCGGGGCTGTCAGTCCGCTTCATGGGGATCGACCAGCGCGCACTGGCTTCCTACCTGATCTCGCTCTACTGCTCCGCTGCCGTGTTGACAGACGATGCCGTTGCACTGCTCGAGGGTGTGGACGTAGGACAATACCATGAGTACCAGTGAGCCGGCACTCACCGGGGCCGTCCCGAGTCGGGCTCCAGACGTGAATGCTCAGGCTGCGGGATTGCATGCGGGTGAAGGACTCTCTCCCGGCATACTCTCTCCCGCAGAACTGGCGCGCATGGCCAACGACCTGTTCAATGCATTGCCGAACGAAATCCAGCAGCCGGCGATTACAGCGGCGCGGGTGGTGCTACCGGTGAACTCCGCATTCAGCGGAAATCCCTACGCCGCGGTGCCCAGCCCCACCGCGCCCGCAGTTCCCGGGATTCTCGGCGGTTTAGCCGAGTTGCAGCCTGGTGCGTTCGTCCCAACGCCGGACCATGGCTTGCCGCCAGATGCTCGATCGAACGCCACAGTTCCCGCAACACCAGTAGGTTCTCAAGCCGGCCGCGCAGCAGCACCCGCGCCTCCCGCCGTTCCGGCCTTTGCATTCCTCGCCGATACGCGTCCGCTTTTTGTTTCGCCCACTGATGAGCCCGCGGCTCAGAACACTCCGGCTTCCACGTTCGGCAGCACGCTACCCAGCGAAGAGGGCTTCGCATCCATTCCACCCTCGTTGTTCACCGATATTCCGCAATCGCGTTCGACAGGAACGCCACAGCCGCCTTCCCCGGCAATCCCCGGCTCTTTCGGCGCGGTTGATTCATCCGCTATCCCCACATTCAGCTTTCTTGAAGTCGCACGGCCGCTATTTTCCGATCCCGTGACATTGCCCGGCCCCGTATCGGCCGACGCGGCTTCCAGCGCAGCTAGCCCATTTGCCACTCCCATCGACAAGAATGCACCTCAATTGCCCGGTAGCGTGGCCCACGCACCCGGCGCGACTGCACCCGTTCACCACGCAGAAACGCCGCGTCCGCTCTACACATTCGACGGAGTGCCAGTAGTCGCACCCATTGGGGAGCAACCGGAGCTTCCCCAGGACATCGGTTTATCTTCTTATGCCTTCGATGTTGAAGCGATACGCCGCGACTTCCCGATCCTGCGCGAAGTCGTGAATGGCCGACCGCTCATCTGGCTCGACAATGGCGCCACTACGCAGAAGCCGCAATCCGTCATCGATCGTCTTTCTTACTTCTACGAGCATGAAAACTCCAACGTGCATCGCGCCGCGCATGAGTTAGCCGCGCGCGCCACGGATGCTTACGAGTCGGCTCGGGAGAAGACGCGCCGGTTTCTAAACGCGAGCGCACCCCGTGAGATCGTTTTTCTTCGCGGAGCCACGGAAGCCATCAATCTTGTTGCCCAAAGCTGGGGCCGCCGCAACATTCAAAAGGACGACGAGATCGTCATTACCTGGCTTGAACATCACGCCAACATCGTTCCCTGGCAGATGCTTTGCGCTGAAAAGGGCGCGCGGCTTCGAGTTGCTCCCGTTGATGATTCCGGCCAGGTTCTGCTGGACGAGTATGAAAAGCTGCTCACCCCCAAGACTCGGCTCGTCTCCATTACGCACGTTTCGAACGCACTGGGCACGGTGGTTCCGGTGAAGGAAATGGTCGAAGCCGCGCATCGTCATGGAGCCCGCGTGATGGTGGATGGTGCGCAAGCGGTATCGCACATGCGTGTTGACGTGCAAGCCATCAACTGCGACTTCTATGTATTCTCTGGACACAAGGTCTTCGCGCCCACCGGCATCGGAGTCGTATATGGGAAGTCCGAGGTCCTGGACAACATGCCGCCATGGCAAGGCGGCGGAAACATGATTCAGGACGTGACTTTTGAGAAGACACTGTACCAACCGCCTCCGCAGCGCTTTGAAGCCGGCACCGGGAATATCGCCGATGCTGTCGGCCTCGGTGCCGCAATCGACTACCTGGATCGGGTTGGCATCGCGAACGTCTCGCGTCATGAACACACGTTGCTGGTGTATGTAACCGATGCCCTTCAACGCATCCCGGGACTGCACATCATTGGCACTGCAAAAGAAAAGGCTGGCGTCCTCTCTTTCGTAATAGACGGTTTCCGGACCGAAGAGATTGGCGACTACCTTAACCGCAAGGGCATCGCCGTTCGCGGCGGTCATCACTGCGCGCAACCGATTTTGCGCCGCTTTGGCTTGGAAAGCACCCTTCGTGCCACCCTGGCTCTTTACAACACCTGCGAAGAAATTGATGCACTCGTCGCGGCGTTGTGGGATCTGCGGCAAGGCCGCCATCCGGGTCTCGCCTGAGACATCACGAGTCCCTGGCTGACAGCACTTTGGCCCTGGTTTGTGTCGGCCCCAATCATCGGCCTATTCGTGCCGGCGCTCTTACTGGCAGGTAACAAGGTGTTCGGAATCTCCAGTACCTGCGCCACCTTTGTTCGGTATCGGTTCCCGGCAAGCTGGAATCTTTTCGTCTTGACTGGAAGGAGGCCGGACTCTGGAATCTTGTGTTCTTGTTGGGAGTCCTGACCGGCGGATTTCTCGCCGCTCACCGGGGCACGCCGCACGAAATTGCGATTTCGCCCGCGACGAAACCGGCACACCCTGGTCATCGAGCTTGCGGAGAGCGGCGCAGCCGACAAGACCATCATGGACATTGCCGGTCATGTCCCGAAACAGATGCTGAGGCACTATAGCCGCATTCGGATGGAAGCGAAGCGCACGGCTCTCGAATCCGTCGTCAGAAATCTAACTATTTCTGGCTCCGAGCCGGGACGGGCAGAAGAGTCCCTACATGGTTCGCAGAATGGGGCTGAGCGACCAGCGAAGGCCGGTTCTGCGACCAACGCCGCGAACCTGGTCGGAGCAAAAAACGGAACATTATTGCTCAGAATCGCCAATGATTACGCAGCATTTTGAAGGGGAGTCCCTACAAAAGTCCATACAGTCTTCTCGTCTTCTGCCTCTTCAGGGGTGTTGAAGGCTCGTAAGTCTAAGAACCTGTCCAAAAACTGCGCGAGGAACCTGAGAAGGAATATGCGGCTGGGATTTTGTTGTTTAGTTTTGAAGCATGTATCCGAGTGATTTGACGGATGTTCAGTGGTCGAAGCTGGAACCGCTGTTGCAGCCCGCCCGGGGTGAGCGGCACGCTGGAGGCCGTCCTCGCAAGTATCAACTTCGCCGGGTTGTGGACGCGATGCTGTATGTGGTGAAGACCGGTTGCCAGTGGCGGCAGTTGCCCACCGATTTTCCGCCTTGGAAGTTGGTCCACGAGCAGTTCCGGGCCTGGCGCGACAGCGGAGTGTGGGAGCGGGCAGGCAAGGCACTACGCGAACAGAGTAGGAGGGCGCAGGGACGAAATGCTATGCCCAGCGTGGCGATTGTCGATTCGCAGTCGGCCAAGACGGCGCTAAAAGGGGGCGGCGCGGTTATGACGCGGGCAAGAAAATCAAGGGGCGCAAGCGGCACATCGCAGTAGATACGCAGGGCAATCTGCTGTCAGTGATCGTACACTCAGCTGGCATCCAGGACCGGGTTGCAGCCCGCGCCGTGCTGATGCGGCTGTTCTGCCGCTTCGACACCATCACCAAGGTCTATGTCGACGGCGGCTACACAGGCTCGCTGATCGACTGGGCAAAGCAAATGTTCGGCTATAGCGTGGAAGTGGTTAGACGCACCGAGCAGCACCTGTTTCAAGTGCTGCCCAAACGTTGGATCGTCGAACGCACCCTCGCATGGCTGAACTGGTCCCGCCGCCTCTCCAAGGACTACGAACTTCGTCACGACTCTGCTGAAACCATGATCCACATCGCCTTCGCTCATCAACTCTTGCGGCGATACACTTAGTTTTTGGACAGGTTCTAAGAGACCAACTGGCTCCTCAGGTAGGACTCGTTCCCTTCCTCGACTTCCTAACCTATTGAAAAAACGTAAGTTATTGAAAACATACACCGAAAGATTTCGCCTATTTCGCAGGTTTCGCCTGCTTCATATTTTCTTAGGACAGATTTTAGGACAGAAGATTTGTGAAGCGGCGGCGTGCTTGGCCGCGCATTTTTCCTCCGGACGGGTTGGATACGATGCGGAATTTTGCGTCTCTATTCTGACGACTGCCGCTCATTGGCGTGATCTCGACTCCAGGCCCAGAATTCAACTTTATCACCTCGCGATTCGCTAAAACGACCCTGCGGTCGTTTTAACCCCTCTCGGAAAATGGCCGCCTAACACCCCTAAAGCGGTTCTAAGTTCCTCTATCGGGGTTTCGACCTACCTTTCGGGCGATGCTGGGCTCTCTGGCGAGAGCGAATTGCAGCTTGTGTGCTGTAAAGTGATCTTGCAATCTAAGTTCACGTCGAATTGGCTTTGAATCTGGCAGTTGTGGGCGAAGGAGCCCAGGGGGGATTTTCCCCCAGCCGTAACCACCGCTCAGTTCAGGTGTCGACAGGCCAAACAGGTGGGCGCTTCCTGAATGCGACTTGGGGCGAACAGTGGAAGTTCTAGACAACATGTCGAGGCTGCTGGGTGACGATCTGAAGGGGACTGTGCGCTCCGGCGCCAAGGTGAGAATCGCAGCGTCCAGCTTCTCGATTTATGCTTTCGAAGCTCTGAGGCGAGAGCTGGAAGCCGTTTAGGCCCTGCAATTCATCTTCACCACGCCAGCGTTCGTTGCCCAAGAGGCGACGGACCGGGTCGCAAAAACTCCCCGCGAATTTCACATTCCTCAAGCCGGCGGGGAGAGGGGGTTTCATGGGTCCGAGTTTGAGATTCGGCTGAAAAACAAGCTCACCCAGCGCGCGATCGCCAGAGAATGTGCGGAATGGATACGGCGGAAGGCGCAATTTCGATCGAACCGGAGCGGCGCACCCATGCAGCAGTTCGCGTGCATCGAGGCGGCGGAGGCTTCCACGGTGTACATGCCATTGCATGGGTTCACCGCAGTGGACTTGGGTTATCAGCAGGGTAATGCAGTCTCAAATTTCGTCAATAAAATGGACGAGCCGGTCGCGACCCGCACCTTCCTCGCGCTCTTCGATCAGATTTGGCAGGACGCCGAGAAGCTCACGGACGTCACGGATCTGATTCGCGACCATATCGCTTCGGTCTATAAGGAGAACTCCCCACAGCGCATTTACTTCCTTATGCTGTTCAGCATCTTTAGCGAGTTCCTCCAAGACATCAGCGAGGATGTTTTGCCAAATGAGCGGACTGGCTATCAGGAAAGCGCGATCTGGCAGAAGCTCTACAGCTTCCAGCGCGACGCAGCCACGGGCATCATCAATAAACTCGAGACCTACAATGGCTGCATTCTGGCCGACAGCGTCGGACTGGGTAAGACGTTCACCGCCCTGGCGGTCATCAAGTACTACGAACCGCGCAATCGCACCGTGCTGGTCCTTTGCCCGAAGAAGCTCGCCGACAACTGGACGACATACAAAGGGAACCTGAAGAACAACCCGCTTGTAAGGGACCGTTTCAGCTACGACGTCCTTTGCCACACCGACCTGCTTCGCGATCGCGGCGAATCGTTGGGCATGCGGCTGAGTCAGGTCAACTGGAGCAACTACGACCTCGTCGTCATCGACGAGTCGCACAACTTCCGCAACGACGACGCATTCAAAGATCGCGAGACGCGGTATCAGCGTCTGATGAACCGGATTGTCCGGCAGGGTGTGCGAACCAAAGTGCTGATGCTGTCGGCGACGCCGGTCAATAACCGATTCAACGATCTGAAGAACCAGCTTGCGCTCGCCTACGAAGGCGAACCCGACAATCTCAAGTCGAAGCTCAAGACCGAAAGGAACATCGATCTAATCTTCCGTCGGGCGCAGACGGCGTTCAACACCTGGTCAAAACTCCCTCCTGAGCAGCCGACCCCGGCAGCGATTCTCTCGTCTCTTGATTTCGATTTCTTTGAGCTTCTGGACGCGGTCACCATCGCCCGCTCCCGTCGCCACATCACGACCTTTTATGACACGAAGGAGATTGGCGAGTTCCCTACCCGGCGCAAGCCGCTCTCGTTCCACTGGCAGCTCACCGGTCGCACAGACGTGATGGGCTTCAACCAGATCTTTTTGGAACTGGCGGCGCTCAAGCTCGGCGTGTACATGCCGGTTTCCTACATTCTGCCTAGCCGCGTACATAAATATGAGGAGATCTACGACACCGAAGTCAGTGGCGGCGGCGGCAAGCTGAAGCAGCGGGACCGTGAGTTGAGCCTGCGCTCCCTGATGACGATGAATCTGCTCAAGAGGCTGGAGAGTTCGGTTGACGGGCTTTTCTCCGGCCAGAAGTCAAGTATCGCCACTGGGCCGGCGGCCGGCATCGATGATTTCGAGCTGATTGCGTTCCTGGTAGTGGAGCACTGCGGGGCAGAGGCGTAACCGGCCATGTTCCAGTACCCCGAACGGACCCGCAAAGATCGCATTCTGCCTAAGAACAAGGTCTACGGCAATGCGCAGCCCTCGAATGCGGTTCTGCATACCAAAGTATCGATCAATACCATCGTCTAATGGATTCCGACATTCGCGTCTGGCCAAATCACACCAGTTGGTTCGCGTAAGCTCGCGCGTTGTGCCAAACCGGCGAGGAATCAGGCCGGAGGAAATGGAGTCGCATAAGAACACTACAGAGTGCGCTGGAGACAACAGCTCGAGCAGCGCACGAGGAGCACAGATATGACAAGCATGACGAATCGCAGGGAGGATCTTAGGGCTGGGGAAAAGCGCGAAAAGCTCTTCGTCCAAATGAACTCTGGAGCCTGCGCGCCTGAACTGCGCACGGCAAGTCAACCGATCACAAGACACGGCCATAAAGAATGGAAGCAACAACTTGACGAAGAGTGGCAGGGTCACTTGGAGGCTTTGCGGCGGTATATGAACGTTCTTCTTCTAAACAATCAGCCGCAAAGAATGGGGCTGAATGCGCTAAACGAGCCCGGGCGGAGTCACCAAAATGTCAGCACCTTATAGAGTTGCAGAGACAACCTTCGCGCTGCTCCAGTTCGCTTCGATAGCCATGCTCTCAGCCAGTTCACTTCGACTGAGGCATTGGTTGGACGCTTCACTTCGGCAACTCAATCCTGCACACTCCAGGGTCTCGGGTTCAGTTCCAGCAAAGGTGCGGCGCCGGTAGCTAGTCGCGGCTCATAAGTCGCCTTTCATCGCGGCTCTTGGGCACGAGGCCGAGCGCTCTGCACGGCTCACAAAGCGCCGCGTCGTACTCCTCAGTCTCAGATCACAGGCGCAGTCAATCAGCCTCATGAGTAGTCGACGATCAATGGCCGTCGAGGAGAAGCACAAATGCAACTTGGGATGATAGGACTCGGAAGAATGGGAGCGAACATGGTGCGGCGACTGCTCCAGGGTGGAATTGAATGTGTTGTGTTCAACAGGTCGCCGAAGGCCATTGAAGAGCTGGTTCAAGAGAAAGCAGTCGGGGCTACAGACTTGAAAGATCTCACCGAAAGGCTCATGAGCCCCCGCGCTATCTGGCTCATGATCCCCGCTGCCGCCGTTGATGAGACAATCTCGACCCTCCTCCCATTTCTCGAAAAGGGTGACACGATCATCGACGGAGGCAACTCCTATTATGTTGACGACATTCGGCGTTCGAAAGAGCTCGCCGCAAAAGGACTCCACTACATCGATGTTGGAACGAGCGGAGGGGTCTGGGGTCTGCAGCGAGGCTACTGCATGATGATCGGCGGTGAGAACGAAACCGTGGCGCAACTCGATCCGATATTCAAGCAATTGGCGCCAGGTGACGACCACACCCAGCGAACCCCGGGTCGAGCAAATCTTGCGAGCACTGCCGAGTTGGGATACCTTCACTGCGGTCCAAGCGGGGCTGGGCATTTTGTCAAAATGGTTCACAACGGAATCGAATACGGAGTAATGGCGGCCTACGCAGAGGGCCTTGGGGTTCTGCGCGAAGCCGGCATTGGCAAGAAAAAGGAACCGGTGAATGCCGAAACCGCTCCGTTGCGCGATTCGGATCGATATCAGTACGACCTGGATATTCGTGACATCGCGGAGGTGTGGCGGCATGGAAGCGTCATCGCCTCTTGGCTGCTCGATCTGACCGCCACCGCTCTGGTTCAGGATCCAGCCCTCTCGGAGTTTGCCGGCCGGGTTTCGGATTCAGGTGAGGGTCGATGGACTATCAACGCGGCGATAGATGAGGGGGTGCCAGTTCCCGTTCTCTCTGCTGCTCTCTATCAGCGCTTCAGTTCGCGCGGCAACGCGGACTATCAGGATAGAATCCTTTCGGCCATGCGCTTCCAGTTTGGCGGCCACATTGAAATCCCGAAGGATAAGGAAGCAGCCTGAAGGAAAGGTCGGATATCTCCGATCGACAAGTTGTTCGTCGCACGCTCGTGGGTAAGAATGGCGCAGGTATTTTCAGGCGAGCCTGAAAAGCGAAGCTGGAGTGCGCAAACGCGCATCAAAATGACGACCAGGACGAAATCAACGAGGTCGAAGGAAAGTGAGGTCGAAATGTCGCAGCAGCCAGCAAATAAACGGACGGCAAAGCCTAAGACCGCGCAGGACAAGAGCACAGCCAGGAAGAAAGCGCCGGCGAAGACAGCGGGCGCCAAAGGCGTTGACAAGGCGAGAAGGTCCTTCGACCGACTGCCGAGTTCTCTGGAAGAATCCCCGCGCGAGGTCTCGGGAATGCAATCGGGTGACCTGCAAGGCTTATCGAACGTCGAAAGCTCGGATTCCGAAAGTGTCGACGAGTTGTTGGAGGAAGGAAACGCATTCGAGGCAGGGATTGTGCAGGGCATCGAAGACTCCAGAGACCGAGAGGGACAGGAAATCCGCGCGCGTGAAGTGCCCGAAGACGATGTGCCAGACGAGTATCTGGACCAGGATTGACGCTTTCGCGCAACAACGTCCGGCGCGACTCGCTTAAGTCCGGTCCCAGGCATGCCGCTTCGAGTTTTCTTAAGTTAGCGCTGTTCGAC